>Ga0070704_100000962_pt1 | contig 14614 bp, 17 predicted proteins | sample KBSK5252metaG_FD_65467 | JGI IMG/M metagenome (GOLD analysis project Ga0070704, IMG submission 65467) | Corn, switchgrass and miscanthus rhizosphere microbial communities from Kellogg Biological Station, Michigan, USA - KBS K5-25-2 metaG | ecosystem: Host-associated > Plants > Roots >...
TTCCTGCCACGGCCTGTCTGATTCAACATCAGCTGGGAGCGACGCGCGCGGCGGCTTGTGACTTGTCGGCCGCCTGTTGCGGGTTCGTCTTTGCGTTATCGGTGGCGGATGCCTATGTGAAGACCGGCATGCGCCATGTATTGATCGTCGGGTCGGAGGTGATGTCGGCGATTACCGACTGGACCGATCGCAACACCTGTATTTTGTTCGGCGATGGCGCTGGAGCGGCAGTCATCAGCGCCAGTGAGAACAGCCGCGGCATCTTGTCTACCCATCTTCGTTCCGATGGCGCCCTTTGCGATTTGATTGCGGTGCCGGGAGGAGGATCGCGTCTGCCGCCCTCTGAAAAGGTGGTAGCGGAACGGATGCAGTACATCAAGATGAAGGGGAACGAGACGTTTAAGGTGGCGGTTCGAAACTTGGAAGAGGTCGCTCGGGAGACCCTGGCCGCGAATCATCTCCGTGTCGAGGATCTCGATCTGTATGTGCCGCACCAAGCGAATGTGCGTATTCTCAAGGCAGTGGCCGAGCGTCTCGGGCTTCCGATGGAGAAGATGATGTTGAATCTCGATCGGTATGGCAATACGTCGGCGGCTTCGATTCCCATCGCCTTGGATGAAGCCGTGCAGCAGGGGCGAATCAAAGAAGGCGGCCTGGTGATGTTAGGGGCGTTTGGCGCTGGATTGACATGGGCTTCCGCGCTCATTCGATGGTAGTAGACGAAGCGCTCAGCTATCAGCTGTCAGCTCCGGAATCGGAAATTCTCCCTGATGGCTGAGGGCTGACTACTGACGGCTTTCCAGAACTTTTTCCCGTTGACATTCAAGAGAGATTCGACGATATCTTACCCCCACGGAGCCAGCCCGGCGTCTCCGTTCCAGCTGTGAGCATCACGATTCATGAAAGCAACCAGCAGTCTCGCGCAATCACTCCGGTAGTATGACAACGCTCCAATCAACAAGGTCATCCGGAATTGGATTGGTCTTCCCGGGCCAAGGGTCTCAGTCGGTCGGAATGGGGAGGGCGCTTGCCGAGGCGTATCCGAGTATCAAGGGTCTTTATGAAGAAGCCTCGTCGGTTCTGGGATATGATATTGCCACGCTATGTTTTAACGGGCCGGCGGAGCAGTTGAACCTCACGGAATATACCCAGCCGGCATTATTGGTGAGCAGCCTTGCTGCGCTCCATGCCCTCCAACCGTTGGGCTTCACGCCGATTGCAGTGGCCGGCCATAGCCTGGGTGAATACTCGGCTCTTGTTGCCGCTGAGGGAATGACTTATCCTCACGCGGTGGCGATCGTACAGAAGCGAGGCCGCTACATGGCCGAAGCCGTGCCGCCAGGAACCGGGCTTGTCGCCGCGCTCCTTGGTCTCACGGGAGACGTCGTGAAAGAGGTGTGCCGGGACGCCTCATCGGTGGGAGTCGTCGCAGCGGCAAATTTCAATTCGCCCGGTCAGATTGTCATTGCCGGGGAAAAGGCTGCCGTCGAGCGGGCTATTGAACTGGCGAAAGCCAGGGGGTGCAAGAAGGCGATTCCTCTCCCCGTGAGTGTGCCGGTACATACGCCGTTGATGCAGAAGGCGGCAGATCGACTTGCCGGAGATTTGGCGGCGATCATCTGGTCAGATCTCAAGATGCCGTTGATTAACAATGCCGAAGCGAGAGCCATCACGAAGGCAAGCGATATCCAGGCTTCGTTGGTACGACAACTTCCTTCATCGGTGCTCTGGGAAGATTCGGTGAAGGCCATGGCTGCGATGGGTGTCACGACATTCGTCGAAGTTGGGCCAGGGACCGTGCTGAGCGGTTTGATCAAACGAATTGTGCCGGGGGCGTCGACCATGAATGTCAATGATCCTCAGTCGATCGAGGCGACTTGCGCTGCGTTGCGCGCGTAACAGGCTATAGTAAGCCATTGTGGGATAGCAGACCTAACGATGGCCAATACGTTTCGAACAAGGGGAAAACATACTCGCAGGATGCTCAAAAAGGCTATCCAGCAAGGCCGCGGTGAGCGAAGAGGCGAGGAGGTACCGACCGCACTTTGTGTGGCCGTTCGCCCGTAGAATGGATCTTGGCGAACGGAAAATGCCCTCCAGTGCTTCCGAGCCTCTGAACGATGCGAGAACGATGCATGGGAAAAGGCGCGTCTTGGCGCGCCGGGGTGGGCGGGTGAGAAGAGTGACTTTTTCAGCATCCTGGTGAAGGGATGTGAGGAGCAAGCGGATGTCACTGTATGGCAAGGTTGCGATAGTCACAGGGGCGGCGCAAGGGATCGGTCGGGCGATCGCAGAAGGGCTGGCTCAAGCCGGAGCGGATATCGTGGTTGCGGATCTTGATCCGACCCGGTCGAAGGATACGGTTGCGGCGGTGGAGCAGTTGGGGCGCAAGGCGCTGAACGTCAAAGTCAATGTGGCCGATGCCGCCGACACGAAAGCGATGGTCGACCAGGTACTCAAAGAATGGGGAAGGATCGATATCCTCGTGAACAACGCCGGGATTACGCGCGACGGGCTGCTGCTGAGGATGAAGGAAGAAGATTGGAATCTGGTGTTGCAAGTCAATTTGAACGGGACATTCAATTGCATCAAGTCGGTCTTGCTCCCGATGACCAAACAGCGCTATGGTCGTATCGTCAACATTGCATCGATCGTCGGAGTGATGGGTAATGTGGGGCAGGCCAATTATGCGGCATCGAAAGCGGCAGTGATTGGGTTGACCAAAACGGTGGCGCGGGAATATGCGAGCCGCTCCGTGACGGTGAACGCGGTCGCGCCGGGATTCATCGATACTGCCATGACGCAGGGATTGCCGGCGGAGGTGAAAGACCAGCTCCAAAAGCAAATCCCATTGGGACGGTTGGGCACCGCGGCCGATATTGCATCGGCGGTGCGCTTTCTGGTGTCGGATGAGGCGGCCTACATCACCGGCCATGTGTTGCATGTGAACGGAGGAATGTTGATGTCCTGACGGCGGAGACTGAATAGGGTAGGATGCTGCGGCGAGAAGCTCGCAGCGACAAGGAGGATCTTAGGATGGGGAAGGAGGCAGGGAAATCAATGGCTACTGTGGATGAACGGGTGAAAAAGATCATCGGAGAGCAGCTTGGAGTCGAAGAGGATGAGGTCACGCCCGAAGCCAGCTTTGTGGAAGACCTCGGCGCCGATTCGCTCGATACGGTCGAGCTGGTGATGGCGCTCGAAGAGGAATTCGGCATCGAAATTCCCGACGAAGATGCGGAGAAGATTCTGACGGTCGGGAAAGCGCTGGACTACATTAAGGAAAAGGCCTAGCGGACGCAGGTCGTGATGAGCCCTCGTTCGACCAGGCGGATTGCGGTGACAGGTTTGGGGCTGATCACGCCTCTGGGAACAGGTGTCGAAAAGACCTGGAAGGCCATCTGCGCCGGTGAATCCGGCATCGGTCGCATCACGAAATTCGACCCTGCTGCCTACGATGCCCAAATTGCGGGCGAAGTGAAAGACTTCGATCCAGCCCAGTTCATCGAAAAAAAAGACATCAAAAAGATGGATACCTTCATTCACTATGCCGTGGGCGCCGCCCAATTGGCGGTGGATGATGCGGGATTGACGGTGGCGCCGGAAGAAGCGACGAGAGTCGGGGTGTATATCGGATCGGGCATCGGGGGGCTTGGGTCGATCGAGCACTACCACAAAGTTTTGCAGGAAAAAGGCCCCGGGCGTGTCTCGCCGTTCTTCATTCCAATGACGATCATCAATCTGGCATCCGGACAGGTGGCGATCAGGCTGGGCGCCAAGGGACCGAATTCCTGTGCGGTGACGGCTTGCGCGACGGGCAATCACTGTATTGGCGATGCCTATCGATTGATTCAGGCGGGCGATGCTGATGTCATGATCGCAGGCGGGGCTGAAGCCGCCATTACACCGTTGGGGGTCGCAGGGTTTGCCGCATCGAAAGCCCTGTCATTTCGCAACGATGAACCGACAAAGGCAAGCCGGCCGTTCGACAAAGACCGCGATGGATTTGTGCTCGGCGAAGGCGCCGGAGTGGTGGTCTTGGAGGAGCTGGAGCATGCGCGGCGGCGTGGAGTTCGGATCTATGCCGAATTGATCGGCTACGGTATGAATAGCGATGCCTACCATATTACTGCACCGTCTGAAGAGGGTGAGGGCGCAGTCCGGTGCATGGAACTGGCGTTGAAAGATGCCGGCATCGGCAAGAACCAGGTCGGGTACATCAACGCACATGGGACGTCGACCATGGCGGACGCGATCGAAACCAAGGCGATCAAACAGGTGTTCGGTGAGCAGGCTTCCCGCATTCCTGTGAGTTCGACCAAGTCGATGACCGGTCACTTACTCGGAGCAGCCGGTGGAATTGAAGCGGTATTTAGCGTCCTGGCTCTTCACCACGGGATGCTTCCCCCGACGATCAACCTGGATCATCCAGATCCTGCCTGCGATCTGGACTATATTCCGCACAAGGCCAGACCAGCTGCGGTGACGGTCGCGCTGTCGAATTCTTTCGGATTTGGCGGGGTCAATGCCTGTCTGCTCTTTAGAAAGCTCGAGGCCTCATAAGCCTGTGCGAGGGATAGACTCGCAGCTATGACTTGGGTTTCTTCCGCCGACTCGCTTCAATCCTCGCTGGGCTATCGATTCAAGGCGATCGCTTTGCTCGAAGAAGCTTTGACCCATTCCTCTCATGTGAACGAACAGAAAGCCGCCTCGGTTCAACATAATGAGCGGCTTGAGTTTCTCGGCGATGCCGTGCTGTCGCTGGTGATGAGCGAATATCTGGCTTCCGTGTTGCCGCAGTCTTCAGAGGGGACTCTCTCAAAGCTGAAGGCGCAGGTGGTGAGTGAGGCATCGCTGGCACAGGTAGCCCGCCGGCTCGGATTGGGAGAGCATCTCAAGCTTGGGCGCGGAGAGGACCGTTCGAAAGGGCGCGAGAAAGATTCGCTGTTGGCCGATGCGTTGGAGGCGGTGCTGGCGGCGGTTCATCTTGACGGGGGATTTGAGGCCAGCCGCACAGTGACCCGCCACATATTTGAAGAGGAACTCACACACATTGCCGCGCGGCAGGACCAACCTGGAGCGGGGGATTACAAGACTCAATTTCAGGAGTGGTGTCAAAAACAGCATGACACATTGCCGCATTACGCAACCGTTCGAGAAACAGGGCCCGATCACCAGAAAGTATTCGAAGTGGAGCTGTCGATTCAGGGCGAGATCGTGGGCATAGGGTCCGGGCGAAGTAAAAAAGAAGCAGAACAACAGGCGGCGAAACAGGCCCTCAAACAGGCAGGGACTTCGCGGTAGGGACATTTCACACGGAGTCGGTTACTAATCCAGGGAGGTTGAGATGCAGAGACGTACTATCGTGAAGTTGGCGGCAGCAACGCTCGTGCTCGGGGGGAGTCTGTTGCTGGGAATGGGCGCTCTTTTCACGCCTGACAAAGCTTCAGCGGAAGAGGCCAAAGGTCCTAAAGCCATTATTAAAACGAAGTTTGGCGATATGGAAGTCGTCTTCTTTCCTGAGAAGGCTCCCAAGCACGTTGAAAATTTCATCGTGCTGTCGAAATCAGGCTTCTACAACGGCACGATCTTTCATCGGGTGATTCCGGGGTTCATGATTCAGGGCGGTGATCCCAACACTAAAGATCTGAATAAACCGGAGACCTACGGTCAGGGGGGGCCGAGTCAACGGCTCAAGGCGGAGTTTAATGACATTCCTCACCGCCGTGGGATTGTCTCCATGGCTCGGACGAACGATCCCAACAGTGCCGGTTCTCAGTTCTTCATTGTCGTCAAAGACTCAAACTTTCTCGATGGCCAATATACGGTCTTTGGCGAGGTGGTGAAGGGGATGGAGGTGGCGGACAAAATCGTCAACCTGCCGAAAAACAGCCGTGACCTTCCGAATGAACGGGCGGAGATGACGGTCGTGGTGGAGTAAACGATGCAAGGTTGGTGGGCAATGATGCGTGATGTTGCTGCCACGAGAAGCATCGTGCTGAGCGGAGTACTGTTGGGGGTCTGTCTCCTCACAGGCTGCGGAGGGAAGGCCGACGTCAAACCGGTGACTCCTCCACCGAATTTTGGCCCCAAAGCCATTATCAAGACGAAGTTCGGAGACATCCATGTCAAGTTCTATCCGGATGTGGCTCCGAAGCATGTTGAAAACTTTATCAAGCTGGCCAGGTCTGGCTTCTACGATGGGACGATCTTTCACCGGGTGATCCCCGGTTTTATGATTCAGGGCGGTGATCCCAATACCAAGAGCTCGCTGCGCAAGGACCTTTACGGACAGGGCGGGCCCAAGGACGAGAAGGGCAATCCCATCTTGCTCAAGGCAGAATTCAACGACACTCCTCACAAGCGCGGTATTGTCTCGATGGCGCGAGCGAGCGAACCTGACACCGCCGGGTCGCAGTTCTTCATTGTGGTCGAACCGTCCCATTTCCTCGATGGAAAGTACACGGCGTTCGGTGAGGTCACCAGAGGTCTCGGCATTGCCGATAGGATCGTCACTCTGCCGAGAAACGATCGCGATTTGCCGAACGAGCGGATTGAGATGACGGTGACGATTGTTGAATAGCCCCGCGCTCCGGGAGTCCATGAGACCGCGGGGCTAAGGAGTATGGAGGGTGAAGAGAGAAGACTATTTTTTATGTTCGAGGAATGTGCGGAGGCGGGCTCGTTCAGAGGGAAAGAACAGAATGAAGTTCAAGCCAAAGGCATTACCTGAGACCCAACGGATCGAGGCTCGTTCGACTTTCACCGGCGGCGATTGACCGGGAAGTTGGATGATGACCTGAACGACGAGCTCTTCCGCCATATTAATGTCGGACTCGGCTCGACAGCCGGACGTCGAGATGTTGGTAATTGTGGCGTCGCCTTCAATCTCACCGGAAGAAAATCCAAGAACGCACCGCAACTCTACGCGGCGTGCTTTTCTGGTCTTATGCTCTTTGTCTGTGCTCATGGGATTGCTCTATCATCATTGGCAGTCACCGGCAATCAGTGATGATGACAGCCCGGTCCATGGGTATGGGGCTCTGGGGCCGGAGGCGGCATGAACTGTTGTCCGGGCAAGATGATGTGGCCCGATTCACGTTGCTTGGTCAGGTGTTCTGCAATTTCAGGATGGTACGCCCGCACATAGCCGATGAGCCCACCGAGAAACCGCTGCGATTGAAAGTCTGTGCCGGAAAAGCGTGAGACGAAGGCGATGGCACGGTCCAGTATTTCCGGCGCGGAAGACATATCTGCGATGTCCTGGGGATTCTGCTTCTTGAATGTCTCGTACTCCTTCTTCAAATGTTCTGCGAAGACCGGCATCGGGGCAGCGGGGATATGGAGCGGGCTGAGTGTTCGCCGCAGGGCCTGCAGGGCTGCTACGATCTCCGCATCTTGACCGTCTCGGCGGCTGTGGAAATAACCAAAGATGACCACTTCAACGAGATTGAAAAGGGCCACGGCTTTCTTGTCGCCGAGATCGGTCAGCTCACGATAGAACTCCCGGCGTGCCGGCATGAATTGCACCGCCAGCCGCTTCTGCTGATAATCGCTTCCGGATTCGAGATACACGCAGTCAGCCGGGCATGAAACCCGCACGATTCGATGTTCGCCGCAACATTGACTACAGATCAGCCCCGCTAAAGCGGGACATGGCCGCTTCCCTTTCCGTTGTGTGCAATAGGCGCAAGGGCTCATTTTTTTACAGGCTCTTCCGTCGCCGGCTTCGGCGGAGGAGGGATGAAGCCATAGTCTGCCAGGGTCCGTTTTTCTTGTTTTGATTTCGCACTGCTGGGGGTTTCGAGCCCGTTCATCTCTGCCGCATGAGCCTGTTCATAGGGCACAAGGATGAGGTTGTTGGCGCGGTCGATACCGAGATCTCCGGGCGAGGGCAGGAATTCGGCGATGACTTGAAACCGCTTGTCCCAGCTCATGCGCCAGACTTTCCCTGTCGTAGAGTCGGACACGTACATATTGCCCCAGCGGTCAAAGTCGACTCCGCGAAGATTCTGAAAGCGGTTGGAAAAAAATCCATTGGAGAAGAGCTCCGTCACTGTGCCTTCCGGAGAGATTTCTGAAATCTTGCCCTTCTCCCAACTGACGGCGATGATCTGACCTGATTTAGGATGGATGGCCAGGCCAGAGGGGCCCGCGAGAGAGCGGTCTGTGATGAGTACGGAAACCGTCTGGGTAGCCAGGTCGACACGGTAGATCGTGTTCGCTTTCTGGTCGGAACAATACAGGTGTCCCTTGCCATCGAAGGTGACGTCGCTCAACGAGGTTGGTAGCGATTCAGACCGTGAGGTCGCAGGCGATCGGATGGTGAGCGCCATAACCGGCTTGCCGGTGGCCGTATCAAAGCCTCGCAGCGTGTCGAGATCGGCCACGTAGAGCACATGTTCCACCAAGGCCATGCCTTTGGGGGCATGGAGGATGACGTCGTCTTTTCCTCCTTGGATAAATTTCAGATTGATGAGTTTGCCATTGGGATTGAGCTTGGTGATGAAGCCGTTGTTATCGGCGATTTCGGCCTCGCCGTTTACGCTCGAAATGAAATAGCTCTTTTCAATGGGATCGTTGATGAAGCTGTAGGGCGATTGCAGTTCCGTGACGGTGATTTGGGCGCTGAGAGGGCCGGCGATCACAAACGGCATGGCCCAGACAAACCAGGCCGCTGGATGATTCATGACACGTGTCAGAATGGATATCACTGAGGGGGTTTTGCTCACAACATGATGGCTGTTGATCGCAGTCGATGCAGGCATCGTAGCTGCCAGGGGAGAAGCCTGTCAAGAAAGAGGCGTGAAACGTGAAAGGTTGGATGTAAGAGGTATAAGGTGAGGCGTCGTTTCACGCCGGAGAAGTCGTTGACTTGCTCAAAAATGCCCTGCTATGGTGCCGTGTTTTTCTGATGGTTTTTCAACGGAGGAGGATTCCGTGGCGGCACGATTGATCGACGGCAAAGCTTTGGCATTGCAAGTACGCGAGCGGTTGGCAATTGAATCAGCGGCAGTCTTGGCGAAGCTCGGGGTGAAGCCGGGCTTGGCGACAATCTTGGTGGGAGACGATCCTGCCTCGCATCTCTATGTGAAGAGCAAACAGAAAGCCTGTGAATCGGCGGGCATCTATATCGATGACCACAAACTGCCGGCGAGCACGACGCAAGCTGAGTTGTTGGCCTTGATTGAAAAGGAAAACGCCGATCCGAAAATCCATGGGATATTGGTTCAGTTGCCGCTCCCAAAGCATATCGACAGCAAAGTCGTGCTCGAAGCGGTGTCGCCTGAAAAGGACGCAGACGGGTTTCATCCCTATAATTTCGGCCGGCTTGTCGAGGGGCATCCAGTATTTGAAGCCTGTACGCCGAAAGGTGTCATTAAGATGATCGAATCCACCGGCGTGAGTATCGAAGGAAAGCGCGCCGTGGTCTTGGGGCGAAGCAATATCGTCGGCAAGCCGTTAGCGCTCATGTTGCTCCAGCGCAACGCCACGGTGACGATTTGCCACTCCAAGACGAAGGATTTGCCGGCGGTCTGTCGCGAAGCGGAGCTGTTGCTCGTCGCGATTGGGAAGGCCAAGTTTGTCACGGCCGACATGGTGCGCGAGGGAGCCGTCGTCATCGATGTGGGAACAAACAAAACTCCTGAGGGAAAATTGTGTGGTGATGTCGACTTTGAGCCGGTCAGTCAGAAGGCCGGCTGGATCAGCCCTGTGCCGGGAGGTGTCGGGCCGATGACGATCGCGATGTTGCTGGATAACACGGTGGAGTCTGCGAAGCGCAAGGCAGGGATGTTGTGAGGCGGCTGAGTGTTCCTGTGCTCGCGCAACGCGCGGCTTCAGAAAGCCCTCGTTGGACGCGCGCACGATGGAACAACCCAGCCACCTCCTTGTTAGAGTAAGGGAGTTAGGAGAAAGATGAGTCGGGAGCCGAGGCGATTACGGGAGGTACTCGATCAGGGACAGTTCGCTGTCACGATTGAGTACAATCCTCCTAAGGGCACCAACATCTCCAGCGTGCTGGAGAATGCCAAGCAGTTAGTGGGGCGTGTGCATGGAGTCAATGTGACGGACAACACGGCCGCCGTGGTGCGAGCCGGGTCTCTCTCCGTCTGCCGCCTTCTGTACGAACTCGGCCATGATCCGGTGATGCAGATGACCTGCCGCGATCGGAATCGGATCGGGATTCAGTCGGATCTCATGGGCGCCTCCATGCTCGGTATTCGGAATATTCTGTGCCTCACCGGAGACTATCCGACCGTCGGAGATCATAAAGAGGCCAAGCCGGTCTATGATCTGGATTCCGTCCAAGTGATGCAGTTGGTACAAGGCCTCAATAATGGACGGGATATGGCCGGTAACAAGCTGGACGGCTCGACATCGTTTACAATCGGCGCCGCCGTGACGCCTGAGGCAGATCCGCTGGGACCCATGCTTGCGAAGTTTGAACTAAAAGTAAGAGCAGGCGCTCAGTTTTTCCAGACGCAGGCGATTTACCATCCGGAGCAGTTCGCGTCCTTTATGAAAGCGGTTCGCCCTTTCAAGGCCAAGGTGCTGGCGGGCATTCTTGTTCTTCGGAACGCCAAGATGGCAGAGTTCATGAATGCGAATATTCCCGGCGTGTCGGTTCCCCAGGAGATGATCGATGAACTCAGGGCGGCCGGCCCCGATCGTGCAGAGGATGTGGGAGTGGATATCGCGGTGCGGACAATCAAGGCGGTGCGGCCCCACTGCGATGGAGTCCATATCATGGCGATCAAGGCTACGCACCGGCTGGGGGATATTATCACCAAATCGGAAGTGGGTTGATGACAATTCCTGAGTTTCAGCAACACAAACGTGACAAGAAGAAGCTTATCGTCGTCACGGCCTATGACGCGCTGTTCGCACGCATTGTGGAGCAGGCCGGCATTGAGGCCATCTTAGTCGGCGATTCGCTCGGGGTGGTGGTGCAAGGGAAGGCCAATACACTTTCTGTGACGATGGAGGACATGCTGTACCACACGAAGTTGGTGGCCAGAGCGGCCCAACGAGCACTTGTCATCGGCGATATGCCGTTCATGTCCTATCAAGCCAGCCAGGAAGACGCACTCCACAATGCAGGACGGTTTCTACAGGCCGGGGCTCAGGCCGTCAAGCTGGAGGGCGGCGCAGTGGTGGCCGATCGGGTGGCTGCGATGACCGGTATCGGCATCCCGGTGATGGGACATCTCGGCATGACTCCACAATCTGTCCATCGATTTGGCGGCTACAAAGTACAAGGAAGAGAATCGGACCATGCGCTGGCCTTGCTGAACGATGCCAAGACTCTCGAGGCAGCCGGCGCCTTTGCCATCGTGCTCGAAGCGATTCCTGCCGAGTTAGCCAAGACCATCACGGAACAATTGATCGTTCCGACCATTGGAATCGGGGCAGGCCCCCACTGTGACGGTCAGGTCCTTGTGCTCTATGATCTTCTCGGTCTTTTCGATGAGTTCGTACCGAAGTTTGTCAAACCCTATGCCCACCTCAAGGCCGATGCACTCCAAGCCCTTCGCCGCTATAAGGAAGAAGTTGAGGAAGGTAAGTTTCCTAGCGATTCTGAAAGCTATCATTGACCGTTGGCGAGTCCTATCAAACCGGCCGCTTTGTCCTCGTAACTTCCATGCTCCCCTCCGTTGTTGCTGGGCCTCGACATTGTGCTTTGACGGGCAGCAGACCGTTTTGCTCAGGTTTTATACGCTTCGTTTCAGGCTGATCAGGAAATCGAGGTGATGCGTGATGGAGTGGATCGAGTGGCTGCTCAGCAGTGAATTTCGTAAATTTCTGCTCGATCACGATCTGTTTTTCCCCTTGTTGTTTCTCGGAAGACTGATCGGGATTACGGCAATTGAGCTGTGGCGGCCGGCTCGAGAGGTGTCCTATCGCAAGGTGATTCTGAAGGATCTGACGGTCGCCGTCGTGTTTCAGTATGTCATCTTTCCATCGGCAGGATACATCGATCGGTATATTGCCTTCCGCCCCCAGCTGCCGGACGCGATTCTGGCCATGCCGTTCCTGGTCCGCGTGTTGTGCTATATCGTGATCGCGGACTTCGGCCACTACTGGGTGCACCGCCTCATGCACACGACACATGTCTGGCGTATCCATAAATGGCATCATGCCCCAACCTATATGTATTGGCTGGCTGGGGCGCGTACCACGCTGCCCCAACAGGTTCTTGTGAACCTGCCGTATATCTTTGCCTGGTCATTCCTGGGAGGGGCGCCCTGGTGGATGGGATTGATGGTTGGCGTGTTCAATTCCCTGCAAAACGACTGGATGCATGTCAACGTTACATGGCGATCAAATTGGTTGGAGTGGTTGATTGTGACGCCGCGGTATCACCACATTCATCATAGCGACAACCCTGCCCACTACAAGGCGAACCTTGGGGCGTTTTTTACCGTCTGGGACCGATTGTTCGGGACCTATGTGAATCCGGACGACGTAAAGGAACCATTATCGTTCGGGATTGGTGAGAAAGTACCACTCGTTCGTCTGGCGTTGGGTGTCTGAGGGCTGCCGGCGCGGCGAAGTCCTACGCTAGTTCCCGCTCATGCAGGCGAATGAGCGGGGCGCGAAAATCTGAACCGATCATGTGTTGCTGAACGTCTTCTGTGAATCTAGCCACGTCGATTCCCATATAGAGTTTCGGGGTCTTCTGCAATCGAACAATACCGTTGGTTATCAGATTTCCCGCTGCCCGGTGGTTGCCGATGAATCGTTTGAGATTGGCGGCGGCGAATTGGATAAGGGCTTGGAAGAAGTTTCCTTGCTCGGTGCGGTGCCCTGCTGCATGCCAGAACCCTTCGAAGATTTCGTGACATTCCCACCAGTAGGCGAAGTTGTAGAGGTCGATCCCGTACAGATAGTCGTCTGATTTAGGCCAATCCTCAGGCAGAAACTTCGAGGGCGTAGGCTCGGGTTTGCCGTAGGAGTGGCCGCGTGGATCACGGCGTGGGTGAGAATTCTTCCCTGGAAGGAATCGATAAGACGGAAACGGGCGCGTGGAATAACGAGGCCAAGTTGGATCAGATGGCTGCGGTTCAATCACCTGTGGTCGAACCGCCTTTACAAGACACTTGAAATACCTGGCGATCTTCGAGTCGAACTGCGGTCAACTTCTTACCCCAGACACATCCGCTATCGATCGCCAAGAGATTGGGTTCGAGATGCAACCCCAGTGCGGCCCAATGACCGCAGACGATGGTGACATCCGTCTGGCGTCGATGTGGAAGTCGGAACCAGGGAAGATAGCCGGCAGGCGTCTGTTCCAGAGGGCCGGAGAATCCCGACATCTCACCGGCTGTCGTGCAAGTTCGCATCCTGGTCAACACACGAGTGATGCTCACGAGCTTCTCCACTCCTCTCAGCGAGGAATCCCACTGTGGAGCCGGTCCATGAAACAAGCTGTGGAGGAACGAGCGATAGTCCGGGCCTGCGAGCACCGACTCAACTTCACGCGCCAATCGTACCGATTCGTCAATGGTCCACTGCGGGAGCAGCCCTGCGTGGATCATCAGAAATGATCCCTCGCGATGATGGAGTGGTTGGCGGCGAAGCCAGGCGATCAGTTCACCACGATCTTTTGCGCCCAGGACATCGTGGATCGTATCCTTCTGTCGCAGTGTGACAATGTCTTCTGCTGCTGCGAGCAAGAAGAGATCATGATTGCCCAGCACCATGCGAACGCTGTCCCCGAGGCTTCGCACGAATCTGAGGAGGGCCAGAGAGTCGGGGCCACGATTGACGAGGTCGCCGACCAGCCACAACCGATCCGTCTGTGGATCGAATGACATCCGATCGAGGAGTTGCCTGAGGGGAGCGAGGCAGCCCTGAATGTCGCCGATTGCATAGGTAGCCATGAACGGGAGTCTATCGGGTTCAAGGGCATGGATGGCGGATGAGGCTCATGGGTATTTTGCTTCAATGATGCTTCGAAGTCCGCCACGGGCGGCGAAGGTGCCGGTTACTCTGACCCATACAGGCCGACAAGCCTTCACGATGTCGAGCAGGATGCGGTTGACCGCGTTTTCATAAAAGATGCCGAGATTTCTGTACGCATAGAGATACATCTTCAAGGACTTCAGCTCCAAGCACTCTTTGTCCGGCATGTAATGCAGCGTGATGGTGCCGAAGTCCGGAAGGCCGGTTTTCGGGCAAATCGCGGTATATTCTGGGATCTCGATGGTAATCTCGTAACCTTTGTATTGGTTCGGGAATGTTTCTATGTCCGGCAACGGAGCAGTAATACCGCTTTTAGCATGTTGCTCGTTGTAGCCAAGTTTTGTGGTCTTCGATTTTCTTCCTGTCGTTTCGCGTTTCACGTTTCATATCTCCCTAGACCTGTTTCATCCACTCTACCTGTCCGATTTTTTCCAGTTGAATGTAGAGGGTTACCCAGGGGCACGCCATCTCCGGGTATACTTCGCACAAGCCTCCTTTTCGTACGCCTCCGCAGGGGCCGTGGCTCATGAATTTCGGACACTCGGCTTTGAGTGAACTGTCCGGAATCGGAGGGCGTTTATGGACTCCCCCGGCCTGCTGATCGCCTTCTATTTCTCCAGGAATGATCACGCGTGTTGACATAGGG
>Ga0070704_100000964_pt1 | contig 14602 bp, 11 predicted proteins | sample KBSK5252metaG_FD_65467 | JGI IMG/M metagenome (GOLD analysis project Ga0070704, IMG submission 65467) | Corn, switchgrass and miscanthus rhizosphere microbial communities from Kellogg Biological Station, Michigan, USA - KBS K5-25-2 metaG | ecosystem: Host-associated > Plants > Roots >...
CCCTGTAGCCTCCGACCTCGCGCGGCGCAAGCGCAAGGCGCCTGGTGTCACGGCGGGCCGTGCTGAGGCCTGGGCCCAGGCGAACCCCGGCGGCTCGCCCGCTGGCGCGTCCGCGGCGTCCGCGGCGCCCGTGGCTGGCCCGGCGGCGAGCACCACGCGCGAGTTCTACGATCGCCAGCTCCAGGAGCAGCAACGCGCGCGCGAAGCCTTCGTGGCCGGGCGCGGCGAGTCCGACCTGGCCGCGCGCTCGGGACAGGCGGCTGACCGGGCTGACGCAACGGTCCAGGCCGGCGCCGCCCAGCTGACGGCGGAGCAGCAACGCCGCGAACAGCTCCGGCGCATGCTGATCGGGCGCGTCCAGGACATGATGGCTCCGTTCCAGCGGGCCGGCCTTCCCACCATTGCAGGGGGACGGTAATGTTCACCCGCGCGCTCGGGAACGCCACCAGCCCGGCCGGCTTCGAAGGCCAGTTCCGGTACCTGTGCGATCAGCAAGGGCTGAGCACGGCCGCCGGCCGCCACCCGTCCGCGGACCTGTTGCCTGTGTTCAACGCCAGCCGCAAGGCGCTCCGGGACCTGGTGTGCTCGTACGGGTACACGCTGTTCATGCAGCGCGGCACGACCACCAGCCTTCCCACCACGCCGGTTGAAGCCGGCGAACAGTACGCCGTGATCGATGTAGGCGCCAGCGGCTCGCCCGGGACGATCAGCCCACTCCTTCAGGTCAAGCGGATCGATGTGAAGATCAACGGCCAGGACTGGAAGCCGTTGGACGAAGTCACGTTCAATCAGCTTCGGGACATCAGCTCTCCGCGCTACGGCTCCACCAGCACGCCCACCCGCCCGCGCGGCTGGTGCTGGCTGAACGCTGGCGTGGAGACGAACCCGGCTGGCGTTCCCACACACGTCAAGGGCCAGATCGCGATCGCGCCCGTTCCCACCAGCGGCCAGTACGCGCTGTGGAGCATGAACGAAGAGGCGAACCTGGTCACGACATCGGACGTGTGGCTGTACCACAGCGAGGACTGGGCGCAATGGCAGATGTGGGATGCCATGGCGAAGATCTGTGGCGCTCGGGACAAGGACTCCGCGCGCAAGCTGGACTTCATTGTGAACAACCGGCTGAATCGGGAAGTCCCCGGCTCGCCCGCGTTCAATATCTGGGTTCAGCGGCCCACTGCCGCGGGCCCGCGCACGTGGACGCGCGGCGCCAATTATCGCGGGCCTTGGGGACACTAAGTGGCGATCGCGAACCGATTCCAGCCGGCGGCCTCCGGGTCCGTGCCGGACCAAGCGTTCAAGCAGATCGCGGACGTCGTTGACCAGCTTGCGGCAAACCCGGCGTATGAGCCCAGCACGGCTGGTTTCATTCAGGTGGGTGTGGGCCAATTCCGCCGGCTTGCGCCGCGCGCGGGAACGCAACAAGTCGTAATCCCCGCTGCATCTTCGGACACGTACGGCAAGACGATCACGTTGCTTGTGGAGAACAGCTTGGGCGCTGTTCGCGTGCGCGCCGTCTCCGGGACGATCAATGGCGCCTCCGCGTTCACACTGGCCGCCGGGTACACTACGCTGATTGTGCTGGTCAGCAACGGGAACGGGAGGTGGGTAACGGCGCGCGCCGCCGGGTTCCCTGTTGCCGGGCCGCACCTGATCTACACCGGCGAAACGCTGGACGTTGACCTTGACAAGAACTTCACGTGGACTGGGATTCAGCGCTTCAGCGGCACGCTACAGCTGGGTGTGTTGCATACGGAGGCGTCTGTCAGTGGCGCGTTCAATATCACGCTGACGACGGGCGCGTCACGTATCCTAGTTACTTCAACAGGCGCGGCCACGCTGGGAACAATCAGCGGCGCTGTGGATGGGCGGGTCTGCATTCTGGAGCACGTTCGCGCTAGCGGCGCCGGAGATCTCACGCTTGCACACTCGCTCGCCACGAACGGTATTGCATGCCTGAACAGCGCTAACCTAACACTACTTGGGAACAGGAGCGGCGCTTTGCTTGTCTGTCGTGACGACGTCTGGCGCGTCATGTCCGCCACGAACTAAACCACCATGTCACACAATGAAGTAGAGATCCTCCGGCAACAGATCGCAGACCTGCAAGCGCGCGTGGTCAAGCTGGAGACGTACGTCAAGGTTGTAGGTGCGCTGGTCACTATCGTGCCAACTGTGATCCAGATCTACAACATGGTCCACAAGTAATGTCAGACCTCCAGAACATCCAGGATCCGGCCGTCAGCGGCCACGATCTGCGCGAACCGGCGGCCGCGTTGCTTTGCGAAGGCTTGCGCCGTGGCGCGGATGTTCGCGCGGACGGTTGCGTAGTTCAGCGTTTCGGTCAGCGACAGATGCATGGTAAGCATGTCCTTATGAACGGCGGGTCGAGGTAGATCATGAGTCGTGTTTTTGACGTGTTGTTCAATGACGGCCAGGACGAGTCCGCGGACAAGATTGCGCTCCCGGACGGCAAGTTCCGCCTGTTGCAGAACGCGCGACTGGAACGGGACGGGCGCGTAGCGCCACGCCAGAACTACGTCAGCTTGACGAACACAGTCAACGTTGCCGGGACGCGCTTCCGGGCCTTTGACCTGGTGCCTTACCAGGATCGGCTGATGGCGATCGGTACGCAAGACGGCGTGACGTACACGCCGGTGTACGGGAACCAACTGTTCACCTATGTGAACAACGCTCAAAGCGTCTGGCTCCCACACCTGGGCCCGAAGCTGGGGCCGCTTACACAGGTTACGAAGCTATGGGCCTCGAACACCGGTCTGACGGCGCACAGTGCTGACGTGGCTTACACGAACGGCCAGCTGTGTGTGGTTCAGACGGACGTGAACAAGACGCAAGTTACGGTCCAGAGGCTCACTACGACTGGTGTGGTGCTCTCTGCGGAGACGTTCAGCGCCGCGTTTACGACCTGCATTGTCAGCGCGCGCGTATGCGCGTGTTCGAATACGTTCGTGGTGGTGATCCGTCAGACGAACGGTGACATGGTCGCTCGGCGCTTCGATACAGCCACAAGCACCACGAACTTTTCGGCACCCACCACGCTGGAGGCCGCCGTTACGGCCGTGCTAGCGCCGCCCGCATGGGACCTCGCGCCGCTGACCGGGACGTCAGACTTTCTGATCACGTACCCGCGCACCACGGCCGGTAACACGCGGCTCCGTCGACACAACTCCACGGCCGGCTTTGCCGTGGTCAATACGCTGGACATCGCTGGCGGCGCGTTCGCGTGCGCCGTGATCGGTGACACCACGCGCGGCGTGATCCACGGGCTGAACAGCGGCACGTCAATCGTGGTACGCACGTGCTCCACGGCGCTGGTTGTGACCTCCGGCCCGTCTACGTTGCTCGGCGCGGCGTCCGCGTTGACGGCGGCCACCGGTCAGCCCGGCCTTACGTTTGCTGATGCGCTGAACTTCGTTGTGATGTGTAGCGCGAACGGTACGCTGGGCGACCTGAACAGCCAAAGCGCGGAGCTTCAGATCACCGGCCACGGCGTATCCCGCGCGCCGCGCGAGAGCCTCAACGTCCGGAACGTCTCCAAGCCGTTCTCAACGGACACCGCGTCCGTCACGTTCACGACAGGCGGCGAAACCTGGGCGCTTGGTGCGATTCCTGCTGGCGGGAACGAGTCCAGCACGCTTCGTTTCTTTTCCACGTGCATTCACGGCGTGGACTTCAGTGTGTTTTGTGCCGGGATCTGGAACTACGGCATCTCCGGGATCTGGGATACGGGGAGCACGAACAACACCATGGGCCGAAGCTCCGTCGTTTCGGACGGCTCGAACTACTATGCGCTGTGCACCACGCTTTCCGGCCTGGATGTGGGCGCCCAGGTTGAAGGCACCCTCCAGCTGGTCAAGCTACGCGCTGGACAGCCCGATCGTCGGCAAGCGACGGAGATGCAAGGCGCCATGTACGTCTCCGGCGGCTTCGTGTACGCCTATGACGGCGGCCTGAACAGCGCAGAGCTTGGGTTCCTGGACACGCCGGTGTTTGACGCCACGATTGTGGCCTCCGCCGCTGGCGCGCTGACGCTGTTGTCCACGTACAGCTACATCGCGATGTACGAATACGTGGACGCGAACGGCTTCACGCACCGGAGCACGCCGTCTGATCCTGTAACGGTGACGTTGACTGGCGCGAACAACGCCCTGACGTTCACGGTCTCCGCGCCACACTCGATCCGGCGCCTGGACTTCGGCCAGAACAGCGGCGTCCGCGTGGTCCTGTACCGCAACACGCCGAATGATTCCGTGTTCTACCGGGTCGCGGAAACTACGGTGCTGAACACCGCGAACTTTGCCGGCGTTGTCTCGATCATCGACACGCGCTCGGACACGGACGCGCAGACGCGCGAGGTCCTGTACATCTACAGCCAGAAGCCTACAGCGAACGTTGCGGCCATCCCCTGTCGCTTCTTGGCGGCTGGGCGCGACCGGCTGATCTACGGAGGCTTGCCCGATCCGTACGTCGTGGCGCTTTCCCAGCTGGTGTTCCCTGGGGAGCCTGTGGAGAACGCCAGCCCGAACGCCTTCGCGTTTCTCGCGCGCCTTCCCGAGCCTTGCACAGGCGTTTCCGCGCTCGGAGACACGTATATTGCGTTCAGCTCGGAGGCAATCTACCAGATCCCCGGGGCTGGCCCGCAACGCAACGGGACCGGCGAGTTCTTTTCGCCCCAGGCCATGTACTCGGACGGCGGATGCATCGACTGGCGCTCGATCGTGGAGTGCGGACAGGGGACGTTTTTCCAGCTCGCTTCGGACAAGCTGTACATGTTCACCGGCCAGGGCGTGGAATGGATCGGTCAGCCCGTGAGGGACACGCTGGCGGCGTACCCGACGATCAGCGGCGCCGTCCTGTGCTCGGCCACGCAGCGCGTGATCTTCGCGTGCTCGAACCTGGCGGACAATGACGGCGTGCTCTTGGTGTATGACCTCCGGCGCAAGATCTGGAGCGTTGACACGATCGGTCAGCCCGTGCGCTCCGTGGTGGAGTACCAGGGCCGCCTGGCGTACGTCGCGAAGGACGGCCTGGTGTACCTAGAGAACGCCGTAGGGACATTCTCCGGCGCGCTCCCCAGCGTCAGCCTCCGGACGGGCTCGTTCAAGCTGTTCCCCGCGAACGGCAACGGAGAGCTCCTAAACGTGGTTCTGTCCGGAACCTACACCGGCGATTGCACGGTGGAGGGCTTTATCTCGTATGACGATGGCAAGAACTGGATCAGCATGGGGCAACAGGCTTGTACCACGGCCAACCTGTTCAACCACAGCCCAACCAGCGGCGCCGCCGTGGTGTCCGGGGACGCCGTCACGGTCAAGTTCGAGCCGAACATCCGAGAGATCACGAACAGGTTCGCGCTTCGCTTTGATATCACGAACGGGACGGACAATGGCGGCCTGTGGGCCCACATGATCAGCCTGGAAGTGGACGCCCAGGAGTTTGCGACCCGCCAGCCGGCACGGAATCAGCGGTAAGTGACGTTGCACTACACTACACGAATGGTTAACCTGGAGATCTAGTACATGGCGGACGCTAATCAATCAGACTTTCTGGGCGAGGGAACGGCCGCGCCAGCCCGCGCGCCGGCACTTTCGGCTGACCAGATCGAGATGGATCGGCGGCGCAAGGCCGCCTGGCTCGCGAATCAGGGCCTGGACGCGAACGGCGCCCAGCTCCCGGCGTACGGCACGGCCGCCTCCCCCACAGCCACGAACTGGCGCGTGACCACAGCGCCGCGCGTAGGTACGGGCGCCATGACGGCAAACACGGCAACCCAGCTAGGTTCTCAAGGAATGCCGGTGGTTGGATCCGCCGTCCGAGACAGCCAGTACCAGACCGCGGGCGCAATTCCGGCCGGCGGCCCCGTGCTCCGTCAAACGAATATCGGGACGGCCGCACCGGAGATCGGTGGAAACGGCGGCGCGCTGACGGCCCAGACCAGCCAGGGAACGTCTGAGCTCCAGGCGGACCTCCAGCGCCGGCAACAGGGCCAGGAGGACGCCCTGGCGAGCGCTACCAACGGGCTGAACGGCTCCCCGCTGGACAACCCGACGGCCACGAACCAGGCGGCCCAGCAAGCAAAGGGCGCCCTGGGCGGCCCGCCACAGATTGACCAAGGGATCGCGGACCGTCAGCGCGGCGGCCTGGACCGGGCGCTGGACCAGTCCGGCCAGGTGGTGGACAAGGCACTGGCGCCCATTGACCAGACCGCGCTGGAGTCGGCCACGGCTGACGCGCGCTCCGTGCTCGATCGGCTGCTCAACGGGCCGAACACCGCGCAACGGCTGGGGAGCCAGACGCTTCGCTCCCAGCTCGCGCTGGCGCGCTCCGCCGCGGGCGGCCCTGGCGCCGTCCAGGAGGCGCTCCGCAACGCCCAGACGGCCGCTCCCGAGCTGGAGGCCCAGGCGGCCCAGCAAGCGACGGCCGAAGAGATGCAACGGAACGCGGCCGCTGGACAGATCACTGGCCAGTTGCAACAGAACGCGCTGGGCGCGCAACAGAACGAAACGCAACGGATCTCCGCGGGCGCCCAGGCGGCCGCTGGCGCGGTTCAAGGACAGTTGGGGACCCGCTCCCAGGACATCGACATTGCGAAGTCCAACCAGGACGCGGCCAGCAAGCTGATCCAGAACATCACCCAGCTGACGGGAACCCAGCTGGAGCTGGATCAGCGCAACCAGGAGCTCCTGGGCCAGATGGCCCGCGACGCCGCCGCTATGAAGTTCAACTGGGGCCAGCTGGATGCCCAGACGGCGGAAGCTGAGTTCGATCGCTGGGTTAAGGTGTACGGCATTGACCAGGCGGCCGCCGCACAGATCAAGGCCGCCGCGAAGGCCAACGACAAGAACGCCTGGGATTACATCGTCCCGATCATCGGCGCGGTCGCAACCGTGGGCGCCGCCGCGGTCTAAGGAGAAGCATGTCTGGACTCGATCCAAACCGTACCTTTACGGACGCGGCCGGCGCAATCTGGCCGGACCCGTATGGCGTTGCCGCGCCGCCCGCAAGCGCGCCGCCCGGACCTGTAGCGCCGCCGGTCGGCCCTGGTATGTCGTCCGATCCATCGACGGTCGCGGCTTTTCAGGCCGCCACCGCACCCGCGCCAGCGCCGCCACCTGAAGCGCATGCGCCGCCGGGGCTGCCCTCTCGTGAGGAAGATCTGACGGACCAGCTCAATCAGGGCGCAACGTTACCGCCCACACCGAAGCCGGGCTTTGCTGACCAGGCCGCCGCTGGCGGAGCCGGCGCGCCGCCCGCGCCACAGCCGGGGATCGCGGACACGCTGGATTCCTCCAGCTCCAGCTCCGGGAGCGAGCACGGCTCCACCGGCTTGAGCGCGGAGGCCCAGCAACGCCAGGGCCAGAACATCAGCCAGGTAGCTGGTGGACTTGCTGGCGCGCGCGACGCCACGGCCCAGTACGGCCAGCTCCAAGCGCAACAGGCGGAACAGCGCTCGGCCGTGCTCCTCAAGGAGGCGTCAGAAGGAATCGAGAAGACGGCCGCCCAGATCGCGCTCCAGGACGAGATCCAGCGGCGCGTGGATACACGTATGCAGGCTGGCGCGGCGTGGAAGCCTGACCGGGCTGAGCTGTTCCACGGAGATTCCGGCGCTTCGTTCGGCATCATGGCGGCCGTGGCAGCCATGGCCGGCGCCTGGATGCAAGGACGCGGGTTGACGGGCTCGAACCCCTATCTCCCCACGATCATGCACATGATTGATGAGAACGTTCAATCACAGGTCCGCTCGAACAGCCAAAGCATGCAGCTCCTTCGTGAACAGAAGGGCGATATCAAGGCCGCGATCATCGAACTGAAGCAACGCCAGCTCCACTTTGCCCAGCTCCGTCTGGACGGCCTGGCCATGAAAGATCAGTCCGATCTCATGCGCGCCGGTGTGGAGAAGACGCGCGCGGACATGCAGGCCCAGGACGCGAAGTGGGAACAGGAGAAGCGCCAGGCCCTGGAGCGCACGGAGACGAACAAGGTTACGTCTTCGTTCACGAAGGAAGTCAAGCCGAACCCCGCGGCCACTGGCGAGCGCTCGACCGATCAGGGCAAAACACAGGCCGTTTTCGACATGGCCGACAGCTTCTACAAGAAGGCCGGCCTGATTCGCGACAAGGACGGGAAGTGGCGTGTCGGTGGCGGCGCGTTCCCGCCCGCCATGCTGGAGAAGCTAAACCCGTTTAGCGACGATGCGATCGCGACCGAAGCAAAGCAACTGGCGGAGACGTACGGACGCCACCAGTCCGGCGGCGTGATCGGCAAGGACGAAGCGCCCGCGTTCGAAGATCAGATCGGCATGAACACGACCACGCGCGCGCAACTCGCCGCGCACGCGAACGCGCTGGAAACTTCGCTCCGCGCAGGGCTCAAGCGTAGCGACGCAGCCACCCACACAGCGAGTTCTACAATCCCCGCAAGCTGGAGGCGCAAGTAATGCCTGGAATGGTTGACCCGAAGACGGGCGAGGCTTTTGACGTCCCCGCGGACGAGATCGCGCGCGCTACGGACGAATTCGGGCTGGTGCCTTCGGAGCACTACGCCACGCTCCAGAAGTACAGCTCCCTAGCCAGCCAGGCCGGCGCCGCCGGCAAGCTGGCCGCGGACACGGCAACGTTCGGGCTCACAGGCTTCCAGGACTCGACCGAAGGCCGGCAACAGGTGGAAGCCTTCAAGGAGCTTTCGCCCACACTAGGTGCCGTCACGGAGATCGCTGGCGCCGCCGCGCCGGGCCTGATCGGCGGAGGCTTGGCCGGCGCCGGGTTGCGCGGGCTGGGGCTCTCCGCGCGCGCCGCACAGATCGGCTCCACGGTTGCCGAAGAGGTCTCACAGGCTGGCGCGCTGGAAGCTCAGCACGCGCGCGAAGAGGACCGGGGGATCGACCTTGGGAACGTGGTTATGGGCCTTCCACTGGCGCTGGGCGTGTCAGCCGCTGGGCGGCTCGCTGGCGGCGCCGCGCGCCGGCTCCGCGGTTCGAGCGCGGCCGCCGAAGCTATGGGCGAAGCCGTGCCGGCGACTGGCCCGGCCGCCGCACGCGCGCCCGTGGACCTGACCGGCAAGACGCTGGAGGACTTGAAAGCGCTCCCGATCGAAGGCGAAGGCGACCTAGCCCGCGTGGAAGCGCTCAAGCAAAACAAGGTGTTCGCACAGACCGGCCGGGTTACCAGCAATGACGGTGCGGCCGGAATCACAATCGTGAACGACGCTGGCGAGGACGTCCTACGGGACGGCCGCCACAGGCTCCAGGCCGCTCAGGAGCTGGGCCGGTCGAGCGTTTACGGGCGCTATGTGGACGGCGCGACCGGCAAGGTCCTGTACGAAGGGGAGATCCCACTCAAGGCCTCCGCGGGCGGCGCGGCGCTGGAGGACAGTGCGCTGGCGGAGAACAACGCGCTTTCGCGCGGGCGCCAGACCAGCACGGCGCGGCGCTCCGTGGGCGCGGCCGGCGCCGGCCCTGACGCGCGCCCACCGTTGACGGAGGACGAAGTCCGCCGGCTGGCCCAGGACAGGCCCGCGGTGCACGCCCAGGTGGAAAAGCTGGGCGGGGACGCGATCGAGGAAACTGTCGGCGGCGAGGCGCCCACCCTGGATGCCGTCCACAACATCGGGCTCAAGAAGGCGGACGCCGCCGGGCGCATGCTGGACGCGGACCCGGAGCGGCTCCTGGACTTCGCGGACGAGCATATCCAAGGGCTTGAGGAGTTCGCCCAGGAGCTAGACGGCGCGGGCCAGAAGGCCGCCGCGCGCAACGTCCGCGCGCGCATTGAGGAGATGGGACGCGCGTACACGCTGGTGGGCGAGGCGCCGGAGGAGCTGGCGATCGCGGCGGACCAGGCCAAGCGGACGATCGGCAACCTACGGACGAAGTACGGAGCGATCAAGGACACGGCCGCGGAGGCGCTGGCGGAGAGCTCTCAGGCCATGTACGACAAGCTCCGGGCGGGCCTGGAGGACGGGGAGACGTTCGGCAAGTTCTGGGCTGAGAAGCAAGCCGGGGAAAACGGCCTGTGGAGCGGGACGAAGAACGGTAACGGCGGGATCATCCGAAACGGCGCGATCTGGCAATCGGAGTTCACGGAGCTGGCGCCGGGCGCCGCCGGGCGGGTGTGGCGTGACACGAAGACTGTCCCTGTGTTTCGCATGCGCGGGGACATCGTTCAGCAGGCGTTGAACATGACGCCGCGCCGATTCAACGAAGTGACGGGCGCGTGGAACCAGTGGATCAAGGACGTGGAGGAGATGTCCTTGCTCAAGACGGAGCTGGGCGCGAAGTCCGTTGACGCCACGCCGATCGTCAAGCTCCAGCAATCGCTCAATGACATGAAGCAAACGATCTCGGAGCTCAAGACGCTTCGTGAGGTCGAGCACCGTGGCGCCGCGTACATCAGCAAAGCCGCCAGCGAAGGACCAAACGCCGGGCTCCTGGAAAAGGGCCTGGAGATCGCGAAACAAGTCCCGGGCGCCGGGCGGGTGATCAAGGCCGGAGAGCTGGCCGGTATCATCCGACCGAAAGTGGCGGAGCCGCTCCGAGAGTTCACCCGCGAAGAGGCCCGCGCGGCCGGCGCGGCACGCCAGGGCGCCCTAGGGAAGGCCGCTCCGCGGGCTCGGACGGATGTGCCCAGGGGAACTGGCGGTCCGCCCACGGGCTCCGTGGCGCAAGCGCTGGGCATTGTGGAGCAGGGCGCCCGCAAGGTGGAGACGGGTCCGCTCGCTGGCTTGGCCGGCCTGGGAGCCGTGGTAGGCGCCAGCGCGGCGGCGCGCCGGGACGAGCACCCAGTTACCTCCACTTTGGCACAGATCAGCGACGATAGCCGGGCTATCACGGAGCGCGCGGCGCTGGGCCTGGTCTCCAAGGAGAGCCGCCCGCCGAAGCTGGAGCCATTGGCGGTTCGCTTCCGCGGCAACGCGCCCAGCCTCCAGGCCGCCTTCCAGACGAAGCTGGCGGAGCTCCAGACCGCGGACACAGATCCCCAGGCCTTCGTTGACGGCATGGCGGACACGTTCGGGGTTATGGCGCACGCGGGACATGACGACCTGTTCTCGCGCGTGGTTGCCCGCGTCCAGATCGGAACCCAGTACCTCCTGGCGAACGCGCCACCCAGCGTAGGAATCAGCATGGTCCGGCCGGACGGGATTCCGCCGGACTCGCTGGCGATCATGAAGTGGGCGAGCATGTACAACGCGGTTTTCTCGCCCGGGGACGTGGTGTACGACGTCGCGACCGGCGAGGCCACGCCCACCCAGATCAAGACGCTTCGTGAGGTTCACCCGGACATCTACGGCCAGCTCCGAACCGGCGTGCTCAAGCAGGTGGCACAGGCCGGCCCGAAGATTCCCTTTGAAACGCTCCGCACGCTGGACGTCCTGTTTGACTTGCCGGGCGCCGCCGGGCTGAGCTTCTCGGAAGGCATGCAAGCGACCATGGCCGGCGCGTACGCCCAGAAGGGTAGCGCGGGCCCAAAACAGTCACTGGGCGGGGAATCGGTGATTGCGCCAGCATCCGCTACAGTGGGACTGCAAAAAGGGCCGTCCACCTTGCAAGCGTAACGTATCGTCATTACCCTATAGAAAGCGTCACATATGGCACTTCAATCCGTTCGAGAAGATCTACACGCACCGTGCATTGCCGTCACGTACGGAGGCGGCCAGCCTGGCGGAGACTTCAGTGTCCGTCGCACGCTACACGACGGCTCCGCGAACAACGGAACGACCGTTGTGGGTATTCCGTCGCATCTGCCTTGCCGCGTGATTATCTCGCAATCCGTGGCCGGCCAGGCGTTCATCTACAAGGATATCAACGGAAACACCTGCACCACGCAATTCTCAAGCACGACGTTTGGCACGCACGTTTTTGATATCGCGCCGGCCTCGATCGAGGTTGGTACGAACGTGCTGAGCGTCACCGCGTTTTACCAACCGGAGCCCTAAGCCATGGCTCGCCCGCGCCAGATGCTTGTGGAGCAGTGGTACCGGATCAAGGATTCGGCGGACGCCGCTCAAGCGCTGATGTCCGAGTGTGAACGGAACGTCCAGAAGAACGCTCCGCGCCGCTCGGAGGCGCTCCTGTTCGCGTCGCTATTCGAGGGTATCTCGCTGCTGTCCTTCGACGAAGGCGGGTACGAATACGACAATGACGAAGTCTTCGGGGACCTGGAGATCCCAGTGGTCCGCAACACTTGCCGCTCGATCGTCCAGACAGGGATCAGCAAGCTGACGGCCCAGGATTCGCCGCTCCCCCAGTTCATGTCCAACGGCGGGGACTGGACCACCCGTACGAAGGCCGTCCGGCTCGACCGGCTGGTGTGCGCGGAGTACGAGCAACCCCAGGGTGACTTCTCGAACCTCCACGAACTATTCCGCCATGGCGCGGAGCTGGCCGTGTCGTCCACGGGCTCCTTTGGCGTCTTCTTCTTCGCTACGCCTGACGGCATCGTGGCCGAGCTGGACGACACAATGACGCTGGGCCGCGAAACGGCCGGGCGCTGGGGGCGCACCATCAGCCTGACGCGGGTGACCTGGTACAACGCGGAGGAGCTGATCGTCCGCTTCCCGAAGGCCGAAGCCGCGATCCTGGCGAATGAAGATCGCATGCCTGACGGCATGTCGGACGATGCGTCCGATCTCATGCCGGAGCGCGGCGTCAAGGTGTTCCAGGGCTGGCGCTCAGCCATCGGCAAAAACCTAGGGCGCGAGATGTTCTGTCTCAAGGACGGGACGATCCTGGTGGACGACAAGAAGTACGAGCGCAAGGCGCCGCCGGTCGTCTTCTGGCACTTTGAGCGCTCGCTGTACGGCAATTGGGGCGTTTCGCTGACGCGAAGCATCTACAATCAGTGCGTGCGGATCAATCAGATCATCGCTGACGTGGACTATGCGGAGCACAACAGCCCGCAAGGCCTGGTGCTCCACAAGAAGGGCGCAACGGCGCCAGGTGACACGGATAAGGTCCGCGGCTGGCAATTCGTAGAGATCACCGGCGCGGCGGACATCGCGAACGCTTTCCACACGGTTGTCCCCCCGAAGTACGCCCAGCAAAGCGTGGACCTCCTCCTGTTCCACGAACAGGGCGCGCACGACATCAGCGGGATCTCGGACCAGCACACCAGCGCCAAGCGCTCCGTTGGGACGACCTCCGGCAAACACGAGAACATGGTTGCGGCGCTGTTCACGGAGCGGTTCGCGGACACGGAACGCCGGCTGATCGACATGCGGACCACGGGCTCCGCGCGCGTGCTGGTGTGGTGCCTCCAGGACATGCTGGAAGAAGATCCCGAGTACAAGCGCGTGTACGCCAAAGGGGACTATACCGAAGAGGTCAAACTGTCCGATCTGGACCTGGACCTTGACCGCTACACGATCTCGATCGCGCCCGTCTCCGAGGACAAGCAAAGTCCCAAGGCGCGACTGGACCGAATGGATTCAGCCTTTGACGGCGGCCTGATCACCGGCTCGGAGCTCCTGGCGTTCCAACAGGACTTTGACGACAAGTCCCGCTCCAGCATGGCGATTGCCCAGGACAACTGGCTGGAGCGCCAGATCGACAAGTGGCTACACGCGGACAACGTGGAGTACCAGGGTCCAATCCAGTGGATGGATCTTCAGTCGGCCGCACGCATGGTTGGCCAGGCCATGCTGATCGCACGCACGCGCGGACTCCCGGACGAGCGTCTGGGCTACTTCACGCGCTTTCTGGACGAAGTCCAGACGTACATTGAGCAGACCTCGCCCACCATGGGCGCACAGGGCGCCATGGGCGCCGGAGCTGGCCCCAGCGCCGATGTGGCCGCCGCGCAACCTATGCCAGGTGCGCCGGCCCAGCCGCCTCCTGGCGGAGGCGCTCCTCTCGGAGCTTAGCGTTCCGTGCTTGCCACTTACCGGCAAGCAGCAACAGCCCGGACAGATCGGCTAGCGAAACGTCCGCGTACGGAATCTCCAGATCGTAACGCTCCTCCACAATCACAGTAGCTTGAAAGTCGATCGCCATGCCTAGTATGTACGTCCGCCAGGAGGCGGAGTAAAGGAAAAAAGAACATGCCTGCACAACATGACGCGGCCGAAGCGGCGGAGTTCTCCGCTTTGGTTGCTGAGCTCTCGGCCGAAGAGGTCACCGGAGAGGACGAATCCGGAGACGAAGAGGCGGCCCAGGACGTTACGTCAGACGAGCCTGGAGAGGACGAACAGGAACCCGAAGGGGACGAGCCGGACGAAGAGAACGAGCCGGACGAAGACGAAGAGGACGAGCCCGAAGAGGACCTGGAGAAGGAGCTTTCCCAGGCTGAGATCGAGGCCAAGAAGCTGTTTGAGGCTGGCGATCTCAAGGCCGCATGCAAGCGGCTGGGTGTGGACCCAAAGATCTTCAAGGTCCGCCCGCGCGAGTTCACGGCCATGCGGAAGGGCCTCCGGGACGCGGACGTCAAGCTTCGCACGGCGGCCACGTACGAGCGCCAGGGCAAACAGCTCCACGAACAAGCGGAGCAAACGTACGGTCCGATCGTCGCTGGCTTCCAGGGACATCAGACTGGCCGCCCGCTGGACGTCAAGGCCGCGATCGAGCTGATGTGCGAAGACTCGTTTGAGAACG
>Ga0070704_100000965_pt1 | contig 14585 bp, 10 predicted proteins | sample KBSK5252metaG_FD_65467 | JGI IMG/M metagenome (GOLD analysis project Ga0070704, IMG submission 65467) | Corn, switchgrass and miscanthus rhizosphere microbial communities from Kellogg Biological Station, Michigan, USA - KBS K5-25-2 metaG | ecosystem: Host-associated > Plants > Roots >...
CGTTGAACCGCAGCAGTATCGCGAGGTCCTCGAATCCCCCACGCGGCAGCGGCGGCAGGCTCGCGAGTCGTTGCTGCAGCGCGGCCTCGAAGAGCAAGCGGTCGGCCTCGGCGAGCGCCTGTTGCGCCTCCTCCAGCTCTCGTACGGCCGCCGCCAGCGCGCGCTCGGCCTCGTCGACGTAGGCGGCGGGGAGCGCGCCGGCCGCGTGGAGCTTGCGTCGCTCCTCCAGCGCGGCGACCGCTTCTCGGACGTTGGCCTCGTGCTGCGGCAACGACCGGGCGACGGCGTCGCGGTACGTCTGGGTCGTTCGCGCGACCTCGGCCGAGAGCTCGCCGAGCGACTTGCGCGAGGGTGGTGTGCCTCGCTGGGCGAGGGCCGGCGTCGTCCACATCAGCAGGCCGATGACGAGCACCGTCGTCCAGCCACGCACCGCGAGGCGCCTCAGTCGGCTCCGAAGAAGACGAACGGCGCCCAGTAGAACGGGTGCGCGTGGGCCGGGCTGGCCCGCAGCTCTTGCTTGGCCCGCGCCAGCGCCCGCGCCGGCGGCAACCCGCTCTTCACGTGCTCGTAGAACTTGCCCATGAAGATCGCCGTCGACGCGTCATCGACCGGCCACAGGCTCACGACCGCGGCCCGGCTGCCGGCGTACAGGAACGCGCGCGTCAGCCCCACCACGCCCTCGCCGGTCACCTCCCGGCCGAGCGCCGTCTGGCAGGCGGACAGCACGACCATGTCGGCGCGGAGCGGCAGCTTCAGCACCTCGCTCATCGTGAGGAAGCCGTCCTCGCCGCCGAGGTCGGCCGTCTGCGACAGCACCAGCGCCGGCTGGTTCAGGTACGGCACGTCGCCGGCCAGGACGCCGTGTGTGGCGAAGTGCAGGTAGCGATAGACACCGAGGTCGAGCGCCTTGATGTCCCTCTCGTCGGCGGCCCGCCCCAACCGGATGTCGGGGGAGTCGGGCGGCACGCCGAGCGTGGCGGCGATGCGATTCACCTCCGCGCGGGTGGCGGGCAGCGGATTGAACAGGGGCAGGCCGCGCTTCTTGATCTGCTCGCGGGCCGCGCGGGTCGCGAGCGAGCGCCGCTCGGGCGACGCCGGCGGCGGCAACCGCTCGAGATCCTCGTAGACGGGATCGCCGACGGCGAGTAGCGGGCGCGAGGCGGCCCCGCCGCGAGCGCGCCTGGCGGTGCGCTCGAAGGTCAACACCGTCGCGGACGGAATGTAGGAGAAGGTGTAGCGCGTGCCGGCGAACGCCGGCGCCCCCCTGGGGCCGCGGGGTCCCAGCGCCTCGAACGGCAGCGTGCTCAGCACGCCGTCGGGAACCACGATGACGGTGGCGCCGGCGGGGACCTGCGCCAGCGGCTCCGCCAGCAGCCAGCGGTACAGCTTCTCGGCGGCACTGGCGTCAAAGCTCGGCACGCCGCCGCCGGTCACGCTCACCGAGCGCCGGAACGCCTCCGTCGTCGCCAGCACCTCCTCGCGGCGGACGGGGCTCGTGAACACGCGCAGCGGCTCGCCCCTGCGCAGGAGCCAGACGGCGATCCGCCGCTCGAGGACGGCGTAGGCGATGAGCGCCTCGTCGTTCCGCAGCGGGACCTGCCGGGCGGTCACCGGCACCGGATACTTCAGCGTCGCGTAGTCGGGGTGCGTCTGGCGCAGCGACTCCACGAAGCGCTGGAACTCGCCGTAGGCGGCCGACTCGTCGTAGGGGACGCCCCGCCGCAGCTCGGCGGTGGCGCCGGTCTGGAGCGTGCGCTCGCGCTCCCGGACGTCGGGCGGCAGATCGCGCTCGGCGGCGCCGACGAACGCCCGCGCGATCTGCTCGCTCAGCAGGCGGGCCCGCGCGGCCTCCGCGTAGTGGAACGCCACCTCGGCCGGTGTGTGGCCGCGCAGCGCGGCCGGCAGCGTGGGAATGTCGTCGATCCGCGGCAGTCCGAGCAGGCTGTCGACCAGCGCGGCGTAGGGGCTCGTGTGGCGGCCGAAGAACGCCACGCGGTCCTCGGGCCGGATGAGGCCGCGCAGGTTCTCGACGACGGCGACGGCCTCCAGCAGGCGCGCGGCCGCCTCGCGCGGCCGGCCGGCCAGCAGATGCGCCTGACCGTAGCGCCACGCGTGCTGCGCGCGCTCCTTGTAGGCGGTGGCCCGCAGCTGCGCGCTCACCGTATCGAACACCGCGGAGAAGCCGCTCATGGTGCTCGAGTAGCGCTGCATCGCCGCCGCCATCCCACGCTGGGCTTCGAGCCGCCGGGCGTGCGCCCGCTCGTACTCGGCGAGGTAGCGGAGGGCGGCTTCACCGTCTCCCGTCGCCACCGACACCTCGACGAGGGCCGTGAGCGCGGTCTCGATGGCGGCGGCCGCCGCGAGCTGGTTACCCGCCCGCTCAGCATCCACCTCGATCCTCTCGGTCGCACCCGCTCGCTCGGAACCCGGGCGCGGCTCCATCGACCAGCCGCGCGCCTCGGCGAGCGTGGCCTCGGCGATGCGCCTGGCGTCCGCGTGGTCGCCGAGCTCCGCCAGGACCATCGCCAGCGAGGCGCCGGAGGGATCGGGGCGGGCACGATCGCGGCGGCGCCGTTCCGCCTCCGCATAGGCTCGCTGGGCGGCCGGCAGATCGCCGACGCGCGCCGCGGCCTCGGCGAGCATGTAGTGCAGATGGCCCGTGTCCCCGACATCGCCGCCGCCCGCGGCCATCAGCGCCTGCGCCTCGGCCAGCTTCTCGCGCGCGCGGTCGAGGTCCCCCAGGCGCGCGTAGGACGTCGCGACCGGCAGCAGCATGCGCACCTGCATGTCGAGCGCCTGCCGCTGCATGAGGCGATTCACCTCGGCCATCTGGGGGCCTCTGCCGCTCATGAGCGAGCCCAGCCGCCCCTGGGCCGACTGGATACGCGCCTGCTGCTGCCCGGCGATGGCCTGCTGCGAGGTCAGGTTCGCCTCGTCGGCGCGAATCCACCCCTCGACGAACCACACCGCGCTCTCGGAGTCGCCGGCCTCCTCGCGATTGGACACGAGCTCCATGAGCACCGTGCTCTTGCTACCGGCGTCGGTGTACTCGCACAGGACGTCGACGAGGAGCACGTAGGCGGCGTCGAGCAGGCCTTGCTGCTTGAGCACGCGGGCGCGGCCGAGCCGGGGATCGAGGCTGGCGGACCGGAAGGCGCCGAGCTGGTTGACGTCGACGCGGCCGCCGGACCGTCGCGCGTCTTGCAGGCCCTCCAGCATCTGCTCGATCTGGGAGCGCGTCGGCTCGAGGCAGCGCTCGACCATGCGCGAGGTGTCCTCGTCGCTCCGCGCGAGGCCCGCCTGCACCGCCCGCTCCATCGCCTCGTCGGAGATGACCGGCGCGATCAGCGTGGGCGGCATCTCCGAGGCGTCGGGGACCTCGATCGGCGCCGGGCGGCTCATGCCCGGGCCCAGGCCGGGAATGCCGACGAGGCCACAGCCCGCGAGGGCGATCGCCAGAGCCGCGAGGACGATCGCCGGCGTGCGGGCCATGCACGCGCCTGCCGTCAGGGCTTGCGGGCCTGGTTCAACTTCTCGCCCAGCGTCATGCCGAAGCCGCCGCCCTTGCGGGCGTCCTTCAGGTAGGCCTGCGTCTCGGCCTGCTCCTCGTGGGTGATCGCCTTCTCGCGTGAGAGACGGATGCGCCGGCCGCCCTCCTCGATCGCCAGCACGAACACCTTCATCTCGCTGCCCACCGGAAACGCCTTGCGCGGATCCGCTCCGCGGGCCGTGGCCAGCTCGGCGTTGGGCACGAGGCCCGTCTGGCCGGGACCGAGCCGGACGAACACGCCGAAGGGCTCCACGCGGTCGACGCTGCCGGTCAACACGGCACCGACCACCACGCTCGATTCCATCTGCTCCCCGACCGCGGCGTCGTCCGGCGCCAGCGCCAGCGCGATGCGGCGCTTGCCGGAATCGATGCCCACGATCATCACGGCGATCTCGGCGCTGCCGGCCACGGCCTCGCGCATGGCGCTCTGGCGGTGGCGCGGAATCTCGCTCACGTGCAGGAGCCCGTCGACGCCGGGGAGCAGCTCGACGAAGACGCCGAAGTCGGTGGCGCGCACCGCGCGGCCGCGCACCACCTGGCGCTCGCGGAGCCGGCCGGGCACGGCCACCCACGGATCGCCCTCGAGCGCCTTGAGGCTGAGCGTGAGCTTGCCCTTCTCGGCGTCGATCCGGATGACCTTCACCGTCACCACTTCGCCGACGTGCAGGCGATCGGCGGCACGCCCGACGCGCGAGTGCGACAGCTCGGACATCGGCACCAGCCCCTGCACGCCGCCCAGGTCGATGAAGGCGCCGAAGTCCGCGAGCGAGGCCACGACGCCGGGCAGCACGGCGTCGGGGACGATCCGCTTGCGCGTCTCCTCCGCCGCCACCGCCGCCTGCTCTTCGAGGATCTGCCGGCGCGAGAGGACGATGTTGCGGCCGTTCTCGGCGTACTTCGTGATGCGGAACTCGAGGACGCGGCCGACGTACTCCTCCGGCGCCGCCGCCCGACGCAGATCCATCTGCGACTGGGGGCAGAAGGCGCGGAGTCCGCCCACGGTCACCTCGTAGCCGCCCTTGATCACCGCGGCGACCTTGCCGTCGACCGGCATGCCGCTCTGCGCGGCCATCCCCAGCGCCTCCCGGGCCTGGGCGCCTTGCCGGAGCTTGTGGGAGAGCCGCACCTCGTCGCCGGTCGACACCACGGTGGCCTCGACCTCGTCGCCGATGGCCACCCGCAGCTGTCCGTCGTCGTCGGTCAGCTCGCCGCGATCGATCCACGCCTCGCCCTTGCCGCCGACGTCGACGAAGACGTGCTCGCCCCTGATCTGGATGACACGCCCGCGCACGACCTGGCCCCGCTCGAGCGCGGGCCCGGCCTCGTGGCGGGCGAACAACGTCGCGAAATCCTCGGAGTCACTCATGGTGGGCTCGATTATACGGGGCCGGTCACGGCCGGGCGCCGCAGAAGCAACGGGGCCCCGGCGGCCCAGTCCTCCCCTGTCGTCACCGAGCGCATGTGGAGCGAGTCGGCTATCATCCGCCCATCCTGCAGCGCGGGAGGAATCACGATGGCCGTTTCCGTGGGCTTCATCGGTGTCGGGAACATGGGCAATCCCATGGCGGGTAACGTGCTGAAGGCCGGCTTCCCCATGACGGTCTTCGACAAGAGCGCGAAGGCCATGGACAACCTGGTCCAGGCCGGCGCCCGCGCCGGCGGCTCGATGGCCGACGTCGCCGAGCGCTCCGAGATCGTGCTGACGTGCCTGCCCGCGTCGCCCGACGTCGAGGCGCTATACCTAGAGCCCGGCGGCCTGATCGAGCGCGCCAAGCCGGGGACGATCCTGATCGATCTCAGCAGCGTGCTGCCCTCCACGCCGCGCAAGCTCGAGCCGCGCGCGAAGGCGCGCGGCGTGCACTTCCTGGAGGCGCCCGTCAGCGGCGGCACCGCGGGCGCCCGCGCCGCGACGCTGGCGATCATGGTGGGCGGCGATCCGCAGATTCTCGAGCGCGCCAGGCCGGTGCTGCGGGCCATCGGTCCCAACATCTTCAGCGTGGGCCCGGTCGGCGCCGGCAACACGGTGAAGGCGATCAACAACATGATGGCCTGCGTCAACTCGCTGGCCATGATGGAGGGCGTGGTCCTCGGCGTGAAGGCCGGTCTCGACCCGATGATCGTCTACGAGGTGGTGAAGGCCAGCAGCGGCGGCAGCAAGGCCATCGAGCGCATTCCCACCGCGCTGGTGCCGCGGAAGTTCGAGCCCGGCTTCAAGGTCCAGCTCATGAACAAGGACCTGGACACGTTCAACACGATCGCCAAGGAGCTCCACGTGCCGGTCAGCTTCTCGAACGTGGCCCAGCGCTATCAGCAGGCCGCGCTGGCCGCCGGCCTCGCCGACATGGACACCAGCGCGGTCGTGCAAATCATCGAGCGCCTCGCCGCCGTGCAGGTGTCGTAGTGAGATGGGGGGCCCCGACATGGCCCCCCAAACGCCCCGATCGCTCGGAGCGTCCCGGCGAAGCCGTGACGCTCTTCGATAACCCGGGCGCCGAGGAACGTCGGTCGTGCCCGGCCATCACGCCAGCAAGCCGGCGATGATCCCGGTCAGGAAGACGCCGTCGAAGGTTCCGGCGCCGCCGATCGCGACGACACGCGCGCCGATCTCGGTGACGCGGTGGAGGTTCGTGATGTCGGCGCCGATCTGCGCTCCCATCGATCCGGCGACATAGGCGACCGGCGGCGCCCGGCGGAACGACAGGACGAGGCCGACGGCCGCCGCCGTCAAGGGCGGAATCAGCATGGGCACGGCGATGCCGACCCCGGGCACGATGCGGGCCAGCGCGTGCACGATCACCGCGACGATGGCGGTGCCGATCAGCATGCGCCCGTAGAGCCGCGTCCGGAAGAACAGGTAGAGCGATACGAGAATGGGCACCAGCGCGCCCCCGACGTTGATCGCGACGACACTCCGGCCCACGCTGTAGAGCGGGAGGTTGACGTAGCTGCCGAGCAGCGTCAGCATCAGCACCGCGAACATGTAGCGCGGCGGCACGCCGATCTTGCGGTAGGCGTAGCGCAGGATCCGCAGCTCGACCACGAACACGAACACCACCAGCAGGAGGGCGAGGCCGAGGAGCAGCAGGATCGGCAACGCGAACAGGATCATGGGCGCGGCAGATGCGCGAAGAAGTGCGCGAGGTCCTGCAGATCGCCGTCGCTCAGCCCGTGCAGCTCCTCCGTCATGGCCGCACCGTACCCGATGCGCGTGCCGCGCTGGTACTCGCGCATCGACTTCAGCAGATAGTCCTCGCGCTGATGGGCCAGGCGCGGCATCTGCTCGCGGCCCGAGAAATCGGGGTTGTGGCAGGACGCGCACGGTCGTCGCTGCGCCAGTGCACGCCCCCGCTCGAGGCTCGGAGCGTCCGGGGTTCCGGTCGGTGGGGGCGGCGGCGGCAGCTTCGAGACCCACTCGCCGAACGCGCGCAGGTCGGCGTCCGTGAGCGGCTTGGCCACCTCGGTCATCACCGGGTTGCTCCGGCCGCCCCGCCGGAACAGGAAGAGCTGGGCGACGACGAAGAAGAACGGCTGGCCGCCGATCGACGGGGTCTCCGGGATCAGCGACTGGCCGTTCGGTCCGTGGCAGGCCAGGCACGCCGCCGCGCGCTCGTCGAACGACGCGGCGAGGGCCGGCGGGGCGGCGGTCAGCAGCACGAGCGCTGCCAGCGCCGCCCCGCGCACGCCGGCGCTACTTGTTGGAATACGAGACGCGATAGACCGCGCCGTTGTGGTCGTCGGAGACCAGCAACGAGCCATCCTTGAGCACCAGCACGTCGACCGGACGGCCGAGATAGCCATTGTTCTCGACCAGGCCGGTGAGGAACGGCTCGATCTTGTTCACGCGCCCGGTCTTGTCGAGGAACGCGACGACGACGTCCGCCGCGTACTTCTTGGTGCGGTTCCACGGCCCGTGGCGCGCGATGAAGATCGCGTTGTGATACTGCCCGGGGAACATCTTGCCGGTGTAGAAGCGCATGCCGAGCGGCGCCGAGTGGGGGCCGAGCAGCGCGGCCGGCTTGGTGAAGTCGCCGCACGCCTTGCCCCAGCCGAGCTCGGGATCGGCGAAGTCGCCCTGGTGGCAGTAGGGATAGCCGAAGTGCTCCTGGCCCGGCTTGGTCAGCCGGTTCAGCTCGTCCTGAGGCAGGTCCTCCGAGAGCCAGTCGCGCTGGTTGTCGGTGAACCACAGCTCGCCGGTCCTGGGATGGAAGTCGAAGCCGATCGTGTTGCGCACGCCACGGGCGACGATCTCCATGCCGCTGCCGTCGAGGTTGATCCGCCGGATGTGCGCGTACTTGTCGGACGGCGGATCACAGATGTTGCAGGGCGCGCCGACCGGCACGTACAGCTTGCCGTCGGGCCCGATCTTGATGAACTTCCAGCCGTGCGGGATGTCTCCCGGCAGCTGATCATAGACCTTCGCGGGATCTCCAGGGCTGTCGAGCTTGTTCTCGATATCGTCGTAGCGCGTGATCGCCTTGGGCGTCGCTACGTAGAGGGAGCCCTTGTGGAACTCGATGCCGTTGGGGAGCTCGAGCTTTTCGATCAGCGTCTTGACCTCGCGCTTGCCGCCCTTGTCGACGAGCGCATAGATCTTGCCCGCGACGAAGTTCGAGCTCACGAACACCGTGCCCTTGTCGCCCTGTCGCAGCCCGCGCGCGTCGAGCACGTTGGCCGCGTAGACCTCCACCTTGAATCCCGGTGGCACCTTCATCTTCGCGATCGGCAGCTTGTCGGCCGGGGTGGCGATGGGGAAGGCCGGCACGGGGGCCATGGCGGCTCCGGGCCCAGTCTTCGGCTTGCCGACCGCCCAGAACGGCACCTCTTCTTCCTTCGCCGGCGGCGGCGGCGCCGGGGTGCTCTGCTGCTGGGCCGTGGCCGGCAACGCCAACGACACCCATGTCAGGAGCACGACGGCCAGTGTCAGATTCCGCCGCGTCGTCGAGGCAGTCATGGCTGTTCCCCCTGGTCCAGCGGGTTGAGTTCCGGGACCGGCGAGCCGCCCGGTCGGCCGCACTGTACATCCATGGACGGCTTCGTGCAAAGCCGGTGAAATATTTTCTCCATATCCCGTGTAAGTTTGCCGCGAGCTCAAGAACGTTGAGCGCGAACCGCGCGCTTCGTATACCCTTCAACGACGGCATGCGGGTTGCGTACGGTTTCCTATCCAGCGGACCGCGCCACGCGCGGCACGCGACGGCATGAGTCTCTTAAACGAGCTATGGTCCGCCGCGCGCCCCTCTGCCCCCGGCAAGTTCCTATACGCCGGTGACCAGAAACTATGGGTGAGAGGGGTGACGTACGGCACGTTCCGGCCGAGCGCCGACGGTGCGCTGTTTCCCGCGCCGGCGATCGTGCGTCGGGACTTCGCCCAGATCGCCGCCGCCGGCTTCAACGCCGTGCGCACGTACACGGCGCCGTCCCCCTGGCTCCTCGACGTCGCCGCCGACTACGGGCTGCGCGTGCTGGCCGGGCTCTGGTGGCCGCAGCACGTCACCTTCCTCGACGATCGGCGTCGCGCGCGCAGCATCGAGCGCGCGCTGCGGTCGACGGTGCGCCAGTACGCCGACCACCCGGCCCTCCTGGCGCTGTCGATCGGCAACGAGATCCCGGCGCCGATCGTGCGCTGGCACGGCGCTCCCGCGATCGAGCGCCACCTGCGCAGCCTGTACGACGCGGCCAAGGAGATCGATCCGGGCGCGCTCGTCACCTACGTGAACTATCCGACGACCGAGTACCTGGATCTTCCGTTCCTGGACTTCGTCTGCTTCAACGTCTACCTCGAGCAGCGCGCGCGGCTCGCCGCCTACCTCGCGCGCCTGCACAACATCGCGGGCGACCGGCCGCTGCTGATGGGCGAGATCGGGCTCGACAGCCTGCGTAACGGCGAGGCCGTCCAGGCGCGCAGCCTGGAGGGACAGCTCGCCTCCATCTTCGCCGGCGGCGTCGCGGGCGCCTTCGTCTTCGCGTGGACGGACGAGTGGCACTGCGGTGGCGTCGACATCGAGGACTGGGCCTTCGGCCTCACGCGGCGCGACCGCACGCCCAAGGCCGCGCTCGGCGCGGTGCGCGACACGCTGGCGGAGCTGCCCTGCCCAAAAGACGCCGAGTGGCCGATGATCTCGGCGGTCGTCTGTAGCTACAACGGCTCCCGCACGATCCGCGACACGCTGGAGTGGCTCGGCCGGCTCGAATACCCGTCCTACGAGGTCATCGTCGTCAACGACGGCTCGACCGACGCGACGCCCGACATCGCGCGCGAGTTCGGCGTGCGGGTGATCAGCACGCCCAACCGCGGGCTGAGCCACGCGCGCAACATCGGCCTGGCCGCCGCCGCCGGCGAGATCGTCGCCTACATCGACGACGACGCCTACCCCGATCCACACTGGTTCACCTACCTGGCGCAGGCGTTCATGTCGACCGACCACGCCGGGATCGGTGGCCCCAACATTCCCCCGCCGGGTGACGGCCCGTTCGCGGCCTGCGTGGCGAACGCGCCCGGCGGGCCGATCCACGTCCTGCTGTCGGACGACGTGGCCGAGCACATCCCCGGCTGCAACATGGCCTTCCGCAAGGACCGGCTGCAGGCCATCGGCGGCTTCGATCCGCAGTTCCGGCGCGCGGGCGACGACGTGGACGTCTGCTGGCGGCTGCAGGCCCAGGGCTGGACGCTGGGCTTCAGCGCACCCGCGATGGTCTGGCATCACCGCCGCAACTCGATCCGCGCCTACCTGCGCCAGCAGATCGGGTACGGCGACGCCGAGGCGATGCTGGAGCGGAAGTGGCCGGAGAAGTACAACGCGGCCGGCCACGTGTCGTGGTCGGGGCGCCTCTACGGCAAGGGCCTCACCCGCGCGCTCGCGTACCGGGCCCGCATCTACCACGGCACCTGGGGCAGCGCGCCCTTCCAGTCGATCTATCGAGACTCGCAGCCCGGGATCGCCAGCGTGACGCTCATGCCGGAGTGGTACCTGCTCATCCTGGCCCTGTTCGGGCTCTCGCTGCTCGGTACGCTCTGGCGTCCGCTGCTCGCGGCGGCACCGCTGTGCGCGCTCACGGCGGGTGCGTCCATCGCCCAGGCGGTGATCAGCGGCGCCCGCGCCTCCTTCACCGAGCGACGTCCGCGCCTGCAGACCCTCGGCCTGCACGCGCTCACCGCCTTGCTGCACCTGCTCCAGCCGCTCGCCCGGTTGCGCGGACGGCTGCGCAGCGCGCTCACGCCGTGGCGACGGCACGGCCCCGGCGGCTTCGCGCTGCCCTGGGCGCGCACCTGGAACGTGTGGACCGAGCGCTGGCAGGCGCCCGACACGCGCCTGCAGCGGCTGGAGACGCTGCTCGCGGTGGACGGCTGCCTGGTAGCCCGTGGCGGCGACTACGACGACTGGGATCTGGAGGTCCGCGCCGGCGGGCTGAGCGCCGTGCGGATTCTGCTCGCGATCGAGGAGCACGGCCAGGGCCGGCAGATGGTGCGCTTCCGCGCGCAGCCGCACTATCAGACCGCCGTCGGCGTCGGCATGCTGATCCTGAGCGCGGGCGCCCTGCTGGCCGGGCTCGATGGCGTCCTGACGGCCGCGGGTGTGCTGGGCGGGGCCGGCCTGCTCCTCGGGGTGGCGGCCATCCGCGAATGCGGCGCGGCGATGGCCACCGCGCGTGAGGCGCTGGACACCGAGGCGCGCTGATGTCGACCGTGCGAGCGGGCCTGCGCCTGCTCGGCATCGCCCTCCGCGGCGAGGGCGCGCGCGTCGCGGCCGGGCTGGCGCTCTTGGTGGGCGCCACCACGGCCGCGCTCCTGCAGCCGTGGCCGCTGAAGCTGGTGATCGACTCCGTCCTCGGCGGCGAGCCGCCGCCCGCCGCCGTGGCGACCGCGTCCAAGACGACGCTGCTGGCCGTGCTGGTGACGGCGATGGTCGCGCTCCAGGTCGTCGTCGGCGCCCTCTCGATGCTCGGCACCAACCTCGTCGTCCGCGCGGCGCTCCGCATGGTCTTCCGGCTGCGCTGCACGGTCTTCGAGCACCTGCAGAAGCTCTCGCTGTCCTTCCACGACACCACGAAGGTCGGCGACTCGCTCTACCGCGTGGCCTGGGACACCTACGCCGTGCAGACGCTGCTCAACAACGCGATCGTCCCCGCCACCACCGCCACGCTGACGCTGGTCGGCATCGCGGCCGTGATGGCCCTGCGCGACTGGCGCGTCACCGTGGCGGCGCTGGCCATCGCGGTGCCGCTGGTGCTGCTCATCCGCCGGCTCGACCGCCCGATGACCCGCCACTCCCTGCGCGTGCACGAGCGCGAGAGCGACGTGAGCAGCCGCGTGCAGGAAACGCTCACGGCCATCCGCGCCGTGCAGGCGTTCGCGCGCGAGTCGCTCGAGCACGAGCGCTTCGAGCGCCAGGCCGCGGCCAGCCTGCACGCGAACCTGCACCTCACGCTGCTGCAGACCGGCTCGCAGATGGTCGTCTCGCTGCTGATGGCCGTCGGCACCGCGGCCGTCATCTGGCTGGCCGGGCGGCGCGCCCTCGAAGGCGTCCTGACCCCGGGCGACGTCGTCCTGCTCGCGGCGTACCTGGTCATGCTGTACAAGCCGCTGGAGACGCTGGCGTACACGGCGGTCGCGGTCCAGGGCGCCGCCGCCGGCGCCCGTCGCGTGCTGGCGCTCCTCGACGTCCGGCCGGACGTCGCCGACGCTCCGAACGCCGTGCCGCTGCCCGGGCGCGCCGTCGGTGGGCTCGCCTTCGAGCACGTCACCTTCGCCTATCGCTCCGGTGAGCCGGCCCTGCGCGACGTCTCGCTCGACGTGCGGCCGGGCGAGATCGTCGCCATCGTCGGCGCCTCGGGGGCCGGCAAGACCACGCTGGCCAGCCTGGTCGTGCGGTTCTACGATCCGGTGGCGGGACGGCTCACGCTCGACGGCCACGACCTGCGCGCGCTCACCCTCCGCTCCCTGCGCGAGAACGTCGCCCTCGTGCTGCAGGACCCGATCGTGTTCGGCGCCAGCATCCGCGAGAACATCGGCTACGGCCGCCCGGACGCCACCGCCGAGGACGTCGAGCGCGCGGCCCGCGCCGCCAACGCCCACGAGTTCGTCGTGGCGCTGCCCGACGGCTACGACACGGTCGTGGGCGAGCGCGGCGTGACGCTCTCGGGCGGACAGCGCCAGCGCCTGTCGATCGCGCGCGCCTTCGTGAAGGACGCGCCGGTCCTGATCCTCGACGAGCCCACCAGCGCGCTGGACGCCGAGAACGAGCGCGCCATCCTGGACGCGCTGGCCCGGCTCATGAAAGGCCGCACGACGCTGATCATCGCCCATCGGCTGTCGACCGTCCGCCACGCCGACCGGATCGTCGTGCTCCAGGACGGCGCCGTCGTCGAGCAGGGCACACACGGCGAGCTCCTCGGGCGCCACCAGGTGTACGCGCGCCTGCACGCGCTGCAGGTGGTGCCCTCGTGAAGGCCACGCGCGGCCCCGTCGTCGTCTTCGGCATCGCGTTCCTCTACCCGCTGGCCGGCGTCACCTGGCAGTTCCTGCACTACCTCGTCGGCCTCCGCCGGCTCGGCTTCGATCCCTACTACGTGGAGGACTCGAGTCGCTGGGTCTACGACCCCGCGCTCGGCGACTTCACGCCGGATCCGGCGCGCAACATCGCCGCCGTCCTGCCCGCCCTGCAGGCGCACGGGTTCGGTGATCGCTGGGCCTGTCGCGTGCACGCGCTCGACGGCCGCTGCTACGGGCTGCCCCAATCGCGCCTGCGCGCGCTCTACCGCGACGCCGTCGCGATGCTCAACGTGACCGGCGCCCAGGAGGTGCGCGAGGAGCATCTCGGCGGCGCCCGCCGCCTGTACGTGGAAACCGACCCGGTGGCCTCGCAGCTCGGCGTCGCCGAGGGCGACCCCAAGACCATCGAGCAGCTCGCCGCCCACGACGTCCTCTTCACTTACGGCGAGAACCTCGGGCGCCCGGACTGCGGCGTGCCGATCGAGCGCTTCACCTGGCAGCCCACGCGCCAGCCGGTGGTGCTCGACTTCTGGCCGCCGGCGCCGCCGACGGAGCACGCGCCGTACACGACCATCGCCACCTGGCGCCATCAGAACGATCGCGTGTTCCGCGGCGAGACGTACTACTGGAGTAAGGAGCGGGAGTTCCTGAAGGTCCTCGACCTGCCACGCCGGTGCCCGGCGCCGATCGAGCTGGCGCTGGACATCACGCCCGACGCGCCGCAGACCGAGCCGCTGCTCCGCGAGCACGGCTGGCGCGTCGTCCCCGCCGCCGACGTCTCCCGCGACGTCATGGTGTACCGCGACTACGTCCGCGCCTCGCGCGGCGAGTTCACGGTGGCCAAGGACCAGAACATCCGCCTGCGCAGCGGCTGGTTCAGCGATCGGAGCGCGTGCTACCTGGCCGCCGGCCGGCCCGTCGTCACCCAGGAGACGGGCTTCAGCAGCATCCTGCCGACCGGGCGGGGGCTCTTCGGCTGGCTCGACGAAGGCGAGATCGTGGCCGCGGTCGACGCGATCGAGCGCGACTACGCGGGAAACTGCCGGGCGGCCCGGGAGATCGCCGCCGAGTACTTCGCGGCCGAGACGGTGCTGGGATCGCTGATGGAGCGCGCCGGGCTCAGCGGCCCTTGAGCGTCAGGCGCTCGCCCTGGAACGACAGGACGACGCTGTCCTCCGTGATCTGCTCGACGAGGATCTTGTCCTCGACCATCTGCCCCTCGCCGTACTTGCGGCCGTTGAGGAACACGAAGCGATCCTTCCGCTCCGGCGCCCAGCCCAGCACCTGAATCGAGAGCTTGGCCGCCATCGCCTTGAGTTCGCCACTCGACGCGCCGGGCGGTGCCGGCTCGGGCGCCGACGGCCGCGGCACCGCCACGCGCGCCTCCCCGGTCGGCCGTGGCGCGGCGGCGCGCGGCGGCGGTGATGATGGCGTGAAGCGGCCGATGGCGCTCCGGTCGTCGGCGACGGGTGGCGAGACGCTGCGGGGCGCGGCGCTCCGGCCGGCGACGGCCGGCGGCGGCGTGCGAGCCACCACCGGGCCCGG
>Ga0070704_100000972_pt1 | contig 14558 bp, 13 predicted proteins | sample KBSK5252metaG_FD_65467 | JGI IMG/M metagenome (GOLD analysis project Ga0070704, IMG submission 65467) | Corn, switchgrass and miscanthus rhizosphere microbial communities from Kellogg Biological Station, Michigan, USA - KBS K5-25-2 metaG | ecosystem: Host-associated > Plants > Roots >...
GTAGGACGCCATCAGGAGACCTTCAGGGCGGCGACGGTCGCCCCGGCGCCGCCCTCGTTCGGTTCGCCGTCTCGGAAGGAGTCCACCAATGGATGATCGGACAATACGCCGCGCACCGCCTTGCGCAAGGCGCCGGTACCCTTGCCGTGAACGAGCCGCACGTGGGCCATCCCGGCCATGAACGCGTCGTCGAGATACTTCTCCACCAGGCCCTGCACCTCGTCGGTCGTCCGCCCGATCAGCATCAGCTCGGCGGCGACCGCGCGGATCGGCGCATCCGGGTGGTGGTGGCGGGCCGGCCGGGGGTCGAGCACGCCGGCATCCGTGGTCGGACGCAACGCCGAGACCGGCACGCGAACGCTGATGGAGCCGGCGCGCACCGTCGCCGAGTCGCCGGCGATGGCGACCAGCTGACCGCGCAGCCCCAGATGCTCCGCGGCCACGGCCATGCCGGGCGTCAGCGGTACGGCGTCGCCGCTGGGGACGACGGGTGCGGGCGCGACGCGGGCGCCGACCTCGCGCAGGCGCCGGCGGCTCTCGTCGAGCGCGGGTCGCGAGCGCTCGGGGCGCTTGAGCCGCTCCCACTCGGCGCTCACCGCCCGGCGCACGTCGGTCAGCAACGCGGCCGCCTCGGCCTTCGCCCGCTCGACGATCTCGCGGGCGCGCGCGGCCGCGCCGGTCTCCGCCTCGCGCGCGGCGGCCAGGCGCGCGGTGCTCTCGCTCTCGCGCCGCTCCATGGCGATCGTGCGCTCGGCCTCGCAACGAGTGGCCTCGTCGAGCCAGGCCAGGAGCTGGCTCATGCGCGCGGCGTCGGTCGACCGGTGGCTCTGCGCGCGCGCGATCAGTTCGGGCGAGAGTCCGAGCCGGCCCGCGATGGCGAGCGCGTAGCTCTGGCCCGGCACGTCGTAGCGCAGCCGGAACGTCGGGGCCAGCGTCCGGGTGTCGAACTCGACCGAGGCGTTGCGGGCCCGCGGCTCGGTGGACGCGAAGGCGCGCAGCGGCTCCAGGTGCGTCGTCGCCGCGACGAGCGTGCCGCGATCGGCCAGCGTCTCGAGGATCGCCCGGGCCAGCGCGGCGCCCTCCTCGGGATCGGTGCCGGCTCCCAGCTCGTCGATGAGCACCAGCGATCGGCCGTCAGCCTCGGCCAGCACCTCGCGGATCTGCTTCACGAAGGCCGAGAAGGTGGAGAGGTTCTCGGCCACCGACTGATCGTCGCCGACGATCGCGTACAGCCGCTCGAAGACCGGCAGCCGCGAGCCCTCGGCGGCCGGCACATGGCAGCCGACCTGGGCCATCAGCGCGCACAGCGCCAGCGTCTTCAGCGCGATGGTCTTGCCGCCGGCGTTCGGTCCCGTGATCAACAGCAGCGGCCGGTCGGGCGACAGCTCGACGTCGACCGGCACGACGGTCCGGGCCGGATCGCGCCACGCCTGGGCCAGCAGCAGCGGGTGCCGGGCGGCGCGCAGCGCCACGCGGCCGGCGTGATCGACGGCGGGCGCCGTCGCCTCCATCCGCACGGCGGCGTGGGCGCGCGCGAAGAGCCAGTCGAGCTCGCCGACGGCCTCGACGAGCCGCTCGAGCTCGGCCAGACGCGCCCGCACGGCGGCGCTCAGCTCGGCGAGGATCCGGGCCGCCTCCTGCTCTTCCTCGCGCAGCGCCTGCACGAGGTCGTTGTTGGCTTCGACGAGCCCCTCCGGCTCGACGAAGATCGTCTGGCCGCTCTGCGAGCGGTCGTGCACGATGCCCCGCACACGCTGGCGCGCCTCGGCCCGCACCGGCAGCACGTAGCGCCCGTGGCGCACGGTGACGAACCGGTCGGCGAAGAGGCGATCGCCCTCGGCCTGCAGCATGCGCTCGAGGTCGGCGACGATGCGGCGGCGCCGGTCTCGGATCTGCTGACGGAGCTGGCGGAGTCTGGGGCTGGCGCGGTCGGTGAGGCTGCCGTCGTCTTCGAGGGCGTGGCGGAGCGCGTCGCGGAGATCGACGAGGCGCGGCAGGTCGTCGGTGAGCCCGGCCACGGTCGCGGCGACCGGGCGAACCGCGCGGCCCCACGCCTGCACCCGGGGCGCGGCGTCGAGGGCCGGGATCAGCAGCGCCAGCTCGGCGCCCTCGAGCACGCTGCCCTCGGCGGCGCCGCGTCCGAGCACGGGGCGGATGTCGGGGATGCCGTCGAGAGGCGGCGCGCCCTCGGCGTCGAGCGCCAGGCGCGCCTCGCTCGTCAGCGCGATCGCGGATTGGACGGCGGCGACGTCGACGAGGGGGGTGGCGTCCAGCGCCTGCTCCCGCCCCATGGCGGTCCGTGCTTCGCTCGCGAGAAGGGATCGGACCGAGTCCCACTCGGTGCCCCGATCCCAGATACGGCCTGCCCCCACGCGTGGTCTCACTCGCTCCCGCTCCGGGGGAACGGGAGTGCCGGAGTCAGGAATGCTGGGGTTAATCGGACGTCCGCTCCCGGCGCTTGGCCTTCTTGCGGGCGGCCAAGGCCTTGCGCTTGCGACGAGCGCTCGGCTTCTCGTAGTGCTGACGCTTTTTGAACTCTGACAAGAGCCCGGCCTTCTCGCATTGCTTTTTGAAGCGCTTCAGCGCGCTCTCGAAGGATTCGTCGGGCTCGACGATGACCTTGGTCACGCGACTTCCCCCTCCAGCATCCGAACGGATCGGTGGATAAACGTAAACTATATACCATGGGGGTCACCCCCCAGCAACGCGCCCGCCGTCGTGCGTCGCGCACTTCCTAGAAGGCGAGCGGCGTGTGCAGCAGCGTGAGCACACGCTGAGCCGCCTCGGCCACGGCGGTCTCCACCGCGGGCCATTCGTCGGGCTCGAAGATGCTCAGCACGTGGTCGGCGACGTCGGCCTTGTGGCCGGGGTGGCCGATGCCGACCTTGACCCGCCGGATGTCGGTGGTGCCCAGCGAGGCGATGACGGAGCGCACGCCGTTGTGGCCGCCGGCGCTGCCCTTCATGCGGACGCGCACGGTGCCGAGCGGCAGGTCGATGTCGTCGTAGACGAGGATGAGGTCGTGGTGATCGGCCCCGTGCTCTCGCAGCGCCCGGGCCACCACGGGGCCGGACTCGTTCATGAACGCGCGCGGCTTGATGAGGGTGACGGTGTCGCCGCGCCAGCGGCCCGCGCAGGCCGCCCAGCCGCCGTGGCGCTGCCACGGCACGTCGCGAAACGTCTCGCGGGCCAGATGATCGAGGACGCGCTGGCCCACGTTGTGACGGGTGTCCCGGTACTCCGAGCCCGGGTTGCCGAGCCCCACCACGACGTGGGCCATGCGCGCCTGGTGCCGCTACTTGTCCTTCTCGGCCTTCTCGGGGCGCTTGCCGCCGGCCTTCTTGTCGTCGGCGGCCGCTTCCTCGCCTTCCTTGGGCTTGCGCTCGGTGAGGACCTCCGGCTCGGCCGTGACCGCCGCCGTGACCGCCGGCGCCACTTCTTCCTCCGCCATCGGCGGCGACACGGTCGCCACGGCCTGACCGGGATCGTTCAGGATGCGCACGCCGGGTGGCACGGCCAGGTTGGCGATCGTGAGCACGTCCCCGATAGCCAGCTCGGACACGTCGGCGTCGATCTGCTCGGGGATGGCCGTCGGCAGGCAGGACACCGTGACCTCGTGGATCACGAGGTTGAGGATGCCCTTCGTGTCCCGCACGCCCACGGCCTCGCCCACGGGATGCACCGCCACCCGGACGGTGATCGGCTTGTCGGCGGAGACCTCCTGCAGGTCGACGTGCAGCAGCCGCTCGGTGACCGGGTCGAACTGCATCGCGCGGATGATGGCCAGCCGGCTACCGCCCTCGCCGTCCATCTTCAGCGTGAGCAGCTGGGTGGTGCCGGCGTGGCCCGCGATCATCCGGAGCACCGCCTTCGGATCCACGGTGACCGGCTCCGTCTTGGGACCGCCATAGACGATTGCCGGCACCACACCCTGGCGGCGCAGCCGCTTGGCGATCTGCTTGCCGGTGCCGTCCCGGCGCTGGATGGTCAGCTCTTGCATGGCCATGTCGAACGCTCCTCTTCTTCTAGACGAACAGGGTCGAGACCGATTCCTCGTCGTGAATGCGGCGGATCGCCTCGCCGAGCAGCGGGGCCACGGTCAGCACGGTGATGCGGGCGGCGGCGCGCTTGTCCGGCGTGAGCGGGATCGTATTCGTGACGACGACCTCCTCGATGGGCGAGGCCTTGATGCGCTCGATGGCCGGGCCCGACAGCACGGGATGGACGCCGCAGGCCAGGATGCGCCGGGCGCCCTCGCGCTGCACGGCGCCCACCGCCTGCACGAGCGTGCCGGCGGTGTCGATCATGTCGTCGATCACCACCGCGTCGCGCCCCTCGACCTCGCCGATCAGGTGCATGGCGACCGCCGAGTTGGGGCCCTCGCGCCGCTTGTCGATGATGGCCAGGCCGGCGCTGAGCCGCTTGGCGATGTGCCGCGCGCGCTCGACGCCGCCGGCGTCCGGCGCTACGACGACGGTGTCCTTGAGGTCCTTCTTCTCCAGGTAGTCGATCATCACCGAGTTCGCGAACAGATGGTCCACCGGGATGTTGAAGAACCCCTGGATCTGGCCGGCGTGCAGGTCGAGCGCCAGCACGCGATCGACGCCGGCCGCCTCCAGCAGATCGGCCACGAGCTTGGCCGAGATCGGCACGCGCGGCTGCACCTTGCGGTCCTGGCGCGCGTAACCGTAGTAGGGCAGCACCGCGGTGATGCGATGGGCCGACGCGCGCTTGAGCGCGTCGATCATGATCAGCAACTCCATCAGGGTGTCGTTGACCGGCGGGCAGGTGGGCTGTACGACGAAGACGTCCGCGCCGCGGACGTTCTCGTTCACCTGCACGAACACCTCCCCGTCCGAGAACCGCGTGACCTCGGCGTCGGAGACCGGCAGCCGGAGGTACTGGGCGATCTCGTCGGCCAGGGGACGATTGGCGTTGCCAGAGAAGAGCTTCAGCTCATATGACATCGGCGCCTCGCTCTCACTCACGGGCTGGTTGGGGCGGGAGGATTCGAACCTCCGAATACGGGATCCAAAGTCCCGCGCCTTGCCGCTTGGCCACGCCCCATCGCTCCCAGCCTCATGTATTATCGCGCCCCGTTTCCGCGAATCCGAATCGCCGGACCGCGCAGCGTTCTCACCGCCCAGCACTCCCACGAGCCCCGCGCCACCCGCGCGCGAATCTGGCGCGCCTGCTCCCAGGAGCGGGCCACGCCGAACACCGTGGGCCCGCTACCGGACATCGCGGCCCCCAGCGCGCCGGCCGCCACCAGCGCGGCCTGCATCTGAGCGATCTGCGGATACGCCGCGCGTGCCGCCGCCTCGAGCCCATTGTAGAGGGTCCCGGCCACGCGGGAGGCCCGGCGACTCTCCAGCGCGCCGGCCGCGTCGCGCGCGCGCGCCCCGTCCGAGTACATCGCCGGCGTGACCTGCCTGTACATCTCCGCCGTGCTCACCGCGAAGCGCGGGTTGACGAGCACGAGCCCCAGGGCCGCGCTGCCCAGCGGCGTCAGGCGCTCACCGCGCCCGGTGGCGAGGGCGGCGCCACCCCGCAGGAAGAACGGCACGTCCATCCCGAGCCCGACGGCCAGCTCGTCGAGCCGCTCCGTCGGCCAGCGCAGCCCCCACAGACGGTTCAGGCCCACCAGGGCCGCCGCGGCGTCCGTCGATCCGCCACCGAGTCCGGCCGCGACGGGGATCCGCTTGTCGAGCGTGATCCGCGCGCCACGCTCGATCCCCGCGGCCTCCCGCAACGCGGCCGCCGCGCGATAGGCCAGGTTGCGCTCGTCGGTGGGCACGCCGGGGGCGCTGGTGCGGATCTCGAGCACGTCGGCGTCCTCGATCACCAGCCTGTCGGACAGGTCCACGGTCTGCATGACTGTGGCGATCTCGTGATATCCGTCGGCCCGCCGGCTCAGGACCTCCAAGGCCACGTTGACCTTGGCTGCCGCGCTCAGCTGAAGCCGCCGGGCATTCCCCGACCCCGTCGACAAGGCACCGCAGGCTAGCACGCAGCACCGGCACCGTCAACGGATCGGTTGTATTTTCGCGTCCTTGGGGAGCGTCAGCACGAACGATTCAGGCTGCAGATCGACCCCGGTCGCCAGGCTGCGATAGCGCACGGTCCCCGTCACGTAGCGCTCGGCCGCACTGACGTCGAGACCGGTCAGACGGCCGTCGTCGTCCCGCTGGTAGGTCACCGTTGCCGCCGCCCGCCCTCCGACAATCTGCAGCTGGCGCACGATGCCCGTCTGGAAGTCCATCCAGATGCGCTGCTCGCTCACCGCGCCGACCAGGGAGAGCGAGGGCCCGAGCGCGTCCGGGAGGAGGATCTCGGCCAGGCGGATATCGCGGGGTGGCACCGCGTGACCGGAGACCACCGCGACCATGTCCTGAGGCTCGAGCGGCAGACCGAGTAGCCGCGCCGTCGTCTCGGCGGTCGCCTCGCCGCCCACCGCCTCGTTGGTGAGCGCGCTGAATGCCGTGAGCCGTTCGTCGTGGACGACCGCGATGAGGATCGGCTGGCCGAATGGCGACAGGGCTTCGAACCGCACGCTGCCCGGCGCCTTGGCCAGGAGCACGCCGCTCAGCTGCTGGCGCTGGCCACCGCGGTCGACCACCATGTCGGCGAGCGCGCGCATGTCCGTGAACGCGTGCCAGCGGGTGATGAGCAGATCGATCGCGCGCCGGGCCTCTTCGGACACCGACTGACGCGGCGGCGGCATCGCCAGGGTGCAGCCGGCCACCAGCCCGAGGGTGAGGAGGACGAGGAGGCTACTGCGAAGCTTTCGACCGCTCACCCTGGGCCCGCCGCAGCCGCGTGCGCACATCCTCGAGCTTCTTCTTGACGCCGTCGGCGGCGGGATCGAGCTGCAGGGCCTTCTCCCAGGCGGCGGCCGCGTCCTCGTCGAACCCGTTCTTGATGAGCGCGTCGCCGAGATGCTCGAAGATGACCGGGTCTTCCTTGGCGGTGGCGGCGGCGCGCTTGAGCTCGCGCAGAGCCTCCGCGTAGCGACCCTGCTGGTAGTAGGCCCAGCCGAGGCTGTCGATGAAGTAGCCGTTCTCGGGCTCGAGCGCCAGTGCCTTGCCGATCATGGTGACCGCTTCGTCGAGGTTCTGGCCGCGCTCGGCGTACATGTAGCCGACGTAGTTGTAGGCCTCGGCGTGCTTGGGATCGAGCGTGATGACCTGGCGGAACTGGCGCACGGCGTCCTCGAACTTCTGCTGCTTCTCGAAGACGACGCCGAGCTGGAAGTGCAGGTCCTTCTGCTTGTCGTCGAGCGTGAGGCCTTCCTGCAGCGTCTGGGCGGCGCGGTCGTACTCCTTGGCCCGGAAGTAGGCGGTGCCGAGATAGAGGAAGAGCTCGGGCCGCTTGGGATCGATGTTCACGGCCTCGCGCAGGAGCGCGATCGCCTCGTCGTAGCGCTTGCCCTTGCCGGAGAGGAACCCGAGCTGCACGCGGGCGTCGATCGAGCGCGGGTCGGCGCGCAGGATCTTCTCGAGCTCGGCCTTGGCCTCGGCGTCCTGGCCGGCGTCCATATAGGTGGTGGCCAGGAAGTAGCGGGCGCGGAGGTTCGAGGGCTCGAGCAGGATCACGCGGCGGAAGGCGTCGCCGGCCTTGTCCCACATCTTCTGCTCATAGAAGACGGCGCCCAGCTTCATCCACACGCGCGGATCGCGCGGGGCCAGCTCGGTCAGCGCCTCGACCTCGGCCTGGGCCTCCGTGAAACGCCCGAGCCGGATGAGCAGGTCACCGAGCCGTTCGACGAACGCGGGGTTGTCGGGGTTCGACTTGACCGCCCGCCGATAGACGGCGATGGCCTCGTCGGTGCGCCGCTGCGACTCGTACACGTAACCGAGGGCGGTCCAGGCGCCGTCGTGGTCGGGATCGAGCTCGACCGCACGGGTGAGCCGGGTGATCGCCTCGTCCCACGCCTCGGTCTCGATCGCCAGGCGGCCGAGCAGGAACTGGGCCTGCACGTTGCGCGGCTGCCGCTCGGCCAGCCGCAGCAGCACCGCTCGCGCCCGGTCGAAGGACTTCTGCTCGACCTGGTAGCGCGCCAGCGTGAGGTACGCGTCCTCGGCGTCGGGGTTCAGCGCGATCACCCGCTCGAGCTCGGCCTCGGCCTCCGCGTACTTCTTCTGCCCGCGTAGCAGTTCGGCCAGCGTGAGGTGCGGCTGAACGTCGCTCGGCGCCAGCTGCACCGCCCGCCGCGCGGCCGACAGGGCCTCGACCGGCTGATCGGCGCGGACCAGCCACTGGGCCATCGTGGACCACAGGAAGGCCGAGTCGGGATCGCGCTTCAGCGCTTCCTCCATCGGCGGGATGGCTTCCTTGAATCGCCCGCCTTGCGCCAGCATCTGCGCGACCGAGTAGTGGTAGTAGGCGTCGGCCGCGGCGTCGCGTTCGCGCAGGGACAGGGTGCGGCTGCGCGGGGTCTCGGGCGCTTCCGACGTCACCGCCGGGGCCGTGGTCGCGCATCCGGCGAGACCGCCGGCAGCGAACAGGAGGAGACCGAGGGCGGCGAAGCGGACCTTCATCGTTCAATACCTCGTGCCGGCGAGGATGGCCAGGCCCGCGCCAGGAGGCGGCGGGCACCGGCGGCCAGGGCCGGATCGGAAATCGCAGCGGCGGCCGCGTCAATGGCGCGTCGATCGTCGTCGGTCAATCTGGCCGGCCGCGCCGCCGGGCGCGCGGCCGGCGTCGGCTCATCGGCGGGGGCTGTGCCGAGGCTGAAGCGAATGGAGCGGACGGCCGGGAACTCGGCCCCGAGACGCGCGGCGACATCGGGCCCGCGCAGCGTCAATTCGTGCAGCCACGGTGAGTTGTCGACCACGACGTGCAGGCAGCCGTTCACCAGCGCCTGCGGCTGGGCGCGCTGCGCCATGTCGGCTCCGACGAGCGCGACCCACGCGCGGCGGAGCTTCCGGACGAGCAGCCGATCTTCGAGCTGAGGCAGCGCGTTCACCAACAGCTCTCCGATCGCACGCGGAGCCCCACGCCTCATGAGTCGCTATGATACTCCCCCGGCCCCGCGGCTGGCCAGCCTCCGACTCCTCGTTTATAGTGGCCTGACACCATGGCAAAGCCGAGACGCGGCGACACGCTCGAGCTCGTCGTCGACGACCTCGCGTTCGGCGGCGACGGCGTTGGTCGGGCGGACGGTTACGTGATGTTCGTGCGCGGCGGATTGCCCGGCGATCGGCTCCGGGTGGCGGTCACGGAGGCCCGCGGCCGCTACGGGCGCGGCGTGATCGAGTCCGTGGTGACGCCCTCGCCCGACCGGGTGGACGCGCCCTGCCCATATTTTGGGCGGTGTGGCGGCTGCCGGCTGCAGCATCTCGCCTATCCCGCCCAGCTGGCGTTCAAGACCAAGCAGGTCCACGACTGTCTCACGCGACTGGGGGGGCTACCGCCGTTCGAGCTGCGCCCCATCCTGCCGGCGCCGGAGCCCTACGGGTACCGCAACAAGATGGAGTTCACGGTGGCCGAGCCGGGGCCGGTGCTGGGGCTGCACGCGGCCGAGCGCTATGATGTCGTGCTCGACATCGAGCGTTGCCTGCTCCAGTCCGACACCATGAACACGCTGCTCGACGAGTTCCGGCGCCAGCTCCGCGCGCGGGCGCTGTCGGTGTGGGACCCGCGGTCCGAGCGCGGGCTGCTGCGCTTCCTCACCCTGCGGGAAGGCCGGCGGACGGGGCAGGCCATGGTGAACATCGTCGGCTCCGCCCCCGACGTCGAGGCGCTGATGCCGGTCGCCGAGGGCCTCAAGGCGCGCGTGCCGGCGACGACCAGCGTGCTGCTCAACGTCAACGACAAGAAGGCCAGCGTGGCGGTCGGCAGCGAGGAGCATCTGCTGGCCGGACGTGACCACATCACGGAGTCGCTGGACGGCGTGTCGTTCCAGGTCTCGGCCAATTCGTTCTGCCAGACCAACACCGTGCAGGCCGAACGACTCTTCGCCATCGTGGCCGAGGCGTGCGAGCTGGACGGCCGCGAGACCGTGATGGATCTCTACTCGGGTACCGGCGCGATCAGTCTGCTCCTGGCCCGTCGCGCGGCCCGCGTCTACGGCATCGAGATATCGGCGGCCGCGGTGGCCGATGCGGTGCGCAACGCCCGCGCCAACGGCATCGCGAACTGCACGTTCCTGGCGGGCGAGGTACGACACGTGCTGCCGCAGCTCATGAGCGAGGGTGTGCGGGCCTCGGTCGTCGTGGCGGACCCGCCGCGGGCCGGCTTCCATCCCAAGGCGCTCACGGCGCTGGCGACGCTGGCGCCGGCGCGGATCGTCTACGTCTCCTGCAATCCGGCCACGCTGGCCCGCGACGTCGGCGACCTCGCCCGCCAGGGCTATCGCCTGCAGTGGGTCCAGCCGGTCGACATGTTCCCCCAGACTCCACACATCGAGGCCGTCGCCCGTCTGACGCGGGCATGAGAACGTTCCTCCTCCGGCGACTCTTGCAGTCGCTGGTGGTGCTGTTCGGGGTGTCCTTCGTCGTCTTCGCGATCCTGTACCTCACCGGCGATCCTGCCCTCGTGCTGCTGCCGCCCGATGCCTCGGCCGCGGACGTGGTCCGCTTCCGGGAGGTGATGGGTTTCAACGATCCGTTCCTCGTGCAGTACGGGCGCTTCCTCAAGGGTGCCCTGCACGGCGACTTCGGCCAGTCGATCCGGCACGGCGAGCCCGCGTTCGGCCTGGTCCTCGAGCGCATGCCGGCGACGTTCGAGCTGGCCGGCGCCGCACTGCTGCTGGCGCTGTGCCTGGCCATCCCGGCCGGCATCGTCTCGGCGGTGCGGCGCAACACGCCGCTCGATTACGTCGCGACGGTAGTGGCGCTGTTCGGTCAATCGCTGCCGACGTTCTGGCTCGGCATCATGCTCATCCTGGTCTTCTCGGTGCAGTTCCACCTGCTGCCCTCGTCGGGCCGGGGCACGCTCGAGCACCTCATCCTGCCGGCGGTGACGCTGGGGCTGTTCACGACGGCGCGGATCACGCGCCTCACGCGTTCCGGCATGCTGGAGGTGCTCAACCAGGACTACATCCGCACGGCTCGCGCCAAGGGCGTGAACGATCCGCCGGTGGTGTGGAAGCACGCGCTCAAGAACGCGGCGATCCCGATCGTCACCATCATCGGCATCGAGCTGGGCACGCTGCTGGGCGGCTCGGTCATCACGGAGACGATCTTCGCCTGGCCCGGGGTGGGCCGACTGAGCGTGCAGGCGATCGCCAACCGCGACTACCCGGTGGTGCAGGCCGCCGTGTTCCTGCTGGCCACGACCTTCGTCGCGGTCAACCTCCTGGTCGACGTCGTCTACACGTACCTCGATCCCCGGATCCGTCTGCGATGAGTCGGCAGGCGTTGCCTACTGCTCGTGGCGCTCTGACAGCACGTGAGCAGAGCCGCCCCGCTCCGGGGCCAGGCCACCCACGCCTCGAGCCGTCCTCGCGCCACTCGCTCCAATGACGGCCATCGCGCTTCCCGAGGGACGCCGCGCCGAGCGGCGCGAGTGGCTGGTCTTCCTGCGCCGTCTGGCCGCCCGTCGCACGGCGCTGTTCGGCCTGGTCGTCGTGGCGATCGTCGTGCTGACCGCCGTCGCGGCGCCGCTGCTGTCGCCGTTCGATCCCATCGAGCAGGATCTGGGTGACCGCCGCCTCAAGGAGCCCGGCTTCCGCGACGCCGCCGGCGCCCTGCATCCGCTGGGCACCGATCACCTCGGGCGCGATCTGATGGCGCGCGTGATCTACGGTGCTCGGCCGGCGCTGCTGGTCGGATTCGCGGCGGTCGCGATCTCGGGTTTGATCGGGATGGCGGCCGGGCTGGTCTCCGGGTACTTCGGCGGTCGGATGGATGACCTGCTGATGCGGCTGGCCGACATCCAGCTGGCGTTTCCGTTCATCTTGCTCGCCATCGCGGTGATCGGCGTGCTGGGGCCGAGCCTCAAGACGATCATCGTCGTGATCGGCGTGTCCTCCTGGGTCGTCTACGCGCGCATCGTGCGCGGAGCCGTCCTGACGCTGCGCGAGCGCGAGTTCGTGCAGGCGGCGCTGGCCCTGGGTGGAGGCGACGGCCGCGTCCTGCTGCATCACATCCTGCCGAACGTCTTCACGCCGTGGCTGGTGGTCGCCACCCTCGACATGGCCCGCGTGATCGTGATCGAGTCGGCGCTGTCGTTCCTGGGCCTGGGGGTCCAGCCGCCGGCGCCGACGTGGGGTGGGATGCTGGCGGATGGCCGCGTCTACATCTCGACGGCGTGGTGGTTGGCCACGTTCCCGGGGCTTGCGATTCTGGTCACGGTGTTGGGGATCAACCTGTTTGGCGACGGGCTGCGGGATACGTTGGATCCGCGGTTGAAGGTGTAGCGCGCGCGCCGGTTGGTGGGCCGGCGAGCGCTTGGTGGCGGGCTGATGAAGAGGGCCCATCTGCTTCGTTGGCGCTGCGCGCCGCCTCGCGTCTGGGCCCTCTTGATCGGCCCGGGCGCGCCGGCAGACCGCAGGAACGCCGGCCCGGGCGCCGAGGCGGCGGCCTAGCGGCTCGGTTGCTTCGTCAGCCTGAGATAAGGCGTGAGGGCTTTCCAACCGGTGGGGAACTTCTCTTTGGCTTCGGCGTCACTGACGGCGGGGACGATGATGACGTCGTCGCCTTGTTTCCAGTTCACGGGGGTGGCGACGCGGTGGGCGTCGGTCAGCTGGAGCGAGTCGATCACGCGCAGGATCTCGTCGAAGTTGCGGCCGGTGGTCTGTGGATAGGTGATCATCAGCCGGATCTTCTTCTTGGGGTCGATGACGAAGACCGTGCGCACGGTGTAGACCTCGTCGTGGGCGGGATGCATCATCCCGTAGAGGTTGGCCACCTTGCGGTCCGGATCGGCCACGATCGGGAAGTTCGGCGCGTGCCCCTGCGTGTTCTTGATGTCCTCCGACCACTTCGCGTGCGCGTCGACCGGATCGATCGACAGGCCGATCGCCTTCACGCCCCGCCGGTCGAACTCCGGCTTCAGCCGCGCCACGTAGCCCAGCTCGGTCGTGCACACCGGGGTGAAGTCGCGGGGGTGAGAGAACAGGACGACCCACGAGTCGCCGATCCAGTCGTGGAAGTCGATGCGGCCTTGCGTGCTGTCGGCCGTGAAGTCGGGGGCGGTATCACCCAAGCGTAGTGACATGGTTCCCTCCTACGTTCTGAATAGTTACAGTACAGTCGTCATATTCTTGACAATTCCGGTCGACAATGGGTATTTTCGCCGCTGTGCAGCCCGACTCCGGATCGAGCCCGCTGGCCAGTACGCTGCGTCGCGCTTCTGCTCCGGAAGCCCGGATGGAGGCCGCGATCCGTGATGCCACTCAAATGACGAAGGCCGGGAGCGCGGGTGATTCGCGCCCCGGCTTTCGCGTCTTCGGGATCGAGGGACGGCGATGACACAAGCCATCAAGGAGACGAAGGCCCAGCGAGCGGAGCGTCTCAAGCGGGAGTTGAACCCGTGGGAGGCCTATGCCGAGATCCGACGCTTTGCGCGGGAAGGCCAGGCCTCGATCCCGCCCGAGTGGGCCACCTATTTCCGCTGGTGGGGGATCTACAGCCAGGGCGATGGTGTCGGGGCCGTGGGCGGGCGCGGGGGCGAAGGCCGATCGGTGCCGTACTTCATGGTCCGCATCCGGATCCCGAACGGCGCGCTCGCGGCGCACCAGATGCGGACGCTCGCGGACCTCGCCGAACGCCACGCGCGCGGCATCGCCGACCTGACCGTGCGCCAGAACGTGCAGCTTCACTGGGTGACGATCGAGGATCTCCCGACGGTGTTCGAGACGCTGTGGCGCACCGGCATCACCACGCTCGGCGCCTGCGGTGACGTCACCCGCAACGTGACCGGCTGCCCGGTGGCCGGCGTCGATGCCGACGAGCTGATCGACGCCTCGCCGTTCGTACACGAGGCCACGCGACTGCTCAATGGCAATCCGGAGTTCTACAACCTGCCGCGCAAGTTCAAGGTCACGATCACCGGCTGCCGGAGCTGGTGCGTCTATCCGGAGATCAACGACGTGGGGCTGACGGCCGTCCGTCACCCCGGCTCCGGCGAGGTCGGCTTCGCGGTGCGAGTGGGTGGGGGGCTCTCGACCGATGCGCACCTGGGCGTGCGGCTCGACGCGTTCGTGCGCCAGCGGGAGGTCGTGCCGGTGGTGCGCGCCGTCGCCGAGATCTTCCGCGACAGCGACGTGCTGCGGCAGAACCGCGAGAAGGCCCGGCTGAAGTTCCTGTTCCTCAACGAGGGCTGGACGGCCGCGCGGTTCCTGGGCGAGCTGGAGCAGCGACTGGGCCACGGGCTGTCGCCCGGCGTGCCGGACGATCCGCCCGCCGACGTCTATCGCGACCACGTCGGCATCCATCCCCAGCGTCAGGACGGCCAGTGCTACGTCGGGCTTCCGGTCGTGCGTGGTCGTCTCACGCCCGTCCAGATGCGGGCCGTGGCCGACGTGGCCGAGCGCTACGGCTCGAGCCAGCTGCGCACGACCACGATGCAGAACCTCCTTGTGCTCGACGTGCCGCGCGAGCGCGCCGGCC
>Ga0070704_100000976_pt1 | contig 14544 bp, 14 predicted proteins | sample KBSK5252metaG_FD_65467 | JGI IMG/M metagenome (GOLD analysis project Ga0070704, IMG submission 65467) | Corn, switchgrass and miscanthus rhizosphere microbial communities from Kellogg Biological Station, Michigan, USA - KBS K5-25-2 metaG | ecosystem: Host-associated > Plants > Roots >...
GCCCGCATCAGGGCGAGGGCCTCGTCGTCCCGCTTCTCGGCCCGCGCGATCCAGGCCGCCACCGCCAGCCGCTGCACCTCGCTCTGGTGCGCCCAGTAGAGGCTCTTGGCCGCGGTCATCCCGTCGCGCAGGGCCTCGATCCGGGCCAGGTCCTGCCGGGCCCGCGCCGGATCGCCGCTGCGGGCCGCCCCGAGGCCACGGGCGAACCACACGATCGACTCCGCTTGCGGAAACTTGCTCCAGGCGAGGTCGCCCGGCCTCGGGGTCAGGGCCGCGGCCTCGGCCCACTGGCCCCGCTCCAGCGCAAAGCGCGCCGGGATCGCGGCCAGCGCGAAGGCGCCCGCGAAGTGGTCCACGTTCAGCTTGCGGGTCGAGGTGACCTCGTCGACCAGGACCCGCGCCTCGCGATCGCGCGCGAGCTGCAGGTAGCCGTACATCATGTAGTCGTAGGCGTGCAGGCCCTCGTAGGAGCGCAGGCCGGTCTGCGGCCCGCTCGCCGCGAGGGTGTCCGCGGCGGCCTTGGCGGAGGCGCGGTTGGTCTCGATCGACTCCGCCCAGTCGCCGACGCGGGTGAAGATGTGCGACGGCATGTGCAGCGCGTGCGGCGCCGACGGGGCGATGCTCGCGTAGCGCCTGGCCGCGGGCAGACCCTTGGCCGCGATGGGCGGGAAGTCGTAGCTGTGGATCAGGTAGTGGGCCACGCCGGGGTGGTTCGGCTGCTCCGCGAAGACCTTCTCGAGGATCCCGGCGGCCTTGAGCTGGTTGGCGTAGGTCTTGTCGTTCGGGTCCAGCGTGATGTTGAGCGCCAGGGCGTGGAAGACGGCAGCCTCGCGATCGGCCGGGTAACGCGTCGCGATCTGCTCCATCGCCTTCTCGTAGGCCAGGGCCCGCGTCCGGTGAGGCACGGTGTCCGCGTCCTTGTAGAAGATCTCGATCGCCCCGATGTAGTCGTTCTCGCGCGCGGTCCTGGCTCCCGCGGCGCGGGCCCGGGCCACCGCCGCGCCGCCCTCCTGCAGGCCGCGGGCGCTGGGCGGAGCGGCGAGCGGGTTGCCGAGCCATGCCATCGCGACGCCCCAGTGGGCCATGCCGCACGCCGGGTCGGCGGCCGCGACCTCGGTGAAGCCGCCGACCGCGGCGTCCAGGTGGAACGAGTGCAGCAGCGCCACCGCCCGGTCGAACCGGGGCTGGACGGCCGGCGCGCACGACGTCGCGAACCGGACGGATCCCAGGCGCTCGGCGCCGGCCTCGGTCCCGTCGTGGGCGAGGGCGGTGCCCGTGAGGGGGCTGAGCCCGCTGATGAGGAGTGCGGCGACGGCCACGGTTGCTTTCATGGGGTCCCTCCTGAGGGAGTCTGGCGGGCCAGACGCAGCAAGTGTGCCACGACGGGATCGCGCGCTATCCCGGCCCTGGCGGTCGCATGTCTCCATTTCGGCCCGGGATCGCCCGGGCAAACCGCCCGGGCGAGGGTGTCGTGCCCGCAATGCTATGCTGGGGCCGTGGCCGAGCTCACCAACGAGTTCTCGTGGTCGCGCACCCGCGACAACGTCTTCCAGGACTGCCGTCGCCGCTACTTCTACCAGTACTACGGGGCGTGGGGCGGCTGGGACGCCAACGCGGATCCGACGGTGCGGCGCCTCTACATCCTGAAGCAGCTCGCCACCCGCCAGATGTGGGTGGGCCGGCTCGTGCACGAGGCCATCGAGCGCTCGCTGCTGGCCCTGCGCGAGGGCCACGCGCTCAGCGAGGCCTCCCTGATCGAGGACACCGTGCGCCAGATGCGCGCGGAGTGGAAGGGCTCGCGCGCCGGCCACTACCGGGAGATCCCGAAGCGTCCCTCGCTGTTCGAGCACGAGTACGGCGTGCCGGTGCGCGACAGCGAGTGGCAGGCCCTCCGCGATCACCTGGTCCGCTGCCTGCGCAACTTCCACCGGCTCCCGGTGCTGACCGAGATCAAGCGCACTCCCACCGAGCGGTGGATCTTCATCGAGGACATCGGCTCGTTCCCCTTCGAGGGCACGCGCGTCTTCACCGCGCCGGACTTCGGCTACTGGAACGGCGACGACCGGCTCCAGCTCCTGGACTGGAAGACCGGCGGGAGCGGCGACGGCGCCGGGCTCCAGCTGGGAGGCTACGCGCTGTACGCCCTGGAAGTCCTGGGCGTGGACCTGGCCCGCGTCGATTTGCTCGAGATCAACCTTCGGGAGGCCAAGGTCACCTCGCACCCGTGGGACGAGGTGAGCCTCGACCGGGTGCGCGAGCACATCCGTCTCTCGGTGCGCTCGATGAAGGCCTACCTCAAGGATCCCGATCTCAACCTCGCCGAGGAGTCGGGATTCGAGAAGACCGAGGAGCTGCGGATCTGCCGCTGGTGCAACTTCCGGGCGGTCTGCCGTCCCGACCTCGCCCCCTTCTCCTCCCCCTCTCCCGAGACGCCCTCTCCCGCCTCTCCTGGTTCCCCCTCTCCCCTCCAAGGGGAGAGGGTAGGGTGAGGCGTCCCATCCGGTGAAGGCCCTCCTGGTCGATCTCGACGACACCCTGCTCGACTACACGGGCGGGGTCGACGAGTGCTGGCTCTACGCCTGCGAGGCGCACGCGGGCCCGGTCGGGATCGACCCCACGGGGCTGGTCAAGACCATCGTGGAGACGCGCCGGTGGTTCTGGAGTGATCCGGGCCGTCACCGCACCGAGCGAATCGACATGCTCCGCGCCTGGAGCCGCATCACCGCCCACGCCCTCGAGCGCCTGGGCCGGACGGACGAGGAGCTGGCGCTGGCCATCGCCACCGACTTCGCCGAGCGTCGCTGGGAGCGGATGGCGCTCTTCCCGGGGGTGGTGGTCACGCTGGAGGCGCTGCGCGCCCGCGGGGTTCCGCTGGCGCTCGTCACCAACGGCGACGCGAGCCACCAGCGGCGCAAGATCGACCAGCACGGGCTCGAGCGGTTCTTCGACGTGCTCGTGATCGAGGGGGAGATGGGCGTGGGCAAGCCCGAGGAGATCGTCTACCGCTACGCCCTCTCCAAGCTGAAGGTGAAGCCGGAGGACGCGTGGATGGTCGGCGACAACCTGGAATGGGACGTGGCCGCGCCCCAGCGCCTCGGCCTCCACGGGGTCTGGGTGGACGCGGGCGGACGGGGCCTGCCGGCCGGCGCCGGCGTGGTCCCCCATCGGATCATCCGGGCCTTTCCCGAGCTCCTGGAGATCCCGTCGGAGCCTTCAGGGGCCTGACGACCGCCCGGCGACAAAACGCTGGGCGGTAAATTCCCGGTGTGCAACACTGTTTTTGCATTTGCTCCGTGGAATTCCCCGGAGGGAGACACCATGCGACTTCGCTACTGGCTTCCGATGCTCCTGGCCCTGGCTCTCGGGTCGAACGGCTGCGCGACCCAGCGCGAGTGGGCGATGTGGCGGTCCCATTCGACGCACTACGCCACCGACGACCATCTCTCCTTCTCGGTCACCAACGCGGTCGCGGGAGCGCCCCGGGTGACGCCCGAGCTGATGGAGACCGCCAGCACCCAGCGGTGGTGGGGCCGCCTGACGCCGCGCGACGTCCAGCCGGCGGACGTGGCCGGGGCCTGGACCGGGACCTGGACCGGCTATGGACTGCTCCGGAGCCAGCGGTACGGCGTCGCCCACGCCACGATCACGCTCAACGGCAGCAGCGGCGAGGGCGTGCTCGCGCTGCAGGACTCACAGGGCGCGGAGGGGGTCCCGGTCTCCCTCCGGGAGAACTCCTCCTTCGGCACGCCCATCGAGGTGACGGTTGCCCAGAACGAGATGTGGGTGAACGGGACCCAGAAGGGCCGGCCCTTCGCCGCGACCTTCCGGCTCGAGGGCGAGAGGCTCGTGGGCGGCTTCCTCTACCTGTCCTCGCCGGTGCGGATCGAGATGACCCGCGAGAAGTAGCCGGTCGGCCCGCCCAGCACCACCGTCAGGGCGGGCTGGGCTGGACGATGATCGTGCGGACCACCGCCAGGTAACGCCGGGCCACCCGCTGCACGTCGGCCGCGCTGACCGCACGCACCGCCGCCACGTAGCGGTCCAGGTACTCGTAGCCGACTCCCGCCTCCTCGTACGCGGCCAGGTACCACGCCTGGCGCGCGTTCGTCCGCCGGTCCATCGCCAGGTTGCCCAGCACGTAGGCCTTGGCGACCCGCAGCTCCTCCTCCGGGACCGGCTCCCGCCGGATCCGCTCGAGCTGCTCCCGCAGCGCGGCCTCGGCCTTGGTCACGTTCTCTGGCGCCGTCCCGAGCTGGGCCAGGAAGAAGCTCGTGTCCACGCGCGCCGGATACTGAGTGCCGGTGGTGTAGGCCAACCCCTGCTTGTCGCGGAGCTCGGAGAAGAAGCGCCCCGACATCCCGCCGCCCAGCACCGTGCTCAGCACCTTGACCGCCGCGTGGTCTCCGTCGGTGAGGTTGGGAGCCAGGGCGCCCATCAGGATCTGGGCCTGGGCGCCCGGCACCACGCGCACCTCCCGCCAGGCGGCGGGGGCGGGCGGCGCGGGCGGGTTGGCCACCGGCACCGGACCCTCCGGCATCTCGCCGAAGAGCCGTCGCGCCTGCGCGAGCACCAGGGCGGTCTTCACGCGCCCGCTCACCGCGAGGACCATGCCGCCGGGCACGTAGTGGCGCTTGTAGTGCTCGAGCAACGCGGGGCGGTCGAGGCGCTCCAGGCTCTCCTTGAGGCCGATGGGATCCCACGCATACGGGTGGCGGCCGAAGAGCCGGGCGGTCAGGGTGTCGAAGGCGACGTCGTAGGGCTTGTCGCCGCGATTGCGGATCTGGCGGATAAGGAAGTCACGCACCGCCTCCACGATCCCCTCCGGCATGGTGGGATGCAGCGCGACGTCGGCGACCAGCTCCAGCATGGCGGCCCAGTGCCGCGCCAGCGCGGTGGCCGCGATCTCGGAGGCGTCGACGTCGCCGGTGGCCTCGATGCTGCCGCCCATCGCGTCGGCCTGCTCCACGATCTGGATCCCGCTTCGGGTGGGGGTGCCGCGCACCGCCATCACCTGCACCAGGTTGGAGATGCCCGCGTTGGCTGGCGTCTCCCAGCGCGTGCCCATCTGCACCATGAGCGAGATGGCCACCACCGGGGCGGTGGGGTTCTCCCGCACCAGCACCGTGAGTCCGTTGGGGAGCCGCGTGCGGCTGACCGACGGGTTCTGAGCCCCCGCGGGCGCCGCGAGCAGGATCAGCAGCAGCGCCAGCAGCGCGGGGACGAGTCGCCGCCGTCTCATCGGCCGGGGCCGGCCTTGGGCACGAAGGCCAGTCGCGCGTAGTCGCCACGGTCGAGGTAGCGCCGGGCCGCGTCGCGGATCTGCTCGCGCGTGATCTTGCGCAGCCGCTCCACGTAGTGCAGCTCGGCCTCCAGGTTCCAGGTGGTCTCCGCGAGGCCGTAGGCGTAGGCGAGGCCCTCGGAGGTCTCGGTGTCGAAGGCGTGCTGCGACTCGAACTTGGTGACCGCGAGCTGCCGCTCCTCCTCGGTGGGACCGCTCTCCTGGATGCGCGTGATCTCCTCCAGCACCACCTGCTCGACCCGCGCCAGGTCCTTGGCCTCGAGGTCGGCCCGCAGGCTCACGATGCCGCCGCCGACCAGGGCCGAGTAGCTCATGGTGATGCTCGACACCAGGCGCTCGTCGTCGCGCAGCCGCCGGGCCAGCCGCGAGCTCTCGGTGCCGGCCAGGATGGTGGCGAGCAGGTCCACCGCGTCGCCCGCCGGGTCGTCGGACTTCGGGGCCTGCCAGCCCATGGCCAGGTGCGCCTGCTGCTCGGGGCGGTCGACCTGCCGCTTCACCACGCCCCCGATCGGCCGCGGCACCGGCGGGGGAGTGGGCTTGAAGCCCGGGTTGTTGGGCCGCCCGAAGGACCGCTCCGCCATCGCGCGTACCGCGCCCACGTCCACCGGGCCCGCCACCACCAGGGTCATGTTCTCCGGGGTGTAGTAGCGGTGGTTGAAGGCGCGCAGGCGCTCCTGGGTCGCCGCCATCATGGTCTCGCGGGTGCCGAGCACCGGCCGGCCGTACGGGTGACCCGCGAACACCAGCGCGTAGAGCTGCCGCACGATGGCGGACCGCGGGTTGTCCTGCTCGATGCGCGCCTCCTCGAAGATCACCTCGCGCTCGCGCGCGATCTCCTCCGGGGCGAACGTGGAGCGGAACGCCATGTCCGACAGGAGCTGGATGCCGGTGGCGGTTGCCTCGGCGGGGAGGATCAGATAGAAGGTGGTGTAGTCGAACGACGTCACCGCGTTGGACTTGCCCCCGACGCCCTCCACCACCCGGTCCACGTAGCCGGGCCCGAACTTGTCGGTGCCCTTGAACAGCATGTGCTCCTGGAAGTGGGCGTAGCCGAGCTGGTCCGCGGTCTCGTGCCGGGTGCCGACGCCGACGAACAGGTAGACGGCCACGATGTCGGCGGCCCGGTGCTCCTGCACGATCAGCCGCATGCCGTTGCGCATGACCGAGCGGACCGGCGGCGGCAGGTCGGTGTCGGCGGGGGCGGTGAGGGCGGCCGAGCCCGCGCAGCCGGCCACCAGCGCCACCGCCATCAGCCAGAGCGCCGTGCGCCGGATCGGGGTTCGGGTCACGGGCGCGATTCTACTACGCCGGCCCCCTCGGCCGGCCGCGCGGCGGAGGGTTCCGGGGCGAAGGCGCGGATGAGGCGCTCGGTGTGGCTCGGGTGCACCCCGAGCTGGGTCGCCACCAGGCCGGCCGGCACGCGCGAGCGGATGGCCAGTGCGCAGAGCTGGATCAGCTCCGCGGCGGCGGCGGAGATGATCTGGGCTCCGATGAGCCGCTCGGTGTCCTGGTCGAAGATCAGCTTGAAGTAGTCGGCGCCCTCGCCGGTGGCCACGCTGTTGCTGGCGCCGTGCGCGTCGTGGCGGGCCACCGCGGCCTGGATGCCGTGGGCGGGCGCCTCCGCGTAGCTGAGCCCGACCGCGCCCACTTCCGGAGAGGTGAAGATCACCTGCGGGATCACCGCCTCGTCGGCCCGCTCCACGTCGCCGCGGAGGGCGTTGATCGCCGCCACCCGGCCCTCGTGCGCCGCCACCGGGGTGAGCTGGCGGTTGCCCGCCGCGTCGCCCGCCGCGTAGATGTGCGGCACCGAGGTGGCGAGGTGGGGCGTGGTCCGGAGGCCGAGCCGCCCCATGTCGAGGCCGATCCGGGCCGCCCCGATCGAGCGCGGGTGGAAGCGGCGGCCGACCGCGGCGCAGACCTGGCTGCTGATCATCCGGTTGGCCATGCCCGCGCTGTCGAAGTCGATGCGCACGCCGGCCGGATCGGGGGAGAGGCCGGTCACGGAGGTCTGCAGTCGGAAGCTGACCCCGCGCGCCTCCATGCGTTTCCGCAGCATCCGGGCCACGTCGGCGTCGATGCCGGGCAGGATCTCCGCGTCGCGCGCCAGCACCGTGACCCGCGAGCCGAGGTCCGCGTAGGCTCCCGCGAGCTCGGAGGCCACCGCGCCCCCGCCGATGAAGGTGAGCGAGGCCGGGAACGAGGGCAGGAACAGGAGCTGGTCGGAGGTGATGAGCAGCTCGCGCCCCGGCACCTCGGGGATGACGGGCTCCGAGCCCGCCGCGATCACGAAGCGCTCCGCCCCCAGCGGCATCCCGTCGACCTCGACGATGTGGGGATCGCTGAAGCGCGCGGTGCCGATCGCGACCCGGATGCCCCGCCGCTCGAGGTCCGCCGCCTCCGGCCGCTGGCTCTCGACCACCTGGCGCTGGCGCCGCTGCACCGCCTCCCAGTCCAGGCGCACGCCGGTGGCCAGGGTGCCGAAGGTCACGCTCTCGCGAGTCTGCCGGTGGGCGCGTCCGGCCGCGACGAGCGCCTTCTTGGGAATGCAGCCGCGGTTGACGCACAGGCCGCCGAGCGGGCCGCGGTCGGCGAGGGCCACCCGCGCACCGAGATCGGCGGCGGTCCTGGCCGCCGTGATGCCGGCGGCGCCGGCCCCGATCACCACGAGGTCGAAGCGCTCCATCCCGCTCCGATCAGACCGTGAGGCTGGCGCCGGTGAGGGCGGCGGCCCGGTCGGAGAGCAGGAACGCGACCACGTGCGCCACGTCCGCGGTGCTGACCCAGCCGGAGCGGTCGGCGTCGGGCATCGCCCGACGGTTGGCCGGCGTGTCCATGGTGCTCGGCAGCACCGCGTTCACCGTGACGCCCTTGGCCCGCACCTCCTGGGCCAGGGCCTCGGTGAGGGTGATGACCGCCGCCTTGGAGACGGTGTAGGCGATGAAGCCACCCTGGGGCGGCAGCACCGCCCGGGAGGCGATGTTGACGATGCGGCCCCCGCCGCCCGCGATCATGCCGGGCAGGACCGCCCGGCAGGCGATGACCGCGGAGGTGAGGTTGAGCTTCATCATGCGCTCCCACTCCGGAAGCGGCGTCGACACCAGGTCCCCGCCCGCGAAGCCGCCCACCGCGTTGACGAGGCCGCTGATCTGACCGAAGCGATCCCGTGTGGCGGCCACGAACTTGCCCATCGCGCCCTCGTCGGTGACGTCGGCCACGGCGGCCAGCAGGCGCGCGCGGTGCTCGGGGGCGAGCCGGCTCTCGAGCGCGGTGCGCTCCTCGGGCACCGCGTAGGGGATCGCCACGCCCGCCGCGCCCGCGTCGAGCAGGGCGGTGGTGATCGCCTGGCCGAGCGCGCCGGTGCCGCCGGTGACGATCGCGACGCGGCCGGTCACGGAGCGGGCCGCGCGTGGTGGCGGGCGTGCTCCTCGGCGCGCCGAGCCAGGTCGAAATCGAGGCTGGTGATGCCGGCCGCGTCGTGGGTGGTGAGGTCGATCACCACGCGGTTGTACACGTTGAACCATTCGGGGTGGTGCTGGAGCGCCTCCGCCTCGCGCGCCACCTCGCCCATGAACGCGAAGGCCTGGGCGAAGTCGGCGAAGGTCAGCTCGCGATGGAGCTTGCCGCCCGCGATCGACCAGCCGGGCAGGGCGGACAGGCGCGAGGCGATCTCCGCGGGGGCGAGCTTGGTGGGGCGGGGCACGCGCTCACCCCGCCGGCACGGCCATGATGGCCGAGCGCTGGATGTCCTCGTAGCGCACCTTGGAGACGTCGAAGGCCTCGATGTTGTCGACCAGCTTCCGGAACGTCTGCTCGAACCCGGGCAGCGTCTTGCGCTGGCGGGTGAGGGGGGTGGTGCGCGCGAGCACGTAGTTCTTCACGTACGGATGGTTGATGCCGCGCTTCTTGATCCGGGCCACCGCGCCGCCCAGCGCCTCGTCCGCCTCGCGGACCAGCGCCGCGCGCTCCTCGCGCTCCTTGAGTGTCTTGGGGAAGTGGCCCTTCAGGAACTTGTCCACCCGGCGCAGGATCGGCGCGAACGCCCCGCCCGCGAACCGCTTGTTCTGCTCGTAGAGCAGGCCGAGCGTGATGAAGTGAGCCGACTCGAACTGGAACGAGTAGTCCTCCTCTCCGGAGGACGCCTCCTCGTCGACCAGCCCGCGGTACATGCGGATCACCTCGAGGGACTTCTCCTTGAGGTTGTGCGCCTTCTCGGTGTTGAGCGCGAGGATCTGGAAGGCGACCTCGGCCTCCGGGATCAGGATCGCGGGGACCACCTTCGCCTTGAGCTTGCCGAGGACCACTCGACGGTGGTTGCCGTTCGGGGTCCAGTACACGCCGGGGCGGGGCGACATCACCACCAATGGGTCGATGAAGCGGTCGATCTTCTTCACGACCTCCTGCAGCTTCTTGGCGTGGGTGGGCGAGAGGTCGCGCTGGTAGGGCGTGGGCTCCACCTTGTCCATCGGGAGCAGCGCGAAGATCTGCCAGTGGTCGCCCACCGGCTCCCGGTAGAGGGTCAGGACCGTGCCCCCATCGCGCTCGACCTGGTCCGCCAGCGCCTGCGCGGCCCGCGTCGGCTCCTCCTCGGGATGGACCCGCCACTTCGTCATGGCCGCGATTATGAGGCGCCGTCCGGTGCGATGCAACCGGCCGCCCGGCCGCGGTGCGACGTGAGAGAGGGATCCGGCCGCGCGCGACGCCGGGACGGCGCCGAGCGCGGCCGGGACAGCGGATCAGCGGGACACCAGCTCCGGGGCGGCCACGCGCGCGCGGCGCTCCGCCGCGTCCTGGCACGCCACGCACGTCGTGACCTCCGGGATCGCCTGGAGGCGCTTCGGCGCGATGGGCTCGCCACAGACCTGGCAGAGCCCGTAGTCGCCGGAGCGCAGGCGCTCCAGCGCCTCGGCGAGCCGGTTGGCCCGCTCCACCAGCAGGCCTCGCATCGCGAAGCCCATCTCGCGGTCCTCGCTGATGCGCCCCGCGTCGCCCGCGGCCTCGCCCTGGCCTTCGTCCTCGCGGGCCCCCGGGTCGTCCTCCGCCACCGCGCCGCCCAGGGCCCTGAGGCGATCCACGGTCTGCTGTAGCTGCTGCTGCAGCGCCTTCCTGATCTCTTCCATGTCTGGCCCTCCTCTGGCCAACTCGCGCCTTTGGATGCGAGAAGGGGCCGATCGGATCCGGGGCGGCGGAAGTGCCCGCCGGCGCACGCGTTCTCGCAAGGATCCGCGAGTGCCGCGCCCGCCGGCCCGCCGTCCCAAGGGTGGGAGGATCCCGAGATGGTCGACTTCCGGGACTTGGCCGCCGGCCGGCTGGACCTGGCCGTCGGCGGATTGGCCTTCGCCGTCGGCGGGCTGGTCGCGCTCGCGGCCGCGTCCACGGTGGCGCTCTGGCGCGCGCTGGACGCGGTTCGGGCGCGGCCCCCGCGCGGCGGCCGGCGGCTGCCCGCGATGCTGGTGATCCGGCCGGTGCGCGGGCTCGAGCCGGGGCTCGACGGCAACGTGGCCGCCGCGCTCGCCCAGCGCTATCCCGGCCGGCTCGAGACGATCTTCGTGCTCGACGACCCCGCCTACCCGGTCCTGCGCGAGCGGCTCGCGCGGGCTCCAGGTCGCGCGCGCATCGTCTTCGCGGGCCCGATGCGTCCGGGCCTGACCGGCGAGCTGCACGCGATGATCCAGGGGCTGCGCGCGGCGCGGGAGCCGGCGCCGCTCGTCTGCTTCGCCGACTCCGACGCGCGGCCCCGGCCGACCCTGCTGGCCTCGCTGGCGCGCGCGGTGCTGGCCGCGCCGGACATCGGGGCCGCCTTCGCCCCCGCGGTGAGCGTGGCGCCCCCGCGGACCGCCGGCACGTGGGCTACGGGCTCCTCCGGGACGGCATCTACGGGCCGCAGGCCGCGCTGGCGATGGTCCGCGCCGGCTCCCTGCCGTTCATCATGGGGCAGACCATGGTGCTCCGTCGCCGCGCTCTCGACGCGGCGGGCGGCCTCGGCGCCTCCGCGGGACAGCCCGTGGACGACCTGGACATCGGCGCGCGCCTGGCCCACGCCGGGTTCCGCAACGTGCTCGCGGGGCCGCCGGTCGCGGTGACCAGCGCGGGCCTCGCCTGGTCGGGCTTTCGCTCCATCGCGCGCCGGTGGATCGCGTACTCGCGCCCCGGCATCCCGCGGGGCGGATTCGCGGCGCCCGCCGCCGCGCTCGGCGCGCTCTTCTACGGGGCCCCGCTCGCCGCGGTGGCGGCCCTCGCCCTCGGGGCGCCCGGCGCGGCCGGGCTCTTCGCGTCGGCCGCGCTCCCGGTTCCCGCCGCGCTCCAGGCGCTCCGGCGCCGGCAGGGCGCGGCGCCGGTGCCGCTCCGGCTGTGGTGGGCGCTGCCCGCCGCGCTCCTGCTGCTGCCGCTGCTCTTCCTCGACGGCCGGCGCGCCCACGCGGGGCGGGCGGCAGCCGGAGGCGAGGCGAGCGGATACGTGGCGGAGCGGCGAGGCCGGCGCTACGCGCTCGAGGAGGCGGGCCGGCTCGCGAGGGCCCCGGCCGCGGGGCCCGTCGCGATCAGGCGGCGACGGGCAGGGCCAGGTGAAAGGTGGCGCCGTGATGGGGGTTCGACGTGGCCCACAGCCGCCCCCCGTGGCTCTCGACGATCGACCGGCTGATCGACAGCCCCATCCCGAGCCCGCCCGGCTTCGTGGTGTAGAAGGGATCGAAGAGACGGTCCGCGTCGATCTCGCCGAGGCCCACGCCGCCGTCGGCCACCGTGAGCAGCACCCAGTCGTGGGCCTCGGCCACGTCGTGGACGGCGCGGATCGTGAGCCGCCGGCGCTCGACCGGGACCTCCCGCATCGCCTCGGTGGCGTTCACGAGCAAGTTGATCAGCACCTGCTGGAGCTGGATGCGGTCGGCCACCACCTCCGGGAGGTCGTCGTCCATCGAGACCTCGAGCGCGATGTGGTGACGGCGCAGCTCGGGGCGCACCAGCGGCAGCACGTCCGCGACCACGCGGGGCATCTCCCCGCGCTCGCGGGTGACCGCGGAGCGGGCGAGCAGGGCCCGGATGCGGGTCAGCACCTCGGCGGCCCGGTTGCCGTCCGCCACCACCGCGGTGAGCGCCTCGCGGATCTCGTCGAGCGAGGGAGGCTCGGTGCGCAGCCAGTTGAGGCAGGCGTTGGCGTCGGCCACGATGGCGGCCAGCGGCTGGTTGATCTCGTGGGCGATGGAGGCGGCCAGCTCTCCCAGGGTGGTCGCGCGGGTCACGCGCGCCAGCTCGGCCTGGGCCTGGGCGAGCGCGTCCTCGGTCCGCTTGCGCTCGGTGACGTCGTTGTTGGTCTCGAGGATCACCCGCGGCCGCCCGAGCGCGGCGCGCCGCAGCGACCAGCGGCTCGCCGCCACCACCGGCGTGCCGTCCCGCCGGGTGTGGATCAGCTCGCCCTCCCACCGGCCGGTGCGGGCGAGCTCGGCCATGATGTCGGGCAGGGGCGTGGAGTACACGGTGCGCATGCGCTGGTGGGCGATCGCCCCGACGGCCTCCTCGCGCGTCCAGCCGTAGAGCTCCTCCGCCCCGCGGTTCCAGTAGATGATCAGGTCGTTCTCGTCGCGGACGAAGATGCTGTCGTGCGTGAGGTCGAGCAAGGCGGCCTGCTCCCGCAGCGTGTCCTCCACCCGCGCGCGGGCGGCGATCTCGGCCGCGAGCCGCTTGTTGGAGTGGGTGAGGTCGGCGGTGCGCTCCTGCACCCGCAGCTCGAGCTGGTCGCGCGACAGCCGCAGCGCGTCCTCCATGCGCCGGCGGCGCTCGCTGAGCCAGCCCACCAGCAGGGCGGAGAGGGCGAACACCGCGATGCGCAGCGCGAAGTCGAAATCGAGGGAGATCGAGTAGAGCGGCGGGGTGATGCACCAGTCGATGACGAGCGCGGCCAGCACCGCGGCGAGCACCCCGGGCCCCCGCCCGCCCAGCCACGCGGTGAGCACCGCGGCCGAGTAGAGCACGGTGACCCCGTGGACGAAGCGCTCGGGGGGCTCGGGGAAGAGCCACTCCCCGCCGGGCCCGGTGGTCAGCGCGGCGGCCACCGCGACGCTCGCCACCGCGAGCCCCCAGCGCAGCCAGGCGGGCCGGCGGAGCGGCGCGTCGTCCACTCACGCGCTCCGGGATCCGGCCGCCGGCTGCTCCTGCAGCCGACCCGCGATGCGCACCAGCTCCGCGAGGGAGCCGACCTGCATCTTGGCCATCACCTGGCCCCGCTGCTCCTTCACGGTGGCCTCGGTGGTGCCGAAGTCGGCCGCGATCTGCTTGTTGAGCTGGCCGGCCACGATGCCCGCCATCACCTCGCGCTGGCGCGGGGTCAGGGTCTCGTAGCGGCGGCGCAGCTCGGACAGCTCCTGGCGCTCGTGCCGTCCCACCCGGTCGCGCTCGATCGCCTGGCGGATGGCTTCGAGGAGGTCCTGCTCGCGGAACGGCTTGGTGAGGAACTCGATCGCGCCCGCCTTCATGGCCCGCACCGACATCGGGATGTCGCCGTGTCCGGTGAGGAACACGATGGGGAGCGCGGCGTCGCTCCGCGCGAGCTCGCGCTGGAGATCGAGGCCGCTCAGGCCGGGTAAGCGCACGTCGAGCACCAGGCAGGCGGGGCGGTTCGGCCTCGCCGCGCCGAGGAACGCCTGGGCGCTGGGGAACACCTCCACCGCGAGCCCCCTCGAGGTGAGCAGGCGCCGCAGCGACTCGCGCACCGACCGGTCGTCGTCGACCACGAAGATGACGGGAGAGGGTGTGCTCATCGCAAATCGACGATACCACGCCGGGCGAGGGCTCCCGGCGCGCGGCCCGCCGAGCGTCGGGTTCTTGCCGAAACCCGGCGCGCTCATCGCCGGCGGGCGGCGGGCGGCTGTCCAAAGGGCATGCGCGCGATGAGCGAGCGCGGCGTGGCGGCGGCGTCGCTCGCGGTCGCCCTCTACAACGGTCCGGAGTTCCCGGTCCGCTGCCGCGCCGGGGTGTTCGTCGCGTTCCACGGATCGTGGAACCGCGCGCCGTTCCCGCAGGGCGGGTACAACGTGGTCTTCCCGTCGCTCGCCCACGGCCGCGGCGCCAGTCGCTACGAGGTGTTCGCCGACGGCTTCGCGGGCGCGGTGGCCGATCTCACCCCGGGCAGGTCTCGGCGGTGGCCGCATACGTCCGATCGCTCCACTCGGCGGCCCGATGAGCGGCGGCACATCCTGAAGCGAACGGAGGACGCACATGAGTGATCGAGCGACGAAGGTGGCAATCGTGACCGG
>Ga0070704_100000977_pt1 | contig 14534 bp, 12 predicted proteins | sample KBSK5252metaG_FD_65467 | JGI IMG/M metagenome (GOLD analysis project Ga0070704, IMG submission 65467) | Corn, switchgrass and miscanthus rhizosphere microbial communities from Kellogg Biological Station, Michigan, USA - KBS K5-25-2 metaG | ecosystem: Host-associated > Plants > Roots >...
GGCGCGCCGGTCGATCTCATCGGGGTCACAGATCGCTTGCAGCTTCTGCCGGAACTCGCCGATCATGCTGGCGAACTCCGGCCGCGCTGCGAGATCGTCGAGCTCCTCCGGATCGGATTCGAGATCGAAAAGCTGCGGCGGGTACTTCACGTAGTGCACGTACTTGTGGCGTCCCGAACGCAATGCAAACGCTCCGGTCGTCGAACCCATGCCGTGATATTCGGAGAACAACGCGCGCGGCGGCGCGGCACCGCCGGCGATGTCGAACAGCGACACGCCCGGGTGATCGTCGCGCACCTGCGCGAACCCGACGCCCACGGCTTCGACGATCGCCGGGTAGCAATCGACATGGCTCGCCGGCGTCGCGACGGTCTTTGCGGCGGGCACATCGGGCCCGGCGAGGATCAGCGGCACGCCTACGACCTCCTCGTACATCGTCGACTTGCCCCACAGCCCGCGCGCGCCGAGATTGTCGCCGTGATCGCTCGTGTACAGCACCCGGGTATTCGCGGCCAGCCCGGTCTCCTCGAGCACGCCGCAGATCTTGCCGATCATTTCATCGAGGTAGGACACGAGCCCGTAGTAGCCGGCGATCGCGCGGCGCACGTCGACCTCGGATTCGAAATAGTCGTCGTAGCAGAAGCTCGCGCGATAGTCGTCGAGATACGGATGGCGCGGCCGCGACTCGTGCGCGTAGAGCTTCGGCAGCGGCAACTGCATGTTCCAGTAGCGATAGAAGTGCTCCGGCGGCGCGGTCAGCGGGAAGTGCGGCGCGACGAATGAGACGAACAGCACCCACGGCTTGTCCCGTGCGCGCGATCCCTGCTCGCGCAGCCAGACCTGCGCACGCGAGCAGATGTCGCGATCATAGTGGGTGTACGGGGTCTCGCCCGGCCCCGCCATCGCCGCCAGCTTCTTCGCGCCGCCGCGCCGCGGCGGATCCGCGCGCACCAGGCCGAGCAGGTCGCCCTTGGCGTCGAGAATATGCATCGGGATCTGCTCCTCGCTGAAGCCGTGGTCCTCGCCGGCGACGCGGAAATGCAGCTTGCCGACCGATACCACCCGGTGGCCGCGTTCGCGCAACACGTGATGCCAGGACGCCACGCTGCCGTCATAGGCGTCGGCGTTGTCCCAGAAGCCGATCTGGTGGATGTACTTGCCGCAGGCGAAGCCGGCGCGCGCCGGAATGCACACGGGACTCGTCGTCCAGGCGTTGCGAAACGCGGTGCCGCGCGCGGCGAGCGCATCGAGATGCGGCGTGCGCACGATCGGATGGCCCGCATAGCCTGCGATCTTCGGGTTGTGCTCGTCGGACATGATGACGAGCAGGTTCGCGGGGCGCATCGCAGTACTATAGACGAAAGCGTTTACCATCATTCCGATGATCGAGCTCAAGGACCTGCGCTACGTGCGGCTGCGCAGCCGCGACCTCGCGGCGGCGGCGGAATATGCGCGCACGATCCTCGGCCTCGAGTTCGTGCGGCGCGAGGGCGATGCGATCTACTTCCGCGGCGACGACCGCGATCACACGCTCGTCTACATCGAGGGCGATCCCGCCGACCACACGAGCGGCTGGGAAGTTGCGGATGCCACCGCGCTGGACGCCGCCGGCGCCGAGCTCGAGTCGAAGAGGATCCAGGTCTACCGCGGCACGCGCGCGGAGTGCGAGAAACGATATGTCGCAGATTTCATTTCCTTCGCAGACCCTTCGGGCAATCGCCACGAGCTCGTCTCCGGCCCCCACGCCGGCACTACGCGCTTTTCCTCTTCACGTGATTGCGGCGTGTGGAGCTTCTCCCACATCGGCCTGCGCACGACAAACGCGGCGCGCGATGAAGCGTTCTGGACGACCATCATGGGCGCGCGCGTCTCGGATCGGATCGGCGCCGCACCGCTGCTGCGGATCGACGAAGTGCACCACCGGATCGCCCTTTTTCCGTCGCAGCACGCGGGCGTGCAGCACGTGAACCACCAGGTGCACGGTGTCGATGACGTGATGCGCTCGTATTACTTTCTGCGCGAGCGCGGCGTGAAGATCGTCTTCGGTCCCGGCCGGCATCCGACCTCGGGGGCGGTGTTCCTGTACTTCGAAGGCCCGGACGGAATGGTGTACGAGTACTCGACCGGCGTTCGCCTGATCAAGCCCGAGGAGGAGCCGGGCTATCGGCCGCGGCAGTTTGCGTTCGCGCCCGAGTCGTTCTGCATGTGGGGCTCGAGGCCTGACATCCCCGAGTTCCGGACGTAGCGCGAAAGAACGCCCCGGGCTCTACCTCGCCGCCCGCTCCTCCTTCCGATTTCTCCAGACGTCGAGCAGCGCGTCGAGCTTCGCGCGCGCGCTCAGCCGCTCGTCCGACAGCGCTTCGAGAAAGTCGGACAGGCGCTTCGACTTGACCATCGTATAGAAGGTGAGCCAGAGGACTGGTACCCCGACCATCGCGAAGTAGACCAGCTTCAACCAGAGCGGCGCATCCGACTCGGAAATCAGATTCATGCCCAGCAACCCGGTGGTCACCGTGCCGATCAGCCCGAACACGGTCACCACGGTCAGTCGCACCACGGTGTTCGCCTGCCGCCGCAGCGCATCGCTATCCAGATACTCGCTCATGTCCTGGATTTCTTCGCGCACCTCGTCGTACAGGCTGTCGGTGCCCAAGTACTCGCGGCACATGCGGTACATCGCCTTGGCCTGCGGCTGGTCGGACAATTCGTGGAACCAGTAGCGATGCGTGAAGCGCAGGAAGATCTCCTTCATGCCCCGGATGCTGCGCTTGAAGCGCCGCACGGACTCGACGTCCTCGATATCGAGCCGGTTGAGCGCCTCCACCAGGCGGTCCGAGAGCATCAGCAGCGCAGCCTTGTGGAAATGCGCGATCAGGAAGATCAGGAAATACTGATGGCGGAACTGCTCCAGCAACCCCACCGAGCGATCGGCAAAAAAGCGATCGGACGCATCGCCCATCAGGATGAACGCATGCCCGCAACACATGTAGCGCGAGCCGCGTGAGCCGACATCGCGCGTCTCGTCCCAGTAGCGGTCGTAGCAGAACCGGTACTCGAAGTCGCGCAGGTGCCGCTCTGAAAATGGCAGCGTCGCGGGATCTCCTGCGCCGGCCACCAGCCCGAGCCGCACGAAATCGCCGCGCGTGACCTGGCGCTCGTCCTCCATCGCGAGGTAGCCGAGGATCGGCATGCGGTGGTATTCCACCAGCCTGAAGCGGATCGTCCCTACGTCGTCCGAGTGATGGTGCACGAACGGCCGCATGACGAAGTCCCAGTGCGACGCGATCTCGGCGGCGCGGTACTGGCATACGTGGGCAAGGTACTTCTCGCGCCGCTCGTAGTCGGAAACCGAAAGCACCTTCCCGTCCGCCGAGAGCCACTCGACCCGCTTGAAGCAATGGCCGCCGGTGCCGTCGGCCTCCCAATGCGTCGGATAGGCACGCCCCAGGCGGTAGAGCGTTTCCTGCGCGCGCGCCAGGTCGATGTCGGACGCGGCGATTTCGACCGCGAGGATGACGATGTCGATGTCGTAGAAGAAATAAAGATCGACGTGCGCCACCTCGCACACCAGCGGGATTTCCTCTCCAGGAAACGTAACCCGCACCTGGGCAATGTCCGAGCGCCGGAAAACGCGGATCGGCGAATCCGTGCCTGCCCGGCCGCGCGCCGCGCCTTCGCCGTACAGGAACCGCTGCACGTGCGGCAGGAAGGTGACGAACTCGCTGTAGTGGCGTACTTGAAACTGGGACGGGTCGCCGAACTCGTCCCTCACTTCGCGCCACGGAGAGTCGGTGCCCAGCACGTCCCAATGCTGCTGGATCTGCGCGGTCTCGCGAAGCGGCATCAGCTGCACCGGCCAAAGCACGATCTGCCGGAAATGCCGGACCGTGCGCTTCGCTTCCTGCGCCTCATTGCTCATGGTCGCTGTATCCCTCGTGAACGATCACGCCTTGCATCGGATCGACCGGCGCGCGCCACGGTGAGCGCTCGATCATGCGCCGGGTCTCGGCGTAGCCGGCGTCGCGGCGGGCGCGAATTCCTGAAGAAGTGAAATCGATGTCTTTGGTGTAGTCCTCGCCGTCGAGCCGCGGCGCGAGCATCCGCACGACGTGCATCGTTGTATGGCAGCCCCAGGAGGCGAGCTCCTGGAACTCGGGCGAAGCGCGCTGGTCCTCGGGCACCTGGCGCGCCAGCTCGCGCACGATGTGGCGCAGGTGGTGGATCTGCTTCTGTTTTGCGAGGTGGCTTTCGGTGCGGCTCGCGTACTGGATGTCCTTCTGCCGGCCCATCACCTGCCAGATCGACTCCGGCTCGGGACCGCTCTGCTGCCACACGTTCACCATGAAGATCACCGAGTTCCTGCGCGGGTGATCATCGAGCACGGCCTCCAGCGGCGTATTCGAATAGATGCCGCCGTCCCAATACGGCTCGCCCGCGACGCGAATCGCCGGAAACGCCGGCGGCAGCGCACCCGAGGCCATCACATGCTCGATGCTGAGCGCCTCGTCGCGGCTGTCGAAGTAGCGCATCGTGCCGTCGCGCACGTTGACCGCGCCGACGGTCAATCGCGTCGGCTCCTGCCGGGCATTCAGGTAGCCGAAATCCACCAGCGCGCCGAGCGTCTCGCGCAACGGGTCGGTCGAGTAGTACGACGCCGCGTCGACGCCGAGCGGCGCGTTGAGACCGCCCCATGCTGGCGGCCGCGGGGTAAAGAACGTCGGAACGCCTCGCGTGACCGTGGTGAGATTGGTGAACAGGTGGCCGAGCCCGGGCCATGGCGATGGCAACTCGAACTCGCCGGCGTTGCGGACGTGATTCCAGAACGTCTCCAGCCGGGGCATCCGCTGATCCGGCGGGTTGCCGGCGATGATCGCGCCGTTGATCGCGCCGATCGAAGTGCCGATGACCCAATCCGGCTGGATCCCTGCCTCGTGCAGCGCCTGAAAGACGCCGACCTGGTAGGCGCCGAGCGCACCGCCTCCCTGCAGCACCAGGACGACTTGCCCGGGAAGCTCAGAGCCTTCGCCCGCCATTCTCACCATGCAGGGCCCTCTTTCACGTCGCCGTCCATCCGCCATCGATCGGCAGCATGGCGCCCGTGATCGAAGCGGCTTCGTCGCTGCACAGGAACGCAGTCAGCGTCGCCACCTGCTCTACCGTGACGAACTGCCTGGTGGGCTGGACGGCGAGCAGTACGTCGTGAATCACCTGCTGCTCAGAGATGCCACGCGCCTTCGCCTGGTCGGGGATCTGCTTTTCGACGAGCGGGGTGCGGACGTAGCCGGGACACACCGCGTTCACCGTGATGCCCTGCTCTGCGACCTCGAGCGCCGCCGCCTTGGTGAATCCGGCGACTCCGTGCTTGGCCGCCACGTACGCGGACTTGAACGGGCTCGCGACCAGCGCGTGTGCCGAAGCGATGTTGACGATCCGGCCCCAGCGCTTCTTCTTCATCCCACCGAGCGCGGCGCGCGTCGTATGAAACGCGGCGGAGAGGTTGATTGCGATGATCGCGTTCCATTGGTCGACCGGAAACTCGTCGACCGGCGCGACATGCTGGATCCCTGCATTGTTGACCAGCAGATCGACCGATCCGAAGCGCGCGATCGCCTTCTGCATCATCGCTTCGATCGCCTCCGCGTTGGTCATGTCGGCGCCGTCGTAGGCTACGGTAACGCCGTGCTCGCGAGCGAGGTCCGCGCGCAGCTTTTCGATCTCGCCCGCGTCACCGAAACCGTTGAGGACGAGGTTCGCGCCGCCGGCGGCGAGCCGGCGCGCAATTCCCAGCCCGATGCCCGACGTGGACCCCGTTACGAGCGCTGTTTTGCCTTTGAACATGGTGCCTCTCGGTGCTGGTGCATGGTCGGGCGATGGTATGCGAACTTACAAGCAAAACAGGCCCGATGGTCGCCGGAAGGCGACGAAAAGCGCCTTCCCGGGGCGGAACTTATTCCCCGGATCAGGGCCGAAGCCTAGGAGTCAACGGATCTGGGGCGGAGCCGTTACTAAACCACCCCCAAGGAGGCCGCATGAAGCTCGTACGCTTGAATCTCACACGCCTGGCAGGATTCGTCCTCGCCCTTGCATTCTCGGCGGCATTCGCGCAGGAAATGAAGCCGGAGGACATGGTGCGGAGGGTCACCGAGGACGTGCTCGCCGCGATCAAGAGCGACAGCGCGCTGCAGGCCGGCGATCGCCAGAAGGCGCTCGCGCTCGCCGAGCAGAAAGTCATGCCGCACATCGATTTCGCCGAGGCGACGAAGCTCGCCGTCGGCAAGGCGTGGTCGTCCGCGACCCCCGAGCAGCAGCAAAAGCTGGTCACTGAATTCCGCGCGATGCTGGTGCGGATCTATTCGAACGCGATTGACGTCTATCGCGGCCAGACGATGCGCGTGCAGCCGGTCAGCACGCCGGCCGGGGCCACCGACGTGACCGTGCGCAACCAGTATCTCCGCCCCGGACAGCCGCCGGTGCACGTCGACTACGCGATGCGCAAGACCCCCCAAGGCTGGAAAATCTACGACATCAACGTCGAGGGAATGAGCCTGGTGCTGACGTACCGCTCCGAGTTCGAGCAGGTCACGCGCCAGTCGGGCGTCGAGGGGCTGCTGAAGCGCCTCGCCGAGAAGAATACGCCGCCGTCCACGCGCAGCGGCTAGTCGAAGCAGGCCGATTGACGCTACGATGCGCGACCAGGGAGGTCGCAGCCTCGTGAGCACACAACCGGTCAGCGCATCATCGGTCGACCCCGCCGAAGGCAGGGATGCCGCGTGGATTGCCTACGTCCTGCACGGCATCGGGTACCTCACGGTCATGATGTGGCCGGCCGTGATCGGCCTGGTCATCAACTACGTAAAGCGCGGTGATGCTCGCGGCGGCTTCGTCGACAGCCATCACGATTGGCTGATCCGCACGTTCTGGTACGGGCTGCTGTGGAACCTGCTGAGCATTTGCGTGCTGCTCTGGAGCGCCTGGCCCGTGATCCACGCGATCATTCGCAATCCGACCGCATCGGGCGAATGGATGCTCGCGTGGAGCACGATCTTCTCGATGATCGGCCTGGCGTCGCTCGGGGCGATCGGGATGCTGCTGACCTGGTTGTGGCTGCTCTACCGCGTGATCCGCGGCAGCATCCAGCTGGTGAACCTGCAGTCCGTACCTTAGGGCCATTCGGCGCGGTGATGGCCTGCCGGAACCGGCGGCCGGATCCAGCCCGGCGGGGTTTCGGACATCTCGAGCACCGGGTTCAGGTGGCGCACGCGTCCTGACGGAGCATCGATCTCGGTGGTGAGGCCGTCGATCTCCGGTTGCGGAAGCTCTGCAGGTAAATCAGAGATCGCCGCTGCGCCAGAATCCCCGAAGTCGACGATCCAGCGCCCGGTGCGCGCAAGCGAAACGCGCACCAGCCAGCTTCCGCCCTCACGCGCGCGGCGCCCGAGCGCGACCATCGCGCCGAACGCCATCAGGTACCCGCTCACATAATCGATTGCTGATACCGGCATGTAGCGCGGCTTGTCGCCGCTTTCTAGCGCCATGCCGCTCACGGTCTGTACGATGCTGTCGAATCCGCGCCGGTTGCGCCATGGGCCGGTGTCGCCCCAGGCGCTGAGCGAAACATAGACGATTCCGGGGCGGACGACAGCAGCTTGCTGCGGCGAGAAACCGCGTGCGGCGAGCGTGCCCGGCCGGTACGACTGCGAGAACACGTCGGCCTCGCGCAGCAACTCGCGCAACGTTCCGGCTCCATCGTCGGTCCTGAGGTCGAGCTGCGCGGAGAGCTTGCCGATCCCCGTGTCGAGCTCGGTCGTCTTCATGTCCGGAATGTGCGCCGCGCCGATCTTCAGCACGTCGGCGCCGTGCTCTGCGAGCGTACGGCCGCACGTCGGACCGGCGAGCACGCGAGTCAGGTCGAGGACGCGCACGCCGTCGAGAGGGCGGGCGCCGCGCGATAACGGCCGCGGAGGCGCATCGCCGATCCGCACGATCTCGAGCAGCGGCTGTGCCGCGATCGCTGCGTATTGGGGATGCCGCTCCCACTGCGCCGCGCTGCGCGCCAACCCTGCGCAGCCTCCTGCCGCATGGATCTGGGCCTCGAGCGCCTTTCCGTCCCAGCCGCGGCTCGCATCCTCGGCCGCGGCGCGGTCGGCCGGGGTGCCGAGCACGCGCAACGCCGCATCGCGATGGGCGGCAAAATTGCTGTGGATGCTGACCCAGCGACCGCCGGCAACCGGGTAGAAACCGCTCAGCGGATCCCACACTTCCGGCGGCGGCGCGCCATTGACGCGCAGGTAGCGGCTGCTGCGAAGCGACGCTGCGGCGGCGCGAACATTCACCCGGAGCCGCTGTCGCGGCCGGCCGCTGCGCAGGCTCCAGAGATCGGACGCCGCCATGCCAACCGCAGCGAGCGCCGCCGCGCCCGCGGTTCCGACACGATAGCGCGTAGGAAATACCGGGTCCGCGCCGACGAAATCGACGTCCCCTGCAGGCGGCTCGGCGAGCCGGGCCATGCGCAGCAGTTCATGGAAAGCGGATCTCGGCATGTCACGGAAACTACCACGGAGTCCATTAGACTAGCGCGCTCGCAACATTCGACTCAGGCCATGCGCGAAGCCCAGCCCCGCACGCTCTATCTGAAGGACTATCAACCGCCGGCGTTCCTGATCGATCGCGTGATGCTCGACGTGGACATCCGCGCCGAGGATACGATCGTGCGCGCGACGCTCGCCGTGCGGCGCAATCCCGCCGCCGCGGATGGCAAGGCGCCGCTCGAGCTCGACGGCGACGAGCTCGAATTCGTCTCCGTCGCGCTCGATGGCGCGCTCTTGCGCGCGAACCAATATGCGGTCTCCCCCGATCGGCTGGCCATTACGGACGCGCCCGAGCGCTTCACGCTGGAGACGGTGTGCCGCATCGTGCCGCAGAAGAACAGCCGCCTCGAGGGGCTCTATGCGACGCGCAGCGGGTTTGCGACCCAATGCGAGGCCGAGGGGTTCCGCCGCATCACCTGGTTCATCGACCGGCCCGACGTGATGGCGCTCTACCGCACGACGGTGCGCGCCGACAAGACCCGCTACCCGGTGCTGCTGTCCAACGGCAACCTGCTTGCCTCGGGAGACGAGCCGGGCGGCCGCCACTACGCGACGTTCGACGATCCGTTCCCGAAGCCGAGCTACCTGTTCGCGCTCGTCGCCGCACGCCTCGAGGTCCTGGAGGACGAATTCATTTCCCGCTCGGGCGCGCCGAAGAAGCTCGCGGTGTATGTCGAGCCAGGCAAGCTCGACCAGGCCGCATGGGCGATGGATTGCCTGAAGCGCGCGATGCGCTGGGACGAGCGGCGCTTCGGCCTGGAGCTCGACCTGGAGCAGTACAAGATCGTCGCAGTCGGCGACTTCAACTCCGGCGCGATGGAGAACAAGGGACTCAACATCTTCAACGCGAAGTACGTGCTGGCGCGGTCCGATGTGGCGACCGACCAGGATTTCCTCAACATCGACCGCGTCGTGGCGCACGAGTATTTCCACAACTGGACCGGTAACCGCGTCACCTGCCGCGACTGGTTCCAGCTCTCGCTGAAGGAAGGGCTGACGGTGTTCCGCGACCAGGAATACAGCGCGGACACGTACTCGCGCGCGGTGATGCGGATCCGCGAGGTGCGCATGCTGCGCGCCGGGCAGTTCCCCGAGGATGCGGGGCCGATGGCCCACCCGGTGCGGCCGCAGTCGTACATGGAGATTCAGAACTTCTACACGATGACCGTGTACGAAAAAGGCGCGGAAGTGGTGCGCATGCAGCATGCGCTGCTCGGCGAGGAAAAATTCCAGGCAGCGATGCGCCTGTATTTCGAGCGGCACGACGGCCAGGCCGTCACCTGCGACGACTTCGTGGCGGCGATGCAGGACGCATCGGGCGTCGATCTCTCGCAATTCAAGCGCTGGTACGACGTCGCCGGGACTCCGGTGCTCGATTGCACCGGCCAGTACGACGCCGGGCGACGTGCGTTCACGCTCACCGTGCGCCAGTCGATGAATCCGCCGTTCCACATCCCGTTCGCGGTGAAAGCGGGTAAGCACGAGCGCGTGCTTTCGGTCACCAAGGCGGAGGAATCGTTCGTCTTCGACGGGCTCGACGCAGCGCCTGTCCCCTCGCTGTTGCGCGGCTTCTCCGCCCCGGTCAATGTCCGCTACCCGTACAGCGAATCCGACCTGCTGCACCTGCTGGCGCACGACGATGACGCGTTCAACCGCTGGGAGGCCGGACAGCACCTTGCGAGCGATCTCATCCTCCAGGCGGGAGGGCATCCTTCGGACGCGTTCATCGAAGCCGTCCGCAAGTTGCTGCAGGATCGCGATCCTGCATTCATCGCCGAGGCGCTCACCCTTCCGTCCGAGGCGTATCTGGCGGAGCAGCTCGACGTGGTCGATCCCGATGCGCTGCACGACGCGCGCAACGCGCTGCGCCGCAGCCTCGCCCAGGCGCTGAAACCGGAACTGCTCGCTGCGTACAAGGCAGGTACGGTGCACGGTCCCTATTCACCCGATGCCGTGTCGGCCGGGAAGCGCGCCCTGCGCAACGCGGCGCTCGGGCTCCTGGTGGAGCTCGAAACCAGGGACGTGATCGCTCTTTGCCACGAGCAGTACACGCGGGCGGACAACATGACCGATGCGTTTGCTGCGCTCGTCTGCCTCGCCAACAGCGGCGCCGCGCAGCGCGAGGGCGCGCTCGAATCGTTCTATGACCGATGGAGAAACGAGGCGCTGGTGGTGGACAAGTGGTTCGCGGTGCAGTCGGCCTCGCGCCGGCCGGACACGCTCGAGCGCGTACGTTCCCTGATGGCTCACCCCGCGTTCGACATGAAGGTGCCGAACAAGGTGTACGCGCTGCTGTTTGCCTTTTCCGCGAACCAGGTGCGATTCCACGCCGCCGACGGCTCGGGCTATGCGTTTCTCGCCGACCAGGTACTCGCGCTCGACCGGTTCAATCCGCAGGTCGGGGCGCGCCTCGCGCGAGGCTTCGATCGCTGGAAGAAATTCGATGCCGGCCGGCAGGCGCACGCCCGGGCACAGCTCGAGCGGATCCGTGATGCAGAGGGCCTTTCGCGCGACCTGGCCGAGATCGTGACCAAAGCGCTCGCCTGACATGGACCCGATGATCCAGCTCGTTGTGGCGACCTGCCTCTTTCTCGTCACCCATTTCGTTCCGAGCACGCCGCTAAGAGCTGCCATCGTCCGCTCCACAGGCGAACGAGCCTATCTCGGCCTCTACGTGCTCGTCGCTTTCGCGACGCTCGGCTGGATGATCGTTGCCTACAACCGGGCGCCCCTCGAGCCGCTGTGGCCGGGATTACGGCTGTTGCCGGCGATCGTGGTGCCGTTCGCGTTCATCCTGGTCGTGTGCGGAGTGATGTCGCGCAATCCGACCGCAGTCGCGCAGGAGAAGGTGCTCAAGGCCGACGAGCCGGCGCGCGGCATCCTGCGCGTCACTCGCCATCCGGTCCAGTGGGGCATCCTGCTCTGGGCGGCCGCGCACCTGCTCGCGCGCGGCGATCTGAAGTCGGCGATCTTCTTCGGTGGAATCTTTGCGCTGTCCGCGCTGGGAATGGTGCTGATCGATGCGAGGAAGGCGAGGACGCTCGGCGAAGATTGGAAGCGGTTCGCCGACGCCACGTCGAATCTGCCGTTCGTTGCGATCGCGCAAGGCCGCAATCGTTTTGACGCGGCAGAGATCGGCTTCGCCAAGCCGCTGATCGGTGTCGCGCTCTACGTCGCTTTCCTGCTGATGCACTCCTGGTTGTTCGGCGCGCGGCCTTACTGAGGCAGTTTTCGCTGGATCCGCTGGTCGAACTTCGCGACGTTCACGACGACGCGCTCGTGCGTGCCGTCGCCGATCAGCTCTTTTTCGTCGCGCGCCTCGACGCGAAAGCGGATCGTGCGCCCGTCGATCTCGATCACCTCCGCGGTTGCCTCTACGCGCATGCCGACCGGCGTCGCGGCGATGTGGCGCACGTTGAGCACGGTACCGAGCGTTTGATGGCCCGCGGGAAGCAGATGCTCGACCGCGGCGAGCGCGGCAGCCTCGATCAGGTTGATCATCACGGGTGTCGCGAGCACGTGCACCCTGCCGCTGCCGACGCGCGGCGCCGTGTGATCCTCCGCGACCACCAGCCCTGCCCGCCCCACCAGCCCCTGCTTGAGTTGCGGCGACATTACCCCCATTATCCCGCGCGATGAGCGCCAATCCGCACGTCGTGATCCTGGGCGCAGGTTTTGGGGGGCTGTGGGCGGCGCAGGCGCTGCGGCGCGCGCCGGTGCAGGTAACGGTCCTCGACCGGACGAACCACCATGTCTTTCAGCCACTTCTCTACCAGGTGGCGACGGCTGGTCTGGCAGCGCCCGCGATCTCCGCGCCGATCCGCCACGTGCTCGCCGGGCAGAAGAACGCGACAGTGCTGCTCGGCGACGCGAAGCGGATCGAGACGGCGCGGCGCAGCGTCCTGCTCGAAGACGGGGCGGAAATCCCGTACGACCACCTGATCGTGGCGACCGGGGCCACGCACAGCTATTTCGGCAACGACGCCTGGGCGCCGTTCGCGCCCGGCCTGAAGACGCTCGAGGATGCGTTCGAGATCCGCAGGCGCATCCTCTATGCGTACGAGCATGCCGAGCGCGAAGCCGACCCGGTTCGCCGCGCGGCCTGGCTCACGTTCGTCGTGATCGGGGGCGGTGCAACCGGCGTAGAGCTCGCAGGGACGCTCGCCGAGATCGCGCGGCACACGCTGCATGGCGAGTTTCGCAATTTCGACCCGCGCAACGCGCGCGTCGTGCTGGTCGAGGGAACCGAGCGCGTGCTGCCGCCCTATCCTCCCGACCTCTCGCAAAAGGCGCGCCTGCAGCTCGAGCGGCTCGGCGTCACCGTCTGGCTCGGCCGGCGCGTCACCGGAGTCGACGCCGACGGCGTCTCGCTCGGGGCCGAGCGCCTGGCCGCGAAGACGGTGCTCTGGGCCGCAGGCGTCGCCGCCTCGCCGCTCGGCGCATCGCTCGGCGTACCGCTCGATCGCGCCGGGCGCGTGACCGTGGAGCCGGATCTTTCGATTGCAGGACACCCCGAGGTCTACGTGATCGGAGATCTTGCGGCTGCGCAAAGCGACGGGAAGCCGGTTCCGGGCATCGCGCCCGCGGCGAAACAGATGGGAATGCAGACGGCAAGGAACATCGTGCGGCGGATCCGCGGCGAGCCGACGGTTCCATTCCGCTACAGTGACTACGGCCAGCTCGCAACGATCGGCCGCAACGCCGCGGTCGCGTACTTCGGCCGGTTCAACCTGTCGGGATATCCGGCATGGTTGATGTGGCTCCTAGCGCACATCTACTTCCTGATCAACTTCCGCAACCGGCTCGTGGTGATGATCGACTGGGCATTTGCCTATTGGACGATGGACCGGAGCGCGCGCATCGTGGTCGGCAAGACCGGGCGCAGCGGCTAGCTCAGGAGCTCCACAACCACGCGGCGCCTCGCACGCCGCTCGAATCGCCGTGCACGTGACGCGCAAGCCGCGTCGACACCTGATCGGAAAACACGTACGGAAGCCATAAGCGCGGCACGTTGGCATATAGTCGGTCCACGTTCGAAAGCCCGCCGCCGAGCACGATCACATCGGGATCGAGAACGTTGACGACGCTCGCAAGCGCGCGGGCGAGCCGCTCCTCGTAGCGCGCGAGCGCCGCTTCGCAGCGCGCATCGCCTTGTGCGGCGCGAGCGACGATCTGCGGCGCGTCGATGCCCGCGCCTGCATCGCGCGCGAGCGCGGGACCGGACAAATACGCTTCGACACATCCCTGCCGGCCGCAGTAGCACTCCGGCAGCGGCAGATCATCACCGCGAGGTAGCGGCAGCGGGTTATGCCCCCATTCGCCGGCGATTGCGTTCGGTCCGGTGAGCACGCGACCGTTCACTACGACCCCGCCGCCAACCCCCGTGCCGAGAATCACCCCAAAGACCACATTCGCGCCCTTGCCTGCACCGTCGGTCGCTTCGGAGAGCGCGAAACAGTTCGCATCGTTCGCCATCCGCACCTCGCGACCCAGCGCCTGCTCGAGATCCTGCTTGAACGGCCTGCCGATCAGGCACGTCGAGTTGGAGTTCTTGACGCGACCGGTAGCCAGCGACAGAGCCCCAGGAATGCCGACACCGACCGTACCCTTCGTGCCCAGCGTTTCCTCGCACTCGCCGACGAGTCCCGTCACGGTCTTGAGCGTCGCTCCGTAGTCGCCTCTCGGAGTCGGCACGCGCTTGCGATAGCGCTCCTGCCCCTGCGGGTCGAGCGCGAGCAGCTCGATCTTGCTGCCGCCGAGGTCGATGCCGATCCGCATGATCATGCGATGGGAGAGCGTATCGTGGAATCGCTTGCGGTTCCGGTCCCCGCTAGGCCGTGGTCAGGACACGTGGATCCAAGCGTGGCATGAAAGCATGTCCATTTCCAGCTGTCTATGTGCGCTGGCGTACAGACGGGCTCGCCACAGGAGCAATACAAGGTGCGG
>Ga0070704_100000978_pt1 | contig 14529 bp, 13 predicted proteins | sample KBSK5252metaG_FD_65467 | JGI IMG/M metagenome (GOLD analysis project Ga0070704, IMG submission 65467) | Corn, switchgrass and miscanthus rhizosphere microbial communities from Kellogg Biological Station, Michigan, USA - KBS K5-25-2 metaG | ecosystem: Host-associated > Plants > Roots >...
TGGTTGGTCGGCTCGTCCATCAGCAGGACGTCGGGCCGCCCGAGCAGCACGCGCGCCATCGCGACGCGCATCTTCCAGCCGCCCGACAGCGCGCCCACGTCGCCGTCGACCTGCTCGTCGTCGAAGCCGAGCCCGTGGAGCACCTCGCGCGCCTGGCTCTCGAGCGCGTAGCCGCCGGCGTGCTCGTACTCCTCCTGCACCTCGCCGAAGCGCGCGAGAATCGTGTCCATCTCGCCCGCGCGATCGGGATCGCCCATCGCGTGCTGCAGCGCCTCGAGCTCGTGGTGCAGATCGCCGAGGCGGCCGCTGCCCGCGATGGCTTCGTCGAGCACCGAGCGCCCGGACATCTCCTCGACGTCCTGGCGGAAATACCCGATCGTCAGCCTCTTCGGGACCGAGACCTCGCCTTCATCCGGCGATTCCTCGCCGACGATCATCCGGAACAGCGTCGTCTTGCCGGCGCCGTTGGGGCCGACGAGGCCGACCTTCTCACCGGGATTGAGCTGGAACGAGGCGTCCACGAAGAGGAGCTGCCGTCCGTACTGCTTGTTGACGCGGGCGAACGAAATCATCGTTGCTCTGATAATAAGGCCATGACCTCGCGCGTCGTTTATTCGACAGACAAGGGCCGCATGTGCCCGCGCTGCGGCTGGCCCGAGGCGAACTGCCAGTGCAGCAGCCGCACTGCACACGAGCCTCTTCCCTCACGCATCGTCGCGAAACTGCGGATGGAGAAGAAAGGACGAGGCGGGAAGGTCGTGACCGTCATCGACGGCCTGCCGCGCAATGACGCGTTCCTGAAAGAGCTGGCGCAGGAGCTCAAGCGCACGTGTGGAACAGGCGGCACCGTCACCGACGGCGCCATCGAGCTTCACGGCGATCTCCGAGACCGCCTGCGCGACGTGCTGGCTCAGAAAGGCTTCACGGTCAAGGGCTGATGCGAGTCACCCGCGACGGTGGCCGCGGCGCATCGTCTTCGCGCCCTTGATTTTCGCAACCGTCTGGTCCGAGTGCTTGGTGCCCCGGGCAGTCGGCGCACGTTTTCGGTGGGCCTTGCCAGGCGCATCCACAGTTCCACCACTGCGACTGGCGGAGCGCGGTTTCTGCGTCATGGCGGGGTTCGTCGCCGCCCTGCCCGATTCGATCGCGCCACTGAGGTGTTCCAGCAGCTCGGACGCGCTGTCCCGGATTTGTTCGACCTGGGCGTTCAGCGCTTTCTGATCGAACCAGCCTTCGGCCTTGCGCTCCGCCGTTCCGATCAATTGTCCGAGCTGCTCGGCAAGCGCAACGATACGCTCCTCGACGGTTTTTTCGTCGGCCATGCGACCGCTCAATTCGCCTTCAACGCGTCCGCGATCGCGCGGCGCAGTGCCGGATCCTCCGGCGTGACCTGGCTCGGGAAGAACGCGCGGACGCGCCCGTCCTTGCCGACCACGTATTTCGCGAAGTTCCAGGCGGGCAGATGGCCGCTCGCGCCGAGGTAGCTATACACGGGCGACTGGTCGCGGCCCGGCATCGTGACGACCTTCGAGAACATCGGGAACGACACGTCGTAGGTCCGCTTGCAGAAGGTCGCAATCTCCTCGGCGGTCCCAGGCTCCTGCTCGCCGAAGTCGTTGCTCGGGAAGCCGAGCACGGCAAAGCCCTTGTCCTTGAGCTCGCGGTGCAGCGCCTCGAGGCCCTTGTACTGCGGCGTGTAGCCGCAGTAGCTCGCGACGTTCACGACCAGCGTCACCTTGCCGCGATAGTCGCCAAGGTCCGCCGGTTTGCCGAGCAGCGTCTGCGTTTTCATGTCGTAGAACGATGCCGGTCCAGCCGCTGATACGGCCGTGGCGAACGCCGAAGCGAGCGAAATCATCACGAACATGTAGATACGCATCATGCGCTAATCATCGCAGAGTACGCATTCATCCGCAGTTCATTTTTCGAGGCGTATAACCCCGACACAGGAGACTGGCCTTATGACACGACATTGCCTTGTACTCGCGGCGGCCTTCACGTTGTCCGTGTCTGTCGGCATCGCGCAACAGGCGGGCGTTGGCTACCACGTCACCAAGACGTACGCGCTCGGCGGCGACGGCGGCTGGGATTACATCGTCCCGGCGCCGTCACAGCATCGCGTCTACATCGGACGCACCAACCGCGTCATGGTCGTGGACACCAACGACGGGAAGCTGGTCGGCGAAGTCATGGGAATCAAGGGCGCGCACGGAACCGCGATCGCCGAAGCGAGCGGCCACGGCTTCGCCACCTCCGGCAACGATCAATCGATCGTGATGTTCGACCTGAAGACGTTCAAGGAGCTCGCGCGCATTCCCGCAGCGGAGGATGCCGACGCGATTGTGTACGACGCGCCGTCCAACCGCGTGTTCTCGCTCAACGGCGACGCGCACTCCTCGACGGTGGTCGACGGAGCATCCGGCAAGCTCGTCACGAATATTCCACTCGGCGGGAAGCCTGAATACGGCGCATCAGCGGGCGACGGCAAGGTCTACGCGAACCTGACCGACACGAGCGAGGTGGTCGAGATCGACGCGAAGGCTGCCACGGTGGCGCGCCGATGGCCGACGGCGCCGTGCCGGCAGCCGGTGGCGATGGCCATCGATACGAAGAACCATCGCCTGTTCAGCGGATGCCGCAGCGGCGTGCTGGCCGTCTCCGACTACCGGGCGGGCAGGACGATCACCACGCTGCCGATCGGCACGGGCGTCGACGGCGCCGGCTACGATCCCGCGACCGGTGACGTGTTCGCCACCAACGCCGACGGCACGCTGACGGTGATGCATCAGGACAGCGCGGACACGTACCACGTCGCCGGCACGGTGACGACGCCGATAGGATCGCGCAACATGGGGCTCGATCCGACAACGCATCGCATCTACGTCGCGGCCGCGACGTTCGCGCCGCCGCCGGCGCCGCCAGCCGGCGCGCCGCAGGGGCGCGGCGGGCGTGCGACCGTGGTCCCCGGGACGTTCAAGCTACTGGTCGTCGAGCGATAGAGGCGTCCAGCCGTCCGGGGTGTGCGCGAAGCGCTGCCTTTCGCCTGTCCCGAAGGCGCGCGTCGCCGCATTCCAGACGAGGTGCTCGACCACAATCGCCTGCCGGTCGATCCGGAGGATGTTGAAGGAGTTCGGCTCGCCGCGGACGCGTGTCGAGGTCGCCGTCCCGGCTTCGACAACGATGGCGGAGCGGCCGCCGACCTTGTAGCGCTTCGCTGTCGGTCCGGCGAAGGTGATGTGGAGGTGGCCGGTCAGGAAGACGTCGATGCCGTCGGCGGCAAGCTGCTCCACCGCCTCGGGACCTGGCCGCGCCCGGCCGAACGCGGCGCCCGCGTGCGGCTCGTCGAACGGATGGTGCGCGACGAGGATGGTGACCGCCGAGCGGTTCGCCTCCTTGAGCAGCTCGCGGATGCGGTGCAGCTCGCGCCGCCGGATGCCGCCGCCGCCGATCGTGAACGAGCGCGTGGTGTTGGTGCCGATGACCGCGATCTCGCCGTCGATGTAGCGCGGATGCAGGTCGTCGGTCATGTGCTGGCGATAGCCGCCGAGCGGGTTGAAGAACCGCGCGAACACGTTGTGCATCGGCACGTCGTGGTTGCCAGGCACGATCAGCTGCGGCTGCGGCAGCGATTCCAGGAACGCGCGCGCCTCGGTGAACTGACGCGCACGCGCCCGCTGCGTGAAATCGCCGGACACCGCGACCAGGTCCGGCTCGAGCCGCCCCACGGTCTCGCGCAGCGCGTCCACCACGACCGGATCGACACGGCCGAAATGCAGGTCCGACAGGTGCACGAGCGTACGCATCAGGGCACGATCACGCGCAGCGCGCGCGGCCGGATTCCAAACGCCAGCGGGGTGTCGAGCGTGACCGCCTCGCCGTCGATCGAGACTTCGAGGCGCGCGACGCGGGCATCGAGCTCGACCGCGGGCGCGGAGAACGACTCGAAGCCTTCGATCGCGCAGACATCCCCGAACAGCGCCTGAACGACCATCCTGGCGACGCCTCCACGGGTCATGCCCGGCGCCATGCACACATGAAGCCGGCCGCCCGCGAGGTCCTTCCGTCCGCCGAGCTCGAGCCCGCTCAGCTGGTATTCGTTGTTCCCTACGAAGACGAACGGCGTGCGCACGTGCAGGCTGCTTCCCGCGTCCCCCGTACGCCCTACTTCCCCCTTCGACGTTCGAATGTCGACGCGGAGCCGCCGGTAGTGCCGCCAGACGCGCAGCGCGGCGAGGCCGTGCGCAAGCCATTTGCCGCGCCCGATTCGCTGCATCGCCGCGCGCTCGACGAGCAGGCGCGCGTACATGCCGATGCTGACATTGTTGATGAAGGGCCGGCCGTTGACCTCCCCGACGTCAACGTTCAGCGTCCGGCCCGCCACGATCGCGCGTGCAGCTTCGTCGACGTTGGCCGGAATACCGAGGTCTTTTGCGAAGTGATTCAGCGTGCCGAGCGGAAGCAGGCCGAGCGCCGCGCCGGTTCCCGCGAGCGCACCTGCCACCGTGCTGATGGTGCCGTCCCCGCCTCCCGCGACGACAACTCGCGATCCCCGCCTGATCGCATCGGCCGCTTCCGCTGCGATCGCCGGTCCTTCAGCGAGGCTGATGTCCACCTCCGCGCCGGCCGCGCGAAACGCCTCGGCGACCTGCCGTGCCGTTGCATCGTGTTTGCCCGCGCGCGGGTTCAAGAGGACGGTAATCCGTTGATAATACGTCGCCATGGTGAAACGCAGAGTTCGGCGCACCAGCGCCCGACGCGGAGCACGCGCAGCCGCCGCGCAGCCGCGCAAGACCGTTCCTCGAACGGGCACATCCCGTCGTCTAGATGCAAGAGCCGATACCCTCGACTTCAGGGATCGGATGTACGAGCCGACGCTCATCGAGGTGCCGACCGAGCGTCCGCTCGACGATTACCTCAAGGCCCGCGTGCCCATCCTGGACCAGGGCCAGGAGGGCGCCTGCACGGGCTTCGGTCTCGCGACCGTGATCCACTACCTCCTCCGCACGCGCAAGGTCGTGCCCGACCGGGAGGACGTCAGCCCGTGGATGCTCTACGACATGGCGCGCCGCTACGACGAATGGCCCGGCGAGAACTACGAGGGTGCCAGCGCGCGCGGCGCGATGAAGGGCTGGCACAAGCACGGCGTCTGCGCGAGGGCGAACTGGCCGAAGGAGGACCGCGATGCCGAGCGCTACCGTGCCCGCTTCGCGGACGCGCTCCGTCGCCCGCTCGGCGCGTACCTGCGCGTCAACCACAAGGACGTCATCGCGATGCACACGGCCATCAGCGAGGTCGGCATCCTGTACGCGACCGCCTCGGTGCACGACGGCTGGGACGTCGTCGGACGCAGCGGCGCCATCCAGTACGACTCGAAATCGAAGGTCAGCGGCGGCCACGCGTTCGCGATCGTCGCGTACGACAAGGACGGCTTCTGGATTCAGAACTCGTGGGGACCCGACTGGGGTCGCCGCGGGTTCGCCCACCTGAACTACGACGACTGGCTCGCGCACGGGTCCGACGTATGGGTCGCGCGCCTCGGCGCGCCGATCGAGTTCCACGATCACACCTCCGCATCGCGCGCCGTCGGCGTGGCCGCCGGCGGGTCGCGCAGCTACATGTTCTGCGACCTGCGGCCGCACATCATCAGTCTCGGCAACAACGGGCTGCTGCGAACGGAGGGGACCTACGGCACGTCCGCCGACGACGTGAAGGAAATCTTCCAGCACGTCGCGCAACAGGCGAAGGATCGCCAGCACCTGCTGCTGTACGCGCACGGCGGCCTTGTCGCGGAGGATTCCGCGATCCAGAAAGTGGCAGACCTGCGCGGGCCGCTCCTCAACGCCGCCGTCTATCCCATCTCGATCATCTGGAAGACCGACTTCTGGACGTCGCTGAGGAACATCCTCGAGGACGCCATCGCCAAGCGGCGCCCCGAGGGGTTCCTCGACTCGTCGAAGGACTTCATGCTCGATCGCCTCGACGACGCGCTCGAGCCGCTGGCGCGCGTGATTGGCGGGAAATCGGAATGGGACGAGATGAAGGAGAACGCCATCGCGGCGAGCCAGCCGGGCGGCGGCCTGGCGCTGGTGGCGGACCTGATCGGCGGCCTGGCGCGTCAGTTCCCGTCGCTGCGCGTCCATCTCGTCAGCCACAGCGCCGGATCGATCGTCTTCGGCGGCCTGGTCGAGCGGCTCGGGAACGCCACGCCGCAGCCCGTGAAGATCGACACGTGCACGCTGTGGGCGCCAGCGTGCACGATGAACGTCTACCGCAACCAGTACCTGCCCTCGGTCAGCAGCGGCCACATCCGGAACCTCGCCGTCTTCACGCTCACCGACAAGGCCGAACGCGACGACACGTGCGCGAACATCTACCACAAGTCGCTGCTGTACCTCGTGTCGAACGCGTTCGAGGCGGGACCGAGCAAGCCGCCGTTCCTGAAGGAGCGCGAGGGCGAGCCGCTGCTCGGCCTGGCGAAGTTCGTCGCGCAGCTGCCGCCGGCGCAGCGCGGCTTCGATTGGGTGCTGGCGCCGAACGCCAATCTGGCGGCGACGCTCGACGCCTCCGCGGCGAAGTCGCATGGCGCGTTCGATGACGACACGGCAACGCTGGCCTCGACGCTGGGCCGCATTGTCGGCAAGGGAAAGATGAAGGACACGCGGTTCGCGCATCACGCGTCCGCGGCGGCGAATCAGGCGATTCGAGCGCCGCTCAACGCGATCTGAATGGGAGGGCCGACCTGAAGGTCGGCCCCTACGTCAGGCTCACCCTTCAGGTCGGCCCATTGGTCAGGCTCACCCTTCAGGTCGGCCTACTGCCGGTCGGCGATCATCTTCTCGAGAATGGCGATGAGCGCATCGGCCCTCGCGAGCGGTGTCGGCTGCTCGAGCAGCCGCTCGCGGTCGAGCTCGTCGATGTGCGCGAGCTGTGAAATGCCGTTGACGAGCCGATCGTCGGTGATGTTGTCCGGGACGCCGCGAAGCCCCGTGCGTCCGCCCGACTCGCGGATCAGCGCTTCGAGCCGCTGACGGCGAGCGTGCAGCGCGGATTGGTCGCCGTCCGCGACCTCGTCGGCGATGGCCGTGACGTGTGCGATGCGATACGGCCGGCTCGCCTCCTCCCGCGTGATGCGGTACTTGCCGAGCGCGCCGAGGACGATGTTGTACTCGCCGTTCGGGAGCTCCTCGACCTCGTTGATGACGCCGGCGCACCCGACCTGGAAGACCGACGGCGACCGCTCGTAGTCCTTCTCGTAGCCGGGACGCAGCAGCACCATCCCGATGATGCGGTTCCCCTTGAGCGCGTCGGCGATCATCGCCTTGTAGCGCGACTCGAAGATGTGCAGCGGCACCGACATCCCGGGGAAGAGCATCACGTCTTCCAACGGGAAGATCGGGATGGATTCCGGCAGCGGCGTTTGTGCGGCGGCCGTCGACGGGATGGCTATAATGGCGGCCATTACACAGAGACCACCAACCACCAACCTGGAGCATCGCATGCGCAAAGTCGTCATGACGGTTCTGACCTTTGCTCTCGGCGTCGCATTTGCCGCCTTCTTCCTGAACGACAGGGGCGCGGTCGAGGGACAGGCACAACCGGCGGCGGCCGGGGGCGGCTTCTCCGCCGTGGCCAACGCCGTGGGCACGCAGGATGTCACGGGACCCTACGAGGTCGTCAAGGGGTGGCCGAAAGACGTGTCGACGCTGGCCGGCAACGAGAAGTGGACCTACGGCGCCGGCGAGAGCGTGTTCGCCGAGAGCCCGAACCGCATTTACGGGCTCTATCGCGGCGAGCTGCCGAACATCAAGCCGCCGAAGGCGGTGCGGCTGCCCCAGGTCGGGCCGAGCATCAGCTTCCCCGTCGCGGGCTTCTGGCGCGATGCGACGGTCGCGTCGCTGCCCGGCACCGGCGGCACCGACCAGGACGTGAGGAAGTGGCTGACCGCGTGGGAGGGGATGGACGACGAGATCGGCATCAAGGGCCCGCCCTACTGGAAGCTCGGCGTCGACGCGCAGTGGGAGAACTGCCTCGTCGTCTACGACGGCCAGGGCAACATCATCGAGACGTGGAAGCAGTGGGACAAGATCTTCCGGCGGCCGCACTCGGTCTACATCAGCCCGTACGACATGCAGAAGCGCGTCTGGGTCGTGGACGACAACATGCAGGCCATCTACGTCTTCACCCACGACGGCAAGCAGCTGCTGCAGACGATCGGCACGCCCGAGCACGAAGGCGCGGATGCGACGCACTTCAACCGCCCGACGTACCTCGACTGGCTGCCCGACGGCACCTTCTTCGTCTCCGACGGCTACACCGGCACGCGCGTGGCAAAGTTCGACAAGAACGGCAAGTTCGTCGCGCAGTGGGGCATCAAGGGCGTCCCGCCGAACGAGAAGCGCCCGGGCTACATGAACAACGTGCACGGCATCGCGGTCGATCCGTCCAACCGCCACGTGTTCGTCAACGACCGGAACAATCACCGCATCCAGGTCTTCGACGAGAACGGCAAGTACCTCTCCGAGTGGCGCATCGATGCGGACCCCTCGAGCCTGCACCTGCTCTACATCGGCCAGGACCACATGGTGTGGACCTTCGATCGGAGCACCAACAAGATGGTCCAGTACGACCAGCAAGGGCACCTGAAGTACGCGTGGGGCACGATGGGCGCATTCCCCGGCGGCCTCTGGGGCGTCCACGGCATGAGCGTGGACTCTGACGGGAACCTGTATCTGGCGGAGGTGGACAGCGGGCGCGTGCAGAAGTTCAAGCCGCGGCCCGGCGCGAACCCGGCGTACCTGGTGGCCAGGCCGGTGAAACCGATCTGGGCGACCGCGACGAACTAGGAGATTGACGGGTCCGCGGCGCGGTGTCTCGCCGCGCTGCCGGACCCGTTCGACCGTTGCGGAACTACGGCTTCGGCGTGACCGACACGCTGATCGTCAGCCGCTTCATGTACTTCACCGGCTTGCCGTCGAGCGTCGCCGGCTGATACAGCCACTTCTTCGCGGCGGAAAGCACCATCGGGTCGTAGTTCGAATCGATTCCGACCTGCATCACCGGCGTCTGCACCGCGCCGCTCTCGTCCACCACGAATTCGACCACGCCGCTCAATGGCCGCGAGACGGCTGCCGGGAACTTCGGCACGCGCTGCTGGATGGCAACGGGCCCGACGACATCGCGGTCTTCCGCGGAGTAGACGCTGCGGACCGGGCGCACCGGCTTGGCCTCCACCTTCGGCGCCGGCGGCGGCGGCGGCGCATTCAGTTTCATGCTGAGATCGCGGAAGCTCGACGCGAGCGTCTTGAGGTCCGCGAGCGGCGGCGCCGCGGCGGCCGCCATGATGTCGGGATCGGCAAGGCTCTTCAGCACGTCGTCGAAACCGGTGGCCGCGACCTTGTAGTCCTGCCGGTCGAACGCGCCCTTCGCCTCCGCGTATGCCCGCTGGATGACGCCCGGCAGGATCTTCTTGCGCGCGGTCTGAAAGGCCGTCTGCACGCGAGGCGACAGTTCCTCGCTCGACGCGCGGAAGAGCGGCTGGCGCATCAGCATCGCTTCGATGACGCGGTCCGCATCGGCGGCGCGCCCGAGCGCGAAGAGGCAGAGCGTTCGATACAGGTCGATCGACTGCTGTTCGTCCGTGCTGCGGGAGCTCGCGGTCAGCCCGCTCAGCATCGTCAGCGCGTCGTCATACGACGCCGAGACGTACAGGTCGCGGGCGGCGGCCAGCGTGCCGTCGGCGGCGTGGGCCGAGACTGCGAACGCAGTCGAGATCAGCAGGATGACGGCGCAAGTGGTGTGTCTCATTTCTTCCTCATGTCGACGCTCAGCCGGGCTGGCGCCGTGGCCGTGACCGTTGCCGTAAAACGCTGTTCACCAAGCTGCGGATGCCGGAAGACGACTTCGTGCGTGCCGATCGGCACCGACGTGTTGCCGACCGGGGTCTCGCCAAGGTCCTGTCCGTCGAGCGTGACGTTCGCCCACGGCGTCGCGTTGATCGCGATCGTGCCCTGCGGCCAGTCCGGCCGGAGCTTCGCGGTCTGGCCGGGCCCGACCTGGATGGTCTGCGTCGCGCGATAGCCGAGCGCCTCGTTCGAGTACTCGATCTCGTGACGTCCGGCGGCGACCATGATGCGATCCGTGCGGCTGCTGCCGAGCAGGCGCTGGTTCTCGAAGATCTGCAGCTCGGCGGGCGCGTTGATCGAAATCCATCCCGAGACCGGCGCGCCCTGCGGCGCCTTCATCGGCACCACGAGCGACGCGGTCACACCCGGCTGGATCGACACTTCCTCGTTCACCGAGCCAAGGTCGTTCTCGAGCACCACCATGTGGCCTCCAGGCGTCAGGCCCGGGATGGTCACCGGAGAGACGCCGCGCGGCTGGCCGTCCACCGAGACCTTCGCGCCGGCGGGATCGGTCCGCACCTGGAGATCGCCGGTGCCCGCGACGGCCTTCGGCATCTCGATGAACTGCGAGAGCTGCGCACCGGCCGTGACGTTGACCGTCACGGTGCGGCGCGCGCTGCCGCTCGACAGCTCGATGGTGTGCGCGCCCGCGTTGAGCGTCGCGGTCGTCGGCGTCACGCCGTGCGCCGTGCCGTCGATGACGACGTTCGCGCCGGCCGGATCGGTATTGACGGCGACAGTGCCCGACGAGGGCGGCGGGGCGACGGGCGCCGCGAAATAGCGGCGCGCGCCCATGACGCCGCCGGATGTCAGCGCGATGACCACCACGGCCGCCGCAACCAGCTGCGGCCGGCGATTGACGCGCGGGTTCGCCTCCTCATCCTCGTCAGCGCGCGCCTGCGGCGGCATCTCGCTCTCCAGCACGCGGTTCGGACGAGGCGGATCTTTCGGGACGATCGGCGCGACCGACGGCCGGGCGGCCGCGGGCGCGGCTGCGGCAAACGGCGTCGGCACTGACGCGACGGCGACAGGCGCCGGTGCCGGCGTCGCAGCAATCGGCGCGGGCGCGGGCGGCGCTACGGGCTTCGGCGCTACGGGCTTCGGCGCAGCGGGCTTCGGCGCAGCGTCGGACGCCACGACGGGCGCGGCCACCGGTGCCGGCGCGGCAACGGGTGCGGCAACCGGTCCATGCGCGGCGAAGGGTGTGTGTGCAACGACGGGTGCGGGTGCAACGACGGGTGCGGGTGCAACGACGGGAGCGTGCGCAGCGACGGGTGCGTGCGCAGCGAAGGGTGCGTGCGCGGCGGAAGCGGGTCCCGCGATGGGTGCGGGTGCGGCGACAGGCGCCGGTGCAGGCTTCGGAGCCTTGAAAGGTGCCGGAGCGGGCGCGGCGGCTGCCGGAACCGCTCGAGCGGGCTCAATCGCATCGAAGCGCGAGTACTCGCGCAGAAACGCGAGGAGCCTGTCCTCCGACGGGACGTGTCCGCTCGTCTTCAGTCCATTCTCGAACGCGTGACGCGCCTCGACGGCCGACGCGAACCAGCGCGTCGGCTCGAGCGAGAGCGCCTGCGAGAGCCACGTACGCAGCCATTCGGGGAACGGCTCGAAGCCGCCGCCGAGGCCGAAGCTGCCGTTGGCGAGCGACGCCACGTCGGCCGGGTACTCGTCGTCCGCGATCGGACGGCCGAGCAGCAGCGCGAGCGCAATCATCCCGATCTGCGCCACGTCGGCGCGGCGATCGAGCAGCGGCGCGCTTACCGCTATAGGCAGCGCGACGCGCAGTTCTTTCCAGTACCGCTCAGGCGCATGCCGCAGCTGTGCGAGCGCGGCGCCGAGCACGTGTTCGACGACCACGATGCGCCCGGTGGACGTGACGACGACGCGTTCGGCCGCGAGCGTGCCGTGGCACGCGTCGGGCGCGTCGTCGTGCAGCTCGGACATCGCGACGAGCAGCTGGCGAAGGAGGTGGAGCGCGGACTCGACATCGAGCGGCAGGAGGTTCTGCTCAGCGATGGCGAGCATGCGGGAAAGGCGGACGCCGGCCGCCGCGCGCGAGACGATCGCGACCTTCGCCCCATCGGGCACGTGCTCGACGTCGTACACGCGCGCGAAGTGCTCGCTGCGCACATGTGCGAGACGGTTGACGCGTTCCCGCACGAGGAACTCGAATGACGGAATCGGTGCGAAGGCGTCGCGCAGGACAAGGATCTCGAACGGCCCGTCGGCGTCGTCGCGGCGGTATCGAAGACCGAGGCCGTCCTTAAAGATCGCCTGACGGGGATCATGTACGCGCGTAGCGTTGGCTTCCATGCCGCGCGCATGACCAAGCGGCGTGCCAGCTCGGGAAACGCCAGAAATCGCGTGTCTCCGACGAAAAACGACGGCGGCCTATTTCAGGACTGTGTTCGAGTTGCGAATTCCGTGATTGCTGCGCGGCATTTCCCGCTGTCGCTCGAGTCTCATCGGGTGACTTCCATTCCCTTCGCTTTGTAGGTCGCGGCCGCCGCGGATCCGTGGAGGACCGCGATCGTTTTCGCGGCCCTTGCGTCGCCCGCCGCCTTTGGCGACGTCGCCGCGGAGAAGCCGAGATACGCCTGGAAGTCGGCCGGCAGCGGCCCGGCGAGCTCGACGCCGGGCTCGGGAAGGATCTCGCTGATCAGCGTGAGGACCAGATCCGATTCGCCCTTGCCGACCGACGCGGGCGCCGAGCCGGCGGCGGTCAGGTGCGATTTCGCCCGCATCTCCTTCGCGATGCCGAGCCGCTCGATCATCGTGTCGATGGCCGGACGGCTGGCGCCGTTGCCCGTGTAGGCGATCGCCTTTGCGTTCAGCAGCGACTGCTTCATCGCCGCCGCCGTGCGGACGTCTGGCCTGGCAGAGCCCTGGCGGTAGCCGACACCGATGCCGACGCGCGCGAGCTTCGTCAACGTCGGCGAGACCTTGCCAACCTTGACCAGCGCCTCCATCGCATCGTCTGTGAGGATGGCCACGTCGAACGCTTCACCCTTCTCGATCCGCTCGCGCAGCGTCGCCGCGGTGCTGAACTCGATCGACAGCGTGCTGCCGGTCGCCTGCTCCAACTGCGACTTCAGCGCCTCCACCGCGGCCTTGACGCCGTTCGACGCGAGCAGTCGAAGCTCCGCGGCAGGCGCCGAAGATGCCGCGAGCAGCAGCGCGGCCAGGAGCGTCGCAACGGTCGTAGACAGCTTCCGCATAGCCAGCCCCTTTCTATCCGTATGACTCGCCCTTGGCGGCGAGCGTGGCCGGGCGCGACAGCGTCGTGAAGTCGCCCGGCTGCAGCCATTCGTGATCGGCGAGCAGCATCGCGCGTTCGATGGCGTTGCGCAGCTCGCGGACGTTGCCCGGCCATTGGTGCTGCTCCAGCATCCTCAGCGCGTCCGGTGAGACGCCGCGCACGTGCCGCGCCAATTCCCGGTTGAACAAGTCGACGTAGTACGCGGCGAGAACCGGAATGTCGCCCTGCCGCTCGCGCAGCGGCGGCAGCGCGACCGGCGTCAGCTGCAGGCGGTACAAGAGATCCTCGCGGAACGTCCCGCCGGACACGTCCTGCTCGAGATTGCGGCTGGCTGCCGCGATGACGCGGACGTCCGCACGCAGGTCGGTCAGGCCGCCGACGCGCCTGAAGGCCTTCTCATCGAGCACGCGCAGCAGCCTGGCCTGGAGGCCGGCCGTCATCTCGCCGATCTCGTCGAAGAAGACGGTGCCGCCGGCGGAGGTTTCAAGCAGGCCGCGCTTCAGTCGCGCGCCGGTGAAGGCGCCTCGCTCGTGCCCGAACAGCTCGCTCTCGAGCAGGTGCTCGGGGAGCGCAGACATCGCGATCGTGGCGAACGGCGCCTCGGCACGATCGCTGTTGTAATGGATGGTCTTCGCCGCGAAGCCCTTGCCCGTGCCGGTTTCGCCCGTGAGGAGCACCGCGGGCGCGGAACCTCTCGCCACGCGCCCGAGCGTCGCCTTGAGCGTCTGGACGGCGGGCGACGATCCGATGATGGCGTCGAAGGCGTACTCGCGTACCTGGCTCCCTTGCAGCGCGCGGACCTCGCGGCGCAGCGCGCTGGTCTCGAGCGCCTTCTCGACGAGCATCGCGACCTCGTCGAGGTTGAACGGCTTGTTGACGTAGTGATACGCGCCCAGCTTCATCGCCTCGACGGCCGTGTCGACGGCGGGCGACGCGTTCGTCAGGATGACCTGGATCTCCGGCGACACGTCCTTGATTCGCTTGACGACCGTCAGGCCGTCGCCATCCGGCAGCTTGGAGTCGAGGAGGACGAGATCGATGCTCTCGATCGCCTGGAGCCGTTCGAGCGCCTCTGACGCCAGGCCGGCCTCGAGGACGTCATAGCCGTCGACGTTGAGCCGCTCGCGCAGCGACCACCGGACCTGGGCCTCGTCGTCGACGATCAGAACGGTGGCGGACGGCACGTCCAAGTATACCGACGGCGCTTACAGCTGATCGTCAGTCCCGCCGCGCTCGTCGAAGAGCCGCTCCATCAATGGCAGCAGTGCAAGGACGACGACCGTCAGGGCCGCGCCACCGGCCGCCACGGTGTACAACCCCAGGCCCGTGGCCATGCCGATGCCCGCGTTCACCCAGATCGTCGCCGCCGTC
>Ga0070704_100000979_pt1 | contig 14525 bp, 11 predicted proteins | sample KBSK5252metaG_FD_65467 | JGI IMG/M metagenome (GOLD analysis project Ga0070704, IMG submission 65467) | Corn, switchgrass and miscanthus rhizosphere microbial communities from Kellogg Biological Station, Michigan, USA - KBS K5-25-2 metaG | ecosystem: Host-associated > Plants > Roots >...
AGTCGAGCTGGTTGAGGGCACCAGCACGTCGAACTTGAGCACCGAGTCCGCGCGGCGTCGCCAGCCGTCCCTCCCCCGATGCCAGCCCGCCCGCTCAAGCTCCGCCGCGGCCCGCGCCGTGTCGAAGGGCAGCGTCCGGATGCTGTCACTCCAGATCCACAGCAGACGAGACATCGGACCTGGGGGCGCCACGGCGCTCGGGCCGAAAATCGAGTGCGCGAGCGCGTCGCGATCCACCGCCATGGCCAAACCACGGCGGGTTGCCCGGCTCCCGAGTACCGGGTGCTGCTTGCCGTCGCTACCCGCGACTTTGAAGCCGAGAAAACCGTAGGCAGCCGAGGGGTACGTCACGAGCCTAAATGATGAGTCCGCCGCCGGCCGGGGATCCCGCGCGGTCGGGCCCACCAGCTCCATTAGATCGGCCTCGTGCCCCAGCAGGAGGTTGATCGCAGCGTCGGGGTCCGACGCGAAGCGCCAGACCACCTGGCCGATGCCGGCCTTCCCGGGCGCTCGAGCTTCCACCCTCAAGAAGCGCCCTCGCCTCCACTCCGCCACCCGATACGGACCGGAACCCACGAGATGATTGAGGGCCGTGTCAGCCGGCCAGGTATCGCGGGGGATTTTCTCCCAGATGTGAGCCGGCATCACTCGCACGTGATAGGTGGCGTCGTACAGCTGCTCGGGCGAGCGTCGGGCGAAGACCACCAGGAACGAGGCGGAGTCCTCCGGGAGGATGCGCACCCGCCCCGCGAGATATGGACGCGCCGGCGCATCGATCACCGAGTCGCTGAATGCCTCGAACGAAAAGCGGACGTCCTCCGACGTGACCGGCCGACCGTCGGCCCAGCGAGCGCCGGCGGCCAGGTGAAATCGCCAGGTCACCGAGTCGATCCGCTCCCACCGGTCCGCCAAACTCGGCTCGAACGCGCCGGGGTCGATGGGCGACTTTCCCGGACGCAAGTCGGCGAGCCGCTGGTAGACCAGATCGCCGATGTCGCGGCCGACCGTCTCGGTTACGAGCGGCGGAAGCACGCTCGCCGGTTCGCCGATCGCGGCGACCACAGCCGAGGTGCGGGCACCCGCCGGGCTTTGCCGGCGTTCGTCCGAGCAGCCTGACAATACTGGAGGAAGAAGGATCCCCAGGGTGATCAGTTGGCGTCGCACTGTATCTCCCGATGCAACGGTTCGTTACGTCTTGTAATATTATGTGGCAGAGGCGCCTCGGCTCACAAAGCAAAGAAATTCCTGAACATTCAGAACTACAACGAGTTAGCGACCTAGTGTTGTGCGGTACCTCGCTTGCCTAAGTGGAGGCCGGACTCTCTCTCCCGACATCGTACTTCCTCTCGGAGCAATCGATGATCCGCACCATACCAAGGCTCCCCCCGCTGGCGTTCGGGGTCCTCGTCATAGCCGCCTGCAGCTCTAACAACACCGGTCCCAATGCGCCCCAGAGCCGACTGCGGCTGAGTTTCGCGTCCCGTGCGGCGACGCCGGCCAGTGCCAGTGCCGCTTCCTTGGAAGTTACCTCGCCGACCCCTGGCACCTTCACTGACGGGACCAACACGCTGGTTCTGAACAAGGTCGAGCTCGTCCTCCGCAAGATCGAGCTTCGCCGCGTCGAGGCAACGGCGTCCGCTTGTGCCGACGACGCGATGTCCGCGGATGCCTCGGGATCGGGCGAGGCAGAACCAGGCGACGATCATGGACATGACGGCGAGAACGAAGGCTGCGAGGAAGCCGAGCTCGGACCGGTGCTGTTCGATGTTCCGGTGACCAGTGCCGGCGCGAAGCAGTCGCTCTCGATCCCGCTCGATGCCGGAACTTATAGCGCCGTCGAGTTCAAGATCCACAAGGCAGAGGCGCCCGAAGATCAGATGTTCCTCGCCGCAAATCCGACCCTCGCAGGAAAGAGCATTCACCTCGAAGCCACGTGGAACGGAGCTGCTGTCACGTTCGATACCGATCTCACCGCTGAGGAAGAGCTTGCCCTGCAGCCGCCGGTGACCCTGAGCGCGGACGGCTCCGCCGACGTAACGATCTTCGTGGATCTCCACGACTGGTTCACCAACGCGAGCGGCGGTCTCGTGGATCCGGCGAGCGCCAATCATGGGCAGCCGAACGAGGGCCTGGTCACCGACAATATCCGGCACTCGTTCCACGCGTTCGAGGACGAGAACGAAGATGGAAGGGACGACCACGGCAGCTGATCAGCCCTGGATCGCTGCGATTCGCCTGTCCGACAGCTTCCGTGTGTCGGTGGGCGAAGTCGCAACCGAGCTGGGGGCGGACCTGCTTGAATGGGCGCCGGCGGGGGCCGAGAGGCCGCCCGTCGGTGCCGCTTTGGTCTTGGTTCTGGCAGGGGGCGAGGAGAGTCTTGCGCTCGACCTGCTGCCTGATGTCGGACATCCCCTCGTGCCCGTATTCCTGGTTGGTAGTTCGACCGACTATCGCCTGGCGGCGGCGGCGCTTCAGCGGGGGGCGCGTGACTACTTCGCTCTGCCGGACGATCTCGAGCTGTTACGGCGTTCGCTCGAACGAGAGCTTCGCGAAGCGCAGGCCAGGCAGGCTGCCGCCCGGTTCGCGGACGCCGAGCGGCATGCCACGGGTTTTGGCGCGATTCTCGGCCGCAGCCCGGACCTGCAGCGGGTCCTGTCGCACGCGGCCCGCGTTGCGGAACATGGCAACGTGACCGTCCTGATCGGGGGCGAGACCGGTACCGGCAAGGAACTGCTTGCCCGCGCCATTCACTATGCCAGTCCGCGGGGCGCGGCGCCGTTCATCGAGATCAATTGCGCCGCCATCCCTGCAAACTTGCTCGAAAGTGAGCTGTTCGGACACGAGAAGGGTGCGTTCACGGGGGCCGTAGCGGCCCGGGCCGGGCTCATGGAGCTGGCCCACGGCGGGACCCTCTTCCTCGACGAGGTCGGGAGCCTGCCGCTCGAGCTACAGCCCAAGCTGCTGCGCGCTCTGGAGGGCCGAGAGATTCGGCGGGTCGGCGGGCTGGCAACCCGCCACGTGGATATCCGTCTGATCGGAGCGACTCACGTCGACCTGGCTGCTGCCGTTCGCCGCGGAGAATTCCGCGAGGATCTCTACTATCGCCTGCAGGTGGTCGTCCTCACGCTGCCTCCTCTGCGTGACCGGGATGGCGACGTCGAGCTGCTGGCGGAAACGTTCCTGACCCGACTCGCAACCAGCTACGGGCTCCCGGTCCCGCCACTCGGCGCCGAGGCCAGGGCAGCGCTTCGGGCTCACCGCTGGCCCGGGAACGTGCGCGAGCTTCGGAATATGATCGAGCGCGCCCTCGTGCTGTCCCCGCCGGGCACCCTCCGCACCGAGGAGCTCGCCGCCCCGAAGGAGCCGGCGGTTGGTCCTGATCCGTCCGGGCTTCCATTCCCAACCGACTTGGCCACGCTCACCCGCGCCGCTGTAGTGCGCATGCTGGGTCTCGCTGGCGGTAATAAAAGTGAGGCGGCCCGCCGCCTCGGCATTTCCAGGCCTCGTTTGCAACGGCTGCTCGATGGCCTCAACGACGAGTGAACCGCACACCGAGGACGACGACGCAATGACGATTCATTCCAGGCGACGGAGCCTTGCACTGATCCTGCTGGTGGGCGTCCTGGCCATGGGCTGCTCCGACAGCACCGCGCCGAGCCGCCCCCAAAGCGATCTCAACATCCTCCAGCTTCTGCCGACGGCCCCGCCGCTGGTGCAGAACAGCGTGAGCTTCCAGGCCTGCCAGGGACAGGGCGCGGAAGGTCGGCTGTTCTTTCAGAGCAACGGCGGGGGGGAAGGAGACGAGTTCGCGCGCCTCACGTTCGATGGAAACAGCCTCTCGGCTAAAGCCGACGGTACGCCCTTCACCCCCGGCGAATGCATCACGATTACCATGTCGCTGGCCGATCCGCAGTCCCGCGACCTGCTGGTTCAGCTCGAGCCCAGCGGGTTGCGCTTCGATGCCAATCACCCGGTCCAGCTCCGGTTGGACTACGGCGAGGCGGAAGGAGTCGATTCGGACATAGAGAACCGGATCGCTATCTGGCGGCAAGAGGCAGCAGGAGATCCCTTCGTCCAGATCGGATCAGCGGTGCTCAAAGACCAGCGGAAGGTCGAGGCGAACCTTGTCGGCTTCAGCCGGTACGCACTCGCCTACTGAACCGAGCGAGTTCATGACCCCCGCCCCGATGCAAGAGCCTGTAGCCCGAATCCGGGAGCTGGTGCGCAGCGGACGGTTTGCGGACGCGCTGCAAACCTTTCGTGAGTCAGGCGACGCAGCCCGGCGACCGGATGGCCTGCTGCTCGCCGCCACGGCCGCTACCCGGCTCGGCGACCTGGCCGAGGCTCGACCGCTGGCCGAGGCCGCGGCCGGGGCGTTCCGTGCACGGGGAGACCGGGACGGGAGCATGCGGGCGGCCAATTTGCTCGGCGTGATCGGCTTCGAGCAGGGACGCCTCCAGGAGTCGGATCCCGCATTTCGCAGCGCGCTGAGTTTGGCCCAGGAGCTGGCCGACAGTCAGCTCGTGGCGCGCGCCTCGAACAACCTTGCCTCGCTCATGCACCTCAGCGGCCGTGCCGGCGATGCATTGAGTCTCTACCGCTCTGCCCTCGTGGCTTACCAGCGTCTGGGCGATCGGCGAGGCACGGCGGAAACGTTCCACAATCTGGCCCTCGTCTTTCGCCAGATGGAGAGCTGGGCCGACGCAGAGAACGCGGCGGACGAAGCACTGCGGCACGCAGAGATCGTCGGCGAGCCGTCGCTTCTCTCGCTCGTGCTCGCCGGGCACGCGGAAATTTGGGTTGAACAGGGCCAGCTGACGATGGCCGAGCAGGCGCTGGATCGTGCCTTACGGCTTGCCGGGGAGGCCCGCGACGAGCTGGGGACGGCCGAGGCGCAACGACTCAAGGCGTTGGCGGCAGTCGGGCGCGGCGACTTCACTGCGGCACTGCGCGAGGCCGAAGCCGCTCACGCGGTGGCCGTGGCGGCGGGCGCGATGCTGCTCCGGGCAGACGCCGCGGCCGCGCAGGCGCTCGCGCTGCGCGGCCTCGGCCGGCTGGACGAGGCCGAACAGCGTCGAGCGGAAGCATTGGACGGCTACCGAGGGCTTGGCGCCGGCCACCTGGTTGCCAGATTCGAGCGCGGGTGGGCTGTCTAAGAGTTCCTCGACGGCATAGACCCCGGAGAATCAATCGGCCGGCGGCGCCGGCCTCGCCGCCAGATCCACGTGTACACCCCGCAGTTCAGGGCGACGACAATCGCCCCCAGGACCCACTGCACCGAACGAGAGAGGCCCGCCGGATACAGTGCGGGCAGGAGGTAGCGGTCGATGAAATCGCCGGTGTAGACGGTCTCCCCAGCGCGTGCGCGCAACGCATTCTCGAGTGGCGTGAGGGGGCACACGGACCCGCTGAACTCCACCACCGCTCCCCAAAGCGCGGCAGGAAGGTGCAGCCAGCGGAGACCCGGCCATCGGATCACGAGCAGACCGCCGAGCACAACGAAGAGAACGAAGCCGAAGTGAATGACGACGATGAGGTCGGCGAGTAGGCGAGGGGCCATGGACAACAGCGTAAACGGTAAACGGTGAACGGTAAACGGGGGTGTGGTCAGGTCCGTTCACCGTTCACTGTTCACTGCGGTTAGCTTGCCGCCGCGTGCTCCCGTTCCTTCTCGCTCTCGGCCGCCACCTTGGCCGCCACCTCTGGAGGGGCCTCGGCGTAGGCACGGAACTGCTGGCGATGCGTGCCCCGGCCGTGGGTGATCGAGTGGAGCGTGGTCGAGTACTTGTAGATCTCTGCCTCAGGTACGATTGCGCGAACTTTGGTGAGGCGCCCGTCCTGCTCGGTCCCGAGAATCTGGCCGCGTCGGGACGAGAGATCCCCCATCACATCGCCGAGCACGTCTTCGGGAGCCCAGACCTCAATGTCGAGCAGCGGCTCCAGCAGGATCGGCTTGCATTTGGGTGCGACGTTACGGAACCCAAGGATGCCGGCCATTTTAAAGGACATCTCGTTGGAGTCCACGTCGTGGTACGAGCCGTCATAGCACTCGGCTTTGAAATCCACGCAAGGATAGCCCGCGAAGATTCCGCGCTCGGCGGCTTCCTGAATCCCCCGGTCAACCGCCGGGATGTACTTGTTGGGGATCACTCCGCCGACGATGCTGTCGACGAACTCGTAGCCGGCACCGCGCGGAAGTGGTGAAATCCGGATCCAGCAGTCGCCATACTGACCCCGCCCTCCGGTCTGTTTCTTGTGTTTTCCCTGGCCCTCTGCCTTCCCCTTGATCGTTTCTCGGTACGCAACCTTGGGGCGGATCAGCTCCGCGTGCACGCCGAACTTCCGCGCCAGGCGGCCGAGAATGGTCTCGAAGTGACGCTCGCCCATCCCGTGGATGAGGGTCTGGCCGAGCTCGGAGCTGTATTCGAAATGGAAGGTCGGGTCTTCCTCGTGAAGCTTGTGGAGTCCCGCTGCCAGCTTGTCTTCCTCACCCCGCTGCTTCACGGCTACGGCCGACGTCGCAACGGCATCGGGGAAAGGAATGGCAGGCAGGCGCAACGGGTGTTCGCGCTGACAGAACGTATCACCCGTATGCGTGTCTCTCAGCTTGGCTACGGAGCCGATGTCGCCGGCGGCGAGTCGATCTACTTCGATTCGGTCCTTGCCCTGCTGGATCGAGAGGTGGTTCAGCTTCTCCGCCACGTCGTGCTCCGCGTTCCACACCTCGGCGCCGTTCACCAGCTCCCCGCGATAGAGCCGGAACAGGGTGACGTCGCCCACGTGAGGCTCGGATACGGTCTTGAACACCCGCCCGATCACCGCGGCCTCCGCCGGTGGCTTGACCTCGACGGGCGAGGGGAACAGCTCCACCATCTTCTTGAGCAGCGCGCGCACGCCGTACGTGAGCTCGGCGCTCCCGCAGAAAAGCGGAACGATCGCCCCTTCCGCCATTCCCCGCTTCATCACCTTGATGACCTCGTCGCGGGCAATCTCTTCGCCGCCGAGATATCGCTCGATCAGCGAATCGTCCGTGGCAGCCACTGTTTCGGTCAGGTGCTCCGTGTACTCCTGGAAGCGGTCCTGGTACTCGGGCGGGATGGGAACCACATCGTACTCGCCGGTCTTCGTGCCTTTCTTGTAAAAGTGGCAGTGGCCCGAAAACAGGTTGATGATGCCGTGAAAATCGTGCCCGTCTCCGATGGGGATTTCCACCGGGACGACCTTGGGAGTGAGATGCGCCTTCACGTCCTGGAATACCCGCTCGAAGTCGGCGTGTTCCTTATCCATCTGGGAGACGAAGAGAATTCGCGGCAGGTGCAGGTGGTCGCAGACATCGTAGGCCTTCTCGGTCCCCACTTCGACCCCGGCTGTGCCGCTCAGAACGACGACCGCGGCGTCAGCCGCATGCAGTCCGGTCACGACCTCACCGAAATAGTCGAGGTACCCGGGAGTGTCGATGAGATTGATCTTGGTGTCGAGCCACTCGGCGTACGCCAGGCCCAGGCTGATCGAGTGCTTACGGTCGATTTCGTCGGAAGAGTAATCCGTGAGCGCGGTGCCGTCCTTGATCGAGCCGTGCCGGCGGCTGGAGCCAGAAACAAAGGCAAGCGCATCCACGAGCGAGGTTTTGCCACTGCCACCGTGGCCCACGAAGGCCACATTGCGAATGGCGGTTGAGCCATAGACCCTCATGGCCGCCACCCTCCAGGGTTGTAGGAATCCCCAACTTGGGCCGGGGGAAAAGGCTTGTCAAATCATCGGTACCCCGCCGCCTGGAGCTGGAACAGCTCCGCGTAGAGCCCGCCCCGCGCCACCAACTCCTCGTGGGTCCCCTGCTCGGCCAGCTCGCCTGCACGGAGCACCAGGATCCGATCGGCCATTCGCACGGTCGAGAAGCGGTGCGAGATCAGGACTGCCATCTTCCCGGCCGTAAGCTCCGAGAACCGGAGAAAGACCTGATATTCGGCCCGCGCATCCAGCGCGGCGGTGGGTTCGTCGAGGATGAGGAGTTGGGCGTCTCGCATGTACGCGCGGGCCAGCGCCACCTTTTGCCACTCGCCGCCGGAAAGCTCAACCCCGCCCTCGAATCGACGGCCCAACATCTGGTCGTAGCGGCCGGCGAGTCGCCCGACGACGGAATCGGCCAGGCTGCGCTGAGCCGCACCGTGAAGTCGCGGTTCGTCGCTCAAGCGCTCGATGTTTCCGACCGCGATGTTTTCCCGAATGATGAGATCGTAGCGCACGAAGTCCTGAAAGATCACGCCCACGTTCTGGCGCAGGCTCGTGATGTCGTATTGCCGCAAATCCACTCCGTCCAGCAGGATCCGCCCCTCCGTCGGATCGTAGAGTCGCACCAGCAGCTTGGCGAGCGTGGTCTTGCCCGCGCCGTTCTCTCCCACCAGCGCGATCCGCTCTCCCGGCTCCAGCGTAAAGTCGAGGTGGCGCACCGCCCACGCGTCCGATCCGGGATACCGGAAACCCACGTTCTCGAACACGAAACCCTGCCGGATCGGCAATGGCACGGGGCGAGCATCCGGTGCACTTCGCACGGTCGGCTCGAGCGCTAGGAAGCTGAACAGGTCATCGAGATACAGGCTCTGCTCGAATACCTGCGTGAGCGAAAGCAGCACGCGTTGAATCAGATCTCGGCTCTGGCGGAAAGAGCCGGTGAGAAAGGTGAGCACGCCAATCGTGAACACGCCGGCGGGGCCGCGATGGCCGATGACGGTGAGATAAATGATCACGACATAGGCGGCGTAATAGCCCAGCGTGCCAACGGTGCCGAGCACCGTAGAGACCAGACTCCGCCGAACCGCCAACGCCTTGTTGGCCTCGTAGAACTCCCGGCTCAGTCCGTCGTAGCGGCCAACCAGGAAGTCCGACAGCCCGAACAGCTTCACTTCCTTGGCGGACACATCGCTCGCTCCGATGTACCGCAGGTAGTCGAGCAGGCGTCGCTCGGGAGTCCAGGAGTAGAGCAGCGAATAGCCCAGCGAGGCAAAGTGGGTCTCGCCGAGCAGCGAGGGGACCACGGCCACCGCGAGGAGGACCAGGAGCCACGGTACATACGCGATCAAGGCGGCCGACAACGTGACCAGCGTGATCAGATCCTGGATGGTCGCAAGCACCAGCGTGAACAACCCGATACGATTGACGGTCTGGCGACGGGCACGCTCAAGCTTGTCGTAGAGGTCCGCGTCTTCGAACTGCTCAAGGTCGAGCTTCGCCGCATGGCGCATCAGGTCGACGCTGGTCCGGTTCGCGAAGAGATCCCCCAGCAGACTTTCCAGCAGGGCGGACAGTCGGGACAGCCCCTCGCCCACCACCGCGATCGCAAACTCGATCGCAAGCAGGACACCGAGATGACCCCAGGGCACCTGTCGTTGGCCGATCGCGGCGACCACCTGATCCACGATGAGCTTGCCCACCCAGAGCACGGCAACCGGTACACCGGCGCGCACCACCCGAAGCACGAGGATCCCGACGACGTAGCGGGGCTCGGTAGTCCAAACCAGACGCAGCAGCGTTCGGAGGTGGCGGAGCGCCCTCAGCCGCTCGCGCCAGGTGGGGGTTGGCGTGTCCGGCTTTCGGCCGCCGAAGTTGGGGCGTACAATCGGATTGGCGAGCGGCAACGACATCAGTCGCAACCTAATCGCGGGGAGAGCCGAACCCATGGAATCGCACCTGCTGAGCGCGTTGCAGGACTTGGTGCAGCTCGGGTCGCCGGAGATGACCAACGACTGGGCCCACTGGCTGGAAAAGGTGCTCCGGCCGGTGGTGGTGTACTTGTTCCTGGTTTTCCTGTTGCGCAATTACGGAAGGAGAACGCTGGCCCAGCTCAACCCCTTCGATTTTGTGGTGTTGCTCATGCTCTCCAATACGGTGCAGAACGCGATCATCGGCCAGGACACCTCACTGGTGGGCGGCCTCGTAGGCGCCGTCGCCCTGCTGGGGGTGAACGCTCTCTTGATCCGCCACTTTTATCGGGGCCCCTCGCAGGATCGGCTGACCGACGAGGACAAGGATATCCCCCTGATTCGCGGTGGCGAGCTGGCCGAGGACGAGCTCCGCCGGTTCCACATCAATGCGGGGGATCTGGTGGCCAAGGCGCACGAGCGCGGCTTCGACACGCTGACCGAGGTTGAAAGTGCCATGCTGTACCCCAACGGCACCATCTACTTCCGCGCCCGCCATCCGGACATGGAGGAGCGCTACCATCGGGCCTTGATGGAGCGCCTGGATCAATTACAGCACGCTGTGGCGGCGCTCCGGTCCGGCGCGTGACTGCCCTATAATTGGATCGATGACGGACACCTCGATCACCGAGACCCGCACTGCGCTCGTCACCGGGGCGACCGACGGCATCGGCCGGGCCACCGCCTTTGCACTGGGCCGGGCGGGATGGCAGGTAGGATGTTGTGCGCGAACTCCGGACAAGGTGGAGCAGCTACTGGCTCAGCTCGGCGATTCCGGGATACGCGCGAGCGGACGCCCGGCGGATGTGGGCGAGGAGCGGGAGGCCCGGGCCGCCGCGAGGCACGTCGTCGAAACGCTGGGGCCGATAGACGCACTCATCAACAACGCCGGGATTTTGATCGCAAAACCGTTCGACCAGCTCACGCTCGCCGATTGGGATCACACCATGGCGACCAACGTGCGCAGTCTGTATCTCATGACGCGCGAGGTGCTGCCGGAGATGCGGCGGCGCCGTCGGGGCGCGATCGTGAACGTCGCCAGCCTGGCCGGTCGCAACGGCTTCGTGGGTGGAACCGCCTATACCGCTTCCAAGCATGCCGTGCTCGGCTTCAGCCGCTCGCTCATGTTGGAGGTGCGGAAGGAGGACATCCGGGTCATCGCGATCTGTCCCGGCTCCGTTGACACGGCCCTGCTCCAGGATCAACCGTTGCTCAAGACGGACCCAACCCGGATCCTGCGACCGGAAGATGTCGCAGCCACCATCGTTCAGGCGCTCGAGCTGCCCGCCCGCGCCATGGTGAGCGAACTGGACATCCGGCCCACCAATCCCTGACGAAGACGCTCGGCTAGGTCACCCGCTTCCAACCAGGCACGACCGGCGCGGGCAGCATTACCGCTCCGCGCACGAGCTCGACGTACGGCGCCACCAGGTCGGCCAGCTGCTGGACGGGGCCCACGTCGTTCTTGCCTATCGCGCCGAAGCCGCGGGCGGCAAGGACCAGGGCGCCGATCGTTCGACCCGACACCCGCAGCGGCACGATGAGCTCCGCGCCGCCTCGGGTTTCGCTGATCATGTCGGGGACCTGACCCTCCAGCACTTGCCCAAGGGGGGTGCCCGCGACGGGAACCAGCGGCAGATCCGACCAGTGCTTATTCTCGCCCGGCTCGATCAGCACCACCCGATCCCCGTCGGTCAAGCGCACCGCGAGCGTGAGGCGCTCGCAGGGCACCATGGAGCGGGTCTCTTCGGCCAGGCGCCTGGTCGCCTCCGCGAATTGAGCCGTCGTGGTCAACATGTCCGCGACTCGCGCGAAATGGGCCGGCGCGCTTCGAAGCATGACCAGCTGCTTGCGGAGCACGTGCAGCTGCGAGGCAAGCACGTACCCATCGATCTTCGGTCCGAGAATGTGACCCAAGCGAACCACCGTCGCGAGATCGCCAGTGCTGAAGAGCCCCGGACGCGTACTGCCCACGAGCAGGTGCCCCGCCAGATGCCCGCTGGATGTCACGCGCACACCGATGAGCGCGCGGAGGCGTTGCCCGGAAGGAAGGTCTTCCGCCAGCAAGTCCGCTGGCCACCGAGAATCCGCCGCGACATCGGCCAGATCCAGGGTCGGCTCCCCCGCGAACAGTGCGTACAGATCGAGCTGGTGCTTACCGATGACCAGGCCCGGTTCTGTCCATGGAGGTCCGCCCGCATGTGCGCCCAGCCGGTACTGCTGGCCAGGCGCGGGGCCGGGAATCAGGACCTCGAACAGATCGTGGGGTACGAGCCGCCCCAACACTTGCGATGCCAGGCCGAAGAAATCGCGTGGTGAGCGGGCCTCGATCCACGCGTTGGCCAGCTCGGCCCCGAGGTCGGGGACCACCGCGTCGGCCTCCACAGATCTTTGCTGAGCGATTCGCGCCAGCGTCGGAGCAATCGCCTCAGCGATCCGCTCGAGCAGGGTTTGGGCAGCATCGTCGTATCGATCCGGTTCGAGCGCGGCGATCAGCAACAGTCCGACGTCGCTTCGACCGAAGCGGATCGGCAAACAGGCCGCTGAGCGGTAGCCGGCTCGACGCACGACCTCTCCCAGCTCGTCCGCCTGCTCGCGGCTCACCCTCGGTTGGGGAAGCGGCACGGGAAGCCGATCCTGCGCCAAGGCGTCCGGTCCGATCAGAACCGCTCCGCCGGCGACAGGATAGAGCCACAACCCAAACAGATCGTGAGCCAGCTCGACACCGACCGAGTCCGCCAGGGCTTCGTGCCAGGTGGCAAGCACGTCCTGGTCAGGCGGCCCCTGTTCCGCCCGGAGGAGCGGAATAAGAGGAAGTGGTTTGGGATCAGACTCAGTCATTAGAAGGCCGTGAGAGCAGGACACATGCCCCTAGGCCTGTAGCGCCTAACCAACAGTGGGACGGCCACTTAGGCGCGAGAGAGATGGTCTCCCAAGAGCAACCTCTTGGCGTGGACCGGGGTCGCGGGGCGTTTTGCACCTGGCGACGGGCCAATGGGTCAGACCTGTAACCTCAGCTTGCCCAGCGTGTTGACATACCCCCTCCCCCTATCTAGAATCCTCCCATGACACAGGCTACCATCGAGATCGAGGGCATGTGCTGCGACCACTGCGTGAATGCCGTCCGCCGGGCCCTCGCTACGCTGCCGACCGTTGAAGTCGAATCCATCCAAATCGGGCGAGCCGACGTCCGTTTCGACGAAGCCACCCTGGGCGCCGACCGGCTGACCGCTGCGGTGACGGACGCTGGTTACACCGCAAGGCTGGGGAATGTCCGGCGCTAACGCCACCTGCACTATCCCGGTCTCCGGGATGACGTGCGCCGCCTGCAGCGGAAGGGTGCAACGCTCCCTCGAACGCACCGCGGGCGTGAGCTCCGCGACCGTGAACTTGATGACTGGAGAGGCGACCGTCGCGTTCGATCCCCACGCGACGGGCCCCGACCAATTGGTTCAGGTCATTCGCGACACGGGGTACGGCGCCGAACTTCCCGCTCCAACCGCCAATGCTGAAGATGCGCTCGAAAGCTTGGAGCGCGAGCGCGCTGCCGAAGTCAGGACCCTCAAGTGGAAGCTGTGGGTGGCGCTGGTTCCAGCGGTGATACTCATGCTACTGGGGCACCCCCACACGGCCGGAGCACGTTGGCTTGCGTTGGCTCTCACCCTGCCGGTGGTGGGTTGGAGCGGGCGGCACTTCTACAGCCGGGCATGGGCAGCATTGCGCCATGGCGGCGCCGACATGAACACCTTGATCGCGGTTGGAACCGGTGCGGCCTTCGGGTTCAGCTTCTTCATGACGATCGCGGCTGGGTGGGTGTCCACGCACGGCGTTGTTCCGCAGGTCTATTACGAGACCGTCGCCATGATCATTGCCCTCGTGCTGTTGGGCAATCTGCTCGAGGCGCGGGCGAAGAGCCGGACCTCGAGTGCGATTCGCAAGCTGATGGGCCTGAGGCCGGCCACCGCACGCGTGATCCGAGGCGGTGCCGAGGTTGAAGTGCCCATCGCCGACGTTCATGTAGGCGACGAGGTGGTGCTACGCCCCGGTGAGCGCATTCCCGTAGATGGTGTTGTGCTCAGGGGCGCGAGCACGGTGGATGAGTCCATGCTGACGGGAGAGCCGGCGCCAGTGGTCAAAGAGCCCGGTGCCGAGGTGGTGGGCGCTACCCTCAATCGAAACGGCGCCCTGCAATTCCGCGCGACCCGGGTCGGTGGCGACACCGTCCTGGCCCGCATCATTGCGCTCGTGCGCGGCGCCCAGGGGCAACGGGCCCCCATCCAGCACCTGGCAGATCGAATCTCTGCTGTATTTGTACCGGTCGTGATCGGAATTGCCGCAGTGGTGTTTGGCCTGTGGTACGCGTTCGGGCCCGAGCCGCGCTATCTCCATGCTCTCATTTCGGCGGTAACGGTCCTCATCATCGCGTGCCCCTGCGCCATGGGACTCGCCACCCCAACGGCAGTCATGGTTGCGACCGGCCGCGGCGCGGAGCTCGGCGTTCTGATCAAGGGCGGCGAGGCCCTGCAACGAGTCGCGGAGGTCGACACGGTAGTGCTCGACAAGACGGGCACCATAACCGAAGGCCGACCCCGGGTGGTGCACCTGGGGTTGTCCGACGACGATCTCCGTCTCCTCGCCTCGATCGAGCGCCTGAGCGAGCACCCGCTGGGCGAGACAGTCGTGGAAGCGGCCCGGGCGCGCAACCTGACGCTTCTCGAGCCCCAATCCTTCGGCGTCAAGCCGGGCAAGGGAGTGATTGGCACCGCAGATGGCCACGCCATCGTAGCGGGAAATCGCGCGCTCATGGGAGAGCACCGCATCGATATCTCG
>Ga0070704_100000983_pt1 | contig 14510 bp, 28 predicted proteins | sample KBSK5252metaG_FD_65467 | JGI IMG/M metagenome (GOLD analysis project Ga0070704, IMG submission 65467) | Corn, switchgrass and miscanthus rhizosphere microbial communities from Kellogg Biological Station, Michigan, USA - KBS K5-25-2 metaG | ecosystem: Host-associated > Plants > Roots >...
CGTCTGCCTTGCGGGCCATGATCGTTTCCACCCGCGGGTAAACGGTCACCCGCGAGCGTCGGCGCGGGTTGGCGCGGGCGGCGGCCTTCTCGGGGTCGGTCTTGCAGCTGGTGAAGCGCCCCGATTTCGCGTCGCGGTACTGAGAGCGGAAGATCACTTCCTCCTTGGAGCGGCCGCAGGCTTCCAGCCGGCCGGCCTTCTCCTGCTGGCGCTTGTTCCACCGCCGTTGCCAGACACCCTCCTGCGCGGCCGCTCGTGCTCGATCGCTTCTCAGACGCGCCTTGCGCTCCGAGCTGGCGGCGGTGCGCCGGCCGCCTCGGTTCGATCTGACCTCGCACGTCTGCATCGATCCTCACTTCCCGGTGAACACCTGCAGCAGCTTGGGGGCGGCGATCAGCGCGGCCACGCCCAGCGCCAGCATTGCGATCGGTTTCAGGTTCCCCAGCCCGAGCAGGTCTCCCCCGCCGCCGGCACGCATCAGCGCCTCGGCTTCGGCGCCCGAGATGATCCCTTTCGTCACCATGTCGGCCATTCGGTTGAGATCGGCACTCGATCGCATGTGGGAAACCACCTTGGCCACCACCAGGCCCAGCGCGGCCGCCGATGCCGCGGTGATCGCAATCGGGATCAGGGGAAGCACGCCGAGGCCCGCGCCGGCAGGCTCCGACAGCCCCACCTCGCGCATTTTGTTGATGACCTGGCCTTCGAGGCTGCGTTGATTCTCAAGCGCCTGTTGCAGCTTGCCGGCGGTGTCCGACAGCGCCCGCACCGTTGCCGAGGGAAATCCTCCGGAGCGCGCGCGCTCTAGCGCCGCGGTGACCTTGCGCTGCGAGCCCATGAGCTTGGCCTTCATCCCCAGGAACTCCCCGGCTTTGGCCTGAAGCCACGCGACCGCCTCGTCCCACTTCTGGCGCATGTAGTCGGTCATCACGCCCGACAGCTCCTCGTCCTCCGAGTCGGCGTCGTACAGGCTCGAATACACCTCGTAGGCGTCGGTGTCGTCGGGAACCTGCGCGTCCATCACGTCGAACGGATCGCCCGGGGGGGCCAGCTGCACACCGGGCACCATCGAGGGGCCCGGCTGGTACTGGATCTGCGGCTGGTAGCCGTAGGGGGGCGCCGGCTGCTGCGGGTAGCCGTAGGGCTGGGCCGGCTGCATCATCGGCGTGAAGCTGAACCCGTAGGGGTCCGCAAACGTCGGCGCCATCGGTGCGGCCGTCACCGGTGCGGCGGGTGCCGCCGGCAGGCCCGGCGGGATGTACTCCGCGGGAAGCGCACCCGGCGCTGTCGTCTGAGGCGTGAACGTGGGCGAGATCTGCGCGCCAGCGGCGAAGGCCTGGCCGATCTTCTTGAGCGCGGCCTTGACCAGCTTCTTTTCCCGGCCGCCCTTGGGTTTGAACAGCACCGGCTTTCCCTTGTGGCTCAGCCACACCGAGCCGGCCGGCGCCGCGTAGGGAACTGCGCCCTTCCACGCCTTGAGCTTGGGCGGATCCTTTTTCTTGCCACCGAAGATCTTCCCCGTGATCGTCTTTCGGATCTTCGCGTGGATCTTGTGGTGAGGCAGCGAGAATCCCAGCCCGGGATCGTCGGTCACGATCATGTGTTGCTCCCTCTCATCATCCGCAGCGCCAGCAGCCCCAGCGCCACCCACACCCACCACGGCACCGAGAACCCGCCCGGCCCGCCGCCGGCCGCGGCGCGCGGCATCGGCGGCTCATCCCATCGGTAGCTCGACGTGAAGCGATCAACCCCGGCGGCTGTCTTGGTCCCCAGCGCGCGCGCGCGGGCCTTGATGCGCTCCTCGGCGGAAGCGCGCGCAGCCATCTTGACGATCGCGTCACCGCTGTCCCACCGTTCGCCCAGCATCGATCTCCCCTACTTCCTCCGCCCCTTCGCCTTGCCGGCGGCAGGGGTCGCGTGGATCTCTTCCTCGTGGGCGCCGGTTTGCTTCACCAGGAAGGTGGCGCGCTCGATCTGGTGGCCGCTGTCGCGCAGCTTTGCCACGGTGTCGGACGCGATCGCCTTCGCGGAGTCATGCGAGCCGGCGCCATTGATCTCGATCTTGTAGCAGCCCATTACGGGCCCTCCGTTGAAACGCTCCCCGCGGTTGCGCGCCCCGCGGGGCCTTCACCGGGCGATGTCCCGGCCTTCTCTCCTGCCGTTCAATCGAGCCATGAATTAGTTACCGGCCCCTTCGCGCCTCGATCGGCCCTCGTCGCGTTGGTATAGCTTCACTTCAACAGCTTCGGCAGAATCAGCAGCGCGGCCAGACCGCCCAGCCCGTACAGGGCCCAGCTCGGCATCCCACCGATGCCGGCGGGCGCTTGCTGTTGCTGGACGGCCAGCATCTCCCGCTCATGCTTTCGTTGCTTTTGGGCCGCCTTCGCTGCTTTCTTTTGCGCCTTTTTCGCCTTGCTCGCTCCGAAAATTCCCACCACGGAAGTTGCCAGCTTGAGCGCGTCCTCTACGAAACCCAGCTCGGGATCGTCTTCAACATCACCGAGAAACACGTCACACCCCCACGTATCGAAGCCGCGTCGGGCGTGGGGCGGTGCGCTCGGAGCGGAAAGGGTCCATGTCCACCCACCAACCGGAGGCGTTGCCTTCGGCCCACACGTGATGAAACCGTCCATCCGGCCGGAACGAGGCGAGCACCAGGCGCACAGGAGCACCCACCGCGCGCGCCAGGGCGCCGGCCAGCGTTGCCGCGTCGTCACAGTCGCCAGCGCTCACGCCCTCCTCCCGAATCTTGAGGAGATGGAAAGACGGCGCGCCGATCGCCTCGACTCCGACCGGATCAGGGACGAACCGCAGGCGGCGACGCAGGAAGGCCGCGATCCGTAAGAGTCTGCAGCGGGCATCGGTGGGCTCGCACCACTGGCTAATGTTCAGCGCGTAGGCCCTCACGATTGGCTCGGCGGCTTCGCTTCGGATGAGATCCCCCATCGTGCGCGCCGTCGCCATTGTTCCCAGCTCCCCCGGCGGCAGACTCGCCAGCGGGCTCCGAACTCCGATCAGCATCGTCGGTGTGCTCCTGGTCCTCATCATCGGGCGACTCCAGCTCGGGCGGCTCCAGCGTGTCTCGGATCCCTTCGGCCGCGTCGTTCACCCACTCGGCATGCTCCCTGATCTTCGGATCGATTTCGGCCAGCAGGTCCAAGCGTTGCGCCGGATCGGCTTTGGCGATCATCGCCAGGTGAGGGTGAAACTCCGCGGGTACGCCCTCGGCCACGTAGGATCCCCAGGTGTATCCCGAGCGCCCGATCCCGATCTCTTTGAGCATCCGAGGAACCCACTGGCGCGCGATCGTCATCAGCGGCGGCTCGGAGACGGCCGGCTGCGCGGGCGCCGCGGGAGCGGCCGGCGCGGGCAGCTGCGCGGCACGAGCTGGCGGGTTTGCCGCGGGGGCGGCTGCGCGCGCGGGAGCGGGCGGTGCGGTCAAGAGGCGTTCGAGAAGTGGCATCGCGCGCAGGGCGATATCACCGAGTCCGCCACCTTCCGATCGCGGCGCGCCCTCTCCGATCTGGCCGGCGAGATCGATCCCGGTCTTGAGCATCTCCACGGCAGTTGCCGCGGGCAGCTGGCCGGCGTTGGCGCCTTCTCTCGCTTCGCGCAGCACCGCCACGAGATCCGCGATCGAAGATCCACCACCACGGCCCCCAAGGGCAGCCGCAACGATCGTTGCGTTGGTGTCCATGCTCTTGAGGAGCATCGGGAGAAGGATCTTCTCCAGCAGCCCGCCGCTTTCCGGTGCAGCTGCAGCAGCCGACGGCGAGAGCGTCGATCGGGCGGGACCGCCTACCAGGAAATTGAGCGTCCGGACGAACCGCCCGCCGCGGTGGATTTGCACGCGGTAACGCCCGGGCCCGTAGTGCGCCACGGTGTCGGCGTCGAAGCCGGCGGCGTCGATCGTTGCGAGGTACGCATAGCCGGATCGGTTGTCGTGGCTCTCCCAGCGCGAGAGGATGATCCCGGTCCCGTTGGGATCCTGTCCCAGCTCTGCGATCGCCTGGTGTAAGGCGTCAAGCTGGTCTAGCTCCTCATCCGCCTCACCCCGACGCGGGGCAGGGTCCGCGTCGGAGCGATCGTCTTTGCCACGTGCACGCTTTCGATCCAGCACTCATCACCGAAGGGAGCCCCCTTCCGATGGCCCGGACCCTACACCATGCGATCGGGAAAGCGTCAACTATAGTTGGCAACAATTATTGGAAATTGAGAAGGCCCACATTGAGAAGCACTTAGCTTGCGGAAATCCTGTTGATTTTCGTGTGAATAGGGCTTGACAAGTTTTTCGGGGGGCCCCTACACCCCGGCCATCTGGTCCGGGGTTGAGGGATGATCGTGCTCTCTTCCTTGTTGGAAGTTATGAAGATCTACTACTGCGGGCGCAGTCGCAAATCTTCAGAGCACGAACCCCACCGCACCAGGGGACGGCCGCGGCCGCCCGGAGAGTCCGCCAGCGCTGAGCGTCGGTTGTACCGAGTCACGCCCTCATGGGAGCGTGGAGCGAAGCGGCGAGGCGGCCTCGTGCGCCTGGCCGGCCGATGCGGTGTCCGGGGTTGGCCCCTTCCCGCTCGGCTGCGCTGGTGGTCGTGCATGTCTAGAGGCGACTCCAAGAACACACCGAAAGCTGATCGAGCTGCGCGGCGGCCGCGTCCGTCATTCCACGCCCAGCTGGCGCCGGGCGTCACCGCACTCCGGACACGGCCCACCGCGGACAGAATTAGTTCCTAGGCAGCGCCCGCAGCCCTCCAGCAGGCGCAACAGCACCGCCCGGGCCGTGGACACGTTGACGTGCTGTAAGTCGAGCCGGGGGCCGCGGCGCGGGCCCCGCGCGCAGTCTGTAGCGTCGAGCGTCCTCATCCGGCGATCCTCCGTCTCGGGGGCACGAAGAAAAACTCCGCGGGCTGGTCGTAGAGCCGCATCAGGAGAAAGAAGGCGCGCGCGGGCGGCTGGCGCCCCGAGGTGCTCAGCTCCCACTGTCGGATCGCCTCGTCGGAGCGGCGGACCTTGTGGCGAGCGAGAAAGATCGACGCGCGCCACAGCGAGAGCCCGGCCTTTTCACGGGCGATCCGCAGCTTGCGGCCGCTGAAGATGTAATCCGCCGGGATCACGCCTCGGGCTCCATTTCGGGCGCGCCTAAAAACTCCTCCAGGCAGAGCCTTGTTGCTTCGGTTCGCGCGGCAACGCTCACCGCGTCAAACAACTCGGGCCAGTATCTCGGCGGGATGTTGAGAGCGAGCGTCCGCGAGACGACGTGGGGGGCCTCCCCGCGGATGCAGACCAGGATCTTCATTTCGAGATCGATCCGCTGCGTTTTCACTCGGCGGGCCCCCCTTCGAGAAACAGACTCATCTGCCGGCGCGTGGCTTCCGAGGTGAGCCGGCGGGCGCACGGGGCGCAGCGATCCATCTTCGGGGTGTAGAGCGACGCCCGAAAGCCACCGAAAAACCCCGCCCGGCGGCACAGCGAATCCTCGCCGCGGAAGTAGTGCTGCTTCTTGCTGGCCGGATGATCGGCCCACCCTTCAGGCATGGCGCCCTCCGGCCGGAAACCAGCAGCGGCGATCTGCGCCGTGCAGCCCCGCACGCCTCACCCGCGGGTGGTGTTCCACCTTGCCGATCTCGAGCCGGCCGAGCCCCCAGTGCAGATCCGGCGGCGGCTCGATCCCGGCGATAGAGACGCAGTTGATTTCCTCAGCGGAGGAGCCTCCCCACACGCCGGTGACCAGCGCGGGCAATTCGGTTTCGGTGCCGGCCCCATCGAGCCGGATCAGGGTCACGCACTCACCGAGGCGAACCATCGTCACCCCCTAAGACAGAGCCACGGGGCAGGCGCCCCCGTCTCGCGGTGTCGCCGTGGGGGGGGTCCAACACGGCGCATGGGGAGGAGAGACGCGAGACGGGGGCGGACCCGCGCGGGGCTCATCGCGCGGGAGCCTTTGACGAACTGCGCGGCGGTACCGGACAGCGCTCTCGGCGAACGCACACGAAGGCTCCGCCAAAGCACGGGATCGCGGCCGCGCGCGGGATCCGCTTCCGACACCACGTGCACACCACAAGCCGGAGCGTGCGGAGGATTTGAAACTGCAGCGTCACGCCGAAGAGGAAGCAGCTGGCCAGAAGGACACGGACGATCCCCTCGCCCTCGACCTCCACATCGCACCGCTCGAAGCGCAGCCGGCCCAGCTGGCGCGCCCACGCGGTGCGCTTCATGGCGTCGAGCTGCTCGGGGCTGATCGCGCTCACTGCTCGACCTCGCCCAAGAGGTAGCGGCGCATCTGGCGCTCTGTCGTCTCGGGGTCACGCTGGGCGCAGCTGAAACAGATCTGCTCACCGCGCGAACCGCAGGGGCGGCACTCCTCGACGGCGCCGCACAGCTCGCATGTCTGCGGCGGTTCGAGCGCGATGAAACCGCGCCCGCTCACGCGGCCGCCTTCAGCGGAGCGTGTCCGCGATCCGGTTGAGGATGGAGACGAGCCGGCAGTTGTAGCGGTGCCCGGCGCCAGCGTGCAGCCGGCAGCTGGGGCAACCGTTGCGATCGATGGAACGCAGGAAGTGATCGATCGAGATGAGCAGGCGCACGAAGCGCCCGGAGGGTTTCGAGCTGGCCGCTAGAGCAGCCTCGGCCGACAGCGCGCGCTCCCAGTAGGCTTGCAGCTGGCGCCGGTTGACTTCGTAGATATCGTCTGCCTGGTGCAGTCGAGCGTTGGCCACGGTGAGAAGATCGGCGAGCTGATCGTGTTGGGCGATCGCCGTGGCGCAGCGTTCGCAACGGGCCTGGTGCATGGCGGGGCTCCCCCGTGCGGCGGCGGACAGGCGCGCGGAGGAAGGGCGCGCGCGTGTTTCGGGGCCCCGAAAGGGGCGCCATGGTATCATCAGCGGCCGCTGATTGTGAACGGCCGGCACGGTTGCGCTTATGAAAAATCGCAACTACAAAGCGTGTAGGATGCTTATCCCGCGCGGATATGAGGGGAAGTGTATCCGGCGCGTTAATTGCAAGGCACAAGACGGCTGGTCTGTTGTACTTATTATCGGACGTAGCAACACCGGCCGCCTGGAGCATCCGTTAGCGTCCCTCTCCCTCGTGGATCTGCGCGATGAGCTGATCCTTGTCCGGCTCCGTGAGCGGCGGATCCGGCAGGGTGAACCCCATCGCCCGGAACTGCCGGCACAGCAGCACACCCATACGGACGGCCAGCTTCTCGCGGACCCAATCGAGGCACGCGATCGAACGTCCAAGCAGCAGCATTTCTACCCGACGCATCATCTACTCGCCCAGCTCGTCCATGGAAACGCCCAACGTTGCCGCGATGGCGGCCGCGTTGTCGTAGGACGGGACAGTCCTGCCCCGGCGATAGCTTCCGATCGTCGCGGGGTTGAGTCTGCGTCCCGTCTTTTCGAGGATCCGAGCCGAGAAGGCCCAGTCCGGCGCCCCCTTCAAGAGCCGATCGAACTTCGGCGCGTTGAAGGCACGAGCGGCCGGCTTGCGGGCCGGTTTGGTTGCCATCTGACCTCCAGAAACACTCATGGAGGCACCCTAACGAAAGATATAACGGAAAGCAACAGGAAACTGCACAGGCATTGTAACCCCGGCCGCCAGACCACGGCGCCGCTCTCCAGCTCGACCCACCCTCCGGACACCCGGGCACCGCTCAATTGAGTGGTACCCGGGGCACAGCCTCGACGCCGGCCACGGTTCGGGGACGCCTGACGCTTATCCCCGAGCGTGGGGACCGCCGCGCCATGCGAGAACGGCGGCCGCCAGGCGCCCCAGGAGAAGCGATCGGGGGCCCCCACGGACCCAGGCACGCCCGTGCCCGCGATCGCCTCTTCTGGATCGCCTAGCGCAGTCGCCCGAGGCCCCGCAGCCGGCGGGCTCTTTGAGCCGCCTTGATGCGCTCCCTCACGATGAACGCCCACGGCGAGCGCGAAAGCCGGCGCCGCCAGCTGCGAAGGTTCCCCACGTCTCCCCTTTCGAGTCATCGCCCCGCGGCACCCCTGCCCCGCTCGGGGGGGTGCCGCGGGACGCTTCCGGGTCCGGAGTGAACGCTGCCCCGCTGCACACCCCGGGCCCGAACTGCTTACTGCTTGTAGCCGGCCGGCGCGGCGCCCTCCGGGGGCGCCGCGGCGATCGGCGACGGCATGGCCGCGGCCGCCAGCACGTTGAGCAACAGCATCCAGCGCTGCCCCGGCGGGGCCGTGGCGATCTGTTGCGCGGCGATCGCCGCGTTGGTGAGCTGGCCGGCGGCCGCCCAGCCTCGAATCCGACTCAAGAACTTTTTCATTTGCCCGAACTCCTGTTGAAAACGATCCGCAGCCTTCAGTTGCCGCGCGGCACCATGGAGAGCACCGGCGCGCGAGGGTCCGCGATGCGGGGCTCTTCAATGCTTGCCATCGCCATGGCCGAGATCCTCGCCAGCACCACACACGGGCCCACCGTGCCGGCCCAGCTCCAGCCCTCTTGACTCAGCGCGTCGAGCTGCGCCTGGAGGTTGTCTGGCGTGTCGAACGCGATCACCTTGAAGGTGAAGATCGGGATCGGTTGCTGCATGGCTACCCTCCGTTTCGGCCCGGCGGCACCCGGGCCGTGGTTTTGTCGAAGCCGCGCCTGATCTCCCACTGCCAGCCGCGGATCTCCCGCTGCCACGCGTCAAGCTTGCCGTTGAGCCCGCGCAGCTCGTCGAGGATTTCGCGCCGGGCGTCGGCGGCCTGCTGGTCGTACACCGGGGGGACGGCCGGGGTGACCTCGGGGGCGTTTCGCCTCAGCAGCATGGCGTCCACCAGGCGATCGATCACCTTCACGGCCACTCCCGTGATGGCGATAACTCCCGCGAGTAGCCCGGCGCTTTCAGTGGTCAGTTCCACGGAACATCCCCACGAGCCACCCCAACACGAGAAACAGCGTAAGCACCGACCCGATCCCGGCCGCCGATGTTGCCGCGGCCGGCTTCACGCCAAAGGGGCGCCGCGGCCGGACCTCCACGCCGGGTTGAAGTAGTCGGCCGCGCGGCGCCAACCGGCAACGTGATCCTCCACGATGGTGGAGCCCTTGGAGTTGACGAACTGGCCGGCAGCGTTTTTCCGGGGCGCTCCCGAGTTGAACGCGGCGTACAGCGCGTCAGGCGTCACACCGGGAAACCGCCCCATGAGCCACTTAAGATGCCGGGTGCCGATCTCGATGTTGACGGCAGGGTCGAACAGCTCCGCGCGCGTGCCCTTGAAGCCGCGGTCACGCGCGGTAGGTTCTTCGATCTGCATCAGCCCGATCGACCCGGTGTCGGCGGCCGGGTTGAAGCTGGATTCCTTGGCGATGGTCGCCTTGATGAGCCACACGGGGACGCCGTAGTGCGCGGCGGCGGAAACGATGATGCGGTCGAAGGCGTTTTCGTTCGGCCAGCGGGGCATCAGCTCGCGCTCCTAGTGGGGGCTGTACAGGCAGGCGGCGAACACTTCATACCGAAGCGTCGTCGGGCCCGCGGGGGTTGTGATCTTGATGGTCCAAAACGGCGGCCAGATGGCGGCAGGGTTTCCCACCACGCCGGGGGCCGCGGCGGCGGTATCGATCACGGGGGTCCGGAACTCAAAGACGTTGAGCGCGCCAAACGCTCCGAAGTCGATCCCCTGCGGGCTGATGTCGGCCGACGCGGCATGGAAGCCACACCGCAGATGCACGTTGGTGATCGTGCCGGCCGTGTAGCTGGTGACCAGCACGGCGAACGACGGATAGAACGAAATGTCTGCTAGCCGGAAGCGGGCGCGGATCGAAGCCGCCAGCACTCCCACGCCCGCGAGCGTCTCCTGCCAGACGCGGCTCCAGCCCAAGGCGGTCAAATCAAGGGGCTGCATCATACGAGCGGCCTCAAGGTGACGTTGACACGCAGTTTGTCGGCGGCCGTGATGGCAACAGGACCGTTGCGGTACTGCACCGTAAGCAGCTGCGCGTCACAGATGAGCCGGCCCACGTGGTTTGCAACCTGTGAATCGAGCGGCGAGCCCCCGGCGTCCACCGTTGCGAAATTCACCCGCGGGCCTGGAATCACGGCGCGCCCGATGAGCCCCTCGGAGCCCACAAGGTCGCTTCCCGTTGTGTGGTCGATCATCGTCCCGAGAAACTCCAGGGCTCCCGGGGCCGGCCGCGCGAGCGGGTTAACTGGATCGGCGTCCTGGTAGACCTGGACCATCCAGGTGATGCAGTAGCGCGGATCGCAAAACCCCGGGTCGCGGATGTACGCGCCATAGCCGGCGCGCAGCACATCAACAGTGTCCAGCCTGGTCATGAAAACCTGCACGGTGTTTGCCGCAAGCGTGCCGTTCCAATTCACCAGGGGAAACGATGGCAGCCAGATCTGGACGTCTTTTGAGGGAAGCATTAGCGGAAGATCCTCCCCATCGCCCGCACGTACACCGTGAACAGCCCGGCGTTGAGATCGGCAAAGCGAAACTCCAGCCCGAAGGATTGCGTCGGGGAGAGCTTGATAGCCACGGGAACCGGGTTGTCGAGCGCCCCGAGGTTCCCCCACCGAGAGCCCGAGTCAGCCTGTCCCGGCACGGCCCCGCTGATCGAGGAACCCGCGAGGTACTCTTGCGGGGAGCCCTTGCCCAGCTGCACGCCCCAGCTCACCCGGGCGGCCCACTGACCATAAGGCGAGCCCATGACGGCGAGGCGTTCCACCAGACCATAGGTCACCTGCGGGGGCATGGTGAACACCACCATTGAGGGGTTGATTGTGCCCGCCGGGACGATTGTTGCGAAGGTGTGCGTAGCCTGGTAATCGAAGGAAAGCCACGTCGGCGCCTTGCCCGGCAGGGCCGCGCCAGAGCCGGAGGTGAAGGGGGCGTTGATTTCTCGATCAAGCGGCGGCATGGCCCCTCCGGTACAGCTTCACGCCGGCAAAGGTGAGGTGATCGAGGAAGCGCTGCTCGGGGGAGCCCGGGAGTTTTCCCGGGGTGACGATCGCCGTCAGGCTGTGTCCGGCCGGGATGATGAGTGGCTGGGGGAGTTTCATCCAGCGCTTGCCGTGTCCAAACAGCGAGTGAAACGCCACGGGGCGATCCATCAGTCGCACCTTGCCCTCATCAAGCACGAGCTGGACCAGGTGATCGGCAAGCCCGGCGGCCGCGCTGTTGAGGTAGGCGACGGTGGAATCGTCGTAGATCTCCCCCATCAGGTAGCAGCACGCGAAGTCGTGGCCCGACACGGTGAAAGTCGGTGACTCCGTGGCCATCGGCACGAAGCCGGTTTTCTTTCCCAGGTAGCTGTGCCCGGTGAACAGCGAATAGAAAAACGGCTCGACACTGGCCAGCTCGCCGGCTCCGTAGTAGCTCGACAGCACGTCGAGTAACCGCGGCTCCAGAAGAAACGGATAGGGCAGCTTGGGAGCGTTGGCCGGCGCGCGCAGCGCGTTGAAGCACACCCAGAAGGTCGAAGGGTTGGACCCGATCTCGCTTTCGTTGAGGATGCCCACGCGCACGCGCGTCCCCGCCTTGAGGTACCAGGGCGCGGGGTACATGAAGGGGCGATCGCCGCGTCCGAAGATGGAGCCCACCGACACCGGAGCATTGGAAAGGCGCTTGCCCCCGCGGTCCTCGGAGATCTCCACGTGGGCCCACCAGTATTCCGGCGACAGCGCCGGAACGTTGGTGAACCCCTCCCCGTCTACAGCCTGATCGGTGATACAGAGGCTTGCCGAGAGCACGTACAGATCAGAATCGGCCGGAACCTGCGCCTCAAGCGTCGTTGTGGTGTCGTCCACTGTCGTGTTGATCTGGCCGCGGGCGGCGAGCACGAACTGCGACAGCTCGGGCTGTCGGCCCAGCATCCCGGCGAGGCTCACTCCCCCGTTAAGCGCTTTCCAGATCGGAGCCTGCGGAAGCTGTCTCATGCCGCACGCCTCATGCCGACAACGAACAGCACGCCGAGAAGCCCGAAGCGGAACGGAGTCAGGGCGGCATTCCCCCGGTTGATTGCTTCAAAGGTCACCGTCTCGGAAGCCTTCAGCAGGATCGGAGCCGGCCAGATGAAAGGGCACCGCGCGCGGCCGGCGATGCACGTTGGGGCGACCCAGCCATCAGGGGCCCGCCCGATGTCGGAGTGCCGGGCGTAGCGCTGGCGCGTGGCGAGGCGTTCGATCCGGATGATGGCGACGTGTCCGGCGTGGCTCGAGCCGATCGGCGCCTGGTCGCCGTGGGGCGTCATGACGTTTCCGAGCCACAGGAAGTCGGCGTCGGGCGGCACGGTGATCGTCTGCATCGTGGCGGTGGCGCCGGCTCCGAGGTTTCCGAAGCTGATCTCGAAGTGGTGTTGATACACACCGACCAGGGAGACTCCGGCGGCCCTGTACGATCGCCGCGTGGCGCGGATGGTGTCGAGAACGGCCCAATCCTGAAGCGGCACGGTTGCCCTCTCAGCTGGCGCGCTTGTAGACCTTCACGCCGATAAACGACAGGCGCAGGTGCAGATCGGTTGCCGTCTCGGAATCCGCCTCCACGTGCAGGTTGCTCTTGGCGGGCAGCTCAAGGGGCTGGTACCAGATGTACGGACGCTCCCCCGTGCCGAAGATGTTGGCGAGGTGCACGGCCTGACTCATGAGCTGGCGCGCCACGGCGTCGGCGGTGTAGCGGATCAGGATGTTGGGGGCGGACTGCGCCGCGCCGGCTGTGGTGAACGCGGCGAAGGTCTGTTGGCACAGCAGAAAATCCGAGTCCTGATCGATCGTGACGGGAACCTGTACTGTGGTGTTTCCGGTGAGCGGCAGGTAGTCGGCCGCGTACACGTAGGGCAAGAACTGGACGATCTTGTAGCCCGCCTTTCGCAGCCGCGCCTTGTGCGCGTGCAGCTGGCGCGTCATGTTGAAGTCTAAGAAATTCAGCACCGCGTCTCCTTTTACGGCTCCCCGGGGGCGGGACAGCTTCCCCGCCCCCGGGGGCCCTTCAGCATCTTTTCGAGCTGGAACGCTTGCCTTACTGCCTCGGCCGGAGCAGCTGGCCGTCCAGCACCATTTCCACCCCCGAGTTGCCGACCACCAGGGTCTTGGCCGCGTCCCACGAGGTTGTGACCTGCAGCAGCGACAGCGGCGGCACCGGGATCGGCACCGCGAGCGTGAACACCGCGCGCGGATCCGGGTTGCCGTTGGTGCCTGCCTGGAGCTGCGTGTGATTCGTCGCCGCGTGCGTTCCGGACGTCGCCAGCTGGCCCGCGACGCCCCCGCCCTGCGACAGCTTCCACAGCGGGTACTCGCCGTAAGGCTTCTGATTGATCTTCAGCTCGGCCACGCCGTCATAGATCAGCTCCTTGATGTCGCTGATCGTTCCGTCGATCTCGCCTCCGGCGGGCACCGCCGTTGCCGTCTCCCTGGTGTCCAGCAGCGGCGCAAACGCGATCGCCTGGATCAGGAAGTGATACCCGGCCGGCAGCGTGTTGAACCGCCAGTTGCCGTTCATCAGAGCGCCGGTTGACGGCGCGGTGAAGAAGTCCAGGCTGAGAGTTGACGCGGAGGTGTAGGTCAGGCGCTGAAAGTACGTCCAGCCGACCAGCTCATAGGCGTCGAAGTCGATCACCTTCAACGTCCGGTGCCAGTCGGAAAACTGCATGCTGTTTGGTCTTGCCATGTCGTCCGCTCTCCCGAGCAGCCCCGGGTCACGCTATCCCGGGGACATTTGCTTCTGCCGAGCGCCGGCAGGGTGCCCCTTGTCTGTCGGCCGCTCCTCTACAGCCGGTTGCTCACGTCCAGGCGGCTCACGGTGCCAACATCACCCATGGGGGCGAAGTCGTCATCCATGTAGTCGCCCATCGAGTCGGCCCCCGGCAGCGCGTCGGGCTCGTCGTCGACCTGGCCCGACAGCTGGGGGATGTAGCTGTCGCCTTCGATGTACGCCGACAGCCCCACCGCCGGCAGCACGTAGGCGCGCGTGAGCTCGTCTGCCATGACGATGAGCCCGCCCTGCGCCACGTCGTTTCCAAACTGCCGGCCCATCACCTTGGAAGCGATGAAGCCCGCGGCGATCGCCGACACGAACCCGGCCGCCACCCGTGCCGGCGTGGAAGCCATCACGGCCGGAAAGAACTTCTCGGCCTGGCGGGTGAGAAACCGCGTGCCGGTTGCTCCCACCACTCCGGCGGCCAGACTCTTGAGCGGGGGCACCAGCCCCTTGACGCCCGACGAGATCGGCGGGTTGCGCCGATACCGCCTGCGGGTGCCACGGCGCCGCGCCCTCGGTGCGCTGTAGCGAATCACCGAACGGCGACGGCGACGCGCGGCTGCCTTGCGGGTGCGGCGATGGCCGGAGAACTGGCCGCGCCGATTGCGCGTGCGTCTTGCCATCTTTTTCTTGCCTCCAGGGTTGCCCGCCGCGTAAATCGCAAGCTGCGGATTTCTCCTCGCCTTCGAGCGGCGGCGGCGTCGTTTTCGGGGCGCGTTTACCATCCAGGGCTCACCATCCACCCGTGCCCACTTGCGCGGGCGGCCTGGAATCCTCAAAGACCCGTCGGGCTCCCCCACCAGGGGCGCG
>Ga0070704_100000989_pt1 | contig 14493 bp, 9 predicted proteins | sample KBSK5252metaG_FD_65467 | JGI IMG/M metagenome (GOLD analysis project Ga0070704, IMG submission 65467) | Corn, switchgrass and miscanthus rhizosphere microbial communities from Kellogg Biological Station, Michigan, USA - KBS K5-25-2 metaG | ecosystem: Host-associated > Plants > Roots >...
AGTGCGTCTACTCGCCGACCCCCGGTGACACCTGCGACGACGGTGATGCGTGTACGAGGGGCGATGTCTGCAACGCCGACGGCAAGTGCGCCGGAACCGCCCTCCACTGCGACGACGAGAACGCCTGTACGCGCGATGCCTGCGTTGAGGGCCAGTGCGTCTTCACGCCGACGCAGGGCGCCACCTGCGACGACGGCAACGCCTGTACCACCGACGACAAGTGCAACGCGGACGGCCGCTGCGTCGGCGTCGGCACCACCTGCGACGACCACAACACCTGCACCAAGGATTCCTGCGTCGACGGCGCCTGCGTCTTCACCCCGACTCAGGGTGAGGTCTGCGACGACGGCGATACCTGCACTACCGAAGACACCTGCAACGCCGACGGCGTCTGCTCCGGCAAGGCAGTTGTCTGCAATGACGACAACGCCTGCACCAGGGATGCCTGTGTCGACGGTCAGTGCGTCTACACCCCGACTCCGAACGTCACCTGCGACGACGGTGATGCGTGTACGAGGGGCGATGTCTGCAACGCCGACGGCAAGTGCGTCGGAACGGCGCTGGTCTGCGACGATGAGAACGCCTGCACCAGGGACGCCTGTGTCAATGGCGAATGCGTCTCGACGCCGACGCCAGGCGCGACTTGCGACGACGGCAACGCCTGCACCACGCAGGACACCTGCAACAGCGACGGCCGGTGCATCGGGTCGGCGATCACCTGCGACGACGGCAACACCTGCACCCGGGATGCCTGCGTCGGCGGACAATGCGTCTACACCCCGACTCCGAACGCCACCTGCGACGACGGCAGCGCCTGCACGAGCGGAGACACCTGCAACACCGATGGCAGGTGCGTCGGCGCGGCGATCTCCTGCAACGATGAAAACGCCTGCACCAACGATTCGTGCGACCCGGCGAAGGGGTGCGTCTACACCCCCAACACCGCACCGTGCAACGACGGCAACGCCTGCACAACCGATGACACATGTCGTCAGGGCCAGTGCGCCGGCGGGCCACCCACCAGCTGCGACGACGGCAACGCCTGTACGGCCGACTCCTGCAACCCGGCATCCGGCTGTGTTCACGATCCTCACGTCACCTTCCAGCCGGTGTGCAGCATCTCTCCGGCCACTCTGAACGTGAACGCGCAGGGGAACTCGTTCTCGATGGATCTGTCGCTGGTCAACACCTGCGACCCGAGCGCTCCGGCCCCGATCCCGCCGAGCTCGATCGGGATCACCCACGTCTCCCGGGCCGGCAACTCGCTCTTCCCGGATCCGGCTTCGTTGTCGTGCCCCGATTCCGGCGGCGGCACGCAGTTCGAGACGGGGCTCTTCGAAGACCTGGCGGCGCGGAACGTCACGGGCGGCTCGGTCAATCTGAAGTTCGACCGAGCGAGCGATGGAAACTGCCACACGCAGGACGGGAACCGGCAGGATCTGCTCGCGGCGTTGTCGGACATTTCCAATGGTGCGGATGCCGATATCTGCGTCTCCGGGATGGCGGGGGGGCAGGTGTTCCAGTGCTGCGCCAGCGCCAGAATCCTGAACAAGGGCAACCGGTAGAGCAGGCTCGAGGATCGATCGGTCCCTGGCACCGTCAGGGACATTCAATTGAGCGGCGCCCGTGAGCGCGGGCGCCGCTTCTGTTCTTAATCGGCACGCCGCATCCGTATCGGAATCCGGCATGAATCGCCCCCGACCACCGTCGAAGCTCGTCCTGCGCCTCGCGATGATCGGGCTGGCGGCCGGGACGGCGATCCTCCCCCTCCGGGCCGACCTCAGGCAGGAAGTCGAGACGAACGATGCTCCTGCCGCGGCGCAGCCTCTGGGACCTCCGGTGAGCGTGGGAGGTGTGATCCAGGCCCCCGGCGATGTCGACGTCTTCGCGGTGGCTCTCCTGGCGGGCCAGACGATCAAGGCCGATGTCCTGGCGCGGGGCTTCCGCGCCGGCAGCCAGCCCGGCTCGAGCCTGAGCGCCGTCCTCACGATCCTCGATCGGGACGGCAGCACGGTCCTGGCGCAGGATCAATCCCTGGGGGAATTCGACGACCCGACGGCCGTCGCGCAGGTCACGGCATCCGGAAAGTACTTCATCTCGCTGCGCGACGCGGCGGGGGCGGGCGGCCCCGGGTTTCCGTATGTCCTGACGGTTGAAATCGACTCCAACGACGATTTCGGGACGGCGACCCCGGTCGTGCCGCCGGTCCTGACGGCCATCGATGCCCTGATCTACCCCGCGGGGGACGCGGATTTCTACCGGTTCGAGGCGGCGGCCGGCCAGGTCCTCACGGTCGACATCGACTCCGCGGTGTTCAATCCCTCCCAGCCCGCCGCCAACATCGTCGCCACCCTCTTCGACTCCGCGCATAACGTCCTGGCCGAGGACGCCTACAACGCCGGGGATCCGACCGATCCCTTCATCCAGGCGACCCTTCCGGCCGGCGGCACCTACTTCCTGCGCATCCGGGAGCTGCGGGTCTTCGTCGGCACGACGAACACCTTCTACCAGATGAGCCTGGGCCTCGGACCCGCCACGGACGACGGCACGTTCGGTTCCGGCCAGCCGGTCAGCGTGCCGCGCGCCGTCAGCGGCACGGTCAGCCCCGCTGCGGACAGCGATCACTATCGTTTCCACCTGGCTGCGACCGGGCCGGTGCATGCGGACCTCGACGCGCGAGTCGGACTGGAGTCGCTTCTGCAGGGGACGCTGGCCCTGCAGAATTCCGTGACGGTCCTGGCACAGGACGCCTCCTCTCCCGATCCGTCCCTCGTCAGCACCCAGGGGGCCGGCGATTACTCGGTCTCGGTGCGCGGGCCCTGCACCGGATCGGGCTGCCTGCCCGAAGATTCGTATTACGTCCTCTTCCTCGACCCCGATCTCGACGCGGACGGCCTGGTCCTGCCGCACGACAACTGCCCCGGCGTCGCGAACCCCAATCAGGCGGACTCGGATCGGGACGGCGCAGGGGATCTCTGCGACAACTGCTCCGCGGTGTTCAACCCGGACCAGGCCGATTCGGACGGAAACGGGCAGGGGGACGCCTGCGCCTCCTGCGCGCCACCGGAGGTCGCGACCGGTCTCCTGTTCACCGATCCGCAGACGCTGACCTGGGCCGCGGACCCGGCCTCTGTCACGTACTCCCTGTACCGCGGCACGATCGACGCCGGCCCCTGGACATTCGACCATGCCTGCCTCCCCCCCTCCCTGGCGAGCCCGGGAGCGACCGACGGAACGAACCCGCCGCCCGGCGCCTCGTTCTACTACCTGGTCAGCGGCAGGAACGCCTGCGGGGAAGGTCCTCTGGGAGCCTCCTCGAACGGCCAGCCGCGGCCCAACCCGTCGCCCTGTCCCTGATCGGGTAGAATCGGCCGCTCCTGGAGAGGCACGGCCCGATGAACCATCTCACCCGGCGATCGTTCCTGAAGTCCGCCGCCCTGGCCGGTGCCGGCACCGCCCTGCACGGCTGCGGCCTGCCGTCCCGGCGCGCCCACGACGTCATCGTGATCGGCGCCGGCATCTCCGGTCTTGCCGCGGCGCGGGACATGACGCGGGCCGGCATGGACGTCCTCGTTCTGGAGGCGCGCGATCGTGTCGGCGGGCGAATCCACACGCTGCACGAGCCGTCGCCGCATGGCCTCGAGATCGGCGCCCAGATGATTCATGGATCGCGTGCGGCAACCTGGGAGCTCATCCGCGAGTTCGGGGTCCAGACGCGTCCCTTTCCCTCATGGGACACCTGGCCCTGGTCCAAGGCAGCCGGCTTCCACGCCCCCAATGCCGAGCTCCGCGAAGCCGCCGAGGCGCGCCTGAAGGAGGCGTATCGCGAGTATCACGGGGACGACGAGTCGTTCCAGGAGTTCCTCCAGACACGACACCTCACGCCTGCCGATCAGGAGGCGGTCCTGGAGCATGCGCTGTCCTGGTCCTCGGAGCCCGACGAGGTCAGCCTGCGCGCCGCCATGGAGGATGAGGCGGACTGGGACAGCTACCTCGACAGGAACTACCAGGTCATCGGCGGCTACGACACCCTGCCGCGGAAGATCGCCGAGGGGCTCGGCGATCGAGTGCGGCTGACCTCGGTCGTGCAGCAGATCGAATGGAGCCGCTATGGAGTCGTGGTGTCGTACCGGCGCGACGGCCGGGACGAGAAGGCGCGCGCCGCGCGGGCGGTCATCACCCTGCCCATCGGTATATTGCAATCCGGCCGCCCCGAATTCACGCCCCACCTGCCGCCCTGGAAGGATCGGGCCATCCGCGCTCTGCACATGGGGCGAGTCGTGGTCGTCCACTTTCTCTTCGACACCTGGTTCTGGCGCGACGCCGTTCCCGGGCTCCCCGGCTGGGACGCGCGCGGCGGGCGCATCTCGTTCTGGGATCCGCATCCACCCGGAACCGGCGAGCCGGTGCTCCTGGGCTGGATGGTCGGGACGGCGGCGCAGGAGCTCAGCGATCTGGGAGAAGCCGCCGGCAAGGAGCGTGCCCTCGCGTGGGTGGAGGAGGCCTTCCCTTCGGCCGGGGTCAAGAAGCGTCTGCGCTTCTCATCCCTGCGTGACTGGATCGCCGACCCCTACGCACGCGGCTCGTACTCCTACACCCGGCCCGGCGGGTCGGCCCAGCGCGCGGTGCTGGGTACCCCCGTGGGCGACCTGCTGCATTTCGCAGGTGAAGCCACCGCGGCGGCGCCGCACTACCAGACGGTGCATGGAGCGTATGCCAGCGGCCGGCGGGTCGCCCGCGAAATCCTTTCCGCCATGGGACGGGACGACGCCATCGCGGCTTTCCGCACTCCCGGCGCCGACGTGGCGGCCCGGCCCGCGCTTTTCTTTTCGGGACGCCGCCTGTATCCTCCCGCCCGGACGATCTGAGGGAGCCTCCATGCCGTTGTACGAGTACACCTGCCTTGGATGCTCGAAGCGCTTCGAAGCGCTGGTCCTCGGTCCGGCCCGGCCGGCCTGTCCCGCCTGCGGGGGGCACGATCTGGAGAAACTGATCTCCACGTTCGCCGTCGGCACGGGAGGAGGGCGCGCGGCGAGCGCGTCCGGCACGCCGCGTGAAACCGGGGGATCGTGCGGAAGCTGCGGCGACCCTCGCGGCCCCGGCTCCTGCGCGATCAACTGAACATGGCTCAGCCGGGATCCGGGCCGGAGCCACCTCCGCTCCCGACGCGCAGGCGCGCGCCCGTCATGCGCAGCGTCGCGCTCCTGGCGGCCGCGCTCCTGGTCCTGCGGCTCACACCGGGCCTGGGGCGCCTGTTCGGCGATCACCTCCTCGGACGGACGCTTCGCGTGCTGACCGTCCTGACGATCGCCGTCGCGGTCGTCACCTACGTCTCCAGAGGGATCGCCTGGTTCTGGCGCAAGCTGATGTGGCGCGTGCGTCGCCGCCTGGCCGTGACGTACCTGTTCATCGGACTGACGCCTATCGTCCTGCTCGGGCTTCTGGGGCTGATCTCGGCCTTCGGTCTCAGCGCCGAGGCGATGGCACGCCTGGTCGCGGTTCAGCTCGAAACCATCACCGCCCAGGAGCTGGCCGCCGCACGGTCCCTGGTCGCCGAGGCTGCGCACCTGCCCCGCGCGGGCAACCAGGCGGCCGTGCGCGCCTGGCTCGACGACCGCCAGAGGATCCTTCGTACATCGCTCCCCGGCGTGAGCCTCGAGCTCCTTCCGCAGGGGCCGCCACTCCCCGCCTGGCTGGCGGACAAGCCGGAGTGGGGCGGCCTGGTCCTCGAGGCGCCTGCGGCGGGGGAAGCGGGAGCCACCCGGTCCTTCTCGGTGCGCGCCCTGGCCCGAGGGACACTGGCCGGCAGCCCGGCGATCGTGCTCCTCGACCTGCCGCTGGATGACTCCCTCGCCAGGGTCCTTGGCCAGGCAAGCGGCATGACCGTGCAGCCCCATCGCGTCAGGTCCGACGAGATGCGGGCCATCGTCGAAGACGCCGAGGACTCGGCCCGCGAGGCGGAGGCCGGGCGGAGGGCCGCGACCATCGATCCCGGGTTGCGCTACGTGGTGATGAGCGACGCTGTCGACTGGTCCACGGGGCACAGCGAGGAGCGCACCGTCTTCACCTTCGCATGGACCTGGGCCGGGGCAGTCCGGCAGTTTCTCGGGAGCAGTGTCGCGGGGAGGATCTGGCGGCAGGGCATCCTGATCGTAGGGCTGGTGTTTCTCTGCCTCGAGCTGACGGCGCTGCTCGTGGCCGCCTGGATGACCCGCGCGGTGACCGGCACGGTGCACGAGCTGCACCGGGCCACCGGGTACATCGACCGGGGGGATTTCACGCACCGGGTGAGGGTGCGCTCCCGGGACCAGCTCGGGGACCTGTCCCGGTCGTTCAACGACATGGCGGCCCACGTCGAGTCGCTCCTGCAGGGGCGGGTGGCCCACGAGCGCCTGCAGCGTGAGGTGGAGATCGCCGCCCAGGTGCAGTCGCGACTGTTTCCCCGGCAGGTTCCGATCATGCGGAATGCGGAGATCGTCGGAGAGTGCCGCGCCGCCCGGGGGGTCGCAGGGGACTATTACGATTTTCTCGAAATCGCCCCCGGCCTGATCGCCCTGGCGCTCGGGGACGTCGCCGGCAAGGGGCTCTATGCCTCCCTGCTGATGTCCAACCTGCAGGCCTCGCTGCGGGCCCAGGCCGCCCTGATCCAGGAACCCCGGGGGGAACGGGCCGGCAACGGTCACGATGCCGTCGCGCGCCTGACCTCGACCATCAACAATCAGCTCTGCCGAAGCATCGACTCCAACCGTTTTGCCACCCTGTTCCTCGCCCTCTACGACGACTCGACTCGAACCCTGCGCTACACCAACGCCGGACACAACGCGGCCATCCTGGTCCGCGCCGACGGCACGGTCGAGCGGCTGGCCATCGGCGGGGTCATGGTGGGAGCCTTCCACGGCTCGCACTACGACCAGGCCCAGACGGCGCTCCCGCCCGGCTCGATCCTCCTGGTCTTCTCGGACGGCCTGAGCGAGGCGCGGGATGCCCAGGGTCAGGAGTACGGCGAGCCCAGGCTCCTCGATTTCGCATTGCGAAACAGAAACTTCTCCGCCGAGGCCCTCAGAAGGGCCGTTTTCGAGGAAATCGACCGCTGGTCCTCGGGGCAGGACCGGGAGGACGATCAGACCCTGGTGATCGTCCGGGCCCTGCAGTCTTCGGGACCGGCCATGTCATTGTCCGCCTGACGATTTGTTTGGTTGACAGATGCCCGGCTTGGCGTACATTTCGGGCACATTCGCCGTTCCGGAGAGTGCTCGCTCCCGAACTGCTTACCGAGGAGGCTGGATAAATATGTGTCCGAGACGAACCGTAAAGCCGTTGGCGGCCCTATTTATGGTGTGTTCCTTCCTGCTGCTGGCACCGGCGGCGCATGCCCAGCAGTGCCCTTTCAGCGTGCCGGTCGGACACTTCCTGGACACGGTATGGACGGGGCTGCCCGAGGCTGACTTGGCCGGGCGCATCTTCGTCCGGGGAGCGTCGATCGACAACGGCTCGGCCGTCTGGATCTGCAAATCGGCGAGCCAGACGAACGCCGGCGGTCCGTGCCAGACCAGCGCCGGGAGCGGCTCGGACGGCATTGTCACGGTCCTGGGGAACTGGGCGGACGACGGAGTGTCCGGCTGTCCCCCCTCGAATGCGGACGGCGACTCGCCGAACGTGGCCTTCCTGACCTCGATTCAGAGTGAAGGGACCTCCTCCTACAGCGGCGTGTATCTGCTCTCCTCGGTCGGATACAGCAGCGCCTTCCAGGGCTACATCGTCGATCTGGCGAACCCGCTCGACTCGACCGGGAATAACCTGCTCAGCATCGGCTCGTCGCGGGTGCCGGTCCCACGGGCCACGCTGCTCACGCCGATTGCCGGCGGTCAGGCCACCGTGTCCCTCGCCTGGGACGCGGCCGTCTCGCATGACGATTGCGCCCTGAACCCGGCCGGGTCGTGCGTCGACTTCCCCGGCGGCAGCCGGCCGGTCCTGGGCGGCTACGCGGTCTACGGCAAGACGGCCCCCTGCAACGCGCCGCCGACCAGCGGCAAGCTCGCGAACTGGACCGCCCCGCTGGCCTCCCCCGGACTGCTCACGACCACGACCGGGGCGGGAACATCCTCCCCGCTGACGGTCCCGTTCGACCCGAGCGGCGTGACCTGCACGTACATTGCCGTCGGACTCGTCGTCGACGGTCGCCAGGGAGCGGCGGTCTCCAGCCCCCTCAAGCTGTCCAACGCGGACTGCGACGCGGACGGTCTTCCGGATCCGACCGACAACTGCCCGTGCATGTCGAATCCCAGCCAGTCGGATGTCGACGGCGATGGCATCGGCGACCTATGCGACAATTGCGTCACCGTCGCGAACACGAACCAGTCGGACGTCGATGGTGACGGGCGCGGCGATGCGTGCGACAACTGCCCCAACGCCGCCAATCCGACCCAGGCCAACGCGGACGGGGATCCCTTTGGGGATGCCTGCGACAACTGCCCCGGCGTCGCCAATCCGACCCAGGCCGATGGGGACCTGGACGGCAAGGGGGACGCCTGCGACAACTGCCCGACCGTCGCGAACTCCGACCAGTCCGATGTCGACCATGACGGCGTGGGGGATACCTGCGACAACTGCGCGACCGTCGCGAACCCCAGCCAGGCGGACTCCGACTTTGACGGTGTCGGTGATGCCTGCGACAACTGTCCGCAGGATTCCAATAACAATCAGGCGGACGGCGACCGGGATGGCAGGGGAGACGTTTGCGATCCGTGCCCGCTGTTCCCCAACGTCCTCGACTGCACCGAGAAGATAAAAGACCAGTGCGTCTCCTTCACGAGCCCGCTCGGCAAGGGGTCGGGAACGATCGCCTGGAACACCGAGTTCGAGACGGCCGTCGCCGGCTTCAATGTGGTGGTGCTCGGCTCGAAGGGGCGCATCCAGCAGAACTCGGCCCTCATCCGGTGCGAGGAGTGCATCACCGGCAACGGACACCACTACGAGTTCATCATCCCGAAGCATAAGAGCGGGCACGACATCTTCATCGAGATGCTGAGCCTGAACGGGACGGTGCGGGTGTTCGGCCCGGCCGCCAGGGGCTGCCCCTGAGGATCGAGTCGCGCGCCTGATCGCGCGATGATGGAACGGTTCTCGTTGCAAGGATGACCGGCGCGGCGGCGCCTCGAGTGCCGCCGCGCCGTTTCACTGTCAGGGCTTGTCGTAGGCGAAGAGCACCGAAGTGATGGTCCATCCGTCCGCCGTCTCGACCAGGTGCAGGCCGAGCTTGCCGCGGTTTTCCTGCCCCTCGTCCACGAAGACAAAGTCGGCGCTGACCCGCGCGATTCTCCACCCCGCGTCGATCCGGACGTTCTCCAGTCTCTCGCTGATCGAACGTCCTGTCTCGAAGTAGTCCCGCTGCGCCTTGAAGAACTCGTCGAGCCCCCGGGTCCTGATCCCGCCGTTCTCTCCCGGGTAGGCCACCACCAGGGACGCGTGGAACAGGCTCTTCCAGCGATCGAGAGTGGATCGGGTGTAAAGGCCGACGTAGTCGGCAACCGCCTTGTCGAGCGCCGCCCTGGAATCCCGGGCAGGCCGGGATTCCGCCGTGGCCGGGGGGGCCGCCTGCGAGGTCCCCAGGTCTCCGCCGGGGACGAGACCGATCGCGAACGCCGCCACGGTGGCCGCCGCGCTCCGGACGGATGCACGGCTCGATCTCATGCGGAATCTGTCCATCGTGTCCCTCCTTGTCGGTGTGGCGGCCATTATAGGAGTCTGCCCGGGTATCGGGCCGGGCTCAGCCGGCGGCGCGCGGGGGGGATTCGAGGATGGAGGGGACCGGCCGTCCCGTTTCAGGCTCTATGGCTGCGGAGCCTTCGATGAGAACTCCCGTCGCCCGGACGCGCCCCGCCCCGCCGGGCACGGCGCGTCCAGTCGGGCCGCGCGCGGCCCTCGAACCGGGGAGACGGATCCCCTCCCACACGCGCAGTGTCAGGCCGCGCGTCGGGCGGACGGTCCAGACCCGGAGCGGCATCACGAGGTGCGACCAGTCCGGCCTGCCGATGCCGCGCAGGCGCCACAGGATGCCGACGGCGGGAACCAGTCGCAGGATCGTGGAAAGACCCATCGCCGCCAGGTATCCCTGTCCCCCCCGCCCGCTCACCAGGTTCACCACCGCGCCGCCCAGGAGAGACCCGGCGATCAGCACCCCTCCGTCCACTGCGTTGAGCCAGGCGACCTGCCGCTCGCGGGCGCGCGTCGTCTGCAGGATCGAGGAGGCCTGTGCGAGCTCGAAGGCGCCCCAGACCAGACCGGAATAGACCTGCGCCGCGAGCAGCCACCACGGACTCCTGGACACCAGCCAGAGAGCCGGAACGGGGGCGACCAGCCAGCCGGTGGTCCTCAGGACGGGACCCGGGCCCAGACGATCGGCCAGCCTCCCCCACATCCTGAGCGTGGCAACCTTGACGATCGCCGGCGTCGCGATCAGCACCGCCACGAGCAGGTAGCTGAATCGGAGCTCCCTCAGCATGTAGGGCACGAAGAACGGGCTGGAGACGTGGGTCGCGAAGTGCAGGCTCCAGAGGTAGACCGACAGGCGGCGGAACTTGCGTGAGGCGCGCACCGGCTTGAGCTCGACGGGCCGCGCGCGTCCAGGCTCCGATCGTATCGGATCGGGCAGGCGCGCCAGCAGGACCGAACCGACCACCCGTCCCAGGGCCGCGTAGGCGAAAATCAGGACGAAGCCCAGCCCCTCGTGCCCCCGGCCGGTCAGGAACGACAGGAGCGCCCCACCACTGAGAATGGCCGTCAGCACGCCGCACGCCTGCGCCGCCCCCCGCAGGCCGAAGAACCAGCCGTGCCGCGAACGTGGCACCAGGGCGGAGACGAGAGACGTCCAGGCGGGCACGGCGAGCCCGCCGCAGCCCCAGGCGAACAACGCCGTCGTGACGAGCGCCACGACCGACCACGGGTATGGGGGAAGCAGGCAGAGGCCGAGGGCCAGGTAGCCGACCGCCTGCGCCAGCCAGGAATTGGCCAGGAGGCGCTTCGCCCCCCCCGCGCTGCCCGGCGTCCGGCGTGCCAGGATCTGTGCCGCGGCGGTGGCGCCGGTCGGCAGGGTCGCCACGAGCCCGAGCGTCAGGCCGCCGGCCCCGAGGAGCAGGGCGTAGGCCCCCAGATAGGCTTCGCCCAGCCCCTGGGCCAGCGACTGGAAGGCCCCCTCCAGCGCCAGCCGGCGGGCTCCGGGGGGCCCATCCACTGCTGTCTTCGCCGCCAAAGTCACCTCGATGCAAGGAAACTTAAGGCGCGAGGGAAGATCGGGCAACCGGGAGGGACGGACCGTTGCCCCGGCCCCTCCCTCCCCCCGGGTTGACCTGTGATAGGGTTCCCGGCCGATGAGGATCCTGGTCAGCGGCTCGTCCGGGTTGGTCGGATCGGCGCTCGTCCCCTCCCTGGGAACAGGAGGGCACCAGGTCGTCCGCCTGGTCCGCACGCCGCCCACGGCAGGACCCGCGGCCATCCACTGGGATCCCGCGCGAGGGACGCTCGACCCGGCGGCTCTGGAAGGCTTCGACGCGCTGATCCATCTGGGGGGGGAGGGGCTGGTTCAGGGGCGCTGGAACGCCTCCAGGAAGGCGGCGATCAGGGACAGCCGCGTCGGCAGCACCAGGCTCCTGGCGGAAACCATCGCCCGACTGGCGCGACCGCCACAGGTCTTCCTGTGCGCTTCGGCGATCGGCTACTACGGCGACCGCGGGGAGGAGGTCCTGCGGGAGGACGCCCCTCCCGGTCACGATTACCTGGCCGAGGTCTGCCGTGCCTGGGAGTCGGCCGCGGAGCCGGCGTCACGCCCGGGCGTTCGTGTCGTGCAGCATCGTTTCGGCGTCGTCCTGAGCCCCAAGGGGGGGGCGCTGCGAAAGATGCTCCCCCCCTTCCGGCTGGGGGTCGGGGGACGCATGGGAGACGGGCGCCAGTTCATGAGCTGGATCGCCCTGGACGACGTGCTGCGGGCGATCGAGCACACCCTCCTGACCGTGACGCTGCGGGGGGCGGTGAACACGGTGGCGCCGCACCCCGAGACCAATGCCGAGTTCACGCGCACGCTCGGAAGGGTCCTCGGGCGACCGACTCTCCTCCCGATGCCCGCCTTCGCCGCCCGTCTCGCCTTCGGCGAGTTGGCCGACGCGCTGCTCCTCTCGAGCCAGAGGGTCGAGCCGGCCCGACTGCTCGCCTCCGGGTACCGCTTTCTCCATCCGGACCTGGAACCGGCGCTTCGTTCCCTGCTTGGTCGACCAGCCTAGGAGCCTGTCCGAGTCGACGCGCATGAACCCGTGGCGAGGTCTCCGCGGACTCCCGCGGACGGTCTGGATCCTCTCGCTGACGACCCTAGTCAACCGCCTGGGGACGATGGCGCTCCCCTTCATGGCCCTCTACCTGACGCGCAGCCGTGGGTTCTCCGGCTCCGAGGCAGGCCTCGTGCTCACCGTGTACGGCCTCGCGGCGCTCCTGGCGGGCCCCCTCTCGGGCCGTCTCTGCGACCGCGTGGGGGCGGTGCGCGTGGCGCAGGCGGCGCTCCTCCTGTCGGGCGCCACGGTCATGACGCTCCCCTTCGCGCGCACACTCGGGGCGATCATGGCGATCACCGTCCTCTGGGCGTTGACCAACGAGTCCTTCCGGCCGGCCAACCTCACGCTGTTCTCGACCCTCGTCCATCCGAAGCAGCGCAAGGCGGCCTTCGCCCTGGCCCGCCTGGCCGTCAACCTGGGGATGAGCATCGGCCCCGCCGCCGGCGGCTTCCTGGCCTCCGTCTCCTTCCCCGCCCTGTTCCTCGTCGACGGAGTCTCCTCCCTGCTGGCGGGGATCGTGCTCGTCCTGTCCGCCGCACGTATGAGCATGCGGGTTCCGGCCCCCGCCGCGGAGCGCGGCGATCCTGATCGCTCGCACGGGAGGACGGCAGGAGCCGCTCCCGGCGGCCCGGCCGCGTGGAGGGACCGGCACCTGCTTTACTTCCTCGTCGCGCTCCTGCCGATCCTCGTCGTCTTCTTCCAGCACGAAGCGTCGATGCCGCTCTTCCTGGTCGGCGACCTCCACATGAAGGAGTCGTCGTACGGTCTGCTCTTCACCCTGAACACCGTCCTGATCATCCTGCTGGAAGTCCCGCTCAACTTGAAGACGGCGCACTGGCCCCACCGGCGGACCCTGGCCCTCGGGGCCTTCCTGATCGGCGCCGGCTTCGGCGCCATGGCGCTGTGCTCGGGCCCCGTGGGGGTCGCCCTCACGGTGGCGATCTGGACATTCGGTGAGATGATGCTGCTTCCCGGAAGCAGCGCCTACGTCGCGGACATCTCCCCGGCGGCGAAGCGGGGCTCTTACATGGGGCTGTACACCATGTCGTTCAGCGCAGCGTTCACCATCGGTCCCGGGCTCGGGGTGGCGCTGCTCGAGCGCTTCGGCGCGCGCGTCCTCTGGACCGCCGCCTTCGCGCTCGGCTGCCTGTCCACCGCCATGCTCGGCCGGGTGGGACCCCGCGCGGGCGCCGCGCCCGGCGAGGCGGCGCCGCTCGTCCTCCCGCCGACGGGAGAGGCCCTTTAGGATCCTGGTCCATGGAACCCTGCGCAGGCTTGCTGCGTTACATGCTCCGAAGGAGGACACGATGAGACTGTCTCCCGCAGTTCTGGCATTGTCCGTGCTCGCCCTGGCGCTCCCGGCCCCCGATGTCTCGGCCGAGACCACCAGGACGATCCGTCTCGAGCTGCCGGCGGGGGACGCCGGCCACTTTGCCGTGGAGAACCTCGCCGGCACGATGCGCGTCGCGCCCGGCAGCGTCTCCGTCCTCGTCGCGATCGCCACCATCCATGCCGAGGACGACGATCTCGCGAATGCCATGAAGTTCGAGCGGGTCCTCGACAAGAAGGGGGTGCCGACCCTGCGCGTCCGCTACCCGCTCGATCGCGAAAGCAGCATCCGCTATCCCGCCAGGGGGAACCGGGACGGCGGAATCATCGAGGGACTGTTCGGCGGCGGCTCCAATACGCGGACCGAGTACGACGGCGAACAGGTCAAGGTCAGCGACAACCGGGGCGTGCTGCTCTATGCCGACGTCGAGGTGCAGGTACCCCGCCAGCGTCTGGCGAACGCGACGTTCCGCAATCACGTCGGCCCGCTCGAAGCGCACGACGTCGACGGGACGATCGTGTTCGACACGGGGAGCGGCGACGTGACCCTGACCAGGGTGAATGGAGAGATCAAGGCCGACACCGGATCGGGCGACGTGAAGGCGAGCGACCTCGAGGGATCGTTCACCTGCGACACGGGGAGCGGCAATTGCGACGTGACCGGCTTCAAGGGGGAGAAGGTCGCCTGCGACGTCGGCTCCGGGGACGTCACCATCCGTTCTGTGGACGCGAAGCTCGTCGACGTCGACACCGGCTCGGGGGACGTGCACGTCATCGACGGCGACATCGAAGCGTTTCAGGCCGATACGGGATCGGGAGACGTCCGCCTGGAGAACCGGGGCGCGCG
>Ga0070704_100000991_pt1 | contig 14474 bp, 10 predicted proteins | sample KBSK5252metaG_FD_65467 | JGI IMG/M metagenome (GOLD analysis project Ga0070704, IMG submission 65467) | Corn, switchgrass and miscanthus rhizosphere microbial communities from Kellogg Biological Station, Michigan, USA - KBS K5-25-2 metaG | ecosystem: Host-associated > Plants > Roots >...
CCCCCGCACCCGGCGCTACGGCGCCGGAATCGTATTCGGCGGACGGTGATCGACCAGGAAGACGGCGGTCGGCGCCGCGAAGGCACCGCCCTGCGGCGCCGTGCTGCCGACGACCGACGCCGGCACGATCACTGCGCTCACGACGGAACCCGACACGCTCGCGCCGGCAATCGGGTTGTTACTGGCCGTTCCGGCCAGCCCACGCGGCAGCTTGGCCGAGAACAGCACCGGCGTCTTGGTGCCGGCGGCGGTGACCACCACGCGCAACGAATCGGCGGCGACGCTGTCACGCGGCAGGGTGAAGTAGGCGCCGACGCCGAGATACGCGAGATTCGAGACGCGCGGCGCGTCGGGAAGCGTATCCGTGGCGTGCCGGGTCAGGTTCACGTCGACGTTCCCCATCCCCACGCCGGCGTGCAGAACGCGAATGCCGACGGTCGCGCCGGGATCTGCCGCATCGTCAGGCACCACCCAGAGCACGTGTTTGGGCGTCGAGGCGGCGCGCGCGAACCCCGTATGGATGAGGGTATACGAGCTCGGGGAGGCGAGCGTCACCGACGTATCCACGATCGGCGTGCCCGTGACCGTGGGGTTGATGCTGCTCATGAAAACGCGGATCTGGTGCGTCCCGGCGTCGATGCCCTGGTAGAACATGTTCGAGCCGCGGAACACCGCATCGAAGAGCCCCGCGCTCGTAATGAGATCGACCGGGCGCATGTCCATTTCGCCCGTGTCGGGCACCGCATGCACCCAGTGCAAGGCGGCCTGCGGGGGCATCGTTTCCGTAAATGTGGCATCCTTTTTACACCCCAGGGCCACCGGAGCCACCGCGAGGACGCAGCAGACAGAAAACTTGAGTCGAGTCATTGCAACACTCACACGAAAAAGGTGATCGGGGCGGCTATTGGCCGTCGGGAGGCTTGCCACCGCCTTCGCTGCTGCTCCCGCCAAAACCGAACAGATTGAACGACGCGACCAGCGCTACGAACCCCGCCGTGAGGGCGCTGACCATGATGACCGTCTTGGGTGTCGAGAACTTTCGCTCGTACGTCGTCATCACATAGCTGCGAGGGAGCGGGACCGTTTCTCCGGTCCACTTGGAATGCGCTCCCCGGATGTCCACCACGTCCGTGACGGCCAGGACGTAGTTCGACTCAGTTGCCTGCACCAGCTGCCCGTCGATGCGCATCGTGTACGGGCCCACCTGCTGCGCCGTGTTCATGCGCCCTTCGTCATTGAGCAGCACCGTCACCTTAGTGCCCGGAGCGGGCTGCATCGTGGCGAGCGGGATCATCGAATAGCACCCCGCCAAAAGGGGCAGCACCACCACCGCCACGAGCAGCCGTCCGATCAGCGAAACCCAACGCATGCTTAATACACGCCACCCGCATAGAGACCGTAGTTTCCATGCGGCGCGCCTCCAGGAAGATTGGGACCGCCGGCGGAGTAGAACACCTGCCGCCGCGTGTCCATTTCTTGATAGGGCACCGGCCAGTACAGCGCCGTGCCTTCCGGCAGGTCGCCCCAACCGCGGCCCGCGAAATACCACATGCCATAACCGGTGTACGCCGTCTCCATCCGGTATTCCCACTTCATCGCATCCCACAGCGTCCCGCATTTCGAGGATTTGAAAGCGGCCGCAGCATTAGGAATACGCGGCACGCAGGCAATGCCGCCTGGAATCGCGGTGATGGTGTCAGCCAACGCGGCAACGGACGGCAACAGACCAATCGTCACCCGCGAGCTGTCGATACGCACCGTCGCGGCCGCAAAGTTGCCCGTGCGGATATAGCCCTCGGCCGCATACAGGCGGATTTCGGCCCGGGTCATAACCGGATAGGGACCCGTACTGCTGGCCGCGACAAAGTTCCGACTGCGAAAGAAATCGTACATCGAGATTTGCAGCGGGTTGCCTGGCTGGTCTTCGCCCGGTTGGCGATTGCGGACGTACGGGACTCCGGTAAAGCTGCGGTTCGAATCGGGGATTTGCGACGTGCGAATCGCCAGAGAACACGGGGCAAGGCAACTCGTGCCGCGTGGGAAGCGGCGATCCGCGGTGACAACGGTGAATGGTGTGCGGTTCGCAGGCGTCGTGTTGAGCCAAGCGTCGTACCCGCCCGAGCTGTCCGCCATGCCCATCCAGAACTGCGACATCTGATGCCAGTTCGCCGGCCCGGTCGCGAACGACTGAGCCGCCCAGATGACGTTCCACCCCGCCGTAGGATTCATGGAAATGTTGAAGTCGGCCGTGATGCCGGCGTTCGCATCGGCGATGATCGCGGCCCAATCGGCTGCCGCGCGCTCGGCGGGCGTCCGGGCCACCGACGCCCGGAACCGCGCTTTATACGAATGGATCAAGCGGAAGAACCCGGTGGTATCGAGTGCCACGCCGTTGATCCACGTGTTGGGCAGTGGGAACGAGCCGGGATTCGCGCGCGCGATCGTGATGGCCGAATCGAGCATCGTGTACGCCGCGGCGATCACGTCCGTGTAATACGACAACTTGACGATCGCCTGCGGATCGTCGTCTTCGCTCAGGATCGAGGCGGAATCGTACGTCATCGCCAGGTTGCCGAACGCGACGCCTTCGACGAACCGCGCGAAGGACCGCGCCCGCGCATCCACCGACGGCGATCCCAGCGTGCCCAGTTTGTTCATCGCGTTGATGCCGATCGTGGCCATGCGGGCCGCGCGGTGCAGCACGACGAAGTCGCGGTTGTTGCCGGCGTCGCCCGTGCTGTTGCGCGTGTTCTCGATGGGCGTCCGGGGAATCGCTCCCCGCGGACCCATCGCGAAATTGGCCAGCGCGGAGGTGTTTTCCATCCCCATCACTTGCAGCTGCGTCTGCAGATCGTCGTTGGACCCGCCGAGCGTGGCGTTTTGAATCTGGGCGTAGGTGTTCGAAATGAACGCCTCGACGTCGGCTGGTCGTCCCAGCGCCCGGTCGCGATCAGGATCGTTGAAGTCCTCGACCACCAGCGTGTCGCCGCACGCCAGAATTCCCATCAGGAAGAGGCTCCCCGCTACAAACCGAAACTTGGACATCGTTTGCTCCTCCACAGAAAAAGGGCATGCCGGATCCCCTCCGCGCCGGGCCAGAGGCCCGGCGCTTCGGGGACAAGCCGGCTTAGAACGTCGAGCTCAGTCCGAACGTGAATGTGCGCAGGTTCGGGAACGTGAAGGCATCCACGGCGTTGATCGCCGCCGATCCCGAGTTGTTCAGCGCCTGACCTCCCGACAACCCGACCTCGGGATCGAACCCGCGATAGCCCGTGATCGTCCACAGGTTGCGCCCGACCACCGCGACTTCCCAATCCCCCGTGCGGGCGATCGGACCGATGTGGTAGGAGACGAGCAACTCGCGCAGCTTTGCGTAGCTCGCGTCTTCGACCGTGTAGCTGTTGGGCGCGAGCTGGTCGTAGAACCCGCCCATACCGGTGAAGCCGTCGGCCGGCCCGGTCCGCCAGTAGTACCCGATCGGCTTTGCGTTCTCGACCGACTTCCCGGCCTGGTCGACGTCATGCGACAGAAAGTCGAGGTGTGCCCAGTGGAAGCCCTGGTTCCACACTTTTTGCCCGACCGCCGCGTCGACGAGCGCGTAGAAGTTGAACCGCTTGTAGCGCACGTCGTTGGTGACCGCGAACCGGAAGTCCGGCAGCGCATTCCCCAGGGCGACGTTCTGCGCCTGGCCCGCCGCGTTCCGCAGCAGGATCGGCATGCCCCAGTAGATGACGGGAATGCCCCACGGCGTGACGTTGGGATTACGCGCGGAGTTGTTGATCTGCGTGTCCCACAAGTTGTTGGTGATGCCCATGCCGGGGTTGTTGCCCGAGCCGACCCACACCAACAAGCCTTCGTCATTCACTTGGAATGAGCTGGTCGAGCCGCCGCAGTCCGTGTTGAACGGCGCGGGTAGCTCGGCGCAGCTTGTGATGAAGCGGTGACCGTAGAACGTGCCCAGCCGCTCGCCCACCTTCGCCTGGAAGATCGACCCCGTGCCCTGCAGATCGGCACCAAAGAAGAACGGCGGCACGTCGAGTTGGCTGACGACGGAGCGATTGCGATCGTAGATGAAGCGCGCCGACCACTGCATGTCGCGCCGCTGCATCAGCGGCACGTTGAGCGACATCTCGAGCGACTTGTTCGTCAGCGTGCCGGCGTTCAACCATTGCCGCTGGAAGCCGGTGGACGCCGAGACGGGGACGGGAAGAATCTGGTCCTCGATCAACGCGTGCGAGTACGTCACGTTCAACGCGTACCGATTCCACAGCTCGAGATCGACGCCCCCCTCCAGCTCCTTGTGCAGCTCGGGCTTCAGGTTCCGATTGCCGAGCGTCACCATCGAGAGCAGGCCGCCGGTGCCGACCTGGAACGTCTCATACTGCGCGTCGAAGCGCGGTGAGCCACCGGCGGTGCCGTAGGAGCCGTGCAGCTTCAGCTCGGTGATGGCCGGGACCGACCACCACGGCTCTTGCGCCACCCGCCACGCCAGCGAGCCGCGGCCGAACGTCGCCCAGCGGTTGTCGGGACCGAATAACGAGCTGCCGTCGCGCCGGATCAGCGCATCGACGATGTAGCGACTCTTATAATCCAGGCCCGCGCCGGCGAACACTCCGATCTGCCGGATGCGGTTCACCTGGGAGTTCGTGGTCCGTGTGCTCTGCGTCGTGTTCCCCAGGTCCGTCACGCCTTTGACCGACAGCGCGAAGCCGCTCGCGAACAGCGTGTCGTAATCGCGCTGCTCGAACAGGTACCGGAAGCTGTAGCGCGTCTTCAGGTCGGGCCCGAAATCCTTCTTGAATCCGGCGTTGACGCTGCCGTTGAGCGCCTCGCGGTTGGCGGTGCCGCGGATAATCGAGCCCGCATTGCCCCCCAAACCCGTGGTGGCGGACGTCGTGCGGAAGCCCTTGTCGTTGATTTGCGCTCCCTGGCCGCGGCGCAAATCGTAGCTGAAGTTCGCGTCGAGGTTGAACCAATTCACCGGCGAAAACGTCGCGGTGACGCCGCCGATGAAACGATTGACGACGTCTTGGCGATGCGTCTGGTACAGCGTCGACAGCGGGTTCTGATTCTGCGACCCCCCGCCTTGCAGGTTCGGCCGGATGTAGAGCCGTCCCAGCGTGTCGGTCCACAGGATGTTCGCGATCGCCGGAACGCGCGTCAGCCGGAAGAACGCGTTGCCGCCCTCTTCCTGGTTGATGCCGTCCGCGGTGCTCCGGGTGTAGGACGTGCGGAACGAAAGGTTCCAGTCCGTCCCAATGCCCTGATCGACGTTGATGCGGAAGGCGTTCCGCGTGAAGCCGTTCAGGTAGCGGATCGCGCCTTCTTCATGCCGGTTGGACGCGCTCGCGAAGAACCTGGTCTGGCTGCCGAAGCGGCCGGTAAGGTCGATTGTGTTCTCGAGGAACGGCTTCGGCGTCACCAGCTGATTGACGGCATTGTACTGCGTTCCCGGCCAGGCTTGCGACTGGAACCGCTGCCGCAGCAGCTGGCCCCCAATCGTCGAGCCGGGATCGATCGGGAAGCCCTTCGGGGGCAGCGAGAAATCTCCGGGATCGTTGTTGATCCGGTAGGCCTCCGTGAACCAGTCGAACGTGCGCGCGCACATCGGCTGGCCACCCACGGCCTCGCAGAACTGCGAGCCGGTCTCGTCGGTCGCGAGCGCCGTGTACCGCGCGAGGCCAAAGTCGCGCTCGATGTCGCTGACACCGGCTTCGCTGCGAATCCCGAACTTCACGCCTTCGAGGCTGCGGCGCCCGGACTTGGTCGTGATGTTGATGACGCCGTTACCCGCGCGCGCGCCGTACAGCGACGCGCCCGCCGCGCCCTTCACGACCTCGACGTTCTCGATGTCCTGCGGGTTGAGATCCGGAAGCCCGCCGTTGATGATGACACCGTCGACGATGTAGAGCGGATCCTGGCCGCGTCCCGACGCATTGATCGACGTTGGACCGCGAAGCAGCACCGAGGCTTGCGCGCCGGGACGACCGCTCGCGCTCACGATATTCGCGCCGGGCACCTTCCCTTGCAGCTGCGTCAGCGGGTTCGCCCCCGGTATCGGCATCTGCGCCGCATCGACGCGCGACACCGTGAACGGTACCTTCACCGCTTCGGTCGCTTCCTGTGTGCCGGTCACGACGATCGCTTCGAGCAGGTTGACGTCGTAGGAGAGTACGAGGTCCACCGCCTGCTCGCCCGACGTCAGCGTCACCGCCTTGCTGTTGGGCTTGAAGCCGATGGCCCGTACGCGCAGCACCACCTGCTGGCCGCGCACGCGCGCGCCCGGAACGAGCACCGTGTACTGACCCTGTGCATTGGTCAGCACGCCCATCCGGAGCTCCTCCACGAGCACATTGGCACCGACGACGGGCTCACCTCGATCGGAGGTGATGGTGCCGCGGATCACCGCATCTTGCGCCTGGACGGTGCGCGGTCCGGCGAGCAGCAACGCCAGCGCCGCGGTCCCGGCGAAGAAAACGCCACGACATTTCTGGAGCATGGAAACACCCTCACGTGGACTGGAAAAAGGAATGACAGCAAAAGGAAGGGGACCAACAAAAGATGAACGCGCGGTTTCCCCAAAGGGAAACCGCCCGGTAATGGCGGGACGGTTTTCACAAGCGAGCGTGACGGTCATACCGCTCGAGGTTCAGGTGACGGCCTGAGGGCCTCCACCTCGGTTATACGCCGTGATGCATAACCCTGTCAAGACCTGCGTGTCCGGGTTGCGAACCGGCGAATGGGCCCTATCATCTTATACTCCCCGGTTAGGGCGGCCGGTCAAGGTGCGCATACCCATTCTTGCAGTTCTGACAATTGGGCTGGAAGCCGCCATGGCCCCCGCAGGCCCCGCCCAGACCCTGGCACAGAGCAGCGGCATCATCGGCCGGGTCATCGACCAGCAGTCTCAGCAGCCCCTGGGAGGGGCGACCGTCAGCCTCCTCGGCACCCGGCGTCAGACGGCGACTGATACCGGTGGGCGGTTCACCCAGGCAGGCCTGGGTCCGGGCACCTACCTGCTGGAAGTCAGGGCTATCGGCTACGGCGTCAGCTCCTGGCTCCTAAAGCTCCGGCAGGGGGAGGTCGTCGACTACACCTTCGAAGTGGCCCCCTTGGGCGTGGAGCTCGAGCCGGTGACTGTCGAGGGGCGGCCATCAATCATCGGTCGCCGCCTGCGGGAATTCGAGGAACGGCGTCATGCCGGGAGGGGCGTCTTCATTACTGAAGACCAGATCGAGACCAGCAATGCCGCGACCATGGCGGATTTACTCCGTGGCGTCCCCGGGGTACGCCTGAATTGCCGTTCCGGAAACTGTACCGCGCAGATGACCCGGGGCGCGCGCGGAGTCTGCGCGGCCGATTGGGTCGTCGACGGCCTGCCCGCCAGCTTTTCGGGAACCCCGGCCCTCCCTGTCGTCGGCATCGTCGCCGTTGAGATCTATCGCAGTCCCGGTGAAGTCCCCGCGGAGTTCCTCAAGCCAGACTCCCAGTGCGGGGTCATCGCCATCTGGACCAAGTCGGGCCCCTGAGCCTCATCGCTTCCCGCTCGCGTCTCGCGCGCATCGCGATCATTGTCCCGTGCCTTTCGCTCGGGACCGTGCTCGCGTCACTGCCCCAGGCGCAGGATCCGCTCGCCGCGCGCTCCAAAGGCGCGCGGACCGCCCCTGTGACGGTCTATGAAATGGGCGACTTTCAGTGCCCGGCGTGCCGTTCGTTCACCGTGAACATCATGCCGACGATCCAAAAGCAGTTCATCGCGAGCGGCAAGGTGCGGTGGGTCTTCATTAATCTTCCGCTCGTGAGCATTCACCCCAATGCCATGGCGGCGGCCGAGGTCGCGATGTGCGCGGCGCGTCAGGGACGTTTCTGGGAGACACACGACGCGCTCTACTTCGGGCAGGACGAGTGGGCCCGGCTCGACCAGCCTCGTTCCACTTTGATCACGCTCGCGCAGCGCGCCGGCGCAAACCGCGCGAAGCTCGTTGCGTGCCTCGACAGCGGGACGGTGCGGACGGAGGTGCAGCAAGACGCCGAGCGTGCCGTCCGCTCGGGCGCAAACTCCACCCCTTCCTTCTATATAGAGGGCGGGTTGTTGCAGGGCTCTCCAGGTACGCCCGATCCGATGGTGCAGATTCTCGACTCCGTCTATACGGCCCGCACGCAAAAGCAATAAGTGAGCGCTTCACGACCGTCGCTGCTGTACCGGCTGAGCGTGAACATGGCGAGCCGCGCCGCGCCGCTCATGGCGCGATTCTCCAAGAAACTCGCCCGCGGCCTCGACGGCCGGCGCGGGCTCGCCGCGCGCGTCGCAGCCTGGGCCAGCACCCAGCGCGATCCGAAGCGGCCGCTCGTCTGGATGCACGCGCCCTCGGTTGGGGAGGGGCTGCAGGCGAAGCCGGTACTCGAGACGTTGCGGGCGGAGCGTCCTGACTGGCAGCTCGCGTTCACGTTCTTTTCACCATCGGCGGAGCGGCTCGCCCGGAATCTTCCGGTCGACGTCGCCGACTACCTGCCGCTCGATCGGCCGTCGGAAGTGAACGCGGTGCTGGACGCGCTCCAGCCGACGGCGCTCGTCTTCAGCAAGCTCGACGTGTGGCCCGAGCTCACGCTGGCGGCGTCGCGGCGCGGCGTAAAGCTGGGCCTCATCTCCGCCACCGTGTCGCTGGAGAGCTCGCGGCTGCGCTGGCCCACGCGGAAGTGGGGCGCGAGCGCGTATGCGGCGCTCGACCGCATTGGAACGATCAGTGAAGACGACGGGCAGCGACTCGAATTGCTCGGCGCGCGTCCCGACGCCATTGCCGTCACCGGCGACACGCGGTACGACAGCGTGGCGGAGCGTGCCGCGCGACTCGACCGCACGCGCGAGCCATTGGCTCGTCTCGCGGCATTGGGCACCGCGCCGGACGCGTTCACAATCGTCGCCGGCTCGACGTGGCCCTCGGATGAAGCGGTCCTCCTGCCTGCCTTCGCGGACCTGCTGGTCCAGCTGCCGACTGCACGTCTGATCCTCGCCCCGCACGAGCCGAACCCCGATCATCTCGCGGGCATCGCCGAGCGGCTGCGGCATCTGAAGCTGCCGCGCCCCGTCCGCCTGTCACAGCTCGAGCATGCGAAGGCCGGCCCCGTCGTCGTGGTGGATCGCGTCGGGATTCTCGCCGATCTCTACGCGCTGGGCGAAACGGCGTTCGTCGGCGGCGGTTTTCATCGCGCCGGGTTGCACTCGGTGCTCGAGCCCGCGGTCTTCGGTGTGCCGATCACCTTCGGGCCGCACTGGCGGATGAGTCGCGACGCGGCGCTGCTGCTCGACAAGGGCGGAGCCATGGCGCTGCCGGGCGACGCCCGCCATCCGCTGCACTCACAGTGGCTGGTGTGGCATCATGATCCGGCGGCTCGACGCAAAGCGGGGATTGCCGCCCTGGAGATGGTGGAAGAAGGCCGTGGCGCGTCCGAGCGCACGACGGCGCTCGTCCGAGGGCTGGTCGAGTCATGAAGCATCTGCTCATCCTTTTCGGGACGCTCACGCTCGCCTGCGGGTCGTACCACCGTCCGCCCGCTGCCCCTGCGCCGCAGGACAGCTTCGCGATCGTTGTCGTCAATCATCATTGGCTGGATGTGACCGTCTATCTGGTCCACGATGGCCAACGCACGAGGGTCGGCACGGTGACCGCCACGACGACCCAGCAATTCGATCTTTCGGCCCGATTGCTCGGCGCGACGCGACGGGTGTCGTTGATCGGAGAGGCGGTGGGAAGTAAGGAGGCCGTGCGCACCGAGACGCTCACGCTGCAGCCGGGCCAGTATATCGAATGGACGCTCGAGAATGCCCTGCAGCGATCGAGCGTCGCGTTGTACTAGCGAGGTTTTCCTCCGCCTCCGCCGCCGCTGGAGCCGTTGCCCGCGATCTTGAACGCCTGGACGGTCAGCAGAAACGCGGCGATGGAAATTCCACCGGCCAACGTCGTTCGGCCGATCGAAAACTGCCGCTCCGAAAAACCATTCACCCATTGGCGCTGCAGTGTCACTCGTTCGCCTTTCCAGCCCAGCGAAGTGCCATGCCGCAGATCGACCGCGTAGACCGACATGGCGTACGTGGAGTCGTCCGCGGAGAGGAGCCGGCCCCGGACGGTCCCGACGTCCGGCCCAAGGTATCGCCACAACCGCTCGGTTCCTGAATCGGTCAGCGCGGCCGACACATACATCTCGGAACTCGGCTGCTGCTCGATGGGCCGGTAGTAATAGCACGCCGTCGTAAGCCAGACTCCAACGACCACACCAAGCAAACGCATGCGGGGATGCCCCTGAGAGAAAATGTTGGGGCGGTTCGTAATGACCCGAACCGCCCCAAGTGTCAACCTATCCCACACCACTGCGGTCCGCTACGGACAGGCGGTGGGGTCGTTCGGATTGCGGAAACCGTTTGTCGACAGCTGCGTCGAGGGCGACGGGATGTTCGGATTGGCGTTCTCTTCAGCCAGCCCGTAGAACAACCGGCCCGGGACCTTATTGGCGAATTCCGTCGTGGCGAACGGAACCAGCGCCGGCAAGCAGGTCCTGCGATAATCGTTGTAGGTCTCGATGTTCTGGAACAGGGCCACGTACTTCTCCGTCATGATCGAGTCGAGCAGGGCGGCGCCGGAGATACCCACGAGATTCGCCAGCGGCACCACGGCCCGCGCGTTGTTCAAATTGATCAACGCGCCAGGATCATCCGCCGTGGCATGCTTCGCTTCGGCGAGAATGAGCTGATTCTCGACGTAGGTCAGCAACGGTTGCCGGAATTCCGCGACATGCCGCGTGCCACCGGCTAGCGCCGAGACCTGCGCCGCGGGCACGGGCGGCGGATTCACATCCTGCCCGCCATATCCGCCCAGGGTGTTTTGGCCGAAGTACTGCGGTAGCCGTGGATCGGAGCGAGCGACCATGATATCCACGAGGCGCTTTCCGGCCACGACATCCTGACCGAACGTGGTGGCGCCGAACTGCACCCAGATGTTGCCCTCGCCGGTGCCCGACCCGTGCGCAGTCCGGAAATCACCGCTCGCGTCGGTAATCCCGCTGTTCGCGGCCGTAATGGCGGCCGCATATGCGGCGGCGCCGTTGACTTCGGCCGTGTGCAGGTAGAAGCGGGCCTTAAGCGTATGCGCCGCGGCGATCCACTTCGCGGTGTTGCCGCCGTAGACGAGATCGGCTCCAAGCGGACCCGCTCCGGTGCCCGACCCGAGGTTGACGATGCCGCTATCCAGCAGCGCTTGGACGTCGCCGTATACCTGCATCTGCGGATCCAGCGCGGGTGTGGAAATAGCTCCGGCGGCCTCGCGGTAAGGAACGTCGCCCCACAGGTCGGCCGCCGTGCCGATCACGAATGCTTCGTAGACCTGCGCAATGCCAAGCCAGACGCGATCATTCACCGCCCGGGCATCCGTCTCGACTTTGCGAATGTCGATGAGCCCGCCGCCGGAGTAGATGCTGGTGAAGTCAAACGACCAGCTGGCGTTCGTTACCGTGTACTCTCCGAACTGCTCGACGAAGCGACCGCCGATCCCCGTGCACTGTTGCATCCACATGCACGTGGTCAACGGGAGCGTGCTCTCCTGCATGCCGAAGAATCCGGCCTGCACGGCCATGAAGCTTTGCTGCAACGTCGCCGCAGACGGATGGTTCGGGTCGTTGATGACGTCAGTCTCCGTCAAAAAGCTGCTGCAGCCCATCATCCCCGCGCCCAAGCTCACGGCGAGGGTCATGATAGCGAAGCTGCGCATGGAGCGTGTCATGGTCGCCTCCCGTTACTTGTTGAGGGTGAAGCCGATGATGAACGAGCGCGCCTGCGGCATGTTGAAGTAGTCCGCGCCGCGGGCATCGGTGGTCGATCCGGTGAGGTTGCTCTCCGGATCATAGCCGGTGTAGTTCGTCCACGTCACCAGGTTGCGTCCGGTGACCCGCACGTCGAAGCTCGAGATACCGAGGACGCGCCCGACCCAGGCCTGGTCGAACGTGTACGCGACGGAGATCTCGCGGAGCTTCACGAACCCGGCGTCCTCCATGCAGGGCTCGTCATTTGCCCCAGTGAACGGGCACGGGGCCGAGCCGTCGCGGTACCAGTTTTGTCCGATCGGCACGGGAGTGCCCGCGCCCGGGCCGACGACCGCTCCGTTGAACCAGCCGCCCTGTCCGAACGTCTTCATGTTCCCCGTACACACGTCGCTGGCGTCACAAACGGCGCGCTGTTGGGTGTCCCCGTGAGTCCCGTAACTCCACAGGGCGCCCTTGGTGCCGTTCCACATATCGCCACCGTGGCGGATGTCGAGCAGACCGGTCACCTGCCACCTGTGGAAGCGGACCGCGGTGCTGAGGCTGCCGGTCCAGCGCGGATTGGGATTCCCGACGACGCGCGGATTCGGATCGTCGAGCGGGAAGCCGTTCGCGTCGATGTACATCGCGCCCTTCGGCGCACCGTCGCACGCAGTAGGATCCGGAATCACGGAAGGATCGCTGACGCCGCACCGGACGAATCCGTACCCATAGATCACGCCGAGCTCTTGTCCCACGATTGCGACATTGCCCAGCGATCCGGCAAACGAGCCCGGCAGTGTGTAGTACGTCACGCCGGCCAGATTCTTGACCACGTTCCGATTGCGCGCCCACTGCACGCCCAGATCCCAGCTGACTGACGGCGACGTATAGGGCCGCATGTTCAGCGATACCTCGTGGCCCGAGTTCTTGGCCTGCGCGGCGTTGCGCGGCTCGAACTGGTAGCCGGTCGAGGGCGGCAGCTGCAGCAGCAGGATCATGTCCTTCGTGGTCGCGTCGTAGTAGGTGTAGTGCAGATCGACGCGGTCGCGCAGCACACTCAAGTCGAATCCCGTCTCGAATTCATTCGTACGCTCCGGCTTCAGCGAGCTGGCGGGCGACGTATCGCTCGTCGCCAGTCCTCCAAAGCCGGCCTGCGTCGGCAACAGACCCGTGCCCTGTGAGATGCCGGACAGCAGTCCGGTCGAGAACACGCGCGAGGTCAGGTACGGGCTCGGCTCGTTACCGGCCGAACCGTAGGCCACGCGGAACTTGCCGAACTGCAGCCACGAGGGTGGCGAGATCGCCTTGGTGAATTCCCACGCCACACTCGCTTTCGGAAACCAGCTGCGCTGATTCTCCAGCCCGAACGTGGACGATCCGTCGTTGCGGGCGGCCACCGTCAAGTGCAGCTGGTCGTATGCGTCCAGCGTTCCCTGCCCGAACCACGACAGGTCGTGAATGTTGGTCTCGGCGTCGATCGGTGGATCGCGCTTCGTCGTGTTGCTCAGCTTGAGGGGCAGCGGCGCGATCAGATTGCGGCCCACGACGCCGACCTGGCGGAATTCGCGCGAATTCAGGTCGTTGCCGAGCGTCGCCGTGCCGCTGAAGTTCTGGTTCAGCCGGTACGAGGCCGTGCCGCTGATCGTCTGGCTGACCTGATAGTTGACGAGCTTCCCTTCGATCACCCGTCCGCCGCCATCGTCTTGCTTGCAGATGTCCGAAGCGGAGATCGGGCAGCCCTGCAGTCGCTCATCACTCGCGTAGTCGGCGCCCAGCGTGTAGTTCATCCGCAGCCAGCTGTTCGCGAGATACTCGAGGTTCACGTTCCCGAACACCCGGCCCACATCGGCCGTGTTCTTCTGCTCGTAGAGGATGTACAGCGGATTGTCAAAGCCCCGGTCCTGCACCAGGCTGTCGGGGTGCTGGCGGCGGAACGAGCGATGAAAACCCGTCACCGGATCGAGGTACGGATAGTTGTTGAAGTCGGGCGGGGTTCGCAGCAGCGCAAGCTCCAACCCGTTGACGTTGTTCCCCCGCTCGATGAACGCGCCGCTGGTATTGGCGAATGCCAGGTTACCGCCCACCCGCAGGTTGTCCGTCAGCCGGTGCGTGCCCTTGATGCGCACCGAGGTCCGGTTGAAGAGATCATTGGGACCGAGAAACATCCCGTTGTGATGATTGTTCTCCGCCGAGAGAAAAAACGTCGTCCGGTCGTTACCGCCCGAGATCGTCAACGCGTTTTCGAACTGGTACCCGGTCGTATACCCCTCGTGCGAGTGGTCGAACACCTGCCCGGCACCGATCGCGGGACCCCAGCTGCGGCGGCAGATACCTGCGCTCGGATTGTCGCAGTCGCCCGGTGCGGGAGCGATGCCGGCGCTGCCCTGGCCGTATCCCGTCTCTAACGGGTAATAGCGGCTCGGCCGATCAGTGGAGACCGTACTGCGCAGCGAGAACCGGGTCGGCCCGGCATGCCCCGATTTCGTCGTGATGAGAATGACACCCTGCGCAGCACGCGCGCCATAGATCGCGCCTGCCGACGCACCCTTCAGGATTTCAACCGACTCGATGTCGTTCGGGTTGATGTCGACCGCACGGTTCTGCTGCGTCGTGCCGTCGGCGGCGCCCGAGACGTCCTGGACGTCCCACGATCCGGTCGACGTGGTGGAGTTGTCGATCGGCAC
>Ga0070704_100000992_pt1 | contig 14464 bp, 16 predicted proteins | sample KBSK5252metaG_FD_65467 | JGI IMG/M metagenome (GOLD analysis project Ga0070704, IMG submission 65467) | Corn, switchgrass and miscanthus rhizosphere microbial communities from Kellogg Biological Station, Michigan, USA - KBS K5-25-2 metaG | ecosystem: Host-associated > Plants > Roots >...
AAAGCCAACGTCGTCGCGGGCGAAGCGGGCGGCATCACGCAGCACATCGGCGCGTACCAGGTCACGCTCAAGGACAACCGCAAGATCACGTTCCTCGACACGCCGGGTCACGAGGCCTTCACGGCCATGCGTGCCCGCGGCGCTCAGGTGACGGATATCGTCGTCCTGGTCGTCGCCGCCGACGATGCCATCATGCCGCAGACGATCGAAGCGATTTCGCACGCCAAGAACGCCGGCGTGCCGCTCGTCGTGGCGATCAACAAGATCGACCTGCCGACGGCGAACGTGCAGAAGGTGAAACAGGACCTGTTGTCGCACGGCGTCGTGCTCGAGGAGTTCGGCGGCACCACGTTGATGACGCCGATCTCCGCCAAGAAAGGCACGAACGTCGACGCGCTGCTGGATCAGATCCTGCTCCAGGCCGAGCTGCTCGATCTCAAGGCGAATCCCGACCGCAAGGCGCAGGGCACGGTGCTCGAGGCGCAGCTCGATCCGGGGAAGGGCGCACTCGCCACGATCATCGTGCAAAACGGCACGCTCCGCGTGGGCGACGATTTCATCTGCGGCCAGTACTCGGGCCGCGTCCGCGCGATGTACGACGAGCGCGGCGGCACCGAGCAGGACGCCGGACCTTCCACGCCGGTCCAGATCCTCGGCTTCGAGGGCGTTCCGGAGGCCGGGGACACGTTCCTCGCCATGGCCGACGCCGCGGAAGCGCGCGACATCGCGCAGAAGCGCCAGCGCCTCGAGCGCGAAGCGCAGCACCGGCGTACCGGCAGGGTCAAGACGCTCGAAGACTTCATGGCCGAAGCGGCGGCGGGCGGCGTTGCCACGCTGCGGATCATCATCAAGGCCGATCAGGGAGGTCCCGCCGAGGCGTTGGCGGACGCGCTGGCGCAGCTCTCGACGGCCGAGGTGAAGGTCGAAATCGTGCACCGCGGCGTTGGCGCGATTACGGAGTCCGACGTGCTGCTCGCGCGGGCGTCCGGCGCCATCATCGTCGGCTTCCACGTGCGCCCCGATTCGAACGCGCGCGCCGCCGCCGACCGCGAGCGGGTGGAAATCCGGACCTACCGCATCATCTACGAGGCGGTCGAAGAGGTGAAACTGGCGATGGAAGGCCTGCTCGCCCCGGAGAAGAAGGAAGTGGTGCTGGGCGAAGCCGAGGTGCGCCAGATCTTCAAGATCGCCAAGATCGGCACGATCGCCGGGTGCTTCGTGCGCTCGGGCGTGATCCCGCGCACGGGGCGCGTCCGCGTGATTCGCAACGGCGTCGAAGTGTACGACGGCACCCTCGCATCGCTCAAGCGCTTCAAGGACGACGTCCGCGAGGTCCGCGAGGGCTTCGAGTGCGGCATCGGGATCGAGAACTTCAACGACGTCAAAGTGAGCGACCTGATCGAGTCATACCGGATCGAGGAGGTCGCGCGCTCCCTCAGCGCCGCTGAGTCGTGATCGTCGGCGTGATGGTGTGGGAGCTGCATCTGCCGGCATGCCAATCGCTCAAGGACAAGCGGACCATCGTGAAGAGCCTGAAAGACCGGTTGCACAATCGCTTCAACGTCTCGGTCGCCGAGACGGGGCATCAGGATCTGTGGCAGCGTGCCGAGCTGACGGCGGCTGTCGTCAGTACCGACCGCCGCCACGCGGAGAGCGTGCTGCGGGAAGTCGATAACCTGGTCGCGGGCGCCGACGGCGCGCGCATTGTGGACACGAGCGCGAGCTATCTCTGAGATGAAACGACCGAGCCATCGCCCCGAGCGTGTCGGCGAGCTGATCCGGGAAGCCGTCGGGAAGTTTCTCACCGGCGAGGTGCGCGATCCGCGCATCGGGTTCGTCACCGTCATCGGCGTGGATGTGTCGGCCGACATGTCGCACGCCAATGTGCGGGTCAGCGTCATGGGGACCGAAGAAGAGAAAGCACGGTCGCTGGAAGGGCTGGGGAGCGCCGCCCGCTACCTGCGCGCGCAGGTGTCGAAGGTGCTCCATCTGCGCACCAGCCCGGAGCTGCATTTTCATCTGGATCGCGGGCTCGAGCATGCGCAGCGCATCGACCAGGTCCTGAAGGAGCTCAAGGAGCCGCAAGACTGATCGCTGGGATCGTGTTGGTCGCCAAGCCGGCGGGCCCCACATCCCATGATGTCGTGGATATCGTGCGCCGCGCGCTGGGCGAACAGCGCATCGGCCACCTGGGAACGCTGGATCCGTTCGCCAAGGGATTGCTGGTGCTGGTGGTGGGCCGGGCGACGCGGCTCGCGCCATTTGCCGCGGCGTGGCCCAAGTCGTATGAGGGCGTGATTCGCCTCGGCGTGACTACCGAGACGGACGATCTGATGGGTGCCGTCACGCGCACGGCGCCGTGGACGCACATCACGGTCGCGGAGCTCGCGGCCGTGATCCAGAGTTTCCGCGGCGGCTACGAGCAGCGGCCGCCCGCGTACTCGGCGGTAAAGATCGGTGGCGAGCGCGCGTACGCCCGCGCCCGCCGCGGCGAGACCGTCGAACCCGCGCCGCGCCCGGTCGAGATCCGCGCGCTGGAGATCGTCGAGGCGGCGATGCCCGATCTGCGGTTCCGGGCGACCGTGAGCGGCGGGACGTACCTGCGGTCGCTGGCGCGCGACATCGGCGCGCAGCTCGGCTGCGGCGCGCACCTCGCGGCCCTGCGGCGCACGGCGGTTGGGCCGTTGCAAGTGGACGATGCCGTAGCTCCGGAGGCCGTGACGCTGGCGGCGGTACTGGATGCGGCGGTTTTGGTGGCGCATTTGCCGCGACGCCAGGTGGATCAGCAGGAACGGGACGCGATTGTGCACGGGCGCCCGATCGGGGGCAACCCGCCGGCTGACGGCGGACAGCTGACGGCCGTTTTCGCGGGAGACGAGCTGTTGGCGGTCGCGGAGCAGTCGGGCGAGTTTCTCAAGCCGCGCACCGTTGTGGCGGGCGAGTGATGCGCGGCGCGGTCGTCACCCTGGGTAGCTTCGACGGCGTGCATCGCGGCCATGCGGCGGTGTTGGCCGAGGTCCGGAAGCGGGCGCAGGCGGCGCAGCTCGAGAGCGTGCTGGTGACGTTCGACCCGCATCCGCTGGAAGTCGTGAATCCGGCGGCGGCGCCGAAGCTGCTGACGGTGACCGACGAGAAACGCGAGCTGGTGGCGGCGCAGGGTATCGCGCGATTCGTGGTGCTGCCGTTCACGCCCGCGGTCGCGCAGCTCGATGCTCAGGCGTTCGTGCGCCGGCTCTGCGACGAGTACGACATGCGCGAGCTCGTGATGGGGTACGATCACGGGTTTGGCCGTGGGCGCGGGGGCGACGTGGAGCTGGTGCAGCGGCTCGGCAGCTCGCAACAGTTCACCGTCACCGTGGTCGAGGCGGTGCGCGACAACGGCCAGCCGATTTCCTCGACGTTGATCCGGACGGCAGTCGCGCATGGGGGGGACGACCTCGAGGCGGCGGCGCGGTGGCTGGGTCGGGCGTACAGCATCAGCGGCCGCGTGGTTCGCGGTGCAGGGAGGGGACGCACGATCGGCGTTCCGACGCTGAACCTCGCGCCGCCGGATCCTCGCAAGTTGTTGCCGCCCGACGGCGTGTATGCGGTACGGGTCAGGATCCCGGAGTCGGGATCTCGGAGCCAGGCTCGCGACTCCCGGGTCCTGGAATACGGGGGGATGATGAATCAGGGCCCGCGACCTACCTTTGGAGAGCAGGGTCGCGTACTCGAGATTCATCTGTTCGATTTCGCCGGTGAGCTGTACGGGGAGACGGTCACAGTGGAATGGGTCCGCCGCCTGCGCGAGGTGCAAACGTTTCCGTCGCGCGAGGCGCTCGTCGCGCAGCTGGAGCGCGACCGGCAGGCGGCGCGGGCGACCCTCAACCGATAGAGAGACGTGATGGACAAGAGGATTCGTGGTCGACTCTGGGTGATCGCCGCGCTCGTGGTGCTGAGCGTCATCTCGCTCGTGCCGCGCAACCAGACGCAGCGCGTCATCGATCCGGCGTCAGGACGGCTCAAAGACACCACCGTTCGCCGCCTGCCGGTCAATCTGGGCCTCGACCTGCAGGGCGGCATTCACCTCGCGCTTGAAGTCGACCAGACGAAGGGTCCGGTGCCCGACTGCGCCGACGCGATTCAGCGCGCCGAGAAAGTCGTGCGCACGCGCATCGACGAGTTTGGCACGACCGAGCCGGTCGTGCAGATCCAGGGGCGCTGCCGCCTCATCGTCGAGCTCGCTGGCGAGAAGGACCCCGCCCGCGCAAAAAGCGTGATCCAGCGGACGGCCTTCCTCGAGTTCCGCATCACCGACATGAAGGGTGTGTTCAAGGATGCGTTGCCGGCGATCGACGCCGCGCTCCGCAAGGCGGGCATCAAGTCCCGCGGCGATCAGACGCCCTCGGCGGTCTCGCAGCTGTTCGGGGGCGACACGAGCAAGGCGGCGCGCGACTCCGCCGCCGACGCGAACGCGCCCGGGGTGCTCTCCTCACTGTTGAACCAGCGCCCGCAAGGCGTGCCCGGTGAATACCTGGTGCCCGAGGAGCAGTGGCCGCTCGTCGACAGTCTGATTCAGCGGCCCGATGTGAAGTCGCTGATTCCTCGCGGCTTCGATCTCAAGTGGGGTGCGCAGACCGAGGCGTATGGCGCGCGGCTGTACCGTCCGCTCTATGCCGTGGACTCGCGGCCCATCATCACCGGGGAAGAGCTGACCAAAGCGTCCGCGCGGCGCGACCCCGTCACGAACCAGTCGGTCGTGACATTCCAGCTCGGTCGCCGGGGCGCGCGCATCTTCTCGCAGGAGACCGGCCGCCACGTCGGCGACTTCATGGCCATTCTGCTCGACGGCCGGGTGCAGGGCGCGCCGCCGGTCATTCGCAGCCAGATCGGCGCCAACGGCCAGATCGAGCTCGGCACCAAGCCGTTGCAGGAAGCGAGCGACCTCGCGCTCGTCCTGCGGGCCGGCGCGCTCCCCGCGCCCCTCACGATCGTCGACGAGCGCGCGATCAGCGCCACGCTGGGCGCCGATTCCATTCACGACGCGGTCGTGGCCGGGGTCGTCGGCGTGGTGCTCGTGATTGTCATCATGATCGGGTACTACCGCGCCGCCGGCGCGCTCGCCGTGGCCGCGCTGACGCTCTATTGCCTCTTCACCCTCGCGGGGCTGGCGGCGTTCGGCTTCACGCTGACGCTGCCCGGCCTGGCTGGCTTCGTGCTGTCGATTGGGATCGCGGTCGATGCGAACGTGCTCATTTTCGAGCGCATTCGCGAGGAGCTGGTCCACGGCAAATCGCTGCGTCTCGCGGTGGACGACGGCTTCCTGCATGCGATGAACGCCATCGTGGACTCGAACGTCAGCACCATCCTCACCGCGCTGATTCTGTACGCCGTGGGAACCGGTCCCGTGCAGGGCTTTGCCATTACCTTGATCATCGGTATTATCGCGTCGATGGTCTCGGCGATCTTCGTCGTGAAAACCCTGTTCCTCATCTGGCTGAACCGGCGGCCCGACATGGTCACCCTGAGTATCTGATGATCAGACTCTTCGCGAACGCGAATTACGATTTCATCAAATGGCGCCGTGTGGCGTTCTCGCTCACGGGCGCCATCATGGTGGTCGGCGCCGGCTTCCTGGCCACGCGCGGCCTCAATTACAGCATCGAGTTCACCGGCGGCACGTCCGTGCAGTTCGAAGTCGCCCACAAGGTGGAGACGGCGGACATCCGTGCGGCGCTCGACAAAGTGGGCCTCCGGGGCGCCGACGTCTACAACTTCGGCTCCGATACCTCGTACGTCGTGCGCGCCCGGCTGGGCGAGCAGGCGGCCGAAGGCGACGCGGGGACGCAGGCGGTCGCGGATTCCGTCGCGCGCGCCCTCGATCAGAGCATCGGGCCGGGGCAGTACCAAATCGCGCAGCGCCAGTCGGTGGGCCCGAAAGTGGGCCGCGAGCTCCAGGGCAAAGCCCTGTTGGCCATCCTGCTCAGCTTCGTCGTCACGCTGATCTACCTGGCATTCCGCTTCGAATGGCGCTTCGGACTCGCCGCCGTCGTTGCGACGGCGCACGACGTCGTCGCCACCGTGGCGTTCATCAGCGTGATGCATCTCGAGGTCAGTCTCGTGGTGGTCGGTGCGGTGCTGACCGTGGTCGGGTACTCGCTCAACGACACGATCATCATCTTCGACCGGGTGCGCGAGAACCTGCGCAAGTACCGGCGCCAGAATCTCTACGAGATCCTGAACCTCTCGATCAACGAGACGTTGCCGCGCTCCGTGCTGACGCACGGCACCACGATCGCGACGACGCTGGCGCTGTTGGTGCTCGCCGGCGAGGTCATCCGGCCGTTCGCGTGGGTGATGTCGTTCGGCATTTTCACGGGCACGTTCTCTTCCATCTATATCGCGGCGCCCGTGTTGCTCTGGATCGAGAAGCGCTGGCCTGGAGAGGACGCCCGCGGAGCGCGCGCCTTCGGGACGCGCGTGCCGGCGAAGCCGTCCGATTTCGCGCCGGCGACGCCGACCTCGTCGCCGTCGCCCCGCACGCCGCAGCCGACGCGGTAGCCGGAGCGCAGCATGCTGCGCTCCACTCTGGTCGATACCCATTGTCACCTGGGTGATCCGGCGTTCGATGCCGACCGCGCTGCCGTGCTCGCGCGCGCGCAGGCGGCCGGCGTTTCCCACGTCGTCGTGATTGCGGAATCGCTGTCCGCGAGCGAGCGCGCCGCGACGCTGGCGCGCGGCTCCACGGGTCTCTCGGCGACGGCCGGAGTGCACCCCCACGACGCCCGTACCTGGTCGGCCGACACGCTCGCGCGCGTACGCGAGCTGCTGGCGGTCCCGGAAATGGTGGCGGTAGGGGAGACGGGGCTCGACTATCACTACATGCATTCGCCGCGCGAAACGCAGCGCGCCGCATTCGAGGCACAGCTCCAGCTGGCCACCGACCTCGGCAAGCCCGTCATCGTGCACGCCCGCGATGCCGACGACGACATGGCGGCGATGCTGCGTGCACTGGCGCCGCGGCCGCCCGTCGTCGTGCTGCACAGTTTTTCATCCGGCGACGACGTCTGGGACGCGGGCGCGAGTATCGGTGCATATTTCTCGTTCAGCGGCATGATCACATTCAAGAATTGGAACCGGACCGACCGCCTGACCGCCTGTCCACCCGACCGCTTGTTGCTCGAGACGGACGCGCCCTATCTGGCGCCGGTGCCGCATCGCGGCCAGCGGAACGAGCCGAGCTTCGTGCGCGACGTTGCCGTGCGCGCCGCGGCGCTGCGCGGGGATTCCGCCGATGACCTTGCGCGTCGCACCACAGACAATGCCCGGCGCTGTTTCGGCGCGCGGCTGGAGGTGTCGTTGTGACGACTGCGGTGAAGAAGGTCCCCTCGGACATCGCGATTGCGCAGGCGGCGGAGCTGCGCCCGATCCGCGAGGTGGCGGCGGACCTGGGATTATCCGACGACGAGCTCGAGCTGTATGGGAAATACAAAGCGAAGATCTCGCTGAGCGCCCTCGCGTCGCGCCCGCCCAAAGGACGGCTGGTCCTCGTCACCGGGATCAATCCAACTCCCGCAGGCGAGGGCAAGTCCACGGTCACCGTCGGCGTAACCCAGGCGCTGCGGCGCCTCGGCAAGAACGCCATCCTCGCGATTCGCGAGCCGTCCCTGGGGCCGGTGTTCGGCGTGAAGGGCGGCGCCGCGGGGGGCGGGTACGCGCAGGTCGTGCCGATGGAAGACATCAACTTGCACTTTACGGGCGACTTCCACGCCATCGCCAGCGCGCACAACCTGCTGTCCGCGATGCTCGATGCGCACCTGCATCACGGCAACGCCCTGGGACTCGACGTCCGGCGCATCAACTGGCCGCGCACCATCGACATGAACGACCGCGCGCTCCGCAACATCATCGTGGGGCTCGGCGGCTTGAGCGGCGGGCCGATGCGCGAGGAGCGCTTCGTCATCATCCCGGGGTCGGAAATCATGGCGATTCTGGCGCTCGCCACGGGGATCGAGGATCTCGAAGCGCGCATCGCGCGCATCATCGTGGGTCTGCGTCCCGACAAGACCCCGGGCCGGGCCAGCGATCTCAAGGCGCAGGGCGCCATGACGCTGCTGCTCAAGGACGCCATTAATCCGAACCTGGTGCAGACCCTCGAGGGCGGGCCCGCGCTCGTGCATTGCGGACCCTTCGGCAACATTGCCCACGGCTGCAACTCGGTTGTCGCGACGAAACTGGGCCTCACGCTCGGCGATATCGTATTGACCGAAGCGGGCTTCGGGGCCGACCTGGGGGCCGAAAAGTTCTTCGACATCAAGTGTCGCTTTTCGGGGCTCAACCCGGAGGCGGCGATCATCGTGGCCACGGTGCGCGCGCTCAAGATGCACGGCGGCAAGAAGAAGGATCAACTGAGCACGCCCGACGTCGCCGCGGTCCAGCACGGCGGCGAGAATCTGCGCCGCCACATCCGGAATGTGAAAAAGTTCGGCGTCCCCGCCATGGTCGCCCTCAATTCCTTCCTTACCGATACCGACGAGGAGGTGGACGCGGTGCGCGCCATCGGCGCGGCCGAAGGCGTGGAGGTCGTGCGCTGCGATGTGTGGGAAAAGGGCGGGGAAGGTGGCGTGGCCGTGGCGGAGTCGCTGCTCGGACTGCTCAAGTCGAGCAAGGCCGCGTTCAAGCCGCTGTACGACGAGCGCCGCCCGATTCGTGAAAAGATCGAGACGATTGCGCGCGAGATCTACGGCGCGGGCGGCGTCGGATTCGCGCCCGCGGCCGAGCGCCAGCTCGAGCTCTTGCCGAAACTCGGCCTCGGCGAAACGCCCGTGTGCATGGCAAAAACGCAGTATTCGTTCTCGGACGATGCGACCAAGCTGGGGGCGCCGAGCGGCTTCACACTGCACGTGCGCGACATCATTCCATCCGCCGGCGCGGGCTTCGTCGTCGCGCTCGCCGGCGACATCATGACCATGCCGGGCCTCGGCAAGAATCCAGCGGCCGAGCGCATTCGCTTGCATCCGGACGGCACGATCGAGGGACTCTTCTAATGCGCACTATCGCAACCGATGCGGCACCCAAGGCGATTGGCCCGTACAGCCAGGCGATCGCGATCGACGGGCTGATCTTCACGGCGGGGCAGGTGGCGCTCGATCCGCGGAGCGGCGAGCTCGTCGGCCGCACAACGGCCGAGCAGACGGAGCAGGTCTTCGCGAATCTCAAGGCGGTCCTCGCCGCGGCGGACGCGGCACTCGGCAACGTGGTGAAGACGACCGTGTATCTCGCGGACATGGCCGATTTCGCGCAGATGAACGAGGTGTACGCCAGGCATTTCGGCGCGCATAAGCCGGCGCGCTCGACGGTGCAGGCGGCCGGCCTGCCGAAAAACGCCAGGGTCGAGATCGATGTCATTGCGGTGAAGCAGTAGGTTGCGAGGGAGCGGATTGGGTCTGGTGGCCTGACCAGTCTTCAAAACTGTTTGGGGCTCTAACGGGCCTCGGTAGGTTCGATTCCTACACGCTCCCGCCACCGCTGGTTGACATGCCACCCACCGCGCACAATCGTTGAGCACGGCTCCCCCTTGGAGGACCGATGGCGGTTACGGGGCAATGGGCCCGTGTGCGCCCCACTGAAGCGTCACGCCTGCGTCGCGGTGCGTGGTATCGTGTCGTGCGTCTCACAGCTTCCGAAGCGGTGCTGGACGTCAACGGCACGCTGACTCCATTCCCGCGGCCTGCGCTCGAGATTGTCCCGTCACCTCCCAGTCGCTGGGCCGTGGTGCCACGGCCACCGCATTCCGCACGGCTGCCCATGTCATGGGGCGCGCGGTACGGCGTCTGCCCCAATTGCCGAAACCGCGCACGGCTCGAGGAGCGGACGACCAGCATGCGCTGCCCCAAATGCAACGGCTTCTTCGACATTGGCTGGGACAACTCCTAGGTCTGTGATCTAAGTCGTCCGCCACTTTCACCAGACAGTTGTATATTGTGCCCGCGCCCATTCCCGTCTCCCTTACAAGGAGTCGTGATGGCGCTTTTGTTCGCCCGCCTTCAGGCTGATGTCCCGCTGAAGCTCCGTCGTGGCGCATGGTACCGCGTCATAGAACTCGATGATCTCCAAGCAGTTATCGAAGTCAATCGCCGCAAGATCGGCGTGCTGCGCGCGTGGCTCGAGATTCGGCAGCGGCCGCCCCAGCGCTGGAGCGTCGTGACGGCACCCGAAGCGGCGCATCGCAAAGCGCCGCCACACCTTCGCGGAACCTACGGCGTGTGTCCCAACTGCCGCGCCCGCGCGCCGCTGCAGCCGAAGAAAATGCAGCGCTCGCTCGAGTGCGCGCGCTGCCGTCAGGAATTCGAGGTCAACTGGGCCGAAGGAAATGGTGCGAAGGTCTAGAGTGATCGTGGTCACTCCGGAGTCGGTCATTCAACATTGACGCGTGAAACACGATTCAGCACTGTAGTCGTCCCTTCGACGGCCGAGTGTGAACGATGGTGTGGGCTCGTTTGCAAACCGATTTGAATTGCAATCTGCGCCGCGGTGCCTGGTACCGGCTCATCAAAGCCGACGGCCTGGCGGCCCTGGTGGATGTCAGAGGTAGGCCAGTCCCCGTTGTCCGCGCCTTTCTGCAGATGTCCAATACGCCACCCCGCAAATGGACGGTCGTACCGCGGCCCCGCAATGCGCCCCATGCACTGCAGATCGGGCCGCATTATGCCGTCTGTCCGGCGTGTCGGGACCGGGTCTCCATTCACGGGCGACCGTCCCGGATGTTGTGTGGGCGCTGCTCCGTGGAATACGCGGTTGACTGGGACGAGCGCTACCTCGCCTAAGTCGTTGCCAAGCCGGCTCATCACTACTCGCCCGCCCCCTCAAAGGGCGGGCGAGTTGTATCTTGATGCCGCGTGCTCCAGGCTCATCTCATCATCAATCCGGCGGCGGGTCGCGGCGCGGGGCGCCGGGCGGAAAACGCGGTAGCACGAGCGTTTCGATCGCAGGGATGGGCCGTCGAGATCGCCCACACCGAGCGTCCAGGCCACGGGCAGCAGCTCGCGGCGGAAGCGGCGCGCCACGGAGCCCGTCACGTGGTGGCGGTCGGTGGTGACGGCACCGTGCATGAGGTCGCCAACGGCCTGCTCGACGCCGACGCTGATGCAGCGCTCGGTGTGGTGCCGATCGGATCGGGCAACGATTTTGCCAAGCTGGTCGGCGTGTATGCCCACGACCCGGCGCGGGCCGTCGCCCGGATCGTGACCGCCCAATCGCGGCGCTTCGATGTGGGACGTATCCTGGACGAGTGGTTCGTGAACAGCGTGGGCTTTGGCTTCGGTCCCGCGGTCGTGCAGACGCGCAACCGGATGCACCACCTCAAAGGATTTCTCTCGTATCTCGTACCGATCGTGCAGACCTTCTTCAGGTTCAGGCCGATGTTGTTCGATGTGGCCGCGCCCGGTTTTCGCGAGCGCGGGTACATGATGATGGTCGAGGTGTGTAATGGGACGACGGCGGGGGGGAGCTATCGCTTTGCGCCCGATGCCGATCCCGCGGACGGAAAGATGGACGTGTGTCTCATTCGCCGCGTCTCGTTGCCGCGCTTTCTGCTCGCGATTCCACGCGTGATCCGCGGCACCCATGTGAAGATGCGCGAGGTGGCCATCATCAAGACCGCAAAGCTCACGATCCGCTCACCCGAGCAGCCGTTGGTCGTGCACATGGACGGCGAGCTGCGTGAGCCCGGCGTACAGGAGTGCACGGTGACACTCGAGCGGGGGAAATTGAACGTGCTGGTGGCGCGATGACGAGTCAAGTCGGCATGTCGGCACGTCGGCACGTGATCCTGCTCGCGTTTGCTCTTGCCGTCGTGCCAACGTGCCGACTTGCCAGTCAAGACACCACAGTGACCGTCGGTCCGGATACCGGTCACCTCGTTTTTCCCCGCGACACCATGCCGGTCGGCGTCCGACCGATGGGCGCGTTCCTGCGCTCGCTCGTGCTTCCCGGCTGGGGCCAGGCCGCCACTGGCCGGCAGGTCACCGGGGCGGTGTTCGTCGTGTGGGAAGGTGTGACCGCGATGATGACGTTGAAGGCGCAACAGGAAGCGAACTACTTCAAGAAAATCCACGCCAACAGCCTCGGGCTGAAGCGCCAGGAAGTCCAGGACTGGATGGTTCTCTGGATCTTCAATCACCTGTTTGCCGGGGCGGAAGCGTACGTGTCCGCCCACCTGCAGGATTTTCCGCCCAACTTGAAACTGCAGGCGGTTCCCAACGGCGTCGGGCTTACGCTTCCCATGCCGCGACTCCGGCCGTGAACAGCGCTCCGCTCGGCGTCTTCGATTCGGGAATCGGCGGGCTCACCGTGGCGCGCGCGCTCTTCGAGCGCCTCCCACGCGAGTCCGTGATCTATTTCGGCGATACGGCGCGCGTTCCCTACGGGCCGAAGTCGCCGGACACCGTGCGCCGCTACAGCTCGGAGATTCTGGCGTTCCTGCTGAAACGCGGCGTGAAGGCCGTGGTGGTGGCGTGTAACACCAGCACGGCGCACGCCCTTTCCACCTTGCAGCAGCAGTCGCCCGTTCCCGTCGTCGGCGTGATCGAGCCGGGCGCGCGCGCAGCCGTGGCGGCGACGCGCACCGGCACCATCGGCGTGATCGGCACCGCCGGGACGATTGCGAGCGGCGCGTACGAGCGCGCGATCACGGCGCTGCGTCCCGATGCACGCGTGCACAGCCGCCCCTGTCCCTTGTTCGTGCCGCTCGTCGAAGAAGGCTGGTTCGAGCACCCGGCCGCTGAGCTCATCGCGCGCGAATACCTGGAGCCGTTGCAACGCGCCAAGGTCGACGTGCTGGTGCTCGGGTGCACGCACTACCCGCTGCTGAAGTCCCTGCTGGCGCGGGTGATGGGGCCGGAGGTGAAGCTCGTCGATTCGGCCGAGGAGACGGCGACGGTCGTCGCGCGGGAGCTCGAGCGGCTGAGTCTACTGGCGAACGGCGGCAGTCATGACCACCGCTTTGTCGTGTCTGATGATGAGCCGCACTTTCGCAAGGTCGGTGCGCTGTTCTTGGGTGAGCGGCTCAAGCAGGTCGAAGTTGTGGCATTGTGAACTGCTTCAGCTCGATGCCGTTGGCCGTGATCTCTGCGTAGCGGCCGTCGTCCAGAAACGCTCCCGGATTGAGGTACGCCCGTCCATCGGGGAGGCGATCGACCATGGGCCGATGCGTATGAGCCATGATGACAAGAGCGACCTCGGGGTGCTTGGCCAGAAAATCGGCCGCCCAGCCTCGCTGCGCCGCCGCCGCCCGGTCGAGCACCGCCCTATCCTTTGTATTGTCGGCCAGGTGTCGGGAGAAGAGATCGGCGATCCAGAAGCCCATGGTGGGGTGGAGCAGGCGGAATACCGCCACGGTGAGCGGGTGACGGGTGAAACGGTGCATCAGGGCACCACTCCAATGCTGTTCAGTCAGCCCGTCGCCGTGCGCGATGAAGGTGCGGCGGCCGCCCAGCTCGAGCTCGGCTTCGCCGCCGTAGAACTCGATGCCGAGGTCCCGGCTGAAGAACGTGCCGCCCCACCGGTCATGATTGCCGCCCACAAACGTGATCGGGATGCCGCGGGCGCGCACGTCCTGCAGCTTCGCGACGGTGGCAAAGTGTTTGCGGGGGATGACGCTCTGATACTCGAACCAGAAATCGAACAGGTCTCCCGTCAGCAGCAGGTGGTCGCCGGGCTGCGGTACTGTTTCCAGGAACGCATGAAACGCCGCGCGGACGCTCGGCGGAACTTGGCCAAGATGGGCGTCCGCCAGAACCAGGACGCGCGAAACCGGACTAGGCACGGACCAAGCTTAGGAAGCTGGAACCGGTGCCGCAAGACAATTAGAGTTCATGACGATGCTCTCCTCTAAACGAATGACGATCGTGGCCGTCGTGGCTGTCGTGACTCTCGCGGCGGCCGGTTTTGGCGTGACCAAGATGTTGGCGCGACCGAGCCCCGGGGCGGGGGCGGGGGCGGGCGTCGATTGTCGCAAAGTGGGCGGGGATGCACGGACCGCCTGCTACACCAAGCTGCTGTCGGATCGTCTCGTGGCGCACGGTGTGGCGGATGCCGTTGCGCTGCTCGATGAGCTCGCGGGCGCCGATCGCGACGTCGCCGAGCACGCGCACGAATACGCGCACGGCATCGGGATCGAGGCGTACGGTCGCTCGACCGACATCACCGGCACCTTCGCCGCCTGCGGCGACGGCTATTCCTCCGGGTGTCGCCATGGCGTGATTCAGGCGTACTTCGAGTCGCGCCAGCAGGTGACGCAGCCCGAAGTCGAGTCATTGTGCCAACCGTTCAAGAGCCCGACCGCCAGTCGCTGGGTCCTGTTCCAGTGCGTGCACGGCATGGGGCACGGGCTCACGATGTTCCACGGCCACGACCTGCCCCGCGCGTTGACCGACTGCGATCTGTTGTCCGACGGCTGGGATCGCGAATCGTGCTACGGCGGCGC
>Ga0070704_100000994_pt1 | contig 14456 bp, 14 predicted proteins | sample KBSK5252metaG_FD_65467 | JGI IMG/M metagenome (GOLD analysis project Ga0070704, IMG submission 65467) | Corn, switchgrass and miscanthus rhizosphere microbial communities from Kellogg Biological Station, Michigan, USA - KBS K5-25-2 metaG | ecosystem: Host-associated > Plants > Roots >...
GGCATCACCTGTTACCCGACGTACGGCGGATCCGGCGCCGTCGCGACCGAGCTGGGACTCGAGCTCGCGCGCCGCGGCCACGACGTTCACTTCATCTCCTACGCCAGTCCGTTTCGCCTCCGGGGCTTCGCCGAGCGCGTCACCTTCCATGAAGTGACGCAGCTCGAGTATCCGCTGTTCGAGCAGTCGTCGCCCTATGCGTTGGCGCTCGCGGTCAAACAGCACGAAGTCGCCAAGCGCGAGCAGCTCGATCTGATGCACGCGCATTATGCGATTCCGCACGCCGCGACGGCGTGGCTTGCGAAGCAGATGCTCGAGCATGAAGGGCTGCATCTCAAGATCGTCACCACGCTGCACGGCACCGACATCACGCTGGTTGGGCAGGACCCTTCCTACTACACGCTCACGAAATTCTCCATCGAGCAGTCCGACGCGGTCACCGCGGTGTCGGCATACCTGCGCGACGAGACGTACCGGGCGTTCGGCTGCGGCAACTGCGATGTGCGCGTGATTCCCAACTTTGTATCCGCGGACGACTACTATCCGCCCAAGGACGACTCCTACCGCAAGCGCCTCGCGCCCAAAGACCATCGTGTGCTCGTGCACGTCTCGAACTTTCGGCCCGTCAAGCGCGTGGCGGACGTCGTGAAGATCTTCGCCGGTGTGCGCAAGCAGCTGCCGGCGACCCTCGTGCTCGTCGGCGACGGTCCGGACCGCGATCTGGCAGAGCATCAAGTCGACACCCTGGGGCTCCGCAAGGATGTGCGGTTCCTCGGCAAGGTCGAAAACGTCGGGGACGTGCTGCGCGGCGCAGACCTCTTTGTCCTTCCGTCCGCGACGGAATCGTTCGGGTTGGCGGCGCTCGAAGCGCTGGCGTGCGCCGTGCCGGTGATTGCCAGTGATGCCGGCGGCATCCCTGATGTCGTGCACAACGGTGCAACAGGGTATCTGGCCCCCCCCGGCGATGTCGCCGCGATGACGGAGCGGGCGCTGCACGTCCTCCAGGATCCTGTGGAGCATGAGCGGCTGAGGCGCAACGCCGCCGCCCGGGCACTCGAGTTCTCGGCCGATCGCGTGGTTCCGCGTTACGAGCAGCTGTATGAGGAAGTCCTGGGATAATGATTGGTCCAGTGGTGCGGCTCGTGCGCGGGCCCAATTTGCTGATCGCAGCGGCGGGGATTCTCGCGGGTGGGTGGATCGCGTTGCGGGCGATCGCCGTCCCCAGGGAGCTCCTCTTCGCCACGCTGTCCGGGATCGCGATCGGCGCGGTCGGCAACACGTGGAACGACATGCGCGACGTCGCGGCCGACCGCGTCAATCGGCCCCACACGCGACCGCTCGCGGCGGGGCAGGTCTCGCGGGGAACGGCCGAGCTGATCGTGTTCGCGAGCAGCCTGCTGGCAATTGCATTCGCCGGTCTGGTCAGCGGCCGGCAGGTCTTGGCCGCCCTTGTCGCGCTTGCTCTCATGCTTGTCTACTCGCCGTTGCTCAAGCCACGTCCGCTCCTCGGCAACCTGGCGGTGGCTGTCGTCGCAGGGTCGCCGCCATTCTACGGCGCGCTGGCGGTGTGGGCGCCAGGTGCCGGCGTCGTTCCCTGGATCCTGGCGGCGTGGCTGCACGGCGTGCGTGAGATCGTCAAAGACGTGGAGGACGAGCCGGGCGATCGCGCGGCCGGACGCCGCACCCTGCCCATCGTCACGAACCGCCGGCGCGCATTGGTAATCGCTGCCGGCACCGGTCTGCTCTTCGTTCCCGCGAGCCTGCTGTTGCCGCTGCGGGCCGGTTACGGTGGCGCGTATTTTCTCATCGCGCTGCTCGCGCAGATGGCGGTGCTGCTCGCGGCAACGTGGATGTTGCTGGGCCGCGTGGAGCGGGTGAGCGCGATCCTGAAAGTCGCCATGGTGGTGGGCCTCGCCGCGCTCGTCGCGGGAAAGGTCGTATGAATCTCTGGCAAGGCATCGTACTCGGTTTGGTGCAAGGCCTGACCGAGTTTCTTCCCGTCTCGAGCGACGGCCATCTCGCGGTGATCGGACATGTCGCGGGCGTGCGGACGCCGGGCGTCTTCGTCGAGGTCGCCCTGCACGTCGCGACGCTCGGATCGATTCTCGTCGTGTATGGTGGGCGATTCTGGCGACTGGCGGTGGGTGTGCTGCGGCGCCAACCCGATGACCTCCGCTATGCCGGCCTGCTGTTTATCGGGATGGTTCCCGCCGGCATCGTCGGCCTGATGTTCGAGGACCTCATCGGCCGCGCGTTCAACTCCCTGTGGGCGGCGGGCGTGGGCTTTCTCGTCACGGCCGCCGCGCTCTGGTCCACGCGCCATCGTGGCACAACCCCAGATGCGCGGTCCCGTCCGACGGCCGGCGGTGCGCTCGTGATCGGTCTGGCCCAGGCGCTCGCGCCGTTGCCCGGCGTCTCACGGTCAGGAATGACGATCGCATCAGGATTGTGGGTGGGTCTCGGTGCGGTTGCGGCGGCGGACTTCAGCTTTCTCATGGCCATCCCGTTGATCGCCGGCGCCGGTCTGGTCGAGGCACGCCACGCCTCGGCCGACATTGGGCTCGTGGGTGCGGTTCCGCTATTCGTCGGCTGTCTGGTCGCGTTCATCTCCGGCGTCTTTGCCATCCGTTTTCTCGTCGCGCTGCTGCGGCGTGGGCGATTCTACGCGTTCGCGCCGTACTGCCTCACGATCGGAGTGCTCACACTCGCCTACGCGCTCTGGCACGGATGACCGGGTCGCGAGGACTGGACGGCATTCCCTCGGCGGTCCTCGCCCGGCGCTGGGGCGTGCCGCAGTGCGGTGTGTTTCGGACGCTGCCATCGACGCTCGACGCCATTCACGACCTCGGGGGTCAGGGCGCGCCCTCGGGCACCGTCGTGCTCGCGGAAGAACAAACGGCGGGCAGGGGACGCGACGGCCGCACCTGGCGCTCGCCCGTCGGAGGCGCGTGGCTCGGCATGTTGCTGCGGGCGCCGGTCCCGCCGGCCGGTGTCCTGTCGCTGCGCGTCGGGCTGGTGCTGGCCGACGTCGTCGAGGCCGTGCTGGGGGTGCGGCCCACGTCGCTGTCCGGTCCTCGCGCCGCGCTGAAGTGGCCGAATGACGTGCTCGTGGATGACCGCAAGGTCGCCGGCATTCTCTGCGAGAGCCGGTGGCAGGGTGACGCGCTGCAGTGGCTGGCCGTTGGCATCGGGGTCAACGTGGCGAACGACATTCCCGCGGAGTTCGTGAATCAGGCCGTCGCATTGAGTGAATTCCGTCCCAGCGTCCGCCGCGTCGACGTTCTGGATCTGCTCGTGCCGCCGTTGATGCGGCTCACGGCGCACGGCGCACGGCTTACGGAATTCGAGTGCGCCGCCTTTGCGCGTCGGGACTGGCTGCGCGGCCGCCAGCTCCGCGCGCCGCTTTCAGGGCGCGCGGCCGGGATCCGTCCCGATGGCGCGCTGTTGGTCGACACCGGGGCCGGCACCACGATGGTGCGCGACGGCCACGTCGAGCTATCTTAGCCGCCCCATGCTCCTCGCGTTCGACATCGGCAACACCGAGACGACCGTTGGGCTGTTCGCGGGAGACCGCCTGGCGGGTCACTGGCGGCTGCACTCGACGCCGCACCGCACGCCGGACGAATGGGCGTCCGTTTTCACCGCGCAGCTCACGCAGGCCGGTCACTCCACGCAGGAGGTTCGCGCAGCGATCGTGGCATCGGTGGCGCCGCCGGTGACGCAGAGTCTCTGCGCCGGCATCGAGTCGGCCACCACGCGCCAGCCGGTGCTCGTCGACGGCCGCTCCAAGCTCCCGATCGTCCTGGACGTCGATGAGCCGCTCACGGTCGGCGCCGACCGGATCGTCAACACGCTCGCGGCGTCGCAGCTCTTCAAAAAGGACACGATCGTCGTGGACTTTGGCACGGCGACGACGTTCGATTGCATCACCGGCGATGGCCGCTTCATCGGCGGCGTGATCATGCCGGGCCTGCGCACTGCGTCCGATGAGCTGGTGCGCCGGACGTCGAAGCTGCCCGCCACCGAGCTGACGCCGCCGACGCATGCGATTGGGCGGCGCACGGAGGACTGCATTCGCGCCGGCGTGCTGTGGGGAACTGCGGACGCGGTCGACGGATTGGTCCGCCGCATTACCGCCGAGTGGCCGAACAAGAAGAAGCCGATGACGATTGCCACAGGCGGGCTCGCCGGACTCGTCGCGCCGCTTTGCAGCTCGATCGAATCGGTGCACCCCGATCTCACGCTCGTCGGACTCCGGATCGCCGCCACTGCGCTGGGCCTCCAGTGGTAAGTCCGACGCCGGGCAGCACGGCGTCAGCAACTCCCGCACCGCCCAACGCGCGCACACTCAACGCTTGGCGGCGGTGGGGCTATCGGCTGCTGCCGGGCGATCTCTTTTCGTACATCCTGCATCTGCGACCCGCCGAGTGGCCGATCATGGCCGGCCACACGCTGCTGGGGTACGTGCTCGCGGTCGGCGTGAGCGGCGCGCTCCAGGGCGCGCACCTTGCCGAAGCGTTGCGCGCGCTGGTGATCTGGGTCGTGTTCCTGAATGGCGGGACACTGGCGATCAACAGCGTCTTCGATCGGGACACCGGCGACATCGGTTATCTCAACGCTCCACCACAGTTACCGCGCTACCTGCTGCAGTTTAGCCTGGCGCTGCTGATTGGCGGCCAGCTGCTCGCGCTCACGCTGCCGGCGGGATTTCAGATTGCGTATGCCGTCTGTTTTCTGCTCTCGATCCTCTACTCCGTTCCACCCTTTCGATTCAAAGCGGTGGCCGGTGTGGACTGGGTGATCAACATGTGGGGCTTCGGGACGCTCACCCCCTACGCCGCCTGGGCCGCGACGGGACGACCGCTCGACCTGGGTCACGGGCTGGTGCTCCTCGCATTTTGCCCCCTGTTTGCCGGGCTCTATCCGCTTACCCAGCTGTATCAGTTCGATGAGGACCGGCGACGCGGCGACCGCACGCTGGCGTTGATCCTGGGGATGCGGGCGAGCTTGATTGTGGCGGTCGTGTGCACACTGCTGGCCTTCGGGACGCTCGCGATGGCGGCGATCGTGCTGACGGCTGACGGCAGATGGCTGATAGCGCCTCTCGTGTTGTGGCTGGCGGTGTTAGTGCCCTGGCTCTCGAGGTATGACCGCTGGAGTCCGTCCCAGCATCAGCGCGGGATGTATCGGGCACTAGCCGCCTGGGCCGTAACCGATCTCACGGTACTCTTTGTGTTTGCCACGTAGGGTTGGGGACTTAGATTCCTCCATCAACCTCCACAAACGCTCTCGCGAGGACTGATGACAGCCGCTGCCACACCTGATCGCTCCGAATTCCGCCATGTGCTGCTCAGTGGGACGCGGGTTGGTCTCGTCACCGGTGTTGCGGTGATTGTCTATCTCTTCGTTGCCCGTCTGCTCCCGCCGGGGATAATCGCCGGCCTCGTGGAGACGATCGTTGTCCTGGCGGCGGGCGTCCTCGTCACCTTCCTGCCGGGCTCCTATGCCGTCGCTCGATCCACGCAGGGCATTGCCAGCGCGGCCGCCATCGGGTTGTGGGGCACCGTGGTCTTCATGGCGATCGACATTATCCTGCTGCGCCCGTTCCGGGCGTTTCCGTGGACGTGGGACGCCATCGGTGGCGGCAGCACGTGGTGGTACCTCCCGATCTGGTGGATGCTGGGGACCTTGCTCGCCTGGTTGGGAGCGCTGGTGATGGCAGGTCGCGTTGCTCGGGGCGGTGAGGCATCGATCCGCTCGCTGTCGTTGCCATTACTCGCCGGCGGGGTCGGAGGGGCGCTCGGGTTGGGACTCGGGGGCCTCATGTACATGCCGGTCGCCGCGGGTCTCGGTTTTACCGTGACGCTGATCGTGTTCGCCCTCGTCGTGCTTGCGCGCAAGCGGTAGGAGTTACGACGGTGCCGCGGTGGCTCGCGCATTCTCTGCTCGTCGTCGGTTGGCTTCTGACGCCGATCTGGGCCTGGGCGGCGTCGCACGTGGGGCTCTGGGCGGGTGCGCTGGTCGCTCTGCGGTTTGACAGTCCCTTCGTGATGCTCGCGATCGCCGGATTCAGCGCTCTGCTCTTTGGCTTCGCGGTGCTGTGGATCTGGATTCGCTTCATGCGTTATCTGCCGCATCTGCTCTCGCATCACATGGCGCCGCGCGAAGGAGAGGGCGGAAGCACTTCAGGGGAGCATACCGCGATTGCGGCCGCGGACTGACCGCGTCCTCGTTGTCCTCGTCCTCATCGCCGCGGCTTCCCCGCTGTCCGCCCAAAAAGCCGGCCGTGACCTCGATTTCCTCTTTGGACGCTGGTATCAGGGGAATCAGTCCAGGACCTACGAGTTGCGCACCGCGGTTCCACTCGCGGGCATCTTCTCGCACGGCCTCGCCGCACAGGTCCTGATCCACGACAGCCTCGGCCGCCATCGCGCCTTCTACGGTGCTGGATGGCAGTTGAACGCGTTGCGGCATCGATCGACGTTCGGGCCGTACGCGATCGCCGGCGTATCACTCGGATTATCGACCGATACCACCGCGCAGGATCTGGCCGCCTTGTGGACCGTCGGTGGTGGTCTCGAGTGGCGTCCTGCGGGGTGGGTGGCGTTCGGGTTCGAGAGCGTCTACCGCCTGCAGGATGTCGGCCCACGCGGGTTCTGGCGCAGCTCGGCAGGGTCGCGTGACGGTGTCTCGGCCTCCCTCGGCGTCTCGCTCGTCATCGGACCCAGTCGGTCGGGAGGCGGCACCAGCCATTCGCGCCCATCCCCGCCTCCAGAACCCCCTCTGCCCCCGCTCGCGATCGCGGGCAATGCGGCTGATATCGTACGCACGGCGCTCGGCGTACTCGGGACTCCATACGTATGGGGCGGGACCGCCGCCAACGGATTCGATTGCTCGGGCCTGGTGCAGTGGGCGTACAGCCAGCATGGCATTCGCGTGCCGCGCACCAGTCGCGACCAAGCGACCGCGGGTGCGGTGGTCACGCCCACCCTCGACGCACTGCAGCCCGGCGACATCCTCCTGTTCGCGGCACAACCGGGCGGTGGCGTTACCCATGTTGGCTTGTACGTCGGAGAGCGGAAATTCATTCACAGCGCGAATAATGGCGTAAAGCTTTCGCGCCTCGAGGCTCAGGACCCCGATGGCGCGTGGTGGGTTGTGCGATGGGTTGGAGCCCGGCGAATCGTCCAATGATGCACGTCGGCACGTCGGCACGTCTGCACGACGCCATGAGGGTGGCGTTCCGACGTGCCGTCTTGCCGACGTGCATCGTGTTGGTCGGCTGCGGAGCCAACCGCGTTCCCGCGGCCTTGAGGGGCTACGACATCCTCGTTCCCGGCCAGGATTCCCAAAGCGTCGAGCTTGCGCGGGTGATGCGAGCATCGGGTTACAAGGTCCGGGGAGCGGTGAAAGGCGGAAGCCGCCGGACTGCAGCCCTCGTCCACTTCCTGTATGCCGAGCCGGGGCCTGATCAGCCGACCTGGCTCCATCTCCGCCTCTCAGATACGCGCTCCGGGGCCGTCGTCGGTGTCGCCTCGGTGCAGCTCGACTCGGCCCTGAGCACTCCGCACGCCAGGGCAGTAGCCGCCGTCGCGGCCATCGTCGGGCCTTGACTGGCCCTCGCTTACCGGCGAAGTTTGTGCGTTGTATTTAGCACTCATCAACCTAGAGTGCTAACAGCTAATCAATTCAAAGAGTTACGGAGGCTTCGCGCATCATGGCAACTGCAACCAAGACCAGCCAGAAGTTCAAGGTCTATCCATTGGCGGATCGCGTCGCGATTCGTCCCATGGAGGAGACCGAGACGATGAAGGGTGGGCTGTACATCCCCGATACCGCCAAAGAGAAACCGATCCAGGGCGAAGTCATCGCTGTGGGACCGGGCCGGCGCGAGAAGGGTGAAGCGGTTCCGATGGAGTTGAAGGTAGGGGACCGCGTGGTGTACGGGAAGTACAGCGGCACGCAGATCGAGTTGGATAACGAAGAGATCATCCTGATCAAAGAAGCTGACGTCATCGCGAAGCTCGCGTAAGCATCCTTCCGGAGGAAGCACAGACATGGCAGCCAAGTTTCTGGAGTTCAGCACCGAGGCCCGGGCCCGCCTGAAGCGCGGCGTGGATCAGCTGGCCGATGCGGTGAAGGTGACGCTCGGCCCCAAGGGGCGGAATGTCGTCATCGACAAGAAGTTCGGCAGCCCGACCGTCACCAAGGACGGCGTGACTGTCGCGAAAGAAATCGAGCTCGACGACGAGATCGAGAACATGGGCGCGCAGATGGTGAAGGAAGTCGCGACCAAGACATCCGATCTCGCCGGCGACGGCACCACCACGGCGACCGTGCTCGCACAGGCGATCTACCGGGAAGGGCTGAAGTCGGTCACGGCCGGCGCGAACCCGATGGCGCTGAAGCGCGGTATCGAGAACGCGGTCGAGACCGTCGTCGCGGAGCTGAAGAAGATTTCGGTCCCGACCTCGGGCCGCAAAGACATCAAGCAGGTCGCCACGATTTCCGCCAACGGCGACGCCGAAATCGGCGACAAGATCGCCGACGCGATGGACAAGGTCGGTAAAGACGGCGTGATCACGGTCGAGGAAGCCAAGAGCCTCGAGACCACGCTGGAGACGGTCGACGGGATGCAGTTCGACCGCGGTTATCTCTCGCCCTACTTCATCACCGATCCCGAGAAGATGGAATGCACGATCGAGGATGCCTACGTCCTCATCTATGACAAGAAGGTCTCGACGATGAAGGACCTCCTGCCTGTGCTCGAGAAGGTGGCACAGTCAGGCCGGCCCATGCTGATTGTGGCCGAGGACGTCGAGGGTGAGGCGCTCGCGACGCTCGTCGTCAACAAGCTCCGCGGCACGCTGAAGGTCTGCGCCGTCAAGGCACCGGGCTTCGGTGACCGTCGCAAAGAGATGCTGCGCGACATCGCCATTCTGACCGGTGGCCAGGTGATTTCGGAAGAGCTCGGTCTCAAGCTCGAGAACACGACGCTCAACGATCTCGGCCGCGCCAAGCGCGTCATCGTGGACAAGGACAACACCACGCTCGTAGACGGCAAGGGCAAGGACGACCAGATCGAGGGCCGCAAGGCGGAGATCAAGGCCCAGATCGAGAAGTCCACGTCCGATTACGACAAGGAAAAGCTGCAGGAGCGGTTGGCGAAGCTCGCCGGTGGCGTAGCCGTACTGAACGTCGGCGCGGCGACCGAGACCGAGATGAAGGAGAAGAAGGCCCGTGTCGAGGACGCGCTGCACGCGACCCGCGCGGCGGTCGAGGAGGGCATCGTGCCGGGCGGCGGCGTAGCGCTGCTGTGGTGTCAGAAGTCGCTCGACAAGACCAAGGGTCACGATGACGATGAGAAGACCGGTATCGAGATCGTGCGCCGGGCCCTCGAGGAGCCGATCCGCATCATCGCGCAGAACGCGGGTGCCGAGGGCGCCATCGTGGTCGGCAAGGTGAAGGAGTCGAAGGACAAGAACTTCGGCTACAACGCCCAGACCGATAAGTTCGAGGATCTCGTGGCGTCCGGCGTCATCGACCCCACGAAGGTCACCCGCACGGCGCTGCAGAACGCCGCGTCGATTGCGAGCCTGCTCCTCACGACGGAGTGCGTCGTGGTGGAGAAGAAGGAGAAGGAGAAGGCGCCGCCGATGCCGGGCGGTGGAATGGGTGGGATGTACTAAACGTCTAGACGTCTAGACGTCTAGTTGTATAGGACGTCTAGTTGTATAGGACGCAGAGGAAAAACAGCCCCGGGGACGTTTCCCGGGGCTGTTGCGTTTTGCAAGAGTGAGCCTTGGCACGGAGGGCAACCACTATTTTGGGGGTCCCATGACCGCGAACCCTGGCCCGGCGACTACGCCTCATCCGCCCGAGCGGACCGCACTCGCCAGGGAGCTCGCTGATTTCCTGATCGACCTTTCCGTCGCACTCCACAAGCACGCGATGTATCCGCAGGGGCACCCCTCGTTGGAGCCGGCGGCGCTCGGCGTGACCCGGCGGGCCGAGCACCTGCTCGAAGAGCGCGCGACGCTCGCGTTGGGTGTCGCCCGCAACCAGCTCGTGATCGAGGGCGTCGCCACGGATCCGAAGAACCCGTTGCTCACCGAGCTCGCCAGTCGCTTGCACCGCCATCACCTGGGCGCCGTCACATTTCACCGCGGGCTGCGCGTCGCCGAGATGGCGGATGCACTGCGCGTGCTGGCCGTCGACGCCGATCGGAGCGGGCAGCCGCTCGGTCTCGGCCCGGCCGAACACCTGCGCGCCTGGGATCACGTGCGCTTGCACCCGGTCACCTACGAAAAGCTGGAGCTACTGCAGGAGGACGGTCAGCCAGCGCCGGACGACAAGAACAAGGATCGCAGCACGCGCGCGGCCCAGCTGTGGGTCGGTCTGGCGCGCGCCGCGCTCAGCGCGGAAGCGGCAGGGGGCGACGATGGGCCACCGGCTGCCACTGAGCCGGGGGCGATTGCGAAAGCCATCGACGATCATCCCAAGAGCGCCGCCTACGATCAGATCATCGTCGGATATCTGCTGCAGATCGCGGACGAATTGAAAAACGTCGGCGGTGCCGAAGCGATGGCGTTGCGGCGCCGCACGTCAAAGCTCGTCGGGGCGCTCCAGCCGAGCACGCTGCGGCGGCTCATCGAAATGGGTGGCGACAACGCGCAGCGATTCAAGTTCGCGATTGACGCGACGCATGGACTCGCGGTCGACGCGGTCCTCGAAATCGTGCGCGCGATGGCGGGCGCGGCACACAAGACCGTATCCGATCCGCTGGTGCGAATGTTGTCCAAGCTGGCGCAGCATGCGGAGCAGGGGACGCCCGAGACGCGCATCCAGGCGGATGAGGCGTTGCGCGATCAGGTGCGCTCGCTGCTGCACGACTGGTCACTCGAGGATCCCAATCCCGAAGCCTACGGGAACGCGCTGCACAAGATGGCCGCCGCGTCGCCCGGACCGCTTCGCCGCGACGTTAAACAGACCGCCGAGCCGCTGCGCATCGTTCAGACGGCGGTCGAGGCGGGTGTCATGGGCTTCGGCGCGTGGCGCGCGGTCGAACGGCTCGTGGCCGAGCACCACGTGGCGGAGCTGGTCGACATGCTCGACGCGCGTCCGGACGGCGCGCGCCCGCCGCTGCGGGGCGACGTCGCGCCGCTCTGGACGCGCGTCACCTCACCCGACGTCGTGCGCCAGCTCGCCAACACCGAGCCCCCCGACTTCGTGACGCTCGACCGCGTGTTGCCGCGCCTCTCGGTCGATGCCTTCGAGCCGCTGCTCGATGTGCTCGGGGCCTCGGAATCCCGCACGACACGACGCGGCCTGCTCGATCGACTCACCCGCGCGCCCCGCGAGCTCGGTCCGATCATCGCGGACCGGCTCTCGGGAAACATTCCGTGGTACGTCACGCGCAATCTGCTGCTGATTCTCGACGGGTTGCCCGGTCTGCCGGACGGATTCTCGACGGCCGCATTCATCGCCCACCAGGATGCGCGCGTCCGGCGAGAAGCGCTGAAAGTCTCGCTGAAAGTGCCCGCCGAGCGGGAGCGCGTCCTGCTCGGAGCATTGCGGGATGCCGACCCCCGCATGGTGCGCCTCGCGCTCACCGCGGCGCTCGAGGACTGCCCGCCGCCGGCGCTGCCGGTGATCACGCAGATGGCGCAGGATCAGAACGTCACGTCCGAGCTCCGCGTGCTGGCCATCAAGGCGCTCGGCCGTCTGAACAGCGTCGCCGCGCTGAACGCGCTGCTCGCGCTGGTTGACGGCGGCACCAGCTGGCTGGGACGGCCGAGGCTCGCGAACCGCTCGATCGAGCTGCTCGCGGCCCTCATGGCCCTCGCCGCGTCCTGGCGCAGTGACCGGCGCGCGGCCGATCTGCTCGCGCTCGCCGCCGCCTCCAAGGATCCTGATATCCGCAACGCCGCGGTAAAGCGGTGAGCGGCGATCCCTCGAAATTCCTCAACAGCGTCGCGCAGGCGCTGGCCGCGATGGCGTTGTATCGCGATGGACATCCCGCGCGCGAGCGTGCCGTGGACGTTGCCTACCAGCAGCTGCACGATCTCCAGTCCGAGACGCCGCGGCCTCTGTTCACCTTTCTCGGCGATGAAGTCGTGTTCGGGCTCTTGCCGCTTCGTGAGCTCAAGGCGTGGGACTGGGGCAAGCGGCTGGCGCAGGCGGGGATTCAACGGCTCGAGTTCGAGGATCAGGTGGGGCGTGAGGACTTCGAGGGGTTTCTCGAAGAGGTCCTGGCGCGTCTCACGTTGTCGGCGATCAGCACGGAGGCGCGGCAGATGCGGCGCAGCAACATTCGCTTCGGTGCCGTCGGACTCAAGGGAGAGCCGGAGATCGCGCCCGAGCCCCTGCCCACCGCGACCATCAGCTTCTCCCTGGGTGAGGAGGTCGACACCGTCCGCTGGCTGCAGCGGGAGGTACAGAACGGCGGCGACCTGCACCTTGCGGAAGCCGAGGCGGTGGTGCGGTCGCTGGCGGTGGCGATGCATGCGGGCGAGGCCCGGCAGATCATGATGCCGCTGCTGCAGCTCAAGGAGTTCGATCAATACACCACGACGCACTCGATGAACGTCGCGGTGCTCTCAATGGCGCTGGCCGAGTTCCTCGGCCTCTCCGCGGGCGACGTGCGCACGTTCGGCATCGCCGGGCTGCTGCACGACATCGGGAAGATCAAGATTCCGCTCCACATCCTGACCAAGCCTGGCAAGCTCACCGACGAAGAGCGTGCCCTCATGAACGAGCATCCTGTGGCGGGCGCGCGACTCCTGCTGGAGGTGGAGCAGGATCTGGATCTCGCCGTCGTGGTCGCCTACGAGCACCACATCATGATCAACGGGGGCGGCTATCCCGTTCTGCATTACGCCCGCGACTGCCATCAGGCCAGCAAGCTCGTGCACGTGTGCGACGTCTACGACGCGCTCCGGACACGGCGACCGTATCGCGAGGCGTGGTCCTTCGAGAAAACACTCGGGTATTTATCGGAGCGGAGCGGGCTGGAGTTCGATCCGGAGCTCTGCACCGCGTTTGCGAACATGATGCGGCAGTGGGAGCGGCAGGTGACGGTGCTCACACACGAGGGGACGCCCGTGACTGCCAATTCCGCACGGACGTAACTAAGATTGGGGCCATGACGCGATTCCTGGGGTTGGCTGCAGTCGCGCTCGTGGCAACGCAGGCGCCGGTGAAGCTCGCCGGTAACTGGCAGGCGCACGCCGGCGACGAAATCCGCAACATCATGGTCCGCGCCGACAGCTCCGCGCAGTTCGGGTCGGATGTCGCGCGCTGGCGCGTGGTAGGCGATAGCCTCTGGATCACGCTGGGTGACGGCGTCTGGCAGGTCTACGGCATGAAGTTGGCCGGCGAGAAGCTGACGATCAGCGGCGGTGACCTGGAGAAGCCCGTTACCCTGAAGCGCGTCGGACCCGCCACCGCGCGCCCGGACAGCCTGACGATTCCGGATCCACCGGCACCCAACCAGCGGGCGTGGTAGGGGCGCAGCATGCTGCGCCCCTACGTCATTTTATTTCCGTCACCGCCGCTAACCTCCAACCCACCTCTTTCCGTTCGAATCGCATCGCGAACCGGCGCCGATCCACGCGCAGCGCTCCGCCACGCGCGGGCACGTACTGGAACACCGCGCGCACATGGCCCGTCGCGACATTCCCCTGCGGCTTCAGATCTTCGACGGTGAACTTCGTCGTGATCTGATCCCATCCCCTGAAAAACTGTTCCCACCCTTTGCGTTCGTCCTCGGTGAGCCCGGGATACAACACACGGATGTTGGCAATGCGCTCACTCGACAGCGCCCGGCCCAGATCGGCCAGGAGAACGTCGATCGCGCCGGCCGTGTCGGTGGGCTGTGAGCTGGGCGGCGCGATGCCGGCGTCGATCCCGATCTGCTCGGCGCTTTGCGCGGCGACCTTCGCGAGCGTGAAATCCTTTTCGCGGAGCAGGGACTCGGCGCGCGCGAGAAAGATGCCTGCATCGGCCGCCGGGCGACCGGTAGGGATCGCCTGCACGACCGGCGTGACGCGCTGCACCATCCACTGCGCCTCGCGCTCCATTCTCCGTGCTTCATCACGTGCGCGCCCGAACTGTCGGGCCGCCTCGACATAGCCGGTGAGCGCCCGCGACTGATCTCCGGCCCGCAGCGCCTGATCCGACGCATCGAACACCGTTTCGCCCAGGATCATCGCGGGGACGTTGTTCTTCTGCGCCCCCGCATTGATGGCGCGTTCGTGCGCGGCGAGCGCCGAATCGCGGCGCGTGCTGACCGCGAGGGAGACGGGGGCGACATCAGGCGGAGCAGGCGGCGGGGCGACGAGGCCCGTTGGCGCCGCCGCTGCGGCCGGTGGGGCAATCACGACGTTGGTGTCAGGCCCCGGCTGGCTCGGCGCGTACATCAGCAGAATCACGACCGCCGCGAGCGCGGCCAGCAC
>Ga0070704_100000998_pt1 | contig 14436 bp, 11 predicted proteins | sample KBSK5252metaG_FD_65467 | JGI IMG/M metagenome (GOLD analysis project Ga0070704, IMG submission 65467) | Corn, switchgrass and miscanthus rhizosphere microbial communities from Kellogg Biological Station, Michigan, USA - KBS K5-25-2 metaG | ecosystem: Host-associated > Plants > Roots >...
CGCGCTGTCCCTGGGACGCTGCCCAAACCCCCCAGACCCTACGACCCTACCTCGTCGAGGAAGCCCTCGAGCTGGATCACGCGATCCAGTCCGACGACCCCGAGGCCCTCAGGGACGAACTTGGCGATGTACTGCTGCACCTCGCGTTCCAAATCGTGATCGCGGAAGAGCGATCGCAATTCAACGCCGAGGTGGTGACGCGCTCGCTCGAGGAGAAGATGTGGCGGCGGCATCCGCATCTCTACGCGGGGGCCCAGGGCTCGGACCACGCCGGATGGGAGCTGGTCAAGCGGCGCGAACCCCGCGCGGGCGGCAAACGCGGGACGCTGGCGGGACTCCCTCCCACGTTACCGGCCCTCCTCGCCGCCTTCCGCCTGCAGGAGCGCGCGGCGGGTGTGGGGTTCGACTGGCCCGACGCTGCCGGCCCCATGGCGAAGGTGAAAGAAGAAACCGCGGAGGTGGAACGGGAGGCGGGAGCCGGGAGACAGGACAAGCTGGAAGAAGAAATCGGGGATCTGTTGTTCGCGGTCGTGAATCTTGCTCGCAAACTCAGCGTCGAGCCGAACGCGGCGCTGGCGCGGGCGAATGAGAAGTTCACGCACCGCTTCGAGCGCGTCGAGGCGCTCGCCGAGACTCGCGGGATTCAAATCGGCCGCGCGACCCTCGCGGAGTTGGACACGTTGTGGGAGGAAGTGAAGGCCGGCGGAGCCTAAGGCCAGAGTTTGTACAGCGTCCGCGGAAATGCGATGGCCTCCCGGATGTGGGGGATACCACAGATCCACGCGACCGTCCGCTCCACGCCGAGGCCGAAGCCTGCGTGCACAAAGGTCCCGTACTTGCGCAGATCCAGATACCAGGCGTACGCGTCGAGCGGGAGCCCTTCGCCCTGGATGCGCGCGACGAGCTTGTCGTAGTCGTCCTCGCGCTGGCTGCCCCCGATGATCTCGCCGTATCCCTCCGGGGCCAGGCAGTCGTTGTTCAGCACGGTGCGCGGGTCGTCCGGGTTCTCCTTCATATAGAAGGCTTTGACCTGCTTCGGATAGTTGAACACGAAGACGGGGCGATCGTATTCCTTCGCCAGCAGCGTCTCGTCCTCGCCACCCAGATCGCTCCCCCACTCGATGTTCGAGCCGAGTCCCTTGAGCTTTTGTACGGCGTCGGTGTACGAGATGCGGTGGAACGGCGGCACAACGCGCTCGAGCGACGCGGTGTCGCGCTCCAGCTCGGCGAGGTCGGCTTTGCGGCGCTCCAGACAGCGGGCCACGACGTAGGAGACGAAGTCCTCCTGAAGCCGCATATTGTCATTCGAATCGTTCCACGCGACCTCGGGCTCCACCATCCAAAACTCCGTGAGGTGGCGCCGCGTCTTCGATTTTTCGGCGCGGAACGTGGGGCCGAAGCAGTACACTTTGCCCAGCGCCGCCGCGGCCGCCTCGACATACAGCTGGCCGGTCTGGGCGAGATACGCTTTCCCCAGGTCGAAGTAGTCGGTCGCGAACAACGTGCCGGCGTGCTCGCCGATGGACCCCGTGAGAATCGGGGTGTCGACCAGCACGAAGCCGCGCTCGTAGAAGAAGTCGCGAATGGCCTGAATCACCTCGTGGCGGACCCGGGCGATCGCCACCTGGCGCCGCGAGCGGAGCCAGAGATGGCGGTGCTCGAACAGGAAGGCGGTGCCGTGCTCCTTGGGCGAGATCGGAAAGTCGCCGCTCGGACCGATGATGGTGAGGTCGGAGGCGGTCAGCTCGACGCCGCCGGGCGCGCGGGCGTCGGCTCGGACCACGCCGGTGACCTCGATCGAGGTCTCCTGGGTGAGGCGACCGAACGCCTCCCAGGCCGACTCCGGGACTTCCTTCTTGGAGAGAACCGCTTGCAGGTAACCCGTGCCATCGCGCACCACGACGAAAGCGATCTTGCCGCTCGAGCGCGTGGTCGCCACCCACCCCCGGACGGCAACGTTCTGTCCGTTCCCCGCCAGCGCGGGCAGCGCCTCGATGCGATGACGATCCGGCATAGGCGCGGCATACTAGTGGCGGCTCTCTGCACTGTCAACGCGATGGCGTGCGTCCCCGTCGTGAAGTCCGGCCCTGCCCGGCAGGAGCTCGGCTGGACGGCGTACCTGGGGAGCGCGCGCCACGACGCCGCGGCCGGCGAAACCCTGAACCCCGACCCCCGCCCTTTATGGCGCACCTCCATCGGGCGCGCCGTCCGCGGCAGCCCCGCCCTGGGGGAAACCATCCTCGCCGTCGGGACCGTGGACCGCTACGTGGTGCTCGTGGACCGCACGAGCGGCGAGGTGCTGTGGCGCCAGCGCGTGGATGGAACGCTTCGCGCTGGGCCGCTGCTCGACGAGGATCGCCTGTATCTGGCGACCGAGGCGCAGCCCGAGGGACGCGTGTACGCGATCCGTCTGCGCGACGGCAAGACGATTTGGCGCACGCGCGTGGGCAGCGTCGTCGCCCCGCTCGCCTATGACGGCGAGGCGCTGTACGCGGGCACGGAGGGGGGCGCCGTGGTGCGCATCGACCCCGAAGGGGCGGCGGTGGGGGGGGGCGGCCGCGTCGTCTGGCGGCGCGTCTTGAGCGGCGCGGTCCGCGCCGCACCGGTCGCCACCCCACACGGGCTCGCCGTGGTCACGACGGCCGACACGCTCTACCTGCTGGACCAGACGACGGGCCAAGTGCGCGGTCGGTTCGCCACCCCTGGGGCCGTGCTCGGCACGCCGGCGACGGACGGCCGGCGCGTGTATCTGGGCACCACCGACGGACAGCTCCTCGCGGTGAACCTGCCGGACCTCACGGTGCACTGGGCGCGCGCCGCCGGCGACGCGGTGTACGGCGCACCGGCCCTGGCGCACGATACGCTGTACGTCCTGACGCGCGACGGTCACCTGTGGCTCATCCCCGTGGACGCCCCGGCGGCGGCCACGAGTCACGCGTTGGGCATCGTGGCGACCGCGGGACCTACTCCCATTATCCCAGGCGTCCTGGTGGGCAGCGTGAGCGGCGAGATCCTGCTGGTCGATCGCGCCAACGGGAACATCCTGTGGCGGGCGCAGGTGGCCGGGCCAATCGAAGAGCCGCCTCTGGTACAAGGCCGGCAGCTGGTCGTCGTCGCGGGGCGCGGCGATATTCACGCCTATCGCTGATGCGCGCACCTTTCGTCTTTGTCGCTCTGAGTCTCTGCGCGGCGCGTGTCCCTTCCGCCGCGGCGCAAGCGCCGCCAGCCCGGCACCCACTCGCGGCATCGTTGGGCCGCAGCGCCGTGCACTACGGCAAGTGGCTCACCGCCGGCGCGGCCGTGGCTTTCACGGTGATGGGGGCCCACGAGCACAGCTACTCGCGCCGCGATTGGAACAGCCTGCTCGTGATCTGTCGCTCGGCTGATAACGCGTGCGCCCGCGGCAGCGACGGACGCTACAGCGACTCGAACGCCGAGTTCCTGTATCAGCGCTCGCTGTACTACGACCGTCGCGCCAACCGCCGTCTCCTGGGCGCGCAGGGGACGCTACTCGTGACGGCGGCGTTATTCATCCTCGATTTGCGTGGGCGCAACGACGAGCCGGACAACATTCCGTTCTCGCCCCTCAGGGTGACGCTGGAGCCGGCGAGGGACGGTGCGCACGTTGGCTTGAGCCTTTCGTTTTAGTTAACCCACCCGGAATAGTTCGAAGCCCCGCTCATACCGAGCCACAATGCGTTCCCGGTAGGCCGCGTGTTCGCGCCGCTCGAGGGCCGGGTCGCGAGCGATGAGCTCGGCGGCGGCGCGGCGCGCTGCCTCCAGCAGGGGCAGATCGGTCTCCAGGTTCGCGTACCGGAGCGACATGCCGCCCGACTGCCGAGCGCCGGCCAGCTCCCCCATGCCCCGCTCTTTCAGGTCGAGCTCCGCGATCTTGAACCCATCGGTCGTCTCGCAGAACGCCTCGAGGCGCGGCGCCGCGTCCGGCACATTCGAGAGCAGGATGCAGTGACTCGCCGCTGAGCCCCGCCCCACGCGGCCGCGCAGCTGATGCAGCTGCGCCAGCCCGAAGCGCTCGGCGTGCTCGATGAGCATCACGGTGGCGTTGGCGACATCGATCCCCACCTCGATGACGCTCGTGGCCACGAGGACGTGCACCGCGTTGTCGCGGAAGTCGCGCATCGTCGCGTCGCGCTCGTCGGCCTTCATCCGACCGTGCACGAGCCCCACGCGGAATTCCTTGAACGTCTTCCCCAACGTCTCGGCCATCGTGGTGGCCGCCTTCAGGTCGGCGCGCTCCGATTCCTCGATGACCGGATAGATGACGTACGCCTGCCGCCCCGCGGCGCACTCACTCCGAATGAATTCGTAGATCTTGCTGCGCGCCGCGTCGGTGCGCAGCGCCGTCTTGACCTCCCCTCGCCCAGGCGGGCGCTCGCGGATCTGCGTCACGTCCAGGTCGCCGTACAGCGTGAGCGCGAGTGAGCGCGGAATCGGCGTTGCCGTGAGCAGCAGCACGTCGGGCGCGTCGCCCTTCTCGACCAGCGCCGCCCGCTGCTCGACGCCGAACCGGTGTTGCTCGTCGATCACCGCGAGGCCGAGACGGTGGAACGTCACCGCCTCCTGAATGAGCGCGTGCGTGCCCACCACGAGGCGGGCGCCGCCGCCGGCGAGCCGCTCGCGTACGGTCGCCTTCTCCCCCGCCGTCATCCGACCCACGAGCAGCTCCGGCCGGATCCCGAGCGGCTCGAGCAGCCGCGTAAGAGTGGCATCGTGCTGCTCGGCGAGCAGCTCGGTCGGCGCCATGATCGCCGCCTGGTAGCCATTTTCGGCGGCGAGGAGCATGGCGAACAGCGCCACGACCGTCTTTCCGGTACCCACGTCGCCCATCAGCAGGCGATGCATCCGGAGCGGGGCGGTCATGTCGCCGCTGATCTCACGGATCGCATGACGCTGATCCTTGGTGAGCTCGAAAGGAAGATTCTCGCTGAGCGTCGTCGTCAGCTCACGCTTCAGCTCGAAGCGAATGCCGGCGCGGGCGCGCTTGGCTAAATGGCGGGCTCGAGCTTGCACGAGCTGCTGATCGAAGAGCTCGTCGAACGCCAACCGGCGCCGCCCCGGCTCGGTCTCGGCCACGGTGCGCGGCCGGTGCAACAGCTCCAGGGCTTGCCTCAGGTCGATGAGGCCCTGCGCCTGACGGAACGCGGCAGGATGCGGATCCACCGCGAGGGGCAACAACCCGTCCAAGTGTTGCTGCACCAGCGCGCGGATCTGGCGGTGCGTCAGGCCTTCGGTAGCGGGATACACGGGCAGCACGAGTCCCGAGTCTCGGGTCTCGCCCTCCTCGGCGAGCACGATGAACTCTTGGGGCACGAGCTGGCGTCCGTGGTAGTAGCGCACGGGCCCCGTCACGAGGAGGAGCTGTCCCTTCTTGATCTGGCGCTCGAGGAACGGACGGCCAGGCCAGGCGCACTCGAGCAGGCCGCTGTCGTCCTTGAGCACGGCCCGAAACACTCGCAGCCCGCGCCGGGTGGGCAGCACGCCGGTGCTCACGACGCGGCCGACACACGTCACTTCGCGCCCCACATCGGCGCGCGCCAGGGGCGTCACGGTCGTGGCGTCGAGGTAGCGATGCGGGACGTGATACAGGAGATCGCCGACCGTGCGGATGCCGAGTCGGCCCAGCGCTTCGGCGCGCTTTGGGCCCACCCCTTTCAAGTACTTGACCGACGTCGCGAGGGAGAGCGTCATCAATCGATTAGTTGTGGACGAGGCGCCGCGCGTAGGCGCGCGCGTCAAACGTCTCGAGATCGCCTAAGCCTTCGCCGGTTCCGAGAAAACGCACCGGCAGCGAGACGGCGCGGCGCAACGCGACGACGCTGCCCCCCTTGGCTGTCCCGTCGAGCTTCGTGATCACGAGGCCGGTCAAGGGAATCGCCGCGGCGAACGCGAGTGCCTGCTGCACCGCGTTCTGGCCTACGGTGGCGTCGAGCACGAGCAGCGCCTCGTGTGGCGCCCCTGGCTGCAACTTCGCCACGACTCGCACAACCTTCCGCAGTTCCTCGATCAGGCGCTCGTCGGTGTGCAGCCGCCCGGCAGTATCCACGAGCACCGTATCGATGCGTCGGGCCGCCGCGGCTTGGACGGCATCGAATGCCACGGCCGCCGGGTCGCTGCCACCGCCGACGAACGGTGCGTCCAGTCTGTCGGCCCAGACCTTGAGCTGCGCGGCGGCGCCTGCCCGAAAGGTGTCGGCCGCCGCGAGCAAGACGCTCCGCCCCTCACGTTGCAGCCGCGAGGCGAGCTTCGCGACCGTCGTCGTCTTGCCGGTGCCGTTGACACCGCAGACGATGACGACGGTTGGCGGGCGGTCGGCGTGCGCGAGCGGCGCGGTGTCGGACCCCAGGAGCTCGGCGACGGCGCCCACGAGCGCCGCCTCATCGCGTGCGGCGCCGGCCCCCAGCCCGTCGAGAATCGCTTCGGTCGCGGCAACACCGAAGTCCGCCTCGAGCAGGATCCGCTCGGCCTCCGCGCGTGCCTTGGGATCGCTGCCCGTCACGAGGCGTGCGAGCCGGCCCCATAGCCCCATCAGGGCAGGCCTTGCCGGCGGCGCCAGGCCCATTCGGCCGCGAAGGCAGCGATCGCGATCGCGAACAACCACCAGCGGTCGCGCAGTCCGATCCGCGCGACACGCCCTGCGGGAGTCCCCTGTTGCGCCGCGAGTGCGGCCGGGGCCGGTCGCCATTCGTCGGAGTACTCCTCGACCACCACGACGCCGCGCTCGTTCGCCACCGGAGCAGAACCGAGCGAGTAATGGTAGGTGCCGGGCGCGAGCCGGAGCTCGGCGCGCCTCGCAGCATCGAACCGCAGCGTGTCGCGGCGCTCGCCGCCTTCGCCCTGCAGAGCGATGGGCAGCGGCCGCGGCTCACCGGTGCCGGTCCAGCGCCACGACAGGGGCAATCCGTTCGGCGTCTCGAGCGCCAGCGGAACGGCGCGCTCCTTCCTTCCTTCTCCAGTGCCCAGGAGCCAGTCCGTCAGCGCGGCCACGAGCGCGCGATACGCTTCTGCACCGGCGCCGCCGCGAAACGCCCAGCGCCACAGCCCCGCCGCGGAAATGGTGGCGCGGCGCCTGCCGTCTCGCTGCTCGAGCGTCACCACCGGCCGAGCCGCCCCCCGGCGCGCTAGGCGCGCGGTCAGCACAGTCACGACGCCCGAATCGCGCGGCATCTCGCCCGCCGCCACCGCGGGAGCCAGAGAATCCCACGCGACGCCCGCAAGTGCTGCGGTGAGCGGTGAGGGAGGCGGCCGCTCGATGTACCAGTCTCCGGGCTGCCCGCGCGCCGTCGGCCAGACGAGCAGCGCGATGGATGTTGGGACATACGCCCGCGCGCGCTCGGGGGCCCCCGCCAAGACTACCAGGCGCGCGCCCTGTGCTGCCCGCCGCAAGTCGGCCGGCGCGGCAGGGGCCAGCGTCGCCGCGTCGCGCCACCGGCCCGGCTCCGTTTCCACAAACGTCTGGACCGGAATGCGCGCCACGTCACCGAGCGTGCGCGCGAGAAAGCGCGTCTCCCAATCGGGAGGCGATGCGAAGATCACGGCGGCGGGCTGGGGACTCACTTCGATCACGAACTGCCGCGCATCATCGCGGGGCTCGGCATCACGAACGCCGTCCAGTCGCACGTCGAGCACGTGCCAACCGGGACGGGGGACGAGGGACGGCGGAAGGGTGATGTCTGTCGAGAGGATGCCGCTGTCCGGGAGCGAGACGCGTCGAGTCGTGAGGCGCCGCCCATCGGTGCTGACCACGAGCGTGCCTGTACTCGTCCCCCGTCCCCCCTCCCTCTTCCCCGCAGTTCCGTAACTCACCCTGAGCCGCACCGTGTCGGTGGCTGTCACGCGCCGCTGGCCGTCGATACTGGCGACGAACGCGTCGAAGAACGGGGCGCGGGTCAGGACGACGACGCGCGGCACGCGCACGAGATCGGGAGGGATGGACGCAAGATCATCCAGGGCGCCGTCGGTCACGACGATCACCTCACTGCCGCGGGCGGCCGCTGCGTCGAGCGCCGGCGCGAGATGGCTCGTCCCCTCTTCCGGCGCACCCGAGTCGAACGCGGCGACGCGATCCCCGAACCGCCACACCAGGGCCCCGCTCCCCGCCGCAAGCGCGCGGGCGGTGTCGAGGGCTGCGCGCCAGCGGCTCGTCATACTGAGTGAGGCGTCGAGCAACACGATCGGTTGAGCGTCCGGCGCAAGGGCACGCGTCGTGACCGGATTCCAGAGCAGCAGTACGAGCGCGAGGACGCCGGTCGCACGCAGCGCGGCGAGCCCGGGACTTACGCGATGCACGCCAGCGCCTCCGCGAGCGTGAACCTCGCCTCGTGCAGTGCCCGCCCGACGATCGCGCCCGCCAGCCCCGCCGCGCGCGCGGCCCGCAGGTCGTCGAGCGAGGCGAAGCCGCCCGAAACGATCACCTCCAGGTCGAGCGTGGCGCCCAAGGCGCGCGCTCCGGCGAGGTCTGGGCCGCCGAGCGTGCCGTCGCGCGTAACGTCGGTGTAGACGATGGTCCGGGCGCCCTGCGCGCGCAGCCGGCGCGCCAGATCCTGCACGGCGATCTGCGGCGCGCCCTGCGCGCCGCCGCGCGGGGCCAGTTGCCCATCGCGCGCGTCGATGGCGACCGCGACCCGGTCAGCGCCGTGGCGCGCCAACAGACGGTCCACGAGCCCCGCATCGGCGGCGGCGGCCGCGCCGAGCACGACACGGGCGGCACCCCACGACAGCAGCTCGTCGACCGCCGCTTCGGTCGAGACTCCGCCACCCACTTGCACGCGCATCCCAGGCGCGCGCACGCAGGCGCGGGTCACGTCGTCGTTCGCGCCGCGGCCGAAGGCGCGATCGAGATCGACGAAGTGTGCCCAGCGCGCCCCCGCGCGCGCACAGCGCTCGAGGGCCGCGAGCGGGTCGGCGAGCGCAGCGGGTGCGCGCGCCACGCGCCCGCCTTGCACGTCAACGGCGGGGTAGAGCTCCACGATTGTAGGGGAAGTTACTCGACTCGGGCGGCGGCAGCCCCGGCTCGGGGGGAGGGAGAGACCGCGGGCCGCGGCTCGAGCTCCGCGAGCAGCTGCGTCCTCATCGTCTCGAACAGAGGTTTCAACTTGGACGGCACGGCCTGGACGGGCCCCGCGTCCTTGCGCTGCGGGTTCGTAGCCCGCCCGTTCACGAGGAACTCATAGTGCAAGTGCGGCCCCGTGGACAGCCCGGTGGAGCCGACGAAGCCGACGGTCTGGTCCTGACTCACGTGCAGTCCAACGCGCAGCCCCTTGACGAACTTCGAGAGGTGCCCGTAGCGCGTCCGGATGCCGTTGGCGTGACGGATCTCGATGAGGTTGCCGTACCCGCCCTCGCGGCCGGCGAAGGTCACCATGCCGTCGGCGGTAGCGCGGACCGGCGTGCCCCAGGCAGCGGCGTAGTCGGTGCCTTGATGCGACCGCCACCGGTTCAGGATCGGGTGAAAGCGCCCACCGAAGCGGCTCGAGATGCGACGGTACTGTAGCGGCGCGCGCAGGAAGGCGCGACGCAGCGAGCGACCCTTGTCGTCGTAGAAGCCGCCGCGGGCCGCTTCGCCTTCGAAGTAGAACGCGTAGCTGGGGGTGGAGGCCACATCGACCCGAGCGGCGAGGATCCGTCCGAAGCGGAGCTCTCCCTCGGGCGACTCGAGACGCTCGATCAGCACTTCGAAGCGGTCTCCGGGGCGGATATCGCGCGTGAAGTCGACTTCCCAGTCGTACACGTCGGCGATCGCCCACGCGAGGGCGACTCGCTCCTTGCTCGGCAGGAACGAGTCGGGAACGGCATTGTCGAGCGCGTCGTACAGGTTCGACTGGATGACGCCCGTCGCGCGTAGCCGCGTCTTGCTCCACGGAATCGTCTCGACGGTCTCGCGCCAACCCGAGTCGCCGCCGAGCCGCGTGATCCACAAGCGAACCTCGGGGCCGGTGCGGACGCCGAGGCGCTGCGCGATCGAGTCGCCCTTGAGTCGTCGCACGTTGAAGACGAGGCCCGGCCGCAGGCGCCGAGTGTCGAGGGCCCGTGCGGCGCTCAAGAAGGCGACGTAATCGCTGCCCGTGATCCCTGCGCGCGTGAGCAAGTCCGACATGGTTTCGCGGGCGTGGAGCGTGTCCGACCACTCGTCGTACGCGCTGGTGACCACGATCGGGGGCGCGGTCGGCAGGCCGCGTGCGGACCACGCTTCGTGCGCGGCCCACAGCAACCCGCCGGCGGCGAGCGTGCCGGCGACGACGTAGTGACTGGTGCGCCAGGCCATCAGTCCATCTGGCGCCTGATGAACGTGGGGATTTCCATTTCATTGAGCTCCGGGCTCCCCGGCGGCGCCGCTGGCGGTGCCGACGGCCGCTTGGCCGCGCCACCCCCGACCTCGGCGGGCTTCGCGTAACCCGGGGGCGGTGGGGGGGTGGGCCGCGCACCGCGCTCCCGGAACGGCAGGACTCCCGGCGCTCCGCGTTGCGGCGCGGCCGCGTCCGCGAGGGCGCCGCTGCGGTCGAATCCGGTCGCGATCACGGTGATCCGGACCTCGCCGTGCATCGCCGGATCGTTGACGGCGCCGAAGATGATCTCGGCTTCGTCACCGGCGGCGTCGTGAATCGCTTCACTGATCTGGGTGACTTCGCCCAGGGTGAGATCCTCGCCCCCTGTGATGTTGATGAGGACGCCGGTCGCGCCCGCGATGGAGATGTTGTCGAGCAGCGGGCTCGAGATCGCCTGCTGCGCGGCTTCCATCGCGCGGTTCTCGCCGCGCCCGGTGCCGGTACCCATCAACGCCGCGCCGCCGTTCTGCATCACGGTCCGCACATCGGCGAAGTCGACATTCACGAGGCCGGTCACGCAGATGAGTGACGAGATGCCTTGCGTCGCGTGCAGCAACACTTCGTCGGCCTTCTTGAGCGCGTCCTGGAACGGAATCCCCTTCCCCACCACCGCGAGCAGCCGCTCGTTGGGGACGACGATCATCGTGTCCACGTGCTTGCGCATCTCGGCGATGCCCATTTCCGCCTGGCGCATCCGCTTCCGCCCCTCGAACAGAAACGGTTTCGTCACGATCCCGATTGTGAGCGCGCCGAGGTCGCGCGCGACCTGGGAGATGATCGGTGCCGATCCGGTGCCGGTCCCACCGCCCATGCCGCACGTGACGAAGACAAGGTCGGCGCCCTGGAGCGCGTGGAGGACCTCGTCACGGTTCTCCTCGATGGCCTGGCGCCCGATCTCGGGCCGGGCCCCGGCGCCGAGCCCCCGCGTGAGCTTCTTGCCGATTTGGATCTTGACGTCGGCCTTGTTGTTGAGCAGCGCCTGGGCGTCGGTGTTCACGGAGATGAATTCGACGCCGCCGACGTGCTCGTCGATCATGCGGTTCAAGGCGTTGCCGCCGCCCCCGCCCACGCCGACGACCTTCATCCGCGCGTTCTGCGTGACTGTTTCTTCGAGTTCGAAGATCATGGCTCTCCCCTAGAAGAAATCCTGCAGCCACCGCTTGAGCGGCCCGAACCATTTGTCGACGCCCGTCCCGCCGAACAACACACCAGGCGCGGCACCGTGCGCCACCTTGCGCGCCGCGTACAGCACCAGCCCCACCGGCACCGCGTAGCGCGGCGCCTCCACGCTGTCCACCAGGCCCGAGATGCCGAACTCGGGATGACCCGCGCGCACCGGCACCGCGAACGCCTCCCGCGCCAACTCCGCCATCCCCGGCAGGTGCGCCGTCCCGCCCGTCAGCACCACGCCAGCGGGCAACTTGCCCGCCCCGAACCCCGCCCGCTCGAACTCGCGGCCTACCAGCTGGAAGATCTCGTCCACCCGCTGGTGGATGATGTGCGCGAGCAGCTCGCGCGATGCCTGCCGCGCCCCTTGCCCGGGCGTGGACGGCAGGTTGATCATCTCCGCGGCGTCCACGAGCGGCGTATACGCCGCCCCGTGCCGCTCCTTCAATCGTTCGGCATCGGCCTGGGTCACGCCGAGGCCCTGCACCAAGTCGTTCGTGACGTGCGAGCCGGCATACTTGAGCGACGCCAGGTGCCGGATCTTCCCATCGTGGAAGATCGCGACTCCGGTCGAGTTGCCGCCCACTTCGACCAGCGCGACCCCCAGCTCCTTCTCATCGTCGGTCAGCACGGCGTACGAGGCCGCCAACGGCTCGAGCACGAGATCGGACACGCGGTACCCGGCGCGCTGCACGCTCTTGCGCAGGTTTTGCGCGGCGGTCGACTGCACCGTCACCAGATACATCTCGACCTCGAGCCGCGTCCCCGTCATCCCGACGGGGTCCGAGATGCCGCGCTGCTGGTCCACGATGTACTCCTGCGGGATGTCGTGCAGGAGCTCGTGATCCCGGCCGAGCGACACGGCCCGCGCCACTTCATTCACCCGCGCCACGTCCTGCGCGGTGATCTCGTCGCGGCTCACCGCGACCACGCCCTGCGACCCACGTGCGGACACGTGCTCGCCGGCGATGCCGCAGGTGACGTCGTTCACCTTCGCGCCGGCCATGCGCTCGGCGTCCTTCAAGGCGGCGGCAACGGAGCGAGTCGTCTCGTCGATGTCCCGCACCATACCGCGACGCACACCGGTGTTCTTGGCGAGGCCTACACCCAGTACCTTGGCCAACGGCGTGCGGGGGAGATCCCCCACGACCTCGGCGATCACCGCGCACGTTTTGGTGCTGCCGAGATCGAGCCCGGCGACGAGTCGGCGCTCCGCCATCAGGCGCTCGCCTTTCGTCGCACCACTACCTGTCCAGCGTAGCGCGCGTCCAATTCGGCGTAGCGGCGCGCTTTCGCGGCCAGGTCTCTCGCCACCAGCACCACGGCCTGCACGACCTCCGGCCCTGCATCACGCGCCAGCAGCACGCGATGGGACCCTAATTCCAGAAGAACGTCGCCGCGCGCTCCGAAGCGTCGCGCGGCATCGATGTCTTGAAACAAAACCGGATCGAGCGCCTGGATTCGGCCCAGCACCTGCACGATCCCGCTGTCCGCAACCTGCGCGATCGGGAGATCGAGCGATCCGCCTCCCACCCCCCGGGTGGGATCGAACGGCAACGACCGTCCCCCGGCATCCACTGCCACGAGTCCGCCGGCCCCGGGGACCAGGGCAACGGGCTCTACCTCGCGCACGATCACCTTCAGGGCCGCGGGCAACCGCCGCGCCACACGCGCGTCCGCCACGCCGGCGAGTCCGCGCACGCGATCGGCGAGCAGGCCCATGTCGTCGAACACGCTCGCCTTGGGCGCGAGTCGCAGCGCCGCCAGCACCGCATCCGGATCGAGGTTCCTCACGCCGACGACCTCGACCTGCCGCACCCGGAAGAACGCCAAGCGTCGCAACACGGACGGCGCAGCCAGCCAGACCGCCAATGCGCCCAACACCACCCCGCCCCACACCAACGCGCGTCGCGGCAGGCGCACCCTCACTTCCCACCCGCCTTCAAGATACCTAGAAGCTCGGGTCCGACGCGGGTCACGTCCCCTGCGCCGAGGGTGAAGACCACATCCCCCGTCCGGACCGCTCGGGCCACCTGGCCCGTGAGGTCGGCGCGGTCGCGCACCGACACCGTCGCGGCGCCGGCACGAATTGCGCTGCGTGCCACGACGTCGTGCGTCACGCCCCCTCCCGCGGATGGCTGCTCGCGCGCGGCGTAGATCGGCGCGACGACGACCACATCCGCCGCGGCCAGCGCCTCGCCCAGCGCCGCGCCGTGCAGCGCGGTGCGCGAGTAGAGGTGCGGCTGGAAAACCGCCACCACCCGCCGGCCCGGGAACGCCTGCCGCGCCGCGGCGAGCGTCGCCGCTACTTCGGTCGGGTGATGCGCGTAGTCATCCACGACGGTGACGCCGCCTGCCTCACCCAACCGCTCGAACCGCCGCCCGACACCGCCGAACGATGCCAATGCCTTCGCGCCGACCCGTACGTCCGCCTCGAGCGCATGCAGCACCGCGAGAGCGGTCGCCGCGTTGCGCACGTTGTGGAGTCCCGGCACCGCGAGCCGGAGCTGCACGGTCGACCCGCCAGGCAATTCCACCGTGGCGCGCGAGCCCGCGGGCTCCTGCACGACGTTGGTGATCCGCACGTCCGCGTTGGCACTGAGCCCGACGCGCCACACCGGCACGCCCGCCCCGAGCCGCGCCGCCACGCGTCCCGCGCCCGCGTCGTCTCCACCGACGATCACGCGCCGAGCGCGCCCTGCAAACTCCACAAACGCATCCTCGAGTGCCGCGATCGTGCCATAGCACTCGAGGTGGTCGGCCTCGACGTTGTTCACGACCGCGACCGTCGGTGTCAGCGACAAGAAGGAGCGGTCGTACTCATCGGCCTCGACGACAAACAGCTCGTGCGATCCGACTTTCGCGTTACCGTGCCATGCAGCGACGCGGCCGCCGGCGAGTCCCGTGGGGGTTCGCCCGGCGGCCG
>Ga0070704_100000999_pt1 | contig 14435 bp, 20 predicted proteins | sample KBSK5252metaG_FD_65467 | JGI IMG/M metagenome (GOLD analysis project Ga0070704, IMG submission 65467) | Corn, switchgrass and miscanthus rhizosphere microbial communities from Kellogg Biological Station, Michigan, USA - KBS K5-25-2 metaG | ecosystem: Host-associated > Plants > Roots >...
CCGCCGCCGCCGCCGCCGCCGCCGCCGGCTCCAGCGCCAGCGCCTATCGCCCCCTCCCGCCCCTTACCGCCCCCGCCCGCCCCGGTGGTGGCGAAGGGCGGGGACGGGCAGGAGACCGCCGAAGAGCGCTTGCGGAAAAAATCCACCCCCCTCGTGCGAAAGATCGCGGCCGAGCACCGCGTCGACATCTCGACGATCCCCGGCTCGGGCTTCGCCGGTAGGGTCACGAAACAGGACATCCTGGGGTTTATCGAGCGTGGTCCGGTAACCGTCTCCCCAGCTCCTGGTCCCCAGCTCCCCGCTCCGAGCGTCGAGCCGTGGCCCGGCGACCGCGTCGAGCCGTGGTCCAAGATCCGCAAGATCACGGCCGACCACATGATCATGTCGCGGCGCACCTCGGCTCACGTCGCGAGCTTCTTCGAGGTCGACTTCACCCGCGTCGCGCAGCTGCGCGCCAAGGCCCCCACTGCGACCGAGAAGCCGACGTTCCTCGCGTACATCGTGAAAGCGTGCGCGGTAAACCTCAAGAAGCATCCCGTGGTGAACGCGGCGGTGTCGGGCGACAGCACGATCTATCGCGCTGACATCAACATCGGCATCGCCGTGGCGCTCGATTGGGGACTGATCGTGCCGGTCATCAAACACGCGGATGAGCTGTCGCTCTCCGGGCTGGCGCGGGCGATCACCGACCTCGGCGAGCGCGCCCGCACCAAGAAGCTGCTCCCCGACGATATTCAGCGTGGCACCTTCACGATCACCAACCCCGGCGGCTTCGGACCCTTCGCGGGCATCCCGATCATCAACCAACCGCAGGTGGCGATTCTGGGCGTCGGGGCGATCGAGAAGCGCCCCAAGGTCGTCAGTCTTCCGGACGGCAGCGACACGATTGCGATCCGCACGATGGGCATGCTCACGATGTCGTACGATCACCGGATCGTGGACGGCGCCGACGCGGATCGGTTCCTCGCCGACGTCAAGAAGATGCTGCAGGAGTTCCCCGAGGGAGCGGTTTGAATATGCCTAAAGTCCTCACCGCCGCGCGCGTGCGCGTCCCCGCGCCGAACGAGACGGAGTACCTCAGCACCCTGCGGGAGCTCTGTCAGTTCGCCGATGCTCGCGGCCAGCGCATCTGGGTGTTTCGCAACGCCAAGGATCCGCGGCTCTTCATCGAGTTTTCAGAGAGTCCGACGGAGATGTCGCACCGCGCGCAGGCGTCGCGCCTCCCCGAGGAGATCCAGCTCGAGAAGCGCCTCCAGAGCCTCGCGACCTACGCCCCCGACGCCTGGGAGCTGTGGAGCGAGGTCTCACTCGCGACGCCGGCTGTATGAGACGCCGGCTGGTGATCGACGGGGAGACTTGGGAAGCGTTTCCGTCCGGCCGCGTGAACGTGTACGGACGCGACCAGTTCGCCCTCCTGTTCCAGCTCGGCACCGGACCGCAGCGCAAAGAGCGCGTGACGCGGTATTCCCCGGTGGGCCATCGCTCGCCCGACCGCGCCCTCACCGAATTATCGGACCGCCAGCTGTCCGACCTATTCCGCCAGTCTCAGCCGGCGTGGACCGCGCCGGAGGCGGCGTACGGTGCACGTTGACCTGCACTGTCACTCCACCGCCTCGGACGGCGAATGCGCCCCGGCGGAGGTGGCGCGACGTGCGCAACACGCAGGGCTGACCGCGATCGCGCTGACGGACCACGATACCACCGACGGGGTCGCGGCGGCGGCGGCGGCCGGCGCGCCGCTCGGCGTGCGCGTCGTGCCGGGGTGCGAGTTCAGTGTGAAGGCGCCATGGGGTGAGCTCCACGTGCTCGGCTACTTTCTGCCCGTGGGGGACGAGCGGCTCGAGGGCTTCCTGCGCGAGACCCGCGCCGCGCGCCGCCGCCGCGGTGAGCAGATCGTCGCCAAGCTCCAGCAGCTCGGCGTGCCGATCGCGTTGCACGACGTGGACGCCCAAGCCAAGGGCGGCGCGGTCGGGCGGCCCCACGTCGCGCGCGCGCTGGTGGCATGCGACGCCTCGGACGACATCAGCGACGCCTTCAGCCGCTACCTGGGTCGCGGGCGCCCCGCGTACGTCGAGAAACCGCTCCCCCGGCTCGCCGACGTGGCCACCCTGGTGCACGACGTCGGTGGCGTCGCAGTGGCCGCGCACCTGGGCGACCACGGGACCGAAGGGCAGTTGCGCCAGTTCCAGGAACAGGGACTCGACGGCCTGGAAGTGCGCCATCCCAGCCACGCGCCGTCGGTCGAGCAGCGGCTCACCCGCATCGCCGAGCGGCTGGGGCTCGGCATCAGCGGCGGCTCGGACTGGCACGGTGACACGGAGTTTGGCGGCAACCACGCGCCCCTGGGCGGGATGCGCATTCCACTCGAATGGCTGGAGCTGCTGGAACAGCGACGTGGGCTCCCAACGACAAGGATGAACGCATGAGCGAACCGTTGGCGATAGGCGACAAGGCACCGGTCTTCACGGCTGCAGCGTCCGACGGCAGCACCTACAAGTTGGGCGACCTGCTCAAGGTGGGGCACGTCGCGCTGGTCTTCTACCCGGGCAACAACACCCCCGGCTGAAACCGCCAACTCTCCGCCGTGCGCGATGAGATGGCCAAATTCAAGAAGGCGGGCATTCGGCCCTTCGGTGTGAACCCGGCCGGCGTGGCCAGCCACGTGTCGTACGTCGAGAAGTTTGGCTTCAATTTCTCACTCCTGTCGGACCCCGAGCGCGCGATCGCCGGAGCGTATCACGCGCTGAAGGACGACGGGAAGGGGATTCAACGGACCGTCTACGTGATCGGTCGTGATGGAACGGTCCGATTCGCGCAACGCGGCGCGCCGGCGGTGGACGACATCATCGCGGCGGTGGGGTGAGGAGTGTGAACGGTGCCCGCTGATTTCGATTTCCAGGGGAAGGTGGCGCTCGTCACCGGTGTGGGGCGCGTGGGCCAGATCGGGCACGCCGTGGCGCGCGGGCTGGGACGCGCCGGCGCCAAACTGCTCCTCGCCGATGTCAACGCCGTCGGTCTCGCCGACCGCGTGAAGGAGTTTGCCGCCGAGGGCATCGCGGCCAAGGCGTCGGCGGGCGACCTCACACACCCCGAAGCCGGACGCCAGGCCGTTGCTGTCGCGCAGGCGCAGTTCGGTGGGCTCGACGTCGTCGTCAACGTGGCCGGGGGCTTCTTCAGCTACGGGCCCTTCACCGAGGTGACGCCGGAGACGCTCGACAAGGAGCTCGCCGTCAACTTCAAGACGGCGTTCTTCACCTGCCAGGCGGCGGTTCCGGCATTGCTCACGCGCGGCGGGGGGGCCATCGTGAACTTCGCGTCCATCGCGGCGGTCCGGTCCCTCATGCACATGACGGCCTACAGCGCATCCAAGTCCGCCGTAGCGGGACTTACGCGCGCCCTCGCCCGCGAGTACCGCGATGCGGGACTGCGGGTCAACGCGGTCGCCCCCGCTACGGTTCGCACCGCCGACAACGTGGCCCAGATGCAGGCCGATGCGAAGACTCCTCTCGTGGAGATCGACGAAGTGGTCCAGACAGTCCTGTTCCTGGCGAGCGACGCCGCGAGCGCCATTACGGGGCAGATCGTCCCGATCACGGGGAAGGCGTACTGACGTGAACCTCGCGGGGACGGCGGCGCTCGTCACCGGCGCTGGCCGGCGCCTCGGCCAAGCGATCGCCGTGGGCTTGGCGCGCGCGGGGTGCGACGTGGCCGTCCATTACCACGGGTCAGCGGACGGCGCCGAGGCGACGGCGCGTGACATCCGTGCGATCTCCAGGGAGCGCCGCGCCGAGTTGCTGCGCGCCGATCTGAGCGACGCGGCCGCGGCTCGCGGCCTGGCCGATCGGGCGATCAAGGCGATGGGACGGCTCGACATCGTCGTCAACTCGGCCGCGATCATGGTGCGGCAACCGGTTGAAACCGTGACACCAGAAAGCTGGGATGCCACCCTCGATCTCAATTTGCGCGCCGCCTTTTTCGTGTCGCAGGGTGCGCTGCCGCATCTGCGCCGCGCCAAAGGGAAGATCGTCAACCTCGCCGACGTGGCCGGCTTCGAGCCCTGGCCCGCATACGTCCCGCACTGCGTGAGCAAGGCCGGCGTCGTGATGCTCACGAAGGCACTCGCCCGGGCGCTCGCGCCGGATGTCGCGGTGAACGCGGTCGCTCCGGGGCCGGTGCTGCTCCCCGAAGCGTGGGACCCCGCGACGCGCGACCACATCCGCGACACCACCCCGCTGGGGCGGCTCGGTCAGCCGGCGGATGTCGTCGGCGCCGTACGATTCCTGCTCGAGAGTGACTTCGTCACCGGCACGGTCCTCGTCGTGGACGGCGGGAGACTCATCCGCTGAGGGACGTCGTTGTCGTGGGGGGTGGGTGCTACGGCACCTTCTACGCCTCGCAGCTCACGAAGGCCAAGGCCCGCGGCAAGGTGGACTTCCGCACCGTCATCGTCGTGGATCGCAATCCGGAATGCCGTGCCCGGCAAGAGCTGGGCGATGCGGCCGACCGGCGATTTGTGACGCAAGACTGGACGGTGTTCTTCGACGATTTCTTCAGTCACGCCTCTGATGATTTCATCGTTCCGTCCCCGCACATGCCCCATCTGATGTTCGAGTGGGTACTCGGACGCGCACGGCAACGGTGGCCGCGGAGACCGATCAGCGTCGAGCCGGTTCCCGGCGACATCGGGACGCCGTACGACCGCACCGCCCCGGACGCGACGCGCTACGTGTCGTTCGCCGACTGGATCTGCCCCACCCACTGCATCGAGCCGGCGCTGTGTCCTGCGATCGGCGCCCCCCGCACGTGGGAGATGGGCGACGCGGTCCGCGCGCTCGCCGATCGATTGCGGGCGCAGGGCCAGCCCGTGTCGGGTCCCGCGCTCTTCGTGTGCCGGCACCACGTCTTCGGCGTGGGCACGTTCGCCGCCGCAGCGGTGTTGGCGGGCGACCGGCTCGTCGCGGAGGCTGGGGCGAGCGGTAAACCTGCAGGGATCCTCGTTGGGACCATCTCGAGCTGTCACGGCGCGGTGAATCTCTTGAGTCTGGGAGCAGCGTGACCCCTGAGGAGCGGCGCGGCTACCTCGAGAATGCCCGCGAGCTCTTCAATACCGGCGAGTATTGGCTCGCGCACGAAGCGCTGGAAACCGTGTGGCGTTCTATTATTAAGGAAGACGAGGCACGAGTCTTTCAGGGATTGATTCAAGCCGCCGCCGCGCTGCTGCACTCGAGCCGTGGCAATCGACACGGCACGGTGGTGGTGGGCGCCGCAGCCCTGGAGCGACTCGCCGGGCCCGAGCGGCCCGAGGTGGAGTTCGAGACGGCTCATTTCCGCGCGCAGCTGGCGCGGGCTCTGTCGGGGGAGGGCGATCCCCCCCAATTGGAATTCAAAGTGGAATTTCGGAACGCATGACTGGCAACGGCAAACGCGAATACGACGTCATCATCGTCGGTGCCGGGCCCGCGGGGCTGTGCGCCGCGTTGTATGCGGGACGGGGGATGCTCAAGACGCTCACGATCGAGCGCGGCGCCCCCGGCGGTGAGCTGCTGAACACCGACCTGATCGAGGACTACATCGGCTTCGAGAGCATCAAGGGCTGGGAGCTTGCCGAGAAGATGACCGAGCACGCCAAGAAATTCGGGGCGGAGATCCTCACCGACACGGTCGATCGGGTGCACAAGGCGCCGGACGGCTGGTTCGACGTCGTCACCGCGCGCGGAGACACCTATCGCGCTCGCGCCGTGATCTTCACCGCCGGCGGCACGCCGGTGAAACTCGGCGTCCCCGGTGAGAAGGAGTACGCCGGCAAGGGCGTCTCCTACTGCGCCGTCTGCGACGGGGCGTTCTTCAAGGGTGAGCACCTCGCCGTGGTGGGTGGCGGGGACGCTGCCGTGGAGGAAGCCGACTACCTGACCCGATACGCGAGCAAGGTGACGCTCGTGCATCGGCGCGAGGACTTCCGGGCCTCCCAGATCCTGCAGGAGCGCACCTTCGCGAACCCGAAGATTGACGTGATTCGCAATACCACGGTGCCCGAGATCGTTGGCAACGAAAAGGGCGTGCAGCACGTCGTGCTCGAGAACACGCGCACCGGCAAGCGCAGCAACCTCGACGTCGGCGGCGTGTTTGTGTTCGTCGGGTTCAAGCCGAACACGCAGCTCATCGACGGTCACGTGCACCACGATCCCAGTGGTTACTTCATCACGGACGAGCGCATGATGACGTCCATCCCCGGTTTGTTCGCGGCGGGGGACGTGCGCAGCCAACTGACGCGCCAGATCACCACGGCCGTGGGTGATGCGACGACCGCGGCGATCGCGGTCGAGAAGTACCTGAAGGCCCTGCGCGAAAAGGGCGATTGATGCAGATCGTCCAGATCCCCAACGGGCAGTTCATGGAGAACTGCTATCTCGTCGTAGACGAGCAGGCGCGGGAGTGCGCCGTCGTCGATCCCGGCGAAGAAGCGGGCCTGATCCTCCACAAGCTGGCCGCCACAGGCGCGAAGGCGGTGGCCATCTGGCTCACCCATGCCCACATCGATCACGTCCTCGGTGTCGCCCGCGTCGCGGCGGAGACCGGCGCCCCGGTTTGGCTCCACGCCGGCGACCGGCCGCTCTACGACGCCGTCCCCGAGCAGGCGGCGTGGTTCGGGCTCGAGGCGCCGGCGCTGCCGCCCCCGGACCGGACCTTCGCACACGGCGACACGGTGCGCGTCGGCGAGCTGGCGTTCCAGGTCCGCCACGCCCCGGGGCACTCGCCGGGGAGCGTGTGTCTCGTGGGTCCCGGCGTGGTCCTGGGAGGGGATGTGCTGTTCGCGGGGTCCATCGGGCGGACGGACCTGCCGGGGGGCGACTTCGACACCCTGATCGCCAGCATCGAGCGCGAGTTGCTCTCCCTCCCCGAAGCGACCATCGTGTACACCGGCCATGGACCCGAAACCACCGTCGGACACGAACGCCGTTCCAATCCCTTCCTCACCGGCGCTGTCCGGCCCGCCTAAGGCGCGCGGCCGGCCCACCTGTCTGCGCTGCGGCGCCGAGGTGCGGCCCAAGCCATGGGGGTGCAAGAATCCCTGCTCCAACTGCGGCTTCATGTATCCCCTGGGCGACTGCTCTGACTGACATCGTCGTGACGTTCCTGCCCGACGGCGCCGCCGTGTCCGCGGGCGCGCGTGGGTTTGGGGGTAAGACGCTCCTCGACATTGCGGACCTCACCGACACACCACTCAAGACCGTGTGCGGCGGCGTCGGGAACTGCACGAGCTGCCGCGTGCGCGTAGTGGCCGGCGATCTCCCGGCGGCGCCGATCGACCACGCGCGCCTCGGCCCGTTCGTGGCGCAAGGTTGGCGGCTTGCCTGCCAGCACGTGCCGCGCGGGCCGCTCACCCTCGAGCGCCCGCCCTCGATGCACGACCTGTGAGTCACCTCCTCGCGCTGCTGCTCATCGCCGTCGATTGCGTCACCCGCGTGTGGCGCATCCAGCTGGCGATTTGGGCCGCGGGCGGGTCGTTGTCGTTCAGCGACGCGCTCCGCCTGAACCTGTACGGCGAAGCGGCGTCGACCCTGACGCCGAACCGGCTGGGTGGAGAGCCGGCGCGCTTCCTCGGATTGACCTGGTCAGGTATCCGGCCCGTCACCGCGCTCGTCGCGCTCGGGGTCGAGGTGGCTGCCGAGTGGCCGGTCTTTGGACTGATCGTCTTGGCACTCGGCGTTCACTACATCCCCGATTGGAGTCAGCGGGCCGGGCGTTGGCTGGGACACAGCCTGGCCCGGGACCTGCTCACGGTCGAGGTCGTGGCCCTCGTCGTGCTCCTCGTGATCTACGGACTGCAGCGGCTGGTGCGCGCGGGCGCCATCCGGCACCGCGTGCGGCGACAGTGGCGCGTCGCGATCGCGCACGTGCGCCGTGCGCCATGGTGGGTCATGGGCCTCGGGGCGCTGTTGACGTTCGCGAGCCTGATCGCCCGGGCCCTGGTGCTGCCCGCGCTCGCGGTGGGCATGCCCGGTGCGCCCCCGTTCGGCGAGATGTTCTTCGGCGCGTTGGCGCTGCTGCAGGCGGGCCTGCTGGTCCCGTTGCCCTCGGGCGGCGGCGGTATCGAGGTCGCGTTTCTGTCGGGCTTCGCGGGAGACTTCCCGCCGAGCCACAACGTGATCGTGTTGCTCCTATGGCGTTTCTACACGACGGTGTTGCTCACTGTCCTCGGCGTTTACCTGTTGGTGCGCACGCACGGCGCCCAGGCGGCGAAGGAGCTATTCACCGTCGGTTGGTTCAAACGCCGCCGCTAGGGCGCCGGGGAGATCGCGACGAGGACTACCGTGCGGGTTTCCGCGCGCTCCACACCGTGCGGGACGCCCGCGGGGGCCAAGATCAGGTCTCCCGGACCGGCCGTGACCGTGCGCTCGCCGACGACGAAATTGGCCTTTCCGCTCAGCACCACATAGAATTTGTCGGCGCCGGCGTGGGCGTGGACCGCCTGGGACTGGCCGGGCTCGAAGCAATTGAGCCCCACGAGCAGGCGCTCGGAGCGGAAGCAGTCGACCTTGGCCATCTTGTCGGCGCTGAAGACCGCGCGATCTGGCAGGTGCATGGGCGATTCCTGGCTCGAGACGAACGGCAGTCGCACGGAACGGAATGAGGCGATGAGCGCAACGCGCGTCGAACGCGATCCTCTGGGCGAGTTGCCCGTCCCCGCCGCGGCCCTGTGGGGCATTCAGACCGAGCGGGCGCGACTCAACTTTCCCATCTCCAATCTGCGCCCCCTCGCCCCCTTCGTCGACGCCGTCGTCCGCATCAAGAAAGCCGCCGCCCTCACACACAAAGAGACCCGCCGCCTCGATGCCAAACTCGCCGATGCCATCATCCGGGCCGCCGACGAGATCTTGGGAGGGCAGCACCGCGATCAGTTCGTGGTCGACCCCTATCAGGCCGGGGCAGGGACCTCCCACAACATGAACGCGAACGAGGTCCTGGCGAATCGCGCCAATGAGCTGCTGGGCGGGAAACGGGGCGATTACAAGCCGGTGCATCCGAACGATCACGTCAACATGGCGCAATCCACGAATGACGTGATCCCCACCGCGATTCGTCTGGCCACCCTCAACGAGCTGCCGGGCCTGCTCGAGGCGCTGGACCGGCTCGCCCGCGCGTTCCTCGCCAAAGGCCAGGCGTTCGACTCGATCGTGAAGTCGGGCCGCACGCACCTCCAAGACGCGACGCCGATCCGGCTGGGGCAGGAGTTCACCGCCTATGGACACACGGTGGAGCGCAACCGGGAGCGCATCGTGCGCGCGGCGGACGATCTGCGCGACCTGGGCATCGGCGGGACGGCGGTCGGGACCGGCCTGAACGCCGAGCCGCGGTATCCGGCCCTGATGGTGAAGCATCTCACATCGATCAGCGGCGTCGCGCTGCGCGAGGGGAAGGATCGGGTGCAGCTGATGCAGTCGATGGGCGACCCGGCGGCGTTCTCGGGGGCGCTGCGCACGTACGCCGCGGACTTGGGAAAGATCGCGAGCGATCTGCGCCTGCTCGCGTCGGGGCCGCGCACCGGTTTCGCGGAGATCGTGCTGCCGGCTGTGCAGCCCGGCTCGAGCATCATGCCGGGCAAGGTGAATCCGTCGATCCCCGAGATGGTGAACATGGTGTGCTTCCAGGCGATCGGGAACGATGTCGCGGTCGCGACCGCGGCGGAGGCGGGGCAGCTCGAGCTGAACGTGATGATGCCGGTCATCGCGCACAACATCCTCGCGTCGATCCTGATCCTCGGCAACGCGACTCGGGTGCTCGCGGAGCGGTGCGTCGAGGGGATCGAAGCGGACGCGGCGCAGTGCGCGCACTGGCTCGAGCGCAGCCCGGCGCTCGTGACCGCATTGGCGCCGAAGATCGGCTATGCCGAAGCCGCCAAGCTCGCCAAGGAGGCCGTGGCCAAGAACGTCACGGTGCGGCAGCTCGTGATCGAAAAGGGCTTGCTCAAGGGCAAGGAGCTCGACGAAGTGCTGGACCTGCGGGCGATGACGGAGTTGGGGGTGCCCGGGGAGCGGAAGTAGCCCACTCTCTTCAGGAGGAGCACGTATGAGTTGGATCGTCGCGGGACTCATCGCGGGCGTGGTAGCGTACGTGTCGGACTGGATCATGTGGAGCTACGTCTTCAACAAAGGAATGGACGCCTTCGTCAACGCCCCCGCCCCGGGCCAGCCGATGAACATGGGGCCGATGCTCGCCAAATCGGCGGTGTTGTCCCTCGTATTCGGCTTGCTGCTCGCCTACTTCTACAAACAGTTCATGGGGTGTCTCTGGGTGGCGGGCGGTGGCCCGCTGGCGGGGATGGAGTTCGCGGCCGTGCTGTGGCTGCCGACGATCTGTCTCGAGACCATGGGCGGTTCCGTGTGGTATGTGAAGGTGAAGCCCCTCTTTAACGCGACGTGCTGGGCCTGGCTGGTGCGGATGCTCGCCGCCGGGTTGGTCGTCGGATTGCTCATCAAATAGTGTTGCGCGGGCGCAGCGGGTGACGGGAGTCACCGCGCCGGCTGCGCCCGCGGAGTAGAAGTGTTTCCCATGCGTACATTCTACCTGAGCGTGACCCTGCTCACGCTTGCCGGCGGCGCCGCGGCCCAGGGCCGCGCGCGCATCGGCCCGACCGTCTCGACGATTGCGATCCAGGACGGCTCGGGCACGAGTCATTCGTATGCTTCGTTCGGCGGCACCCTCGCGCTGATTACGAGCGACGACGGTGAGTTCGGACTCGCTATCTCCCGTTATGGGGACCTCTCCTCCGACGCCTGTATCCGAGCCCTAACGTTTTTCGGCGTCGAGTCGAACTACTATCCCGTGGGCGCCAAGGGCATCGCGCCGTTTGCGTCGACCGCGATCGGACTCGCGCGGGTCACGGAGTCGAACCCGCACTTCGGCTGCGGCCTGATCACGAACACCGACACGACAAACCAACTCGGGCTTGGCTTCGGCTTGGGGGTGCGGGTCAACGTCGGCAACCAGATCGCCGCGGTGCTCGAGGGCCGGTTCTTCCAGGTCCCGAACAGCGCGATCCAGTCGCTCGAGGGTCGCGCCAACGTGTCGATCGCGTTCGGCAAGCCACGCCGCACCGAGCTGCTCAACGGAACGCTCGGCCCGGCGGTGGGTCTCCTCATCCCGGTGAGTGGGCCGTTCGAAGGACGCGCGCCCACCCTCGGCGTTCGCTTCCGGCGCGACACCAAGAAGGGGACGCTCGGCCTGCAGATCGATTACGCGGCGCTCCGCGTCACGCAGGGATGCCCGGGCAATTGCGAGCCGTATGCGATTCTCTTCGCCCCGGGCTACGAAGCCTCGCTTCATCCGGCGTGGGGGCGGATCTACGGCGAGTTGGGGCCCCTGCTCGCGGGGTTCCCCTCCCAGGGCAGCGACCGCGGCATCGCCCAGGGCGCACAAGGTGGGCTGGGGGCGGACATCTTCGGCAGCGCCTCGTTGATGTGGAACGTGAACGCGCGGGTGCTCTGGTTGCAGCGCAACAGTGGGGAGAACGCGTTCTTGATGCAGTTGGGAGTGAGCATCAGTCCGAAGCTGGAGCCGGCGGTGACCGCGGGCGGGGGCCATTGAATCCCGACAGCGGCCGTCCCATATTCCGTCCATGCGCGTCACTACCTGGGCGGAATACGGGCTGATCGTTTCGATCCACCTCGCTCGCCGCGCCGGGCAGGGCCCCGTCGCGGCGCGCGAGCTGTCCGAGCACGAACGCCTCCCCCACGACTACGTCGAGCAGATTCTCCTGCGGATGCGGCGCGCCGGCATCGTCGATTCGGTGCGGGGCGCTAAAGGCGGCTATCTGCTCGCCCGCGAGCCGCAGGCGGTCAGCGTCAAGGATGTGATCGAGGCGTCGGAGCACGTGACCTTCGAGGTCAACTGCGACGTGCACCGAGTGGACGCCGACCGCTGCGACCCGAGCACCGCGTGCAGCATCCGACCGGTGTGGCGTCTGCTCGAGCGGCGCATCAACGACCTGCTCGCCGGGATTACCCTCGCCGACCTGCTGCACGCCGAGCCGGAAGTGTACCAGATCGCCGGGGTCGCGGCCGGAAGCTGAGCGGTATGCTGTCGCCCGCGGAAACCCTGCGGTACTCGCGGCACCTGATTCTCCCCGACATCGGTCTCGCAGGCCAGGAACGCCTGAAGGCGGGTCGCGTGCTTCTCGTGGGCGCGGGCGGCCTCGGCTCTCCCGCCGCGCTCTATCTGGCCGCCGCCGGCGTGGGCACGATCGGCCTGGTCGATTGGGACGTCGTCGACGTCACGAACCTCCAACGCCAGATCATGCATGGGACCTCGGGGATCGGGGTCTCGAAGCTCGACTCGGCGCGCGCTCGGTTGCTCGACCTCAACCCGCACGTTCGGGTCGAGACGTTCGCCACGCGTCTGACGTCGGACAACGCGCTCGACATCCTGCGTGGATTCGACGTGGTCGTCGATGGGTCAGATAATTTTCCCACGCGCTATCTCGTGAACGACGCCTGCGTGCTGCTCGGCAAGCCCAACGTCTACGGCTCGATCTTCCGGTTCGACGGACAGGCATCGGTATTCGACGCCCGGGTGGGGCCCTGCTATCGCTGCCTCTTCGCGGACCCGCCGCCGCCGGATCTCGTGCCGTCGTGCGCCGAGGGTGGCGTGTTGGGCGTGCTGCCCGGCATCATCGGGTCGATCCAGGCTCTGGAGGCGATTAAGCTGATCATCGGCGTGGGAGAGTCGCTCGTGGGCCGGCTGCTCCTCTGCGACGCGCGTCGCATGCAATTCCGCGAGCTCGCACTGGCCAAGGATCCCGACTGCCCGGTTTGCGGAGCGCACCCGACGGTCACTGGGCTGATCGACTACGAGGCGTTTTGCGGAATGGGGGACGGGAGACGGCGGATGGGAGATGGGGTAGAGATCGCGGCCGCCGAGTTGAAACGCGAATGGATCGCCAACCCGAACCTCGTCCTGATCGACGTGCGGGAACCGCACGAGTACGCGATCGCGCGGATCGACGGCGCGCGCCTCATTCCGTTGAGCGAGCTGCCCGGACGGCTGCCGGAGATCGACGCACGCGCAGAGATTGTCACGCACTGCCACCACGGGATGCGCTCGCTGGCCGCGCTCGAGCTGCTCCGGGGGGCGGGGTTTGCGAACGTGCGCAGCTTGCAAGGTGGGATCGACGCATGGAGCGTCGACGTGGATCCGGAGGTGCCGCGGTACTGAGTGCCGAAGGGGGGACTCGAACCCCCACGGGCTTGCGCCCACTGGCTCCTGAAGCCAGCGCGTCTACCAGTTCCACCACTTCGGCCCGTGTTTCGCGGAACGGCAAATCTAGAGCGTTGTATAACCCTAAGTCAACGCGTATCTTGCCCTCGACATCGTGGACAAAGTCTCCATCGCCAGGAACCCGCGCGCGCGGCACGACTACCATCTCCTTGAGACCTGGGAGGCGGGACTGGTGCTGACGGGGACAGAGGTGAAATCACTCCGCGATCGCAAGGCGAGCCTCGGCGAGGCGTACGCGCACGTCCGCAACGGCGAGGTGTGGCTGGAAGGGATGACGATCTCCCACTACGGCCCCGGCAGCTACAACAATCCTCCCCCGGCTCGCTCCCGCAAGTTGCTCCTCCACAAGCGCGAAATCCGCAAACTGCTTGGCTCGACCACGCAAAAGGGCCTGACGATCGTGCCCCTCGAGGTCTACTTCAAGGACGGCCTCGCCAAGGTGGCGATCGCGCTCGCCCGCGCAAAGAAGGATCACGACAAACGTGAAGACTTGAAGAAGCGCGTCGCCGAGCGCGAGATGGCCCGTGTGACCAAGGGGCGGCGCGAGTGATCGCACTCCTCGCCCTGGCTGCGATCCTGCCCCAGCAGGTGTTCATCGCGACGCCGCGCGGGCTGGCTGCCGTGCCGGTCAGCACCGAGCGCGGCATCGCCGCGGTGGCGGCGGCCCGACTCATGGGTCCCCTCGGCCTCGTCACGTCGCTCGAGGGGACGTCCGTGCGGGTCGCAGTGGGCGGCCGCACCTTCGATTTCGATCTGGGGGCCCCCTTCGTCCGGATCGGCGACGCGGCGTACCCCCTGGTGGGGGCCCCGTACGTCGCGCGAGACACGCTGTTCCTTCCGCTGCACTGGCTCGCCGACTTCGTCCCGCGGCTGTCCTCGGGTCGGTATCGGTGGGACGCCGTGCGCGCCCGGCTCGAGGAAACGCCGGCGGTGGCCGCGCTTCCGGCGGTCCCGGCGTCGTCGACGCTCACGGTGGGCACAGCCAATGCGATCACCGGGCTGCGCCTCCCGCACACGATCGTGGTCGACCCCGGTCACGGCGGCATCGATCCGGGTAATCCCGGTCAGACCTTTCCCGGGCACCTCGCCGAGAAGGACGTCACCCTGTCGATCGGCCGTTTGCTCCGCGCGGAGCTGATGCGACGCGGCCTCAATGTCGT
>Ga0070704_100001001_pt1 | contig 14427 bp, 11 predicted proteins | sample KBSK5252metaG_FD_65467 | JGI IMG/M metagenome (GOLD analysis project Ga0070704, IMG submission 65467) | Corn, switchgrass and miscanthus rhizosphere microbial communities from Kellogg Biological Station, Michigan, USA - KBS K5-25-2 metaG | ecosystem: Host-associated > Plants > Roots >...
CCGGCCGCGCCGTTGATTCGCCCGGTGATCGGCGACGTCTTCGAGTCGCTTCTTGAGAATGGAGATCTTGCGGCGGATGGCGCGGCGGTCGGTCTCGAGCTGCGTTTCGCCCGGGCCCCGCAAGCCGATGCCGCCGCGGATACGCGACAAGTGGGTCCACATGCGGGTGAGGCGCGGCAGCAGGTATTCCAGCTGCGCCAGCTCCACCTGCAGCTTCGCTTCGTGGCTGCGCGCGCGCGTCGCGAAGATGTCGAGAATGACCTCGGTGCGGTCCATCACGCGCAGGCCGAGGTGCTTCTCGAGGTTCACGCCCTGCACCGGTGAGAGCCCCTCGTCGAACAGCACGAGCGTGGCGCCGGCGCCCGAGAGCACGCCCTTCAGCTCTTCGACCTTGCCTTCACCGAGGTAGAAGGTCGGTGACGGCCGCTCGATGCGCTGGTAGGTGCGGCCGATGACGTCCGCCCCGGCGGTGTCAGCCAGGCGGTTCAGCTCGTCGAGGTGCTCGTCCACCTGGGCGATTTCCTCGGAGCCCTTGCGCGGGGCGCCGATCAGGAAGGCGCGCTCGACGGGCGACTGGATGTCGATCAGCTGTTTGATGCGGATTTCCTCAGAAGAGCTTCTTCAAAGGTACATTGCCGGTACTGCGCAATTGTACCCGCTTGTCGCCCAGCGGCGTGTCGAGCAGCACCGCGCCCGTCACGCCGTAATTGATGGCCTGGTGCGTGAGAAACCCCCGCGCCGCGGCGCCGACGCCCGCCCACTCAAACCGCACCGGCATCACCACCTGGCTGTGGTTCGCGGGCGAAAGATCGAGGGGCCGGTCGATCAGCGCGTCGCCAAAGTGCGTCCCCTCGAGGTCGAGCCCCACCTCGAGCCGGGTGCTGCGCAGCCGGTAGTCGTTGGGGTTAAAAACGTCGAACACGAGATCGAGCGTCCCGCCCGTCAGCCCCAATCCCGTGATGTTGATCTGTTGCAGCGCGACCTGCGGCTCCTGAAAATGGAGCGCCGAGCGCAGGGTGGCGCATCCGGCAACGACCACGGCGGCGCCGGCTGCGCCGGCTGCGATGGACAGGTAGAGCAGTCGTTTGTTCATGGCCTTGTCTTACCCGTTGGGGGGTGATCCGGCTCACTTGCGGCCCGATTCTGGCAGGATAACATTCACTGACCCGCGGACGTAGCGCCCTCCTTACCGCGGGATTCCTTGACGTCCTTGGGACCGTGCCCTTGGCCGCTGACTCGCACACGCACCATCCGCTGATTCTCCTCGCTGCCGGCGAGGAGTTGTTCGCGCGTTCGCTCGCGAGCGTGCTCGGGAACGGGGCATTCGAGGTCGCGCAGGTGGGGACCGGGCGCGAGGCGCTCGACGAGGCCCGCAAGCGGCGTCCCGACGCGATCATCCTCGACCTGGGCCTCCCCGACATGGACGGTTTCGCGACCTGCCGCGCGTTGCGCGCCGAGGCGGCCGTCACCCGCGCGACGCCGATCGTCCTGATGACTCTCGGCCCGGCCACCCGTGCCCAGCAACTCGAAGCGCTGCGTGCCGGCGCGTGGGAGCTGCGGGGCCAACCGCTCGACACCGAGGAGCTGCTGCTGCGCCTGACCGCCTATGTCCAGGGTAAGGTCGAGCTCGACCGTCTCGGGGCGGAAGGGTTGGTGGATCCGGCGAGCGGGTTGTACAACGCCACCGGCATCGCGCGGCGATCCGAAGAGCTGGCGTCCCTCACGGCCCGCCAGGGATTGCCGCTGGCCTGCGTCGTGTTTCAACCCTCCAACGGTGGTGCCCCCGACGACTTCGCCCGAGCGTTCAAGATCTACGGCCGAGTCTCCGACGCGATCGGTCGTACGGGTCCCGCCGAATTCGCGGTGTTCGCGCCGGCGACGGACGCGCCCGGGGCTGCGCAGCTGGTCGAGCGCCTGGCTGATACGGTGGGTCGTGCGATGAAGGCTCCGCGACTCCGCGCGGGGTACAGTGCCGCGGCCGCCACAGCGGCCACACCCCGGATCTCTCCGCAGCAGCTGCTGGCGCGCGCGCGCGCGGCGCTGGACGCCGCCCGCGCCACGCGCGACCGCTAGGGTACGCGCCTGGGGCCGCGCCCGCGCCGCCCCCGGGGGGCGACCGGAGCCGCGGCGCGCTGCGGCGACGGACAATAGGGCAGCTCGAGCTCGAAGAAGAACCGCGTGCCCCAGCCGGGCCGCGTCTCCACCCGCAGCTCGGAGCCCATGGCCGCCACCAGCTTGCGGCAGATGGTCAGGCCCAGTCCCGTCTGTGAGAAGAGTCGCCCGCCCCGTCCCGCGCCCTTGCGCAGCGGCTGGTACAGGGTGGTCACGATCGCCGGGTCGATTCCCTTGCCGCTGTCGCGCACCGCGAATTCAATGCGCCCGATCCCCGTCTCGTGCGTCACGATCTCGACGAAGCCCTGGTCGGTGAACTTGAGGGCGTTGGTCGTGAGATTCAGCAGCACGCGGCTCAGCGCGACGGGGTGACCCAACCGCCCGTCCCGCGCCGGCGGCAGCAGGCGAACGGCCAGCGCCTTCTCTTCCGCCATCGGCCGGACGATGTCGCGCACCGACTCGAGCGCGGCGGTCACCGAGAACGGCACCGGCTCCGGTTCGACAAGTTGCTCGCCGCCCTGTTCCAACGCGATGAGGTCGCTCGCCACCGAGCTCAGTCCCAAGCCGGCGGTGTAGATCAAGCCGAGCTGGCGACGCTGCAGATCGTTCACCGCGCCGCTCTGCCCGCGTTGCAGCGTCTCGGCGAGGAGCAGAATCGACGTGAGCGGCGAGCGCAGATCGTGCGCGACGTGCACCAGCAGCTCGAGGCCGTCGGTTCCCGCGAGATGGGCCGCCAACGATTGCGCCCACCCGGGCTCGATCGACTCGCGCACGCGCTCCATCGCGAGCAGCAACACCGGCATCGCGGTATCGGCCACGCCGTTCTCCGCCCAGCCCCGCACCACCTCGGCGCGCAACAGCTCGAGCAGGCGGCGACCGAGGGTGGATCGGGTGCGCTCGTCGACGGGCGCGTCCGCGGCCGTCTGGCGCTGGTAGACGGCCGTCGTCAAGTGACCCAAAGTTTCGGTCACGTCCCGGATCTCCGACGGATCCCCCACCTCTTCGCGCCACTGGGCCGCCACACGGCGGCTCGCAGCGTCCAACACGTGGCTCGGCACACCGACGAGCGTTGGACGCGAGACGCGCGTCTGCCCAAACGTGCTGTTATGGGGGGAAACAGGGAGAGACGGTTGGGGCGTGGCGCGCGCGGGCATTCTACCGACTTTGTATAAAGGGCGGCCGCCAATATGTCGCGCTCCCAGCAGTACCGCTAGATGCGAGGAAAGCGAGGTGGCATAAGGCTTAACTCATGGCGGGGGCCTCGGAAACGACTCCGCGACACCTAGTACGAAACCTAGGCGAAACCCTAGTCAAAAGCTAGGGAGCGATGAGGCCTTCACGAATCGCGTAGCGCACCAACCCGGCCACGTCGTGAATGCTCAGCTTGCGCATCACGCGGCCGCGGTGAAACTCGGCGGTTTTCACGCTGATGTGCAGCGTCTGCGCGATCTGCTTGTTGGATTGTCCCGCGGCGACGAGCTGCACGACTTGCCGCTCGCGCGGGCTCAACGGATTCGGCGTCTCCCCGGTCGCGCACGCATCCACGACCGCCTGCGATGCGCCCGAGCTGACGTACAACGCGCCCTGCAGCACCGACTCGATGGCGCGCAGCAAATCGTCAGCCCCCTGCGCCTTCAGAACGAAGCCGCGCACGCCGGCGCGCAACGCCGCGGGCACGGTACGGGGATCGTCGAGCCCCGAGAGCAGCAGGATGTGCGTGTGGGATGCGATGCGCGTGATTTCCTGGGCGGCCTCGACGCCGGTCAGCACCGGCATCACCATGTCGAGCACGACGACATCGGGCGCGAGCTGCCGGACGGCGTCGACCGCCGCCCCGCCATCGGCCACATCGGCGACCACCTCGACGCCATGGCTCTCGAGCAGCGCCTTCAGCCCCTGACGAAAGATCAGGTGGTCATCGGCGAGAACGACGCGCAGCGGCATTAGGCGCGGATTCTACTCCACGGTCACGCTTTTGGCGAGGTTGCGGGGCCGGTCCACATCGCAGCCTCGCAGCACCGCGATGTGATAGGCGAGCAATTGCAACGGGATCACGGTCAGCACCGGTGAGAGCAACGGGGCCGTGGCGGGCACGCGCAGTTGCTGCTCCACCAGCCCGCGCAGATCGCCGTGGCCCGCGGTCGTGATGGCGACAATGCGCCCGCCGCGCGCCTTCACCTCTTGCATGTTCGACACCACCTTGGCGTACACCTCGTCCTGCGGCGCCACGAAGATCACGGGCATGTTCTCATCGATCAGGGCGATCGGGCCGTGCTTCATCTCGGCGGCGGGGTAGCCCTCAGCGTGTATGTAGCTGATTTCCTTCAGCTTAAGGGCCCCTTCCAGGGCCACCGGGAAGTTCACGCCGCGCCCCAGATACAGCACGTTGCTCGCGTCCGCGAAGCGTTCCGCCAGGGCCTTCACCTCGGGCTCGAGCGCGAGCACTTGGGCCACGAGTGCGGGGAGCTGCGCCAGGCGGCACACGAAATCCTGGCCGGCCTGCATGGACAAGCCTCGCTCGCGACCGAGATACACCCCCAGCAGCGCCAGCGCCGCGATCTGGGACGTGAACGCCTTGGTGGACGCGACGCCGATTTCGGGCCCGGCATGCAGGTAGATGCCCCCGTCCGCCTCGCGCGCAATCGTGCTGCCCACGACGTTCACGAGACCGACGACACGCGAACCCGCGGCGCGGGCCGCGCGCATCGCCTCGAGCGTATCGGCCGTCTCGCCCGACTGCGAGATGGCGATGGTCAGCGTCCCCGGCAGTTGCAGCTGTTGCGCGTAGCGATACTCGGAGGCGTACTCGACGGCGGTGGGGATCTGTGCCAGGGTCTCGATGATCTGCCGGCCGACGAGGCCCGCGTGCCACGACGTCCCGCACGCGACGATGGTGATGTGGCGAATGTCGGCGCAGTCGGCGGGGGTCAGGTTCAGACCGTTCAGGCGGGCGGCGCCGTCTTCGAACATGAGCCGGCCGCGCAGCGTGCTGCGCACCGTCTCCGCTTGCTCCGCGATCTCCTTCATCATGAAGTGCGGGTGGCCGCCCAGCTCGATGGCCTCGAGGTCCCAGGCGACGTCGTCCACGGCCCGAAGCTGCACATGCGAGTCGCGGTCGATGATGTGGTACTCGGTAGGCGTGAGGACGGCGATGTCGCCGTCGTCCAAGTAGACGACCGATCGCGTGTACTCGAGGATGGCCGACGCGTCCGAGGTGACGAAGTACTCGTCGTCCCCCACCCCGAGCAGCACCGGCGACCCCTGCCGCGCCACCACGATCTTGCCTGGCTCGTCGGACGACACCACCGCGATCCCGTACGTGCCGACGACGTGCTCCAGGGCCGTAATCACCCGCGCCTCGAGCGTGGCGCCCTCGGCATCTTCGATCAGGTGGACCAGCGTCTCGGTATCTGTCTCCGTGTCGAACGTATGCCCGGCGCGCTCCAGGGCCTCGCGCAGCACGTCCGCGTTCTCGATGATGCCGTTGTGAACCAGGGCGATGCTCGCGCTACAGTCCACGTGCGGGTGGGCATTGCGTTCGGTAGGCGCCCCGTGCGTCGCCCAGCGGGTGTGGGCGATGCCGCTCACGCCGCGGAGCGGCAGGCGATCCAGCAGGGCCCGCAGGCCGTCGACGCGGCCCGCGATCTTGCGCGTGACCACGCCGAGATCGGTCCCGATGGCCATGCCGGCCGAGTCGTAGCCGCGGTACTCGAGGCGGGCGAGGCCTTGGAGCAGGATCGGCGCTACCTCGCGCCGGCCCGTGTAACCGATGATGCCGCACATATCAGTCCCCTTCGAGGCGCAGCGGTGGGCGCGGCGGCCGGCTGAGACTGACGAGGCCGAACTGGGCGAGCTGCGCGTGTTTCCGTAGCACCCGCTGCGCGAGATCCTCGGGGCCGAGCAGGGCGCCGCAGGCGGCGCACAAGAGGCCTTGGAGCCATTCCGCCTGGCGGCCAGCCTCTGGCTGCACCAGCCCTTCACACCGCGCACACAGCATGCTGGATGGACCGTTCAAGTTCCGGGCCGTGGCCAGCCTACGGCCCCTGTGGGTCTTCCGCCCGCGTGGTGTAGTCAGCCTGCATCAATTGCCGTTGGCGTGGGACCAGTTGCTAAAGGCTAATCCGTTGCTGCAATGGGCGTTACGTTCTGAGGCGGCGCGCACGACTCCTGCTACATAACTGTGCACCGTGCAGTCCCACCCCGTTGGAGCTGAAAGCGACCCTATGCGAACGAAGGCGGCGTCCGCTCGCCCTGTTGTCGTCCTGATCGCCAGTAAGCAGGAGTGGACCACACGGTCGATCGAGAGCATCCTCGCTCCCCGTGGCTATGCCATCGTCAAGACGTACACGCGCGCACAGGCGCTGGAGCGTGCCGAGCGCGACGCGCCCGACGCCATCATCATCGACGAGCAGCTTCCCGACGGTCACGGACTCGATCTTGGCCGCGAGCTGCGCACCCGCGGCTTGATCACCCCCAGCACGCCCACTTTCCTCGCGCTGTCGCGGCCACCGACGCGGCGCGACCGGCTCGCCGCCTTGCGGGCGGGTTGCTGGGCCTGCATCGGCGATCCGCTCGACGCGGAGGAGCTGCTCGCGGTGCTCGTGGCGTTCGTGCCGGCAAAGCTCGACGCCGACGACGCCCGGACCGAGGGCTTGGTGGACGTCGCGACGGGGATGTACAACGTGCGGGGCCTCACGCGACGCGCTCAGGAGCTGGCGGCCCACGCGACCCGGCGCCACGCGGCGCTCGCCTGCGTCTTGATCGCCCCCGACAGCACACCGGGGGACGGTGTGGCGGGGGTCGACGGACGAGACGGCACGCCCAACGGCGCCGGGGTTCGCCGCATCGCCGCCGCGCTCAAGTCGACCGCCCGACATTCGGACGCCGTGGGCCGGCTCGGCCCCGACGCCTTCGCCGTGGTGGCCGCGGATACGGATGAGGGGCAGGCGCGCCAGTTGGCGCAGCGGCTCGCGAACGCGATTCTAGCCGAGGACGTCGCCGTGGAGGGGATGGTGCCGTTCCGGTTGCGCGCCGGCTGCCACGGCGTCTCCGACTTTCACGCCGCCTCGATCGATACCGTGGAGTTAATGCTGCGGGCCACGGCCGCCCTGCAAAAGGCGCGAGCGAACCCGGCCGGCGAGTGGCTGCGCGGCTTCGACGACGGTCACGACGTCAGTCCGTCTGAATCTCCTTAGCCCACTCGCGGTTCGCCTTGTACCACTCCACCAGCTGACCGAGTCCGTCGTCCAACGTCCAGCGCGGTCGCCAGCCCAGTAGCGTCTCAGCCTTGTGAATGTCGGCCCAGGTGGACGGCACGTCCGCCAGCGCCGGCGGCTTGAACTGCAGGTTCGCCTCTCGCCCCGTCAACTGTTCGATCTTCCGAATCGCGTCGATCAGCACCGCCGGCGCATCCGACCCCAGGTTGATCACCTGGTGGCGCACCGGGGTGAGCCCGGCGATCGTGCCCCGCGCGATGTCCTCCACGTACGTGAAATCGCGCGACTGCTGGCCGTCGCCAAACACCGTCACCGGCCACCCTTCGGCGATGCGCTGCACGAAGCGGAACAGGCTCATGTCGGGCCGGCCCGCCGGACCGTACACCGTGAAGTAGCGAAACACGGTCACGTCCAGCCCATACAGGGAGTGGTAGCTGTGACACATCGCCTCGGCGCCCTTCTTGGACGCCGCGTACGGCGAGAGGGGCGCGTCGGTGCTGTAGTCCTCGCGGAACGGCTGGGGATGGCCGGTACCGTACAGGCTCGACGTCGAGGCCAGAACGAACTTCGGGACGTGCCGGTCGTGACAGAGCTGCAGCAGGTTCAGGGTCCCCGTGATGTTCGTATCGATGTAGACCCAGGGGTTGTCCACCGACTGCCGCACGCCGGCCCGCGCCGCGAGGTTGATCACCGCGTCGAAGGGGCGGCCGTTGCCCCGCCGCCAGACCGCCTCGATCGCGGGCCGATCGGTGATGTCCACCTGGTGAAACTCGAACTGCGACCGAGTGCAGAGGCCGGCGAGCCGGCGGCGCTTCAGGCGCACGTCGTAGGCGTCGTTCAGGTTGTCGACGCCGACCACGTCCCTCCCCTCGTCCAGCAGGAGTTCGCAGACTTTGCTGCCGATGAAACCGGCGGCGCCGGTGACCAAAATGGGCTGGGGCAGGTTCATGCTGGACCAGCATTCAAGTTTGAGGCCCGTCGCCGCACCGGTCGCGCGCATGGACTAACACCATATCGGGAATGCTGTTACGCGTGGCGGCCCGGACGCCCCAGAGGGCACAACTGTGTGGCGCGCCACTTGCAATGCGGTGCGATATGCCCCACCGACTGGCCGTGCGTCACAGACAGAGCGGTCGGGCAGTGTTAGCATGTCACCACACGTGCAAGCGTTGCTTGACAGTCACGGGATCTGCGGATACATCTGGCGTCCAGATCCCACCACAGGCGTTGGGAATCCCACGTGAACGGAGGCAGGTCAGTGCAACGTAGTGCTACGTGGGGGGGATCGCGCACACGCACGGCCGCCCCGATCGCGCCCAGCGCGCCCAGCGCCCCAGCTGCCAACCGCTCCCTCAGCGCCGAAGACAAGGCCCGGCTCCAGATCTTCCTGGTCGACGACGAGCGCTCGCTCAGCGAGAGCTGCGCCACGGTGCTCCAGCACCAGGGCTACAAAGTCACGACGTGCCGCCACGGCCAGGAGGCGATCGAGACGCTCAAGCGGTCGTCCTTCGACATCGTCATCATCGACCTGTACATGACGCCCGTGTCCGGCATGGACGTGCTCAAGGAAGCCATCAAGGCCAACCCGAACACCATCGCGATCGTCATCACGGGCAACCCCAGCGTCGAATCGAGCCTCGAGGCGATGCGCGCGGGGGCCTGGGATTACCTCCCCAAGCCCTTCTCCGCCACGCACCTGGAGATCATCGTCGGCCGGGCGGCGCACGCGGCCCTGACCGCGCGCGAGTCCTACGAGAGTCCGCGCCTCGTGCCGCGGCACTTTGCCGATGACGGCTCGCAGCCGCCCATCGTGCTGGGCAACTCGGCGGTGTTCCGGAAGGCGATCGAGCTGGCGCGGAAGGTCGCTCCGACCGACGCGTCGGTCTTCATCACGGGCGAGAGCGGCAGCGGCAAAGAAATGATCGCCCAGTTCATTCACCAGCACAGCCGGCGCAGTACGCGGGCGCTGGTGGCCGTGAACTGCGCGGCGCTCCCCGAGCAGCTGCTCGAGTCCGAGATGTTCGGCCACTGCAAAGGCGCCTTCACCGGTGCCGTGCGCGACAAACCCGGCCTGCTCGAGACCGCCAACGGCGGCACGATGTTCCTGGACGAGCTGAACGACATGTCGAAACCGCTGCAGGCCAAGCTGCTGCGGGTGATTCAGGACGGTGTCGTGCGCCGCGTGGGGAGCGAAACGACCGATGCGGTAGTCAGCGTGCGATTCATCGCCGCTACGAACCAGGATCCCGCCGAGGCCCTCAAGGCCGGGACACTGCGCGAGGACCTCTACTACCGGCTACGCGTCGTCCCGATCCATGTGCCCCCGCTGCGCAAACGTCCCGAGGAGATCCCGGTTCTCGCCAGCCACTTCCTCACCCAGTACTGGGCCCGGCACCGCGCCGGACAGGAACCGCCCCAGCTGAGCGAGGGCGCCCTGCGCGTGCTGCGAGCCCACCCCTGGCGCGGCAACGTGCGCGAGCTGCAGAACGTCATGGAGCACGCGGTCGTGTTGGTGAAGGCGGGCAGCGAGATCCAGCCCGCGGATCTGCCGTTCCTCGGTGAACAGCGTCCCCTCGAGCCGCCGGTCGTGCTGGCCGCGGACGGAGACTTCCAGGAGTCGTACTACACGTCGCGCGATCGGTTGCTGGCGGAGTTCGAGCGGCGCTATCTGGTGCTGCTCGTGAACCGGGCGAACGGCAACCTGTGTCGGGCCGCGCGCACCGCCGGCATCGACCGGACCACGCTGTACCGCTTGATGAAGGAACACGGCATCCAGCGCCGCGCCCTGCCAACCCTCGACTGAGTCTAGCGGGCGACGCGCAGGACCTTGCGTTGCCGTTCAGCCGGCTCGGTCCGGGCCTCGTAGCCCTCGAGGTAGTACGAGTAGTTGTTGTACTCGGGCCCCGCCTGGACATCGTTGAGGACGGCGCCGAGCATCCGGATCGGCAAGCGGCGCAGCAGGTCGAGCTTGGCCGCCACGAGGTGCCGGTCGGCCAGGCCAGGCCGCAACACCATCAGCAGGTTCCCGGCGATCGTCGCCAGTGCGAAGGCATCCACCCCCGCCCCGAGCGGCGGAGTGTCCACCACGATCGCCGTGAAGTTGCTCCGCACGAAGCCGAACAGCGCTCCGATGCGCTCGCCGCTCAAGAGCTCCGGCCCATCGGACCGGCGGACGCCGCAGCCGATGAAATACAGCCCCGGATAGGCGGTCGTTTGGATCGCGTCGGCCACTTCGACATCCCCGGCCAAGATGTCGGTCAAGCCGGGCCGCCGGGAACCCTTGAACACGCGATGCAAGGTGCCGCGCCGCCCGTCGCCGTCGATCAGCAGGGTGCGGTAGTTCGCGTGCGCGAAGGCCAGCGCCAGGTTCGACGAGATGAACGACTTGCCGTCGCGACTCCCCGGACTGGTGATGGCAAACACGATCGGCCCCGCCGCGCCGTAGGCGTGCGTGAGGCTCAGCCGGAGCCCGCGGACCGCTTCGAGCGCCGGTTCGGCGCCCCCCGGCCCCTGCGACTTGCTCACATCCTTGCAGCGCGGCACCGCGCTCAGCAGCTGTAAGCCCAGTGCCTCGAGGTCCTCGCGGCGGGCGATCGCCGACCCGAGGTGACTGACCACGAAGGCCCCGCCCCCCCCCAAGGTCAAGCCGAGCAACAAACCGAGGATCATCTTCTCGGCGAATCCGATCCCCAGGGGGGCCCCAGGCACCGCGGCCAAATCCACGATCTCCACCTGCCCGACCTCCACCGCTTCCGCGATACGGGCGCGCTGGTACTCCATGCGCAGTTGGTCGGCAATCTGACGGGCGTTCTCGACGCGCTCGACGAGGCGGGCCTCCTCCGCATCCGTCGACGAGAGCTGCTCGGCATTCGTCGTCTGCCGTGCCCGCAGGCCATCGAGCGCGGCGATGCGCGAGTCGAGCGAGCCGATGAGGCCCTGCGCCGCGCTCTGGACCGCGCCGAGCAGCTTCGTCTCCGTGTTGGCGATCAAATCGCGGGTGCGCGGCAGATCGGGATGGTTCGGTGCCCGCGCCGTGAGCGAATCGCGCACATTCTCGTACTGCACGAGCTGCGAGTACAGCTGCGCCACGACGACGCTCCCGGCGATGCCGGGCGTCGCCACGGCCGCGCGCAGAGCATCACGACCCTCCTCGCCGCGCGCATTGTCGAGCGTGGCGAGCAGTTGGCGGTAGACGCGGCGATCCCCGTCCAGCTGCTCCCGCTGCAGCTGCGGCTGCTCGACGCCCGCCTGCTGCCGCGCCGCCAGCTCACCCGACCCGACCCGCCCGGCCCGACGGCGGAACGAGGTGAGGGCGTTGCGGACGTCGGCCAGCACGGAGTCATTGATCTTGAGCTGCGCCTGGAGGAATTCGCGGCGCAGCCGTGATTGCCGCTGCGCCTCCGCGGCGCTCACCGCCCGGAATACCTGCACGACCTGGTTGACCACCTGCTGGGCGCGGTGCGGATCGCTCGCGGCATACGCGACATCGATCACGTCGGTGCGCGGGCGCGGGGTCACCCGCAGCCCCCCGATCACGCGACCGATCCCGGCCTCGCGACTCGCCACGCGGATGGTGCCGTGGGCGGCCTGCGGCCGCTCGCGCACGCGGAAGCTGATGCCGGAGGCCAAGAGCAGCGCCCCGTAGGGCGCGCGCCGCTCGGCCCGCTCCCCCTGTGCCAGCACGATCACGGAGTCCGCCGTGAACTCGAGCTGCAGGGAGTCGATCGTGACGTCGCTGGAGAGGTCCACGTCCGCCAGCAGGCCCGCCGGGAACTGGGGCGTCCGCACCCGGAGGACGGGCATGCTGTCCACGACCACGCCGGCGACGGTGCGGCTGCGGAGCAGCTCGACCTGCGACAAGAGCGGGTCCACCGATCGGCTGTCCGACCCGCCGCCCGGGCCATCGGCGACGCCGCCGGTCAGCGCGCGGCGCGGATCGGAGAGCCGGATCACGGCGACCGCCCGATACGACGGCGTCGCGGTGTAGGCGAGGTATCCGACGACCAGCGTCACCGCGGCGGTGATCCCCAGGACGAGGCGCAGATGCCGCCGCACGGTGGCGATCGGCTCCCGCAGGTTGACCAGCACCGGCTCCAGCTCGCCGGTGGCCGCCGACCAGCGCGACGCCGTCTTCGTCTGGCTCACAATCCCGGGTGACTTGGACGACTCATCCATCGACTGCTCCTAGCGCATGTTCCGTGAGGTCACTGCTTCGACACACTGATCAGGGCCGCGATCGCGGCGGTGATACTCGTCAGGGGAACGACCACATCGCGCACGAAACTGAAGTCCGAGCGGCGCGCCACCATGACTTGATCCCCTGACGCGACGACGATCTCCTGCGAACGCGCGTAATCGCTCGTCAGATCGAGCGTCATGGCGCCTTGGCGCCGCAGCACCTGGACCCGGCTCAGGCGGCCGCGCTCCGACGGTCCCCCGGCCAAGGCGACCGCCTGCGCGACGGTCGTTCCCGGCGCCAGGCGGTACAGGTTCGGCAGGCGCACCTCTCCCACCACCGAGACCGGCCAGAGCGGCTCGACGGTCAGTCGCACATTCTGGTCGTACGTCGCCAGCAGCTCGCGCAGCCGCCCCTTGGCCATGGCCACCGACAGCCCCGCGACCTTGACGCCCTGATACAGGGGGTGCACGAGCGCGCTGTCACGCCCGACCGTGAATTCGCCGCTGAACTCCGGATGGCTCCACACCGCGAGGCGGAGGGCGTCACCGGGCGCGAGCAGGGCGGCCTCCGGGGCGCCGGCGGGGACCGGACCCAAGGACGCGGGCGGTCGTCCGGAGCAGGCGATGGCAAATGGGGCCAGCGCTGCCAGCAGCACAGCGGCTCCACGGGTTATAGGGCGCAACCGAGTCATCTGCTGAGGCTCCTCGACGGGCACGATTCTTCCATTCCAGGCGTGCGGAAGCTCTTACGCGCGCAAGACGAGGCAAGGAACGTGCTCTCGAACCGCCGCCGCGAAGTGCCGGAAGCAGAACCTCTTAGCGGAAGCCCCGAAGCCGACATGGGGGCCCGCGGCCCGGGACACCGGTAGACTGTAGTAAACCTGTTACAGGAGGGCGCGCGCGTGGGGAAATGGCTCGACCCGGCCGATGCACGGTGGCGGTCTACGCTGCACGGCGTGCCCCACGATTTCTATCATTTCCCATGCTACGTCGAGCTTGCCGCCCGTACGGACGGGGGCTTTGCTACCGCGTACTATGCCGAGATCGGCGCCGGGCGCATGCTGATCCCGCTCCTGATTCGAACACTCGACGGCGTCGCCGGGGCCCCGCCCCAGGCCCAAGATGCCATCAGCCCCTACGGGTACGCCGGACCTCTCATTTCGGATGGATTGTCGGATGCCGAAGTGCAGCGGGCGATGGGCACGTTCATCGACGACGGCGCCGAGCGCGGTCTCATCACGACGTTCCTGCGGCTGCATCCCCTCTTGCCGTCGGTGGCGCGGGGGATCGCCCGCGAGGCACGGGCGCGCGTCGTCGCGCATGGGCCCACGGTCAGCGTTGACCTGACCCAGGAGACCGCGGCGCTCGACCGCGAGGTGCGCAGCAATCACCGCCGCAACGTGGCGCGGCTCGAGGCGGCGGGCTTCACCGTGCGGTTCGACGCCTGGGACGACTACCCGGCGTTTCAGGCCGCGTACGCCGCGACCATGGCTCGGCACCATGCCGCAGATCGCTACCTGTTCGGCGCGGCGTATTTCGAGGATCTCCGCGCCTGCCTGGGGGACGCGCTGCATCTGTGCGCGGTCTCGAGCCCGGCCGGGGAGCTCGCGTGCGGAGGCTTGTTCACGCGCGTCGGCGCGATCGTGCAATACCACTTGGGCGCGACAGCGGACCAACATCTCTCGCTGGCGCCGAGCAAGCTGATGTTCGCCGCCGCACGCCATTGGGGAAAGGCGCGGGGCGCCACGGTGCTCCATCTCGGCGGGGGCGTCCAGGGGCGCGACGATTCCCTGTACCTGTTCAAGCGAGGCTTCGGTTCGGGCGAGCATGTGTTTCAGAGCGTCAGCATCGTGCACGATCCGGTCGCCTACGACGCGATGACCAAACACCGGGTGCCCGACTCGTTTTTCCCGCTGTATCG
>Ga0070704_100001003_pt1 | contig 14426 bp, 19 predicted proteins | sample KBSK5252metaG_FD_65467 | JGI IMG/M metagenome (GOLD analysis project Ga0070704, IMG submission 65467) | Corn, switchgrass and miscanthus rhizosphere microbial communities from Kellogg Biological Station, Michigan, USA - KBS K5-25-2 metaG | ecosystem: Host-associated > Plants > Roots >...
ACGCCGTAGAGGATCCCGATCTTCTTGTGGTCGACGGTCGTGAACCAGCTCCAGAACCCCGTCGTCGCCATCGGGCGACGCAGGATCCCCTTCTGGGTCGAGACCGTCACGCTGGCCATGTCCTCAGGCTCCCTAGTTCAACGAACAGAGATAGTCGGTCAGTGCGGTGATCTGGTCGTCGGGAAGGCCGTAGTCCGGCATCTTCGCGCCGAGCTTGACGGCGCTCGGGTCACGGATCCACGCCTCGATCGCCTGCTGGTTGCAGCTGCCGTCGGGGTTGAACACCTCGAAGTCGCAGCCCGCGAAACATTGGTGAGACCGATCCGCGAAGTGGGTCAGGTTCGGCGCGATGGTGTTCACCGACGTCCCCTCCATCCCGACCTCGTGGCACGCGATGCACTGCCCGCCCTCGCCGTTCGTGCCGAAGAACAGATCCATCCCCTGAGCCGCGGAACCGGTCGGGGACTTCGCTGCCGGCTCCTTGTGGTGCAGGACCCACGCCTGCCAGTCGGTAGGACTCAGCGCGACGATCCTGAACTTCATCATGCCGTGCTGCAGACCACAGAACTCGGCGCACTGGCCGTAGTACGTGCCGGGTTCATCCGCCGAGAAGACGATGTGGTTGTCGAGCCCGGACTTGCCCGGCACCACGTCCTGCTTCCCGAACAGGCGGGGTGCCCAGAACGAGTGGATCACCTCGTGGTCGGAGTTGCCTTCGTCGTCGTGCGCGCCCCCGCCCGCGGACACGAGGGACAGATCGATCGTCACGTCCGCCGGGATCACCAGCACGTCCGCCGTGGTGATCGGCGCGTGGTCCCCGTAGGAGACCTGCATGTCCTGGTCGAGGTACTCGAATCCCCACCACCACTGGTAGCCCCGCACCTCTATCTGCATCGCGTTCGGCGGCCGTTCCGCCAGCTGCCAGATCAACGACACGGCGGGGACGAAGACCACAGCGAGCAACACGGCGGGTGCGATCGTCCATCCGATCTCCAGTCGCGTATTGCCGTGCAGCTGGGTGGGGAGCTGGTTCCGGCCCGGCCGATGACGGAACTTGACGGCCAGGAACACGATCCCGCCCTCGACGAGCACGAACACGAGGCCCGCGATGACCAGCGGCCAGAACAGGATGTCCTTCTCAGACTGCGCGGTCGGGCCGGCCGGATCGAAGGTGTTCTGCGGGAGATCCTTGCCACAGGCCGCGAGCGCCGATGCAAGGACGAGGGCTCCGCCGAGCCACAGCAGATTCCTGCGCGCTTTGCCTCTCATCATTCGGGTACCGCGCCGCGGGGCGCGATGCGGCAGGAATCTACCACCGAGGTTCCGACCCCCGGTCGTGCTTGCGGCGTCACGCGCCGGCTCACTTCGCGCCGGAGTACGAGTGGAGTTGACCGATCCACAGGTTCACCGCGTAGTACGTGATCAGGAGCGAGACGAACCCGACCAGCGCGACGACCGCCGCGCGTACGCCCTTCCACCCGGACGTTGCGCGCGCGTGCAGGTAGCCGGCGAAGATCACCCAGGTGATGAACGACCAGGTCTCCTTCGGATCCCAGCCCCAATAGCGCCCCCACGTCTGTTGTGCCCAGATCGCGCCGCAGATCACGCCGAACGTCCACACCGGGAACCCGAAGCGGATGAACCGGTACGCGAGCGCGTCCAGGGTGGCGGACGGTGGCAACGCGATCCGGTGGCCCTGTTCGTCGCTGCCGACCGGCTCGTCCCCGGCCCCCGCGTAATCCGGCGGTGCCGAGGGATCCGAGGTGTCGATCGACCCCCCCATGATCGGGGGCGGAGCCTTCGATCGCACGCGCGCGAGCCCTCGCTGCTCCGAGCGAAGCTTGATCAGATAGACGATCGATAGCAGGCACCCGATCCCGAGCAGCGACGACGCGATGATCATCGAGGTCACGTGGATCTGCCGCCAATACGAGTTCAGCGCCGGCATCAGCGCCGTCGGCCCCACGTAGAAGAACGACACGGCCATCGCCATCGTGAAGACCGCCAGCCCGTAGACGAACCCGCCGACGGTGCGGACCTTCGCGCGCCACTCGACGAGCCAGAGGTACCCGAGCACCATCAGGAACGTGAGCAGCGAGGAGTACTCGTACATGTTGCCCCACGGCGTACGGTCCGCCGCGATCGCGCGCGTGACGATCGACGCGCCGTTGGCGATCACGCCGATCACGCCGATGACGGTGGCGATCGTGTGCAGCCGATCCTTCCGGAACGCGAGGTACGCGAACGAGACCACCATCGCGGCGAGGTAGGCGAACAACGCGGCGTTGAAGGCGTCCGACGACAGCCGCGACCACTGTTCGGTCGTCACGGGGTCGACACCTCCTCAGGGGCCCGGTCACCGGCCGCGCCCGCGGCCTCGGTCACGGCGGCGACCATGCTCGCGAACTCCTCATCGAAGCGATCCTTGCGTTGCAGCGCGAACCCCCCCAGTTGCAGGATCGATCCCTCACCGTCGCTCCGGGCTCGTACCCAGACCTTGCGCCTCGACACGTACAGCGCGGGCAGGAGGCCGAGCACGATGAGGATAGCCGCCGCCAGCACGTAGGGAACGGTCGCGTCCCGCGAGATCTGCAGGGTCGAGTACTGACGGAGCTCGGGGAACGACATCGTGAGCAGGTTGGGGCCGCTCGCGTGCGGGCAGGTGACCTTCGAGGAGCCCGGCAGGTCACCCGACGGCCCCGAGATCGCGCATCCACGATCGAGGTCGACCGTCCAGCCCTCGCCCACCAATCCGGTCGAGGTCATGTGCATCAGCCTCGTGTCCAGGCCGCTGAGCGCGTTGTCCAACAGCTTGCCGCTCCAGACCTGGTACTTGATGAACGGCGCGTTGGCCTGGGTCATCGGCTGCGGCACGCCCGATGCGATCGAGCGAAGGTACGCCTCGCCGTCGGGGAACACCGCCAGCGCGATACCCACCTGCGGGCGAAGGGTCGAGAGCTTGACGACGCCGAGCCACGGTTGGGCCAGCGGGTTGCCGCCCGTCGACGTGTCCTGTCCGAGGACGACCGGACCATCGAACAGGACCTGATCGCCGCGCAGCACGCGGACCATCGCCGCCCAGCCGAACCCGTACTGGAAGATCCGGATCCCGTTGAAGCTCATCGGATGGTTGATCCGCACCTCGGCGGTCTGCTGGTCGCTGCCATCGGCGTTAGCCAGTACGAGCGAGGAGCGGTAGTCCATCGGCTGCCCCGTCTCGCGATACGCGTCCTGGAAGTCCTGCAGCGTGATCTGCGTTCCCGAGAAGTTCCCGGAGAAGAAGCGGCCGGTTCGCAGCTGGCCGTCGTAGTTCAGCCGCGCGTCGGTCCAGCCGTACCCCTCGACGATCGTCGCGTGCCCGACGTAGCCGGTGCCCTTGCCGACGATCACCGCCACCAGCAACAGCAGGAACGCCCAGTGGAAGACGAGGCTCCCGACCTCGCGAAGCGAGCCCTTCTCCGCCGCCACCGCCGCGCCGTTGGGGTCCAGCTCGACGCGGTACCGGCGACGTCGCAGGATCCGCGCCGCCGCGTTCGCCGCGTCGCTGGGGCTGGAGGACACCCGCCGCTCGGTGAACGACGGGAAGGCGTCGAGCTCGCGCGCCTGGATCGGGCGCTGGCGCGCGGCGCGGATCATCGCGCGCGACCGCGGCACCAGGCAAGCGACGAGCGACACGAACAGCAGTGCCGTGACCAAGACGAACCACCACGAGCCGAACACGTCGAAGAACCCCGCCGCCTGGAAGGCGCGCCCCCAGAAGACGTGATCGTCGAGGAACGCCGCGACGCGACCCGGGCTGTTGGGCAGCTGCGGCACCAGCGAGCCGACGACCGAGGCCGCGGCGAGCATCAACAGCAAGATGATGGCCGTCCGCATCGAGCGGAGGGTTCGCCACACCAGCGCGACGGAACGACGCAGCGAGGACGCGGGGCCGTCGGGTGCGGACATCGACCCCCCGATGCTACAGGTGGTCCCTCAGAGCCACGGGGTGTACCGAACGAGCGGCGCGAGGCGCCGCGTGAACTCGCCGGTCGCCACGAGGATGCCCACCGCCACGAGGATCGAACCCGAGACGACGGCGATCGACGCGTAGTGCCGTTGCACCCATCTGGTCGAGGTCGTCAGCCACTCCGCCCCCAGGCCGATCGCGATGAAGGGGATCCCCAAACCCAGGGAGTAGCAGATCAGCAGGAACGCGCCCCACGCGGCGCTCCCCTGGGCGGCGATCGCCACGATCGCCCCAAGGACCGGCCCCACGCAGGGCGTCCACCCGGCCGCGAACGCCATCCCCAGGGGGAGGGCACCGGCCGTGCCGGGCCTGGCCTTGTCCAGCAAGGGCCGGCGCTCGGCGAACAGCGCGATCGGCCCGCGGCCGACGGCGTAGGCCACCAGCAGCAGGCCCAACACGATGATCACGATCCCCGCCACGATCTGGCCCGTGCGCCCCTTGAAGATCTGGACGAACGTCGACGCGAACGCGCCGTACAGGGTGAACACGATCGTGAACCCGGCGACGAACAGCAGGATCGGCGACAGGCGGTCGGCGAGGCGATCGCGCCGCTCGACGGCTGCGCCGGCCGTCACGAACGACAGATAGCCGGGGACGAGCGGCAGCACGCAGGGGCTCGCGAATGAGACGAAGCCGGCCGCGAACGCCAGCGCCGGTCCCCACAGATGGGACAGCGCTTCGGTCGTGTCGGCGATCATCGATGCTCCTCGGGCTGACGCGCGAGACGGAGTCTAGGGTCGCGGCCGCGCTGGGCCGCACCGGCGCTCACGGTCGTGGGAGGGCGGAATCGCTATGATGCCGCCGCCTACCCGAACGGACGAGCATGAGTCAGATCGACGTCACCTCGAGGTCGCGGTTCCAACAGCGCACGAGCGGGGTGAAGGCACGCATCGAGGACTTCCTGCGGTCGTTCGAATGGACCTGGACGCTGGCCGTGACCTTCTCGCTGGTCCTCGTCTTCTTCCTGTTGATCTCGACATCGATCATGCCGTCGTTCTGGATGTACTACGCCGAGCAGAAGATCGGTTGGGCCGGCCCCACGGACCTCGAAGCGGCGCTCCGGCAGGTGCCGACCTTGGTGCCGGGCGGCAACCCTGCCGAGTACGACCAGCTCCTGATCATGCTTCGCGACGCCGTCGCGATGGGTCTGACCACCGCGCCGTTCGTCCTGATCCTCGTCGTGTCCGCCGCCATGCAGAACTGGCGCCGGCGGCTGCGCGGGAGCGAGGGCGGCGCGCGTCCGACGGGCGGGTACCGCTAGGAGCGCGACGATGCCCTTCACCAAGACCGAGGTCGACATCCACGATGACTACATCGTCGAGGCGGTGGACCCCGCATGGCTCGCGCAGGGTGTGAAGTCCCCGAAGCACCTGATGCTCGACCCCGACAACTGCATCCTGTGCCGTGCCTGCGAAGACGTCTGTCCCTGGAACTGCATCTGGATGATGTCCACCGAGATCGTCGAGGACTCCGAAGGGGTCGCCGTCGAGGATGAGATCCACGTGGCGAACGCGCTGTTCGTCGTCGACGACAACGCCTGCACCCGGTGCTCGGTGTGCGTCGACCGGTGTCCGACCGACACCCTGTACTATGCGCGACTGCCTGAGGGCTCCGGCGGGCGGCGCGCATTGGCGGATGTGCCACTGTCGCAAGCCGAGTCGGCGTAGGGTCATGCGGGGAGGGACGACGGGAACGTGGTGAAGATCCAACCGCCGAACCTGCGGGAGTCCGAGGTCTGGAAGTCCATCTTCCGACCGGGGTCGATCTATCGGAAGGGCTACAAGGACACCTCGCGCGACCGCGCCCTCGCCACGATGAACAACGTGCTGTGGCACCTGCACCCCACGAAGGTCAAGCGCCACGGGTTGAAGCTGACCTACACGTTCTGCCTCGGCGGCCTGTCGTTCTTCCTGTTCGTGCTCCTGACGATCACCGGCATCTTCCTGATGTTCTTCTACCGGCCGATGGCCGACATCGGCGGCGCGCAGGCCTACACCGACATGCAGATCATCCGCACGTCGGTGTTCTTCGGCGACATGGTGCGCAACATGCACCGATGGGGAGCGCACCTGATGGTGCTGTCGGTGACGCTGCACATGGCCCGTGTCTTCTACACCGGGGCCTACAAGCCACCGCGCGAGTTCAATTGGGTGGTCGGTGTCGTGCTGCTGTTCCTGACGCTCGGCCTGTCGTTCACCGGGTACCTGCTGCCGTGGGACCAGCTCGCGATCTGGGCCGTCACGGTCGGCACCTCGCTCGCCGGCTACTCCCCCTTCATCGCGAAGCAAGCCAACTTCCTGCTGCTCGGCGGCGCGATCGTGTCGCCGAACACGCTCCTGCGCTGGTACGTGTTGCACGTGCTGGCGCTGCCGTTCGTGCTGGTGCTGTTCCTGGCGGTCCACTTCTGGCGGATCCGCAAGGACGGCGGGATCTCGGGGCCGCTCTAAAGGAGCCGCATGACCTGGGAAGAGACCAACAAGGACCTGGACGCCTACCAGCAGGCGCTCGACGCGCAGCAGGCTTCCGGCGTCGACCGCCGGGTCGCGGAGGGTCGTGCGCGGCGGATGGCGATCCGCACTTACCGCAACGCCAACCCCGAGGAGGACGCAGCCCACGCGGCGGCGGCTCGGCCGGCGGCGGCGGCCGCTGGTGGTGCCGCTCCCGCCGCAGCAGCTGCGGCCGGCGTGCCGGCGGCGGCTCCTGCGGCCGCACCTGCCGGGGCGGTCGCGGTTGCCGCGGCGCCGATGAGCTCCGCGGTCCGGGAGGCGCCCCTGCCGACCGGGAACATCCCGGAGCCGAAGAAGGGCGCGCCGGACAAGCACCGCCTGCTCGCCATCGTGCCGCCAGAGGGCATCCAGCGAGTCGAGCGCGAGCAGGGCGACCGGGTGCACACCTGGCCCCACCTGTTGCTCGAGGAGTTCATCGCGATGGTGATCCTCTTCGCGGGGCTGCTGGTGTTCTCGTCGTTGATCAACGCACCGCTGCGCGAGCTCGCGAACCCCAACCTCACCCCGAACCCGTCGAAGGCGCCGTGGTATTTCCTCGGCTTGCAGGAGCTGCTGCGCTACTTCCACCCGATGGTGGCCGGGATCGTCATCCCGACGTTCATCCTGGTCGGGCTCGCCGCGGTCCCCTACGTCGACCGCAACCCAAGCACGAAACCAGGTGACCGCAAGATCGCGATCACGCTGTTCACGATGCTGTTCATGTTCGGCGCGATCCTGACGATCATCGGCTCCTTCTTCCGCGGCCCCGGCTACAACTGGACGTGGCCGTGGGCACAGGGGGTGTTCTTCGAGCTGTGAGCATCGTCGCGATCGCCCCCGGCACCCTCGCGATCATCATCGCGGTGCTCCTCGCGGACATCTTCCTGGTGGTGTTCCTGATCACCTACTCACGCCGCACGCGCGCGATCAAGCGCACGGCGGCAGGCGAGCTGCCGCCCGCGCCCGAGGCTCCGATCAGCCGCCGCGACTTCCAGCGGAGCGCCTTGCTCACCGCCGTGATGCTGTTCGGCGCGGAGTTCGGGCTCGGCACGATCGGGTTCCTGTGGCCGAACCTCAAAGGTGGGTTCGGGTCGGTGATCACGGCGGGGGCGCTCAGCGACATCAAGGCGCAGATCAAGACCGACAACTTCGTGTACGTTGGCGCGGCGCGCACCTACCTCGTCGGCTGGGAAGGGACGCCCGGTCCCGGCCAGGCGGACTACCCGGCGGAAGGCGTCACCGCCGACGGCGTGATGGCGCTCTACCAGCGGTGCGTGCACCTGGGCTGCCGGGTGCCGTTCTGCGCCTCGTCCAAGTGGTTCGAGTGTCCCTGCCACGGCTCCAAGTACAACAACGCAGGCGAGTACAAGCTCGGGCCGGCACCTCGCGGCCTCGACCGCTTCGTGATGTCGGTCGTCGATGGCAACGTGGTCGTCGATACCTCCACGATCAAGCTCGGGCCGCCCCGCGGCACGAACACGACCGACCAGCCGCAGGAAGGCCCGTTCTGCGTGGCCACGGCATGAGCCGATGATCGCCGAGACCAACGTCGCCGGCCTGGCCCTGATCGTCGTCGGCGTCGTCCTGATCGTGCTGACGATCGCCGTGGCGGCGCTGCGTCACCGCGCGCGCGGCACCCGCGCCGAGGTCCCCGGCACGATGCGGCCAGGGCCGTCGGATCAAGCCCTCGAGACACCGCTGCTGTACAAGCTCCAGGGCTGGGGTGTCGTGCTCGTCACCTTCTTCGTCCTCTGGTTCCCGGTGATGTGGCTGATCGAGCCCAGCACCAACCTGAAGCAGGAAGACGCGCTGCGGACCGATTCCATCGCGCGCGGTGCACTTGCCGTCGAGCCATACTCCGAGGAGAACGGGCTCGGCGTCGGTTGCGTCCGGTGCCACGGCAGCGAGCTGACCGGCGGCGTGATCAACACCGTGGATGCCGCCGGCAAGCCGACGCTCGCATACCCGCCGAACCTGACGACCATCTGCGGCGGCCCGAACACGGGCCACCAGGCGATCTTCACGATCGACGACATCTTCCAGGTGATCTCAGAAGGACGGGGCGCGATGCCGTCGTGGAGCATCCGCTTCGCCGGAGCGCTCACGGACCAGCAGATCAACGATCTGGTGCTCTACCTCGTCGACATGAGCTCCAAGAACGTCCCCTTCGAGCAGAACGTCTGTCTGAACAAGGAGGCGTCCGACGCGGCCTTGAAGGCGAACGTCGAAGCCGGCTCCCCCGTCAATCCGAGGGACCCGTAGATGGAGACGCACTCCTGCCTGAGCTTCGCCGTCGATTGCGGCGTGATGTTCAAGGGCATCGGCGTCGTGCTCGCGGGCTTCATCCTGTTCGTCGGCAGCGTCTACATGCTGCTCGCCGCCGTGTTCGGGCGGTGGATGGGCTACCTCGTCCTCGCCGTGGCGTTCTTCGGCTGGATGACGATCCAATCGGGCATCTGGCTGTTCGGGTTCTGGTCACAGGGACCTGAGACGAAGACGAACCTCGGGCCTCGAGGCCCTGACTCGGCGTGGATCGTCGACTCCGCCGGCCTGTCGCCCGGCGCGGTGCACGCCGAGCTCGCGAGCTATCCCAGCGGAGAGTTCCCCGAGCCGAACACGGCCGATCCGTTGCAAGCGGCCGACATCCAGGCGGCGCAGGGCGCGGTGACGACCTACCTCGCGAACCAGGCGAATGCGCAGCTCAACCTCGATCCGACGGCGTTCACCTCGCTGCAACCGACGCAGTTCACCGTCGATGATCTCCGGTTCGCGACCGCAACCGACGGGGAGAAGCTCGCCGTCGCGCAGGCGCACTTCCTCGGGGGTGGGCCGAGCACGATCGTCACGCTGCACTACGGCGGGGGGCAGGTGTGGCACTACTCGCTGATGTTCCTCGTCGGGTCTGCCGTGCTGCTGCTCGTCCACATCCCGCTGCTGGACCGCGCCGAGCGCACACGTAAGGAGTTCCTCGTCGGCGGGAGCGCCCCGCCCTGGTACGGACCCGCATAGGGCAGGAGACAGACCATGCTGCATCTCGTCGCCGACGTGCCACTGTTCGATCAGGGCAGCGTGCAGTTCATCCTGCTGACCCTCACGATCCTGGTCGTCGCCTTCCTGATCTGGCTCACGATCCCGCGCTGACGTCGCTCGGGCGATCGTCGGCGCCACGCTGCTCGTAGTAGGCGAGGATCTGCAGCTCGACGGCGAGGTCCACCTTCCGAACGGTTACCCCCTCGGGAACGGTCACGACCGCCGGCGCGAAGTTGAGGATCGAGCGGAGCCCCGCCTCGACCATCCGCTCCGCCACGCTTTGGGCGGCCGTGGCCGGCGTGGCGATCACCCCGATCGCGATCGCGGCGTCCTCCACGAGCTCCGGCAGATCCTCGAGCGGCCGGACGACGAGCCCCTCGATCCGCATCCCCTGCTTCGCGGGGTCGGTGTCGACGAGGGCCGCGACCCGGAAGCCTCGCTCGGTGAAGCCCCGGTAGTGCGCGAGCGCTTGGCCCAGGTTCCCGATCCCGGCGATGACGATGGACCAGTGCTGGGTCAAGCCGAGCGCTTCGCGCACCTCGTGGATCAGGTGCCACACGTCGTACCCGACACCGCGGGTGCCGTAGGAGCCGAGGTAGGAAAGGTCCTTGCGTACCTTGGCAGAGGTCACACCGGCAGCAGCCGCGAGGGCTTCCGAGGACACCGTCGCATCGCCGCCTTCCGCGATCGCGACCAGCGCCCGCAGGTACAGCGGCAGACGGGCGACGGTCGCTTCGGGGATCGGCCGCCTCGTCGCGTCGACGCGTTTCGGCCCGGTCACACGCCGTAGCCTAGCCGCCCGACCTCAGGCGAGGACCGCGGCACGCAGGAGCCCCGGATCGACGGAGATCTCGAAGAGCTCCCGCCCGTCGACCTCCACGACCGGGATCCGGATGCCGTAATCACGGATCAGCGCGTCGTCCCGCTCGATGTCGATCTCCTCGAAGGCGAACTCCACCGACGCTCGCAACCGCTCGATCACCGCTCTCGCCTCGTCGCAGAGGTGGCACCCCTGACGCGTGTACAGGACGACGGTGGTCATGACTGGCAGGATACGGGCGGCATGCAGGACCTCGCGGACGACCTCGAGCTGCACCGACGGCTGCTGGCCGGTGACCGAGCGGCGTTCGACGAGATCTACCGCCGCTACGCCGCGCAGGCCTACGGCCTCGCCTACCGGGTGACCGGGCAGCAGGTGCTCGCGCAAGACGTCGTCCACGATGCGTTCCTGGCCCTCTGGCGGGCCCCGGAGGCCTTCGACGAGCGACGGGGATCCTTCCGGACCTTCTTCCTATCGATGGTCCACCACCGGGGGGTGGACCTGGTCCGCCGGGAGCAACGCTTGCGGAACCGGACCGAGAAGGCGGCGAACCTCGAGCCGCTGGCTGACGAAGACCCTGCGGACGCCGTAGCCGAGGCGGGCTATCTCGGCGTTCGACGCAAGGAGGTCCGCGAGGCCCTGACCGAACTTCCCGCTGCACAACGACAGGTACTCGAGATGGCGTATTTCGACGGCAAGACCCAGGTGCAGATCGCGGAGGAGCTCCATATCCCGCTCGGTACCGTGAAGACCCGCACCCTGGCGGCGATGCGCAAGCTGCGCGTCGCCCTCGAGGAGGCTCCGTGATCGATCACGATGCGACCGACGAGCTGCTCGCGGGCTACGTCCTGGGGTCGCTCTCGGGCGAGGACGCGGTCGAGGTCGACCGTCTGCTCGCCGAGCACGTGCCGGACTGCGACCGGTGTCGGGCGACCCTCGACGCGTTCCAGGGGCTGACCGGCGAGATCGGGTTGTCGGCGTCGCCGGCTCCACCGCCGGAGACGCTGCTTCCCCGGCTGCAGCGATCGCTGGACGCCCGACGGCGTCGCGGTCTCCCCGCCTGGAGCCCCACTCGGCTGGTCGCAGCCGCTGCGGCAGCGGTCGTGGTCGTCGGGGTCGCGGGTCTCGTGGTCACCCAAGCCGGTGGCGGAGCTCAGGAGCAACTCATGTCGCAGGCGGACCTCGCACAGGTCAAGCTCCTCAAGGACGACCCCCAGACCACACACAAGAGGATCGGAGAGACGCAAGAGCTGATCCCGCCGGGCGTCGAGGAGTTGTACATCTGGGGCGAGAACGTCTCGCAGCCGCCAGCGGGCTTCACGTATCGGGTCTGGACGGTGGGCGCTGACGGCGAGACCTGGGTCGGCGACTTCATCCCGGACAACGGCGTCGTCGCGCTCCATATCGCCGTCGACCCGGCGTCGGTCAACGACCTGCTCGTGACCGTCGAGCCCATCGCATCCGAGCCGAGCCAGCCCGGCGAACCGGCTTGGAAAGCTGCTTAGGCGTTCTCGCGAACGCTCTCGGGCACCGCGTCCGGCAGCACGATCGGGCGTGAGGCGCGGAGGAATCCCCAGAACATCACACAGATCCCCGCGACGAGCGTGGCGATGAATCCCACCAGGAGCCCGGTCGCGGCGAAGGCGGCGCCGGCGGCGACCACGGTGGCGCCGATCGCGATCAGCAACGTGCCGACGAACCGGTCCTTGAGTTCGGGCCGCCCACGCATCTTCCATGCGGACCACAACGTCCCCAAGAGCAGGATCACGTAGGCCGGGTACGCCACCAGCTGCGCGAGTCGGTGCGCCGGCGTCCCGTCACCGAACACCTTGATCCCCCTGGGGAGCTGCACCGCGAGCGCGTCCGTCGACATGTCGGCGTTGGCGAGCACCGACACCGTGTACGCCGTCGCGAAGATCAGCACGAGCCAGACGACCCAACGCACCCACGGCCGTCGGAAGAGGAGCACGAGCTCGCCACCGGCCAGATAGGCGACGTTGAGGACCGCCCCCAGGGCCCAGTAGACGCCGTAGAGCGTCGAGGACCACCCCGACGCCACGCCGATCGTCACCGCCGCGGACGCGACGGCGAACATGCCCATCGCGATCGCCCACAGGAGCTGGGCTTGTCCTCGCCGCGCGATGAACTGCTGGGCGAGCCGGACGGCGAACGCCGCAGCGATCGCGGTGGCCGCGAGAGGGACGATCCACATGGCGACCAGGATACGGGGGCACGCTCCGATGCCGGTTGCTCCGGCGCCCACTAGCCTTCCGAGCGTGACCCAACCGAGCGTGCTCTTGTCGACGGCGGCCTTCTTCGCGCGCCCCTTGGCGGCCACGTTCGAGCTCGCCGCGGAGTGCGGCTACGAGGGCGTCGAGGTGATGGTGACGAAGGACCCCGCGAGTCAGGACCCCGCGACGATGCGGAAGCTCGCGGCGGACCACGGCCTGCGGATCGGTGCGATCCACGCGCCCTCGCTCCTGCTCACCCGATCGGTCTGGGGGACCGATCCGATCGGGAAGATCGACATGGCCACGAGGGTCGCACGCGACGCCGACGTGCCGCTGGTGGTCACCCACCCGCCGTACCGGTGGCAGCGCGCCTTCCGAGACTGGCTCCATGAGGCGCTGCCGGCGGTCGTGGAGCGAACGGGCATCACGGTCGCGATCGAGAACATGTTCCCGGTGCACCTCGGTTCGCGACCATTGATGCTGCACGCGAACCAGGACCTCGACCAGCTCGCCGGGTTCCCGGATCTCGTGCTCGACACGTCACACGCTGCCGTGGCGAAGCACGATCTCGTGCACGTCCGCAACCTCTTCGGAGAACGCCTGCGGCACGTCCACCTGTCGGACAACGCCGGCAAGGGTTGGGATTCGCATCTCCCGCCCGGTGAAGGCGTGCTCGATCTCGACAGCTTCCTGCGTGAACTGGCCCACAGCGGATTCGACGGCACCGTGTCGCTGGAGGTCGATCTCCGCAAGCGAGCCGACGACCCTGCCGCGTGCCGCGCGCTGCTCGTGGCGATGCGCGAGCGCACGCAGACAGCGCTCGGCATCGCCTAGTTATCCTTCCGGCATGCGCAGGGCAACGGCCATCACGCTCATCGTGCTGTTCGTGGTGTTGGTCCTCGCCGCGGCCGTGCAGCTGAACCAGCCGACGCCGTCGACGCCGTTCCCGGGGCCATCGAACGGGACCGAGCTCCCGTCGAACTCACCCTAGGCGGCGGGCGAGCCGCCCGCGGGCGGGGCCAGCCATCTGGTGAACCACTCCTCGATCATGGCCTGCAGTTGTTCGCCATGCGATGACGTCAGCAGATCCGTCCCGTGCGCGTCGACGGGGGCGATCTCCTCGTTGACCGGCTGCGGCCCGAGCGCGGCGAGCGCATCGGCCGACGCCGCGGCGCCTGCGGGATCGCCGAGGCCCGCGATGTAGAGCTTCGCACCGGTGACGGTCTGCAACTCGGGCTGGCCGACCGCCAGGCCCGACAGCACCTGCGGCGCGGAGAGCATCACGAGGGCGGGGATACCCACACGATCGCGGCTGGCGACGAGGAGCGCGGCAGTGCCGCCCATCGACGCCCCGGCGATCCCCACGCGCTGCACACCGTCGGCGCGCAGGAACGCGACCGCCGCCCGGAGGTCGGTCGGTGCGGCATCGATGTCCTTCGAGCCATCGGAGCAGCCGCCGTCGCCGCCCGGGCAGTAGCCACGGAAGTCGAACGTCAGTACACGGAAGCCTTGACCGGCGAGCCGCTCGGCGAACGGGTACCACGATGTCTGATCGGCCGGCAGCATGTGTGCGAGCACGACGCCCTCGCTGGCCGACGGTGGGCCGAAGAGCCGACCCGCGAGCGTGACGCCGTCGGAGGTATCGAACGTCACCGCGGTGGATGGACCGGGGTCGGTCGACGTCGTGGACGCGCCACACGCGGTGACGGTCAGGGTGATCGCGAGAAGGGTGCCGAGTCGAGGCCGAGCGGCCACGGCGGTGCCTACTTGCCCAGCTTCATCCGCTGGTGCCGGGTGCGCTTCAGGAGCTTCTTGTGCTTCTTCTTGCGCATCTTCTTCCGGCGCTTCTT
>Ga0070704_100001006_pt1 | contig 14416 bp, 14 predicted proteins | sample KBSK5252metaG_FD_65467 | JGI IMG/M metagenome (GOLD analysis project Ga0070704, IMG submission 65467) | Corn, switchgrass and miscanthus rhizosphere microbial communities from Kellogg Biological Station, Michigan, USA - KBS K5-25-2 metaG | ecosystem: Host-associated > Plants > Roots >...
CATCGTGGTTCAGTAGGCGTCGCGGGAGTCGAAGATCCGAATCAGCACTCCGCGTGTGCGCAGAGGGGTCGAGAATCGTCCTCGAATCATGAAGCTCCTCCGTGCGGTCGGGGTGTTCGGAACGGCACTGATCTCCCCCTGCCTCCTCGGCGCCCAGGAGCCCGCGGTAATACCCCTGTCGCGATGTGCTCCGGAGGCGCTCATTCCGCCCGCCGTGAAGAGCACGCTCTGCACGATCAGCTCGACCTACCACAAGCCGCTCCATCCGATCGTCCGGGGCATCGCTCCCGGCGGCGGGCTCGGCGCCGGTCTCGAATACCGCGGCCTGTTCGCGGATCGCTGGCACGCCGGCGCCAGTGCCGTCATCACGGTGCGAGAGTCGTGGAGTGCGGAGGCCCGAGGGGGATACCGCGGCACGGTCGTGCGGGTCGAAGCCTTCGCGCGTGGGCATGATCTTCCGCAGCTCGGCTTCTTCGGACTCGGCCGGGAAAGCGATCTCGCCGACCATAGCAATTTCCGGTTGCGCGACTGGACCGCCGGCGGGCTCGCATCGGTTCGCCCGCTGCCATGGATCGTCCTCGGCGGCCGGATCGAAGGGATCTGGCCGGAGGTCAGGAGCGGGCGCTCCTCGAGGTTCCCGAGCATCGAATCGCGATTCGACGATGCCGGGGCGCCCGGATTGGCGGTGCAACCGGACTTTCTTCGATATCAGGCGTTGCTCGATCTCGAAATCCCGGCGGCGGCGGGGGAGGCGCTGCACCAGGGGGCGAAGTTCCGGATTGCCTATGCGACGTACTCCGACCAGCAACTCGACCGTTACAGTTTTTCCCGGCTCGATCTCGAGGCGCAGCAGCGCTTCGCCCTGTTCGGTCCGCTTCGGCGCCTGACCCTGCACGGCTGGCTCTCGACCACGCATACCGATGCCGGAAACGAAGTGCCGTTCTACCTCCAGTACACCCTGGGGGGAAAATGGAACCTGCTCGGAGTCGGGGAGGAGCTGATCGGGTCGGATGGCACCCAGGCCACGCTCCGCGGCTTCCGCAACTTCAGATTTCGCGACCGCAATCTCCTGCTGCTGCAGGCCGAGTATCGCTTTCCGGTCTGGGGCCCGATCGATGCCACGGTGTTCGCGGAAGCGGGAAAGGTCACCGCCCGCCGCGCCGATCTCGATCTGACCGGCCTCAAGCGGAGCGGTGGTTTCAGTGTGAGCCTGATGCGGGGTCCGGCGACCGCGATTCGCGTCGACGTCGGGTTCGGGGGAGGCGAAGGAGTCCAGGCGTTTTTCACCATCCACCGCGAGGCGATTCCATGAGGCATCGCCTCGCCGGCGCATTCATCCTCCTGGTGGCCGGGTGCGCCCAGAGCGCGCGGCCGACCCTCGACCCCCAGGTGATGGGCGAGCTCTGGCAGGAGCCCGCGGATCTGGAGCAGCGAGACCTTTTCCATGGCGTGGGGGGCTCACGCCGCCATCCCGATCCGACTCAGGCGTTTCAATTCCTCTCCGAAAAGACCACGGGAACTCAGCCGGGTTATGACGTGAAGGACAGCAGAGGCCGCGAGTGGAGCATCAAGATGGGACCGGAGGCGCGGATCGAGGTGGCGGTATCGCGGGTCGTCTGGGCGGTCGGGTATCACCAGCCGATCAGCTACTATCTCCCGCGGTGGACACTGCTTCGCGACGGCAAGCGGATCGAGCTCGTCGGGGGACGATTCCGTCTCGAGCCGACCGACCGGAAGAAGGTCGGGGTATGGTCCTGGCGGAACAGCCCATTCCAGAGCACCAGACCGCTGGCCGGCCTGTTCGTGCTCATGGTCATGTTCAACAACTGGGACTTGAAGGCGGCGCAGAACGCGATCTATCAGGTCGGCCCGGACGATGAGGACGCCCCTCAGCGATTCGTGGTGCGAGACCTCGGCGCATCGCTGGGAAGGACCGCCTGGCCGACGTTCGGGACCAAGGGCAATCCGGACGAGTTCGAGCGGGAACCGTTCATCCTCGGCGTGGAAGGCAATCGCGTCAAATTCGGATACCAGGACGCGTGGCTCGAGCCGCAGCTCCACAACAGCATCGTCCCGGAGGACGTGCGCTGGATCTGCGAGCGTCTTGCCCGGCTGACTCCGAAGCAATGGAGCGACGCCTTCCGCGCCGGGGGATTCAGCGACGCGGACGCCGATCGCTACATCCGCCGCATCCGGCAAAAAGTCGCGGAAGGGCTGAAGCTCGGCGCAGGGTCATGAAGCCGGCCCGGCCCGCATCCAGGCCGGCTTCCGCTCGACGACGCGAGGATAGACCGGGCACGAGGCGCGGTGCGCCCCGGGAAGATATCCGGCACTCAGAAGGAACTCCCCGACAATTTCCCCTCCGGTAAATCTGAACGTCTTCTTGAACAGGGCGACCCACTCAGCCTTGGTGCGTGCCGTCGTCGCGCCACCGCGTCCTCGCGCCATCGCGTCTCCGCCGAACTGATTCACTTCCAGCCATCCGGCAAACGAGCCGTGGGTTTTCCGGAGCGCGAGTACGGTCCTGGCGTTCGCGATCGCGGCCTCCACCTTGAGCCGGTTCCGGATGATCCCCGCGTCTCCCATCAGCCGCTTCACGTCGCGCGCGCCGAATCGTGCGACCCGTGCGGGGTCGAACTCGCGATAGGCGGCGCGGAACGCCTCCCGCTTCTTGAGGATGGTCAGCCAGGAGAGCCCGGCCTGGTTGATCTCGAGCATCAGCCGCTCGAAGAGCCCGGCATCGCCCTCGATCGGGAATCCGTACTCGGTGTCGTGATAGGGCCCATGCCATTCGTGGCCCGGGGCGATGTCGCAGTAAGACAGTCGTGAGTCCTCAATCGTGAGTCTTCAGTCGTGAGTCTTCAGTCGTCCACACCCACCACCCCGCACCCAGCCCCCAGCTATCCCATCTTCGCAAACCCCACGGTATTCCCGCCCGGCTCCCGCACGTAGATCTCTTCGCTCCCGTAGAACGTCTTGTGCCGGGCTTTGATCACCGGCGCGCCGGCGGTGGCTTTCTCCACTGCATCGAGGTCGTCCACATGGATGAAGAGCACGATCGAGCGGCCGCCGAGCTCGGCCGTCATCGCGGGGAGGTCCTTCACGACGCTGGCCCTCGTTTGATACATCACCTCGACAGCGTCCTTCTCGACGCTCGCGAACATCAGCTTGCCGTCGGGGCCGGGAACCTTGTGGACCGGTACCAGACCGAGCCCGCCGGTCCAGAACGCCAGGCAGGGCTCGATTTCATCGACGACGAGCACCGGGGTGAGATGCGTCAGCATGGAACGACTCCACGATCGGGGTTGGAAGGCTCAGGAGTACGCCATCGCCGGCAGCCCGCAATGCTTGCGCAGCAGGGAGAGCTGTCCGAGATGATAGCTGTCGTGCTGAACCATGAACGTGAAGAGGCCGAGCACCGAGGTGTCTTCGATCGGCATCTGGGTGCCGCTCGGCGCGTCGAGCTGGGCCGGGGTGATGTCGGCGAGCCGCGCATCGAGCGCGGCGGAGGCATCGTTCCAGGCCGATTCGATTTCCGCAAGCGACGGCCACTCCTGAATCTCATCGATACCGCGCCACTCGCCCAGGGAGGGCGCCAGGGGGTTGTTTCGCTCGGCGCCGAGCACCTTGAGCGTGTAATACCGTGATTCCGCCATGTGCGCCGCGACGAACACGGCGCTATTGGTGGTATCGGAAGGCCGGACCCGGGCCTGCTCTTCGGTGATCCCTTCCAGGCAGTTCTTGTACAGCCGGCGGTTGAGCCGGAGGGTTCCGGCCAGCGGGGCAATGCGGGGGTCCATGGGTGCGCTCCTGTAGTTGACTGTTGGCCGTTCCTCGTTGACCCTTCTGTATGCACGCTCTCGTGTACACCGGCGCCGGTGGAGTCGAGGTCATTTCCCTCGAAGAGCGGCCCGATCCCCTTCCGGCCACCGGGCAGATCCAGGTCCGCGTCCACGCCGCCGGTCTCAATCGCGCCGACATCCACCAGCGCCGCGGCACCTACCCCGCCCCCCCCGGCTGGCCGGCGGACATTCCCGGGATGGAGTACGCCGGCGTGGTCGAATCAACCGGAGACGGCGTAACCCGCTGGCGCGCCGGCGACCGCGTCATGGGTCTGGTCGGCGGCGGCGCCCATGCCGAGCTCGTCGCGGTGAATGAGGACGAGGCGCTGGCGGTTCCCGCCCATCTGTCGCTCACCGAGGCGGCGGCGATACCGGAGGCCTTTCTCACCGCGTACGACGCGCTGGTGACCCGCGGCAGGCTCGCGCGCGGTGAGGCGGTCCTGCTGCACGCCGTGGCGAGCGGGGTCGGCACCGCCGCGGTCCAGATCGCGAAGCTGCTGGGCGCCACGGTCCTCGGCACGTCGCGTTCGCCGGACAAGCTCCAGTCTCTCAGCGCGCTGGGGCTCGACCTTGCCATCGACACCTCCGGGGGATCGTTCCGCGAGCAGATCACCCTCCCGGTCCACGTGATTCTCGACGTGCTGGGCGGCCCCGCGTTCCAGGAGAACCTTGCCCTCCTTGCGCCCCGCGGCCGGCTGGTGATTCTCGGTTTCCTGCAGGGGCCGGTGGTTGCGCAGGCCAGTCTCGACGTGATTCTCCGCAAGCGGCTCGAGATCATCGGCACCGCCATGCGCACGCGGGGGCCGGAAGAGCGCTCGGCGCTCATCGCCGAGTTTGCCGGGCGCGTGTTGCCGCTCTTCGGTCCCCACTTTCGCAGCGATTCGCCGATGCTGAGTCTGAGTCATCCCGAGCGAAGCGACGCGGTGCTCCGTCCGGTCGTGCACCGGGTATTCCCGATGCGCGAGGCCGCCGCTGCGCACCAGTCCATGGAGCGCAACGACACGATCGGGAAGATCGTGCTCGCGTGGTGAGAGGTGAGACGTGAGAGGTGAGAGGGGCCCTCTCACGTCTGACCTCTTACCTCTCACCTGATCGATCGCCCGCTGGAGCGCCTGGGCATGCAGCGCGGCGTCATCGGCGGGCGAAGCAAAGAGATCCAGCTGCGCCCGATCCTCGAGGAGCCGGTCCACCGTGACCGTCACCGTCCGCACCGCGATGCGCCGGGTCATCGCGAGACCGAGTGCCGTGCGGGCCCCCGCCCACAGCTCCTGGTCCAGCGCCGCCGCGGGGAGAACGACGCCGCGGGACGAGGCGGTGCAATCGGCATACTCCACCTCCACCACCATCCGTCGGGCCGCGAGCCCGCGCCGCCTGAGCCGCCGGCCCTGCGTTTCGGTGAGCCGTCGCAGCAGCGCGTGCAGGATGCCGAGATCGTTGGTGTCGGTGGCGAGGGTATGGGACACGCGATACTCCGCTCTCACTTCCGGCGGCAGCACCGGCCGGGCATCGATTCCGCGGCTCTGCGCCCGCAGCAGCCGGCCCCGTGCGCCGAAGACGGCGCAGAGCTCGCTCTCGGGAATCGCGGCCACCTGTCCGATCCGTTCGATCTGATACTCGTCGAGCCGGAACAGGATGTCCTCGGGAATTCCGGGAAGAACGCCCATTGGCCGGGGTGCCAGGAAAGGTGCTTCGCTCCCCTGCGGCACGAGGAGCGGCCAGTGATCCCCCAGCCGTCCGGCCGTCCAGCCATCCAGCCGTCCAGTCCGCGTCGCCGCCTCCGACACCAGTTTGTTCACCGCCGCGCCCACCGTCAGCGGGAGGCGAAGCCGCGATCCCGCTTCCCGGCGGATCCGTTCCGCGACATCCACGAGCGGGCCGAAGAGCCGTTCGGTGCCGGTGAGATCGAGAAAAGCATGGCCGTAGCCGCGCGGCTCGATGACGGGCGCATAGACACGAAGAATCTCGTGCAGCGCGCGGGATGCGCGAGCGTAGAGCCGTGGATTGGGGGGAAGCAGCACGAGATCGGGGCAGAGCTTCTTTGCCTGGCGCACCAGCATCCCGCGCGAGATTCCCGCCGCCTGCGCCTCGGGCGACAGGGCGAGCACGGTGGCGCGATCGGCTCCCGGTGGTGCGACGACGAGCGGCCTGCTCCGAAGTGCAGGTGCCGCCATGCGCTCGATGGTGGCGACGAAGGCAGGGGGGTCGATGAACAGAATGGCGCGCGCCATGGAGTCTCGTAACAGCGTGAACGGTGAACAGTGAACGGTGAACGGGAACGGCCCTGATCACTGACCACTGATCCCTGTTGCTTCGGCGTTTGTTCGGGTAACCTACCGCGCATTTTCCGCCCGTCAAGGGTCTCGGATTGAAACACTCATCTTGGGGCTTCCCGTATATCCATTCGTGGATATAGTCACGGAATCCTTCGGCGCACTCACGCTGCCGCTGGCCAGAGCCACTCGAGGTGCTGCGTCATGACTGAAGGCGACGAAGCGCGGCTGCTCCCTCTCCGCCCCCGGGTCTTCGCCATCCTCCTGGCGCTCGCCGAGCGCCCGATGCACGGCTACGGCCTGATGAAAACGCTTTCCGACGCCGGCGAAGGCTGGCTGCTCGGGCCCGGGACACTCTACCGGCTTCTGAAGGAGATGCAGGAGGATGGGCTGATCGTCACGACGCCAAGTGAGGCTCGAGCGTCGGACGGCCCGCCCCGGCGGAATTACAAATTGAGCGGACTTGGGAGGCGGGTCGCCATCGCGGAAGGAAGAAGGATGCAGGCGCTGGCCGCCAAGGCCACGACGCTGCTTCCTGTGAATAGTGAGTAGGGAGGCCAGCAGGCAACAGGCAACAGGCAGCAGGGGGCAACTGCTGCCTGTTGCCTGTTGCCTGTTGCCTACTTCTCTTTTCTCTCTCCCAGCGCCTCCGCCGCCATCTTCCGAATCTCGGGATCGGAATCCTTGATCGCGCGGAGCAGGAACGGGACCGTGCTGTCGTCCTCGATGTGGGTGAGCGCGTGCACCACTGCGCGGCGGGTTTCGAGGTCGGCCTCGGCGATCGCACCGCCGAGCGCCGTCACCGCGCGCACGTCGGCAATCTCTCCCAGCGCCTCCGCCGCCGCCCTGCGCATCTCGACGCTTTCATCGCGCAACGCGTCCATCAGCGCGTCGGGCGCCGACCCGAGCTCGTCGAGCTGTCCAATCGCGTTGGCCGCCGCGACGCGGACTCGCAGGTTGGTATCGCGGAGGGCGGTGGCGAGGGGACCTGCGGCGTCGGCGCTTTCGATGTCCCCAAGCGCCTCCGCGGCGAGGATCCGGGTCCCCACATCGCTGTCCCGGAGCAGCGGCACCAGCGGCGCCACGCCACGCGGATCCTCGACCTGGCCGAGTCCATGCGCCGCCGCGCGGCGGATCCGGACTTCGCGCGAGCCGGTGAGCTCCGTCAGACGGCCGACCGATTCCGGCCGCTCGTATTCGCCGAGCGCCCAGGTCGCCATCGCGGCGACCGCGGCGTCCTCGTCGCGGGTTCCCCGCATCGCCTCGTCATAGAGCTCCGGGAGCTCGGCATATCCCACCGAGAGCAGCGCCGCCTCACGCACCCGTGCCGATCCTGACCTGAGCGCCTCACGAACTACGGTAACGGCATGCTGGCCGCTGCGGCCGAGCATCTTGGCTGCGGCGCGGCGGACGCAGGCGTTGTCATCGGTGAGCGCGCGCGCGACCCGGCGGCGTGCCGCAGAGTCGCTGACCGGGCTTGCGAGCGAATCCCGCGCCGGCTCCCAGCTCCGTGTGGCATCGGCGAGCGCCCCGACCCGCTCGTCGCCCTCCGAATTCCAGAAGTTGCCGAGCTGGTCGGTGACCATGTCACAGATCATGGGGTCGGCGGCATGCAGCGCGCCGAAGAACGCTTCGACCCGCGCGCTGTCGGGACCGGCATGCCGCGATTCCTCGCCGGAATTGCCGGCGGTCAGCAGCGCGCTCCCGTTCCCCAGCGTCACGGCGGACGCGACGCCGGCGAGAGCGAGCCCGGAGGCGAGCAGAATGGTGGAGGTTTTCATGACCATCTCCCTAGTTGCGCTTGCCCAGTGCGTCGGCGGCGGCCTGGCGGACCTTGGGGTCCTTGGCCTTGAGGGCCACGATGAGCGCCTGGATGGCCGGCTCGTTCCGGATGGACGCGAGCGCCTCCACCGCGGCCTCGCGCACTTCTGCGTTCGTGTCGTCCAGCATGGCGCGGAGCGCCGGCACGGCGGCGGCATCCTCGAAATGCCCCACTGCGTGGGCCGCCTGGTGGCGGACTTCCGCATCGGGATCCTTGAGTGCCTCTCTGAGTCCAGCGGGTGGAGCAGCGAGCTCCAGGTTCGTCAGCGCGTCGATTGCATGGGCACGGACTTCCTTGTTCGGATCCTTGAGCAGCGCGGCGATGGCGTCGGCCGAGGCCGCGTCCTGCATTTCAGAAAGCCCCTCGAGCGCGGCCGCGCGCACTTCGGCGTCGGCGTCGCGCAGGGCCTCGCGCAGGGTGGGCAGCGACGCGCGGTGCCGATGCTGTCCCAGCGAACGGATTGCGGCGCGGCGCACCTCGACGTTGGGATCCTTCGCGACGCCGATGAGTGCTTCGACGATGGCGCGCCCGCTGTCGGCCAATACTGAGGACCCGGGTTCCTGTTCCGTGACGGCCGGGCTCGCCGATTCTTCGCCGATCCCCGGCTGCTGCGGCGAGCGGGCGGTGTGGCGGGCGAGCGAGACGCCGGGGATCGCGAAGACCGTGAGCGCCATGATCGTGACCGAGGCGGCCGCGAGCGTCTTCTTTCCAGGGGACTTCGGAAATGGCGCGCCGTCGAGGAGGCGGCGCACCCGTGCGACGAGGTGCGAGCGGTCCTCCGCCATTCCCGCGACCGGCACCGATCGAGGCGCCGACTCGAGCCACTCCGCGACCTTGGCGAGACACTTCGCCAGGAGCACTCCCGAGCCGGTGCGCCGGACCGCCCACTCGTCGCACAGGTACTCGGCGCTCTCCTGGATGCGGCGCCTCGCCAGGCGATTGAGCGGCTGCACGAAAGCCACACATTCCACGACACACGCCGCGGTGAGCCAGCGCGGATCGCTCCGCTCCAGATGGGCGAGCTCGTGCGCCAGCATCGAACGCTGCTGGCCGGGGTCGAGATCGGTCAGGGCAGCTTCCGGCACGGCAATTTCACTCGTGCCGAGCGCGACGGGACTGGGCAGCGCGGTGGAGGCGGTGAGCCGCACCGGCCGGAAAATCCCGGCCGCGATCCTGAGCTCCTCGAGCATCTCGAAGACAGGCCCCGTCGTCACTTCCCGTCGGTCGGCGATCCGCCGGCTGAACACAGTACGCCGCACGACGTAGCGGCCAAGGAGCAGGAACGCGCCGAGTCCCCAACCGAACAGGAGCACAGTTCCCGGACGTGGCATGGAGAATCGAGGCGGGGCTGCTGCGCCGTCACCGAGCGCGATCTCTTCCGAAGCCAGCGGCTTGTTCGCGATCGCGCCCGATGCGAGGCTTGCCTGAGCGGGATCGCCGGTTGGCCGGATGGATTCGGCGGGCATCACCATTCTCCCCGCGAGCGGACTCACGCTGAGGAGGGATTGCCCGGTCGCCGTGAGAAAACCGCCGAACAGCGCGGTTTTCCAGAGCGTTTCGCGCGCGCGGTGGCTGTTGACACGACCGGCGACCAGCCAGGCCAGTATGAGCAGCACCGTGCTGTGCATCGCGTACGTCAGGAGCCAGCCGGTGAAATCAGGGCTCGACATGGGATGAACCTCGGGTGACTTCGTGGGCGCTGATGAGGGCTTTGACGCGCGCCAGATCGCCGGCGCTCATTTCTCGTGCGGAGAGAAGCTGGCTTACGAGGGCGGCGACGTCTCCCTCGAACACGCGATCGGTGAGCTCGGCGAGCATGGTGCGCCGTGCATCGGGCTCGCTCAAGACCGCGGAATAGATGTATTGCCGCTGCCTGGTCTCGTGCCGGACGATGCCCCGTTTCTCGAGCCGGGACAGAATCGTGGCGATGGTCTGCTGGGCCAGTCCGCGCGACGATTTCAGGGCGTCGGTGATGTCGGCTGCCGTCGCGGACCCGCGGTCCCAGAGCACTCTGAGGATGGCGAGCTGGAGATCGGTAAGGGGCTGCGGTTCCGCCATGCGGTGGACTCCCGGAAACGGGTGGTCTACCGCCGTAATACTACAGGTGTAGTTTGAGTTGTCAAGAGCTTTCCGAATACATCAGGCGCGGAGGAAAGCCGAATGCTTCTTTGAGTGCGGCGAGCCGCTTGGACAGGGCTCGTTCGTAATCGACCCCCGCCCGCTGACTCTTTCCATACCGCTTTTCATAGCGCTCGATGAGCTCAGGAAACTTTTCGCGGAGGAGGGGAAGGAAACCGGCGCGTGCCGCGGGGCCGAGCCGGAGCGCCTGCCCGGCCACCCAGTGCGCACCGGCCTCCCTTGCCGCCTCCATCAGTTGGGCGAGCTGCGCCCAGCCATCGGTGATCCCGGGAAGAATCGGAGCGATCAGAACTCCGGCGTCGATCCCTCCATCGACCAGGCGTTTGAGCGCCCGCATTCTGGCATGTGGAGCCGGTGTGCGCGCCTCCAGACAGCGGAGCATTTCAGGATCCATCGAGCCGATCGAGATGTTGACCGACAACCGGTGGCGCGACGCGAGCTCGCGGAGCACGTCGAGGTCGCGAACCACCAGAGGCGATTTCGTGATGATTCCAATGTGCAGGCCGCGGTGATGCAGCAGCGCCTGCAGCAGCCTTCTGGTGAGACCGAACTTCTTCTCGGCGGGCTGATATGGATCGGTGGCCGTACCGATGACGAGCGGGGTGGTGCCGAGCTTCCCGGGTTCGAGTGTGCGGAGGAGCACTTCGGGTGCGGCATGCTTGATGAGGATGTTCCGCTCGAAGGATTCGTGCGCGGGCTCGATGCCGGGCAGGCCCGTCGCCCTTTCCAGCGTCCATTCGTGAGTGCGCCTGGCATAGCAATAGGAGCAACCGAACTCGCAGCCGACGTAGGGATTGATCGACCAGAATCCCATGTGGGTTGAGGCCGGCGGATTGAGCACTCGCCGCACCGGAAGCGAGAGGAAACGAGTTCCTCGCGACACCTCGTCGAGCACCGGCAGTGCGCGAGGAGGAGCCTCGATGGGCAAGCCGAGCTGGAGCGCGGGCGCTCGAATGCGGGCTCCGTCCTTCAGCCGCACCGGCCCCAACCACACTGGATACAGGTGACGCAGCCGGCCGATCTGGCGAGTGGCCCCGAGCATTCGGGGCAGACCCGTATGCTATTGTCCGACAAGGGATTGGAGATCTGTTGCTGACCCATGGCCGAGCCATCTTCGGTATTTGTTCGGTAATATACCGTCAATACACCGTAAGTCAACAACGCGGGGAAAATCTGGCGCGGGCGGGAGGCCAACGTAGCTTGCGTCGATGTCGCGGACGCTTCCTCATGGAGGTCTCGATGCGTGACAAGCCCGGGATGCTACTGGCCGCGGTCCTGATCCTCGGATTCGGCGTCGCGAGCTCCGCTGCGCAGGGCCGGCCGGTGCGTCCCTATGCCCACGGCGGCGTGGGCGTCGGCCGATTCGTGGGACTCTGCTCCGAGTGTGGACCGCCCCAGACGTCGCTGATTCCCTCCGCCAGCTTCGGGCTCTCGTTGACCCGCATCGGAGTGGATGTCGGGCTGGACGCGATCGGCTGGAGCCATATCGGCGATCGCTACACGGTTCTGACGCTGGGGACCACGCTACGGCCCCGGTGGATGCCGCTGTTCATCGGCGGCGGTGTGGGATTCTCCTTCCGGCAGTTTCCGGACGTGTGCTCGTCATGCCCGGGCACACCAGGTACGCCCGCGCGAATTCGGGCGACCGCCACCGATGCCGCCGTCATGGCCCAGATCGGCCTCCGGATCCCGGTGGGTCGCAGCGTCGGCCTGGAGCCGTTCGCGCAACTCTCCAGGATGCCGGGAGGACTGGGTGATTCGCCGGGTTACGCGAATCATCTCTTCGTGGGGCTCCGAATTGATGGCAGAGAATAGCGAGTAGCGAAGCGCGAAGCGGGCAGCGGTCGTTTCTCTTCGCTCTTCGCTATTCGCTCGTTTCGAGGAACTTCAGTAGCGCACTTTCTTCCTTGCTCAGTCCGTCCTCGCCTTCCGCCTTCGCCATTTCACTTTCCCACCGCTCGAACAGCGTCGGATCCTGATAGGCCTGGAGCACGGCGGGGTGGATGTAGCATTTACGGCAGATCGCGGGGGTGTTGCCGAGCTGCCGGGCGACCTTCTCGACGGCCCGCGCGATGACCGATTTGGTTTCCGATTCCGAATCGCGGGTGCCTGATGCGCTCAGCTCCGTCACCGCGAGGAGGGTTCCCGCCCAGGTGCGGAAATCTTTCGCGGTGAATTCCTGATCGGAGATGTGCTGCAGGTATTCGTTGACGTCCGCGGAACTGATGGGCTGTGGCTTGCCTTCGTCGTCCTCATACTGAAAGAGATCCTGGCCGGGAAGATCCCGGCAGCGCTTGACGAGCCGCGCCAGCCTCCGGTCGTTCACCTTGATCTCGTGGTCGATCCCGCCTTTGCCGCGGAAGTTGAAATGGATATGGGCGCCCTTGATGTCGACGTGCCGGTTCTGCAGGGTGGTGAGTCCGAAGGAGCGGTTGGTGCGCGCGTATTCATCGTTGCCGACCCGGATCAGCGTGGCCTCCAGCAGACAGACGATCGTGGCCAGCAGCTTCTCCCGGGGGAGTCCTTGCCGGGAAAGGTCCTTGTCGAGCTGGGCGCGAATTCGCGGGAGCGAGCTGCCGAACAGGATCATTCGCCCATACTTGGTTTCGTCGCGCACCACGTGCCACCGTTTGTGGTAGCGATACTGCTTGCGTCCCCGCGCGTCCCGCCCGGTCGCCTGGAGGTGACCGTGCTCCAGCGGACAGATCCACACGTCGGTCCACGCAGGTGGGATGGCGAGCGCGCGGATGCGCGACAGCGTTTCCTTGTCCCGGATCGGCTTGCCATCCGTTCCCGAATAGCTCCACCCGGTTCCGGAGCGGCGGCGCCGGATGCCGGGACGGTCGTCCTGGACGTACCGGAGGGAGGCGGCCTTGGCGGATTCCTCCGGCTCGGCCTGCGCGCTCCTGGGCTGGAGACTGCGATTCCTCCGACCGCGGTTCTCGTTCACCGTTCACCGTTCACTGTTGACGCCATGCGGACGCCACCTCGTCCCGCCCCGGTCCCCGACATCCGGACGCCGTTCCAGAGGTACAATGCGAGGAAGACGACGCTCCCCACACTCACCGCGAGCCGGACCGGGAGGGGCGAGGCTCCCGCAGAGACGAATCCTTCGATACCCCCCGCCACAAGCAAGAACACGACCACGGCTCCCAGCAGACGCATGGCCACCCGTCCGGCAAGGACGAGGGCGTCACGGCGAGGCAGCTCCCCCGGCAGGATGAGCGCTTTGCCCAGCATGAATCCGGCGGCCCCGGCGACCCAGATCGCGAACAGCTCGAGCAGTCCATGTCCGATCACGAAGGTCCAGAGATATCCGAGCAAACCGGCGTTGGCAAAGTGTCCCGAGGCGGCCCCGATGGAGAGTCCATTCAGCGCGAGGAGCAGCAGGGAGCCCACCCCGAGCGCGATGCCGCCCGCGAAGCACATGAATGCGACGCGAATATTGTTGGTGATGATCATCGAGGCGACCAGCGGGCGGTCGCCGGAAAGCGCCTCCACGTAGCCCGAGCCCTTCGCCTGCCGCCCCGCGCCGGCCTCCGCACGCTCCAGCATCACGTCGGGGAGGACGAGCGGTGCGAGGGCGGGCCGCTCGCGGAGCAGCGCGAACCCCGCCACCGCCGGGAGCACGAACACGAGCGTGGCAAGCAGCACATAGCGGCGCGATTCGACGATGGCGGCGGGGCACTCCCGGACGATGAACTCCCAGATTCGTCCCCAGGTCTGCCGTTCTTCCCGGTAGAGCGCATTGTGCCCGGCGGCAACCAGCCGGGTGAGCCGCGCCAGCGTCACCGCTTCCGCTCCATAGGTGCGGGCCCGCGCGAGATCCGCCGAAATCTCCCGGTAGCGCGCGGCAAAATCGGGGAGCTCGGCGGCGGAGAGCGCATCGAGCCCGCTCCTGGCAACCCGCTCGGCGAGCTGCTGGAATTCATCCCAACGACCGGTCTTGAGCGCCACGAGCCGGTCCGCGACGCCGCTCCGTTCCCGGCTCCGTATACCGAAACGGCCCCGCCGTCTGGACAGCTCGTCCTGATACAACCTCTCGAGGAAGATGGCGTCGACATCCGGGCGCTCGGGGAATCGCTCGGCGAAGCGCGCCGTGAGGCTCCGGGCCAGCCGCAGCTGCACCTCGGGCGGGAGCGACCCCGCTCGCTGGGAAAACTCCCGAAGAATCCGGAACTCGTCATCCGCGAGCAGCGGACTCCCTGGCGATGCCGTGCCGGACAGCGCGCCGGCCGTTCCGGGCGCCGGCGCGCGTAGTGTTTCTCGGGCGGCGCGTACTTCCACCGGGTGATCGCGCACGACGACGGTTCCGGCGACGAGGTCGCCGATGCGCTTTGCTC
>Ga0070704_100001011_pt1 | contig 14407 bp, 15 predicted proteins | sample KBSK5252metaG_FD_65467 | JGI IMG/M metagenome (GOLD analysis project Ga0070704, IMG submission 65467) | Corn, switchgrass and miscanthus rhizosphere microbial communities from Kellogg Biological Station, Michigan, USA - KBS K5-25-2 metaG | ecosystem: Host-associated > Plants > Roots >...
GACGTCCCACAGCTTCACGGCGAAAAGAACGAGATCGACCGGCCCAACTTCCTTTGGGTTATCAGTCGCCTTCGGTTTTTGAATGTGGATATTGCCGAGCGGGCTTTCGACCTTGAGCCCGTTCGCGCGGATCGCCGCGAGATTGGCACCGCGCGCGATGAACGAGACGTCATGACCCGCTTCGGCGAGCCTTCCCCCGAAATAGCCGCCGAGGGCCCCTGTCGCCATTACCGCCACACGCATCGAATTTTCCCCTTAAAAGAACCGGTTTCGGCGCGGGTTATGGCACAGCGAAGGGGAAGGTGTGAGCCGAGCGGCGCATGGCAGGGATGCAAACTTTTTGTGGACCCAGTCGAACGAAGGCGCTTGACTCTTTCCGATATAGGATTATATTCCAGACATCCTGCTCGGGAAAGGGGCGCTTCTAGAGGCGTTCTTGAAGTGGAGCGGGTGCGGCGCCCGCTGTCGTGTTTCGCAAACACGATACCGGGAGGCCCAAGGTAGCCGTCCGTGGGCAATACGACCCACCGCCTTGAAGAGGCTGGACGTGCATCGGAGCGGCGGGGGAAAGCCCTGTCGATAACTGGAGGCAAGCGCTTCGTCGCCGGCCGAAGGGTCTCCGATCTGCCGGAAGTTGCGGCCTCTGGGTCAAAAAGTCGCCGTGCTGGAGCGCTGCGAAGCGCCCGCCTCCGTAAGGAGGCACCGGAAGACCGATTGCGCCAAGCGGCGCTCCGGCCCCCTCGATCTTGCTTGAGATCAGGGGAAACTGATGAAGCCTCGGCGCCGTAAAAAGCGAGCGCGAGAACGATCCCTGCTGTTTGAACCGTGAGAGAAATTGCCGCAGGGCGGCGCGATTGTTCCCGTGCGGAGAGCGGCTAGAGTTGCGAAACAACAAAAAGCATTGTGGAGGAATACTATGTCGAAATACATTGTCTTATACGCGTTGGCTTTCATCGCATTCGTTGCGGGAATGAATCTCCAGCCATCCGATGCCGGCTGGCAATGCGGTACAAAGCGCTGCTTCTGGAAAGCCGACTACAACGGACCAGTTCCTCCATTCGCGGCCAGTTGGGCAGCACCGGAATCGCCCACTTGTTATTACGTGCAACGGCGAATCTCGAAACGCTGGGCCAAGGTCTGCCCCGAAGTCGACATCCGCGCACGTTGAAGTCATAGAGCGGATCGACTACATCCGGCTTGCCGGCGGTTCGGTCGGAAACCTTTCTTGGATGGAATGAAAAAGACAGGCCGGATTTACGTCGGTATTGGCGGCTGGACCTTCGCGCCGTGGCGCGGCGTGTTCTATCCCAAAGGATTGGCGCATGCGAAGGAGCTCCAGTATGCGAGCTCTCATCTCACTTCGATCGAAGTCAACGGAACGTTTTACCGCACGCAGAAACCACTGACGTTTCGAAAGTGGGCGGTTGAAACGCCGGAGGGATTTATCTTTTCGCTGAAGGGACCGCGTTACGCGACGAACCGCCGCGTTCTTGCCGAGGCTGCGGATTCGGTAAAAATATTCCTGAATTCCGGCGTCACCGAACTCGGTTCCCGCCTCGGCCCTCTCCTCTGGCAATTCGCGCCAACAAAGAAATTCGACGAAAAGGATTTCGGCAAATTTCTTGAACTTCTGCCGAAAACATTCGACGCAAAGCGCCTGAGGCATGTCGTCGAGGTGCGGCACGAGAGTTTCTGCACGCCGGCTTTCATCAAACAATTGCGTCAATTCGAGATTCCCGTCGTGTTCGCCGAACACGCAAAATATCCGGCTATTGCCGACCTGACCGGCGATTTCGTTTATGCACGGCTGCAAAAGGGGAAAGACTCGATCAAAACCGCATATCCGCCGAAGGCGCTCGATCAATGGGCGAAGCGGGTCGAGACCTGGGCGCGCGGCGGTGAGCCCGCCGACTTACCTCGTGTCGATAAAGCCAGTGCAAAGCCGCTACCGCGCGACGTATTCGGCTATTTCATCCACGATGGAAAAATTCGCGCGCCCGCCGCCGCGCAAGCGTTGATAGAGCGTCTTGGATGCGACTAGTCGAGCGTCCGCCTGAACCGCGTCACCGCGATCGCCATCGCGAGCAACATCAGACCGACAAGAAAGAGCGAATCAAAACGGATATCGCCAATCGTCGACCCCTTCAGCATTACCGCGCGCGCGATGCGAATGAAGTGTGTGAGCGGAAAAATCTCCCCGAGATATTGCGCCCACTTCGGCATGCCGGCGAATGGAAACAAAAATCCCGAGAGCAGCATGCTTGGCAGAAACGACATCATCGACATCTGCACCGCCTGTAACTGGTTGTCGGCGAGCGTCGAGAAAGTGAAACCGAAGGCGAGATTGGTTGCGATGAAAAGCGTCGTCATCAGCGCGAGCAGAAAGAGGCTCCCGACAATCGGCACATGAAACATGACGACGCCGGCACCGATAATAAGCGCCGCTTGCATCGCGCCAATCACCACATAGGGCGCAATCTTGCCGAGCATGATTTCGAGCGGAGTGATCGGCATCGACAGGAGACTTTCCATTGTGCCGCGTTCGGTCTCGCGCGTCACCGAAAGCGATGTGAAGATCAGCATCGTCAAGGTGAGGATGGTCCCGAGCAGGCCAGGCACGATGTTGAGTTCGGTCTTGCCCGATGGATTGTAACGCGCATGCGTGCGGATTTCGAACGGCACCGTGCCGCTTTCGGGGATCGCGAGATCGTTCCGCAGCGCCGTGCGCACAAGCTGGCTCAGTGCGCCGAGAGCGGAACCGGCCGCAACCGGATCGGTCGCATCGGCCGCGATCAAAAGCGACGGTGTATCCCCCCGCCTCAATGCCCGCTCGAATCCCGCAGGAATTTCAACGCCAAACAAAACCTTGCCGGAAGCAAGCAGATGATCGAAGTCCTCGGAGTCCTTTGCGCGATATGTGATCTTGAAGTATTTCGTGTTTTGCAACGCGGCCAGAATCGAGCGCCCAACATCGCTATTTTCCTGCAGCAACACGGCCGTCGGCAGATCGCGCGGCGTCGTGTTGATGGCGTAGCCAAACAAAATCAGTTGCATCAAAGGCACGGAGATCATGGTCGCAAGCGTCACGCGATCGCGTCGCAGTTGAAGGACTTCCTTCAACATCATCGCGAACACGCGCCGCAAGAATCCGTCGGAGCGGAAAATGTCGAGCGCTGTCATTGAAAATTGTCTTTCGATTTTTTCATCAAATCGATGAACACGTCCTCCAGCGAAGGCTCGGAGCGCTCCCAAACGTACTTTTTGCTCGCCCGATACGGCTTGATCGAGGTTTCGAGCTTGGCGGCATCGCGCCCGGAAACATGCAGGCTGGTGCCGAAAGGCGCGACCATGTCGACGCCGGGTTTGTCTTCAAGCTCGACCTGCAGCGGCGCAAGATTTTCGCCGCTCACATTGTAGGTCGTGAGGCCCGAATGATCGATCACCTCTTCCACCGTGCCGTGCACAAGAATTTCGCCATAAGCGATATACGCGATCTCGTGACAGCGCTCTGCTTCGTCCATGTAGTGGGTCGAAACAAGTACCGTGAGCCCTTGAGCAGCGAGTGCGTGGATCTCGCTCCAGAACTCACGCCGCGCTTTCGGATCGACGCCCGCGGTCGGTTCGTCAAGGAGCAAAAGTTGCGGATCCGGCAGCGTACAAGCACCGAGCGCGAGCCGCTGCTTCCAGCCGCCGGAAAGATCGCCCGCGACCTGTTCCTCCCGGCCCTTGAGACCAAGCCGCGCAATCATTTCGCGCGCGGCCTTTGTTGGATTATTGATGCCGTAAATTCGCGCGACGAATTCGAGATTCTCTCGCACCGACAGATCCTGATAAAGACTGAAGCGCTGGGTCATGTAGCCGACGAGCCGTTTGATCTTGTCGGACTCGGTGATGATGTCGTAGCCGAGGCAGGTTCCGTGACCGGAATCGGGCGTGAGCAAGCCGCACAGCATGCGGATCGTGGTCGTTTTGCCGGAGCCGTTCGGCCCGAGAAAACCGTAAATTGTTCCACGTTTGACTTGCATCGACAGATCACGCACCACGACGCGGCCATCGAAGGACTTTGTCAGCCCTTCGACGTCGATGACGATATCGGATTCGGCCGCCATTTATTTCGCCTTCGGCGTCACAGCAACGCTTACCGGTTGGCCGACGCGCAGTGCGTCCGGATTTTCCGGCCGCGCCTCGACGAGGAATACGAGCTTCGCGCGTTCGTCTTGGCTGTAAATCACCGGCGGCGTGTATTCGGACGAGCGCGAAATGAAGCTCACACGCGCTTTCAAGTTGGCCACGCAGCCGTCGCAGGTAACTCTCACGGTGTCGTTGACGGCAATTTTTGGGAGATCCCCTTCGGGGACATAAAAGCGGACTTTGATGTTGCCCGGCGGCAGCAACGCAACCACCGGACGGCTCGCCACCACGATCTCGCCAGGCCGGTAATAAATCTGCTGAATTACGCCGGCCGTCGGCGCGCTCACGCTCCGGCGTGCAAGCCTCGTCCGCGCCCAATTCAGTTTAGCTTCCGCGTCGCGGTATGCGGCTTGCGCCGCATCGAAGTCCTTCTGCGTACCAGTGCGGCTCTTCAAGAGTTCCTGTGCTCGCGCGAAGCTTTGCTGCGTGTTTGCGGTCGTCGCTTCCGCAGAAAGCACGTCCGCCTTTTGCTGATCCGCATCGAGCGAAAAAAGTCTCGCACCTACTGTGACGGCATCGCCCTCTCGCACAGACAGCGTTTCGACTCGTCCAGCCTCGTCCGGGCCCACAAAAACAAGATCGGCCTCGATCCAACCTTGCAATGTTTCCTCGCCATTTCCGCCACAGCCAGCAAGAGCGAGCAGCCAGCAGAAAATGAAGGTCCGCAAGAAAACTCGAAACGCAGTCATGCGGTTTTCCTTTCACCGAACAAAATATTCATGTGCGCGCGCAGCAGCTCCCGGACGTCGAGCGGTTCGAAGCGGTCGAACAGTCCAGACCAGATGATGGCCACCATGCCAGGAGCCGCAATCAACTGCGGAAAACGAACAAGGGAATCATGAGATATTTCCCCCCGATCCACCGCCCGGCGCAGGCGCTCCCTTGCGCCGCTAAAGACGCGCGAGAGCACCTCGCGGTAATAGAATTCGGCGAGCTTCGGGAAGCGCGGACCTTCGGTAATAATCAGGCGTATAATGTCCTTGCGCCGGGTGCCGAAAACTTCGCGCACAAAAAGCTCGACAACCTGATCCGCTATTGTGCGCAAAGGAATGTCGGCCTTAAAAACTCCTTCCAGTGTGCCAACGAAGGGACCCATCAGAGAGCGAACGATTTCCTGAAAGAGTGCTTCCTTGTCGCGGAAGTGAAGATAAATCGTGCCCTTGGCGACGCCGGCACGCTTGGCCATATCGTCGAGTCGTGCGGCCGCGAAACCGCGGGCGGAAAATTCATCAAGTGCGGCGGCCAGAATCGCCTCACGCCGCGCGGCGGCCTTCTCGGCCCGGGCGCCGGAACCCGGTCTGCGTCCTCTTCGAGCGGAGGCGGCCTTTGGTTTGCGGTTTGCTTTCAGCATTGTTATATGACTGACTGGTCAGTCATATTTACACAGAAAACATGCACTGTCGACAGCTTCTCAGCCTTTCCGGCTAAGCCATTACCAAATCGAGGGGATTTTGTAAGAAGAGTATAAGGCTAGATCTATTCTGCTGCCTGCAAGCGTCCTGTTCCACGTTCGACACGCGCCGCAAGCAACGCAATCAAAGCGGTGCAGATCGCAAATGCAACAGCAAAGGCAGTCGTCAGCGAAAGCACCAATCCGAAGCCGCCCTTCCCGTGAAGTGCTGCGATCATCGCGACCGCGAGCCCGCTCGATACGAAGGCGAGGAAAAATCGCACAGAGTAAATGCGGCCACGCCAGGCATCCGCGGTATAGCGCGCGATCACCACATCCCCGACAGTAACCTGCGCATAAATCATCGCGATCGAAAGGGCGAGCGCCATCAGCAGTGGGAAGCCTGTCGCCACGGTAGCCCATGCGATACCGACCGCTTGCAGCGCGCCAATGGCCGCAAAGAGATAATGCGGCGGAAAGCGCGAAACGAGTCTGCCGACAACCAATTGAGCGACCCCGCCGAACAAAAGGACGACGGTCGCGATGGAACCGATCCAAGTCAACGGCACTTCGCCGTGTACGCCTTCGTCGATTATTTTCGGGATCGATACCGTTACGGTGTTGAACACAAGCCCGCCCGCGAACGAGAGCACGGCATAGACTCCAAAAAAGACGGCAGCCGATGCCCACGTCATCCTCACTTCGGCAGTTTTTTCGCGCCCGGCTGGATTTTCCTTCTTCTCGCTCGTCATTACGAGAAAGGCGACGCCGATCACCGCGCAAATAAATGCCGGCACACCGAACGCAGCACGCCAGCCAAGCAAAGATGCAACAAAAGCGGTGATGCCCGGCGCGAAAGCAACACCGAGATTCCCGAAAACGCCGTTGGTGGCGAGATCGCGTCCCCTATCGTTCGTGTTGGCGAGCAATACAGTGACGCCGATTGGATGGTAGATCGCCGCGAACACGCCGAGCGCGAACAGTGCAACGGCCAACACAATCATGTCGGAAGCCATCGCCGCGGCGCCCAGCGATATGGCGCAGCCGAAAAAGAAAATCGCGATCATTTTGCGGCGGCTCCAATGATCGCCTAGCCAGCCTGCAGGCAGCGAAAACAAACCGAAGGCGACAAAACAGGCAGTCGAAAGCGCGATCAACTCCGCATACGAACGGCTCAGCTCGACCTGAAGCCCGATCACCACGGTCGGAAAGATAAGCAGCACGTAGTGATCGATGAAGTGGGCGACATTGATGAAAGCAAGTTTGCGCCGCATCTCGTTCATTGGCGTCGATCCTATTTTATCGAGGGCATACTACACCTTCGATTCTGCACTCGCCTTAACACGCTTGATTTCCCGGGCGAACGAACTGCGCTGCCGGAAATAGCTCGATTGGAGGATATACAATCCAAAGTAGCCAACATCATTATCTGCACGCAAGGTGGTTGGCGAGCGGGCGTGCTGGTTCTCATGCGCGTTTACGGGGGCGGCTCTCTTTCGGGTCGAGAGGACAAAAATTGCAGTGCGGCTCGTCGGGTAGCCGCGTTGATGGTCATTGCCACCATCACCATCCACGCATCGTCCGCGAACGCCGAAGAACTTGATCCAACAAACCGTCGATTTGCGTTTGGCGGCATCGACGTCGGCAACGCCTCAACTATTACTTGGATCGGTCTGGGCGGGGCGCCCCTCAGCAACCTGGACGAAGACGGAATTCGTCTGCGTGCGCTCGGAGGAGCGGGGTATTACCGCTATCGCACGCAGTCCGTACCCGATGGAAAAAACACAGGAGTGGTCACGGCTGGCGAAATTCTGATCGGCAGGCGACTAACTTTCGACCCGACGACGGTCACGGCTTCTCTTGGGATTGATCTCAAGAATTACAGTGCGCGCCTTCCTGAACCGGATAACCCCCTTCGAGGCACTAAAATTGGCATCAAGGCGGCGTTGGAGTTTTTTACACGTCCTGCCCCTGATTGGTTCGTTACAGCACACGGAAATATTTCCAGCGTCTACCAAAGCTATAACTCTCGAATCGCGGTCAGTCGCAATCTTGGTCGCTTTTTTACCTTGGGAGCCGAGGGGGCAGCTATTGGCGACGAACGCTCGCACGAAATTCGTGCCGGTATAGTCGGAGGGCTTCAGCTCGGAAGAAGCATCGCGACAATCGCCGTTGGCATGCTGCAGAACTCGGACAAGGGTAGCGGCACATATTCAACGGTGACATATTATGCGCCGTTCTGAATTTCGAACTCATCCTCGCGCGCGCAAGGCGGCAAGCGCTTCCTGCGTATCGATATCAAGAAAAACAGCGTCGTCGTCGACGGGCACTTCGACCACCGCCTCGCTATACAAGCCGATCAGATGCCGCGCCCCGACGTCGCCCTCGAGTTTGGCTAATTCGTCGAACAGACGACTAGACCACATAACGGGGTTGCCGCGCTTTCCGGCCCAAGTTGGAACAGCGATAAACATCCCTCGCGCGGGATCAGCCGCCATGGCAAGACGATCGATCAATGAGCCAGAAATTTTCGGCATGTCGCCGAGCATGACCACGACCGCATCGAGTCCGGTGGGAAGTGCAGCAAGACCGGCTTTGAGCGAACCAGAAAGACCTTCGATAAAGTGCGGATTGTGAGTGATCTTAATATCAAGTCCCTCGACGGACTTCGCAATGCGGTCGCTCTCATGGCCGGTCACCACAACAACCGGGCGTGCTTTTGAAGCAAGCGCGGCTTCGACAGTATGGCGCACGATAGGCTTCCCATTTACTTCGGCGAGCAGCTTGTTTTCGTGCGCCATTCGGGTGCCGCGACCCGCTGCAAGCACGATGGCCGCATACTTCGGCGCATGTTCCGGCTGCGGCATAATTTCACGCGGCTGTGGCCGCGTTACGATTTCCATCAGGAGACCGCCAACTCCGAGCGCAGTCACGTCCTCGCGTTTGACCGGCAACCCGACGAGCATCCGCGCGAGCAGCCAGTCGAAGCCGTTTTCCTTCGGACTGCGGGCGCAACCGGGCGCACCGATGACCGGCATTTCCCCGACCGAGCCGATCAGCATCAGGTTTCCTGGGTCGACCGGCATGCCGAAATGTTCGATCCGCCCGCCCGCCTCGACAATTGCTGTCGGAATAACATCGCGCCGATCGGCGATGGCCGATGCGCCGAACACAATAAGAAGTTCTGCCCCACCCATGACCGCCGCACGAATTTCATCAGCAAGAGGAGCCGTCGCATGAGCAACGCGCCGCTCCGAAGAGATCGCAACCTCGGCGGGAGCGAGCCGGTTCGCCGTGATGCGAACGGTTTTATCAATCACTTTTTCGGCGAGGCCCGGCAGTCGCGTCGAGACAAGCGCGACACGTTTCAGCCGATAAGGTGCAACCGTTAAGAGAGATTTCGCAACAGCGAGCGCCATACGCTGGACCTCGCTAGCAATTGCAAAAGGGATGATTTTGATAGTCCCGATCATCTCGCCTGCACGGACAGGCTTGAAGGCTGGGAGTGTAGCAAGTGTCACCGCTTCATCGATCCGGTTCAAGCGATCAACACCTTCGCGATCGATCATCAGGACGCCGGCAGTTTCCGCGTGAAGATTCGAGCGCCCCGTGAATGCACTTTCGACAACAACCCCCGTGCCCGCAATCGCTAGTGCCAATGCGCTCGCGGCTTCGTTTTCGCTCACATCACCCGGATCAAGCTTCGCTACTACAATCTCGGAAATACCCTCGCTACGCAGTGCTACAATATCGGCCTCGCCTATAACTGTCCCCTTACGCAGCGCGCGGTCCCTCAATCTCACGGAATGGGCGGCGATCGCGCCAAGCGCATCGGTAACGGCAACAGGACCAAATTTCACAGTTGAGCCTCGGGGCCGCGCCGCAAGCGCAAGGTGATTTCCGCGAGGATTGCGACAGCGATTTCGGGCGGGCTAGCAGCGCCAATTGGGAGTCCGATCGGCGCATGAATTCGCGAGAGCACATCGTCACCAATTCCGCGGACGCGTAGTCGCTCGACCCGCTTCGCATGCGTCTTTTTGGAGCCGAGCGCGCCCACATAAAAACAGCCGGCCTTGAGTGCGGCTTCCAACGCCGGTTCGTCGATCTTGGGATCGTGGGTAAGCGCGACAAAAGCCGTCCAGTGATCGAGCGCCAGCTTCGGCAATGCTTGATCCGGCCACTCCGTGATCAACGGAATATCCAGAAAGCGTTCCTTGGTCGCGAAAGCCGTGCGCGGATCGATAATCACGACATCATAGCCGAGCGTTCTGGCCATGGGAGCCAACGCCTGGCTGATATGGACCGCGCCCGTAATCACCATCCGCGGCGCCGGCAAATGTAATTCCAGAAAGTGCTGCTTGCCCTCAACCTCGATAAGCCCGCTTTTTCCCAGGCGCAATTGCGTGCTCAAAGTTTTTGCCAGTGGGTCCTTGCCGATTTCTTTTTCGCCCACGAGACGTTGCGCGCCGTTTTCGATTTCGGTGACAATAACCGCGGCACGGCGTGCCACGCGCTCTGCGTTCAGGGCGACGATCAAATCGAGACGCATGAAACGGAACCTAAGCCCTAGTCGATTTTCTCGATATAGACGCGGATAGTACCGCCGCAAGAAAGGCCAACTTTCCAGGCGGTTTCGTCAGCTACGCCAAATTCGAGAAGCTTCGGCTTTCCGCTCTTGATCACATCCATCGCTTCCGAAACTACGGCGCCTTCCACACAACCGCCCGAAACCGAACCAAGAAAATTATCGCGATCATCGATGATGAGATGACTGCCTACTGGACGCGGAGCGGAACCCCAGGTTTCGATTACGGTCGCAATCGCGACACCGCGCCCCTCACGCCGCCAAGTCTCGGCCGCAGTGAGCACGTCGTCCTCTGCCGCTTGCATTTTCGTATTCATACTCGCTCTCCGTCGCGAAGAAACTCGCTTATTTGGTAAGAGCCTTGGCGAAATTCGAAAAAAATTTGTCGGCGGTCTTCTTGGCTGTACCCGCAAGTAATCGTTGGCCAAGTTGCGCGATTTTGCCGCCAACATTGGCTTCTGCGGTGTAGGTCAATTTTGTACCCTCGGGCATATCCGCGAGCGTCACGGCCGCATTCCCTTTGGCAAAACCCGCAACTCCACCTTCGCCTTCGCCGACGATCTTGTAACTCTCTGGCGGCATCAGATCTTCAAGCTTCACGCGCCCCTTAAAGCGCGCCTTGACCGGACCCACCTCGAGTTTCGCAACCGCCGTGAATTCGGTGTCTGACACCATTTCAAGCGACTCGCAGCCCGGAATACACTGTTTGAGAATCGCGGGATCGTTGAGCGCTTTCCACACTTCAGCGCGAGCGAGCGGCAACACATACTCACCACTCATATTAAGGGCCATAAGTTGTTCTCCTGGACGCATAACATAGCGATCTGCCTCTGCGGATGCACCTCCTCAGGGCTTCCTGCGAGCACGGCCCCGGCGTAAAGTCCGCAACCGTTCATTTCCTGCCCCGCTATGACAGATCCCTTGCAATCGTCACTTCTCGGCCCCTTGTTCGCTACAAACGCAATGCGTGCCCTCCATGCGGACACCGCAATGCTGGGCCGCATGCTTGCCGTTGAGGAGGCGCTGGCCCGAGCGGAAGCTGCTGCCGGCGTGATTCCGTCTTCGGCCGTACGACCAATTGCAGCGGCCTGCGATCCAAAACGTTACGACGCAAAAGCGCTAGGCGAAGCCGCCGCCATCGCTGGAAATCTTGCGATCCCGCTCGTCAAGTCGCTCACCGCCCAGGTGGCCAAACGCGACTCAGAAGCTGCACGCTATGTCCACTGGGGTGCAACCAGCCAGGACATTATCGATACGGCGGTGGCGATTGCCATACGCGACGGGATGAAACACATCGACCGGGATCTGAAGCGCGCAATTAAGAACTTCGCTACGCTCGCGCGGCGTCATCGCAAGACTCCGGTCGCGGGCCGCACTTGGCTTCAACAAGCAGTGCCGATGACTTTCGGTCTTAAGCTCGCGCGTTGGGCGGCACTACTTGCGCGCGCGCGTACGGAATTACATAGGACGACGGCACAGGCGACCGTCCTTCAATTCGGAGGCGCTGCCGGCACGCTCGCTTCGTTCGGAAAGAAAGGAACGAAGGTAGCAAAACTCCTTGCCGCACGGCTCGATCTTGCACTTCCCGAAATTCCTTGGCACGCCGAGCGCGACCGTATCGCTGGCGTTGCATCGGCCCTCGGCATTCTCATTGGCGCGACGGGAAAAATCGCGCGCGATCTTTCACTGATGATGCAAACCGAAATCAGCGAGGCCTTCGAACCTGCCGTACCCGGCCGGGGCGGGTCTTCGACCATGCCGCAAAAACGCAACCCCACCGCTTCCGCACAAATTCTTGCCGCCGCTACACTCGCGCCTGGTCTTGTATCTTCAGTGTTCTCCGGCATGACGCAGGAGCATGAGCGTGCGCTCGGTGGTTGGCAGGCCGAGTGGGTCGCGCTCCCGCAGTTGTTCCTACTCGCGTCCGGTGCGTCAGAGAGAATTGCAGAACTCGCAGAAGGAATCGAGATTGATACCGCGCGTATGCGAAACAATATCGATGCAACACGCGGCCTGATCATGGCTGAAGCTGTGCAAATGGCTCTTGCTGAAAAGATGGGTAAGTTGAAGGCGCACGATCTCGTTGAAGATGCGAGCAAACGCGCCGTCAAACAAAAACAAAGTCTATTCGAAATAATTTCCAAAATCCCGGAAGTGGATAAGGCTCTTCCCAAAGGACAGTTGAAGGCGCTTTTCGATCCCCTTGGTTATCTTGGTAGCAGTGAGGAATTTATCGACCGTGCTTTGAAGCAAGTGCAAAAATCGCTCGATCAATCATCGAAGAGGAAATCCTGATGCCAATAGTCGATGCCAGCGGCTGTCCCATCAACGTGGAGATAGAAGGTCCCGTCAAAGCACCTGTTCTCATCCTTTCGAACTCGCTGGGCACCAATCTTCATATGTGGGATCTACAGGCGAAAACTTTGTCCAAGAAATTTCGTGTGGTGCGTTACGACCAGCGCGGTCACGGCAAATCCGGCGCTCCCAAAGAACCCTACACAATAGAGCGGCTCGGCAAGGATGTGCTCGCGATACTCGATAAACTCGAAATCAATAAAGCTCATTTCTGCGGACTCTCTATGGGCGGCACGACCGGAATGTGGGTTGCTCGTTTCGCGCCTGAACGCATCAACAAACTCATACTCAGCAATACCGGTGCGAGAATTGGCGACCCCGTTCTGTGGAACACCCGAATTCGTACAGTGTTGGAAAAAGGAATGGGCGTTATCGTCGAAGGCGTTCTTGAGCGCTGGTTTTCGAAAAAGTTTCGGACGAGCGCGACGGAAACCGTAGCGACTGTGCGCAATATGCTTCTCACAACTCCCCCCCACGGTTACGCCGGTTGCTCAGCCGCGATCCGCGACGCTGACCAGCGCTGGGACATCGGCTCAATAAGATTGCCGACGCTCGTCATCGCAGGAAAGCTCGATCCGGCGACCACCGTGAAGGATGCGGAACTGATCGTAAGTCGCATTAAGAAGTCCAAGTTTGTAAAGCTTGATGCTGCACATCTGTCGAATTTGGAGCAGGCCAAAAAATTCACCGACACACTGACAAAATTCCTCGCGAAGGGATGACGCTATGGACGACAAGGGACGTCACGACGCAGGCATGAAAAAGCGCCGCAAGGTTCTGGGCGACGCGTGGGTCGACCGATCGATTGCGCGAAAAAATGACTTCAACGGCGACTTTCTCGATCTTATCACCCGCTACGCCTGGGGCGATATCTGGATGCGCCCGCATTTTGACGAGCGGACACGACGGATCATTGTGATCGCATCCATGATCGCGCTCGGCCGCTGGGAAGAATTCCGCCTGCACACACGCGCCGCGCTTGTCGAAGGAAAATTTACGAAAGACGATATCAAGGAAATCATCCTGCAACAGGCGATCTATTGCGGAGTACCGGCTGCAAATACTGCGGTCAAAGAAGCCGAAGAAGTTATCGCAGAAATCAGCAAAAAATAATTTTCAAATTCCAGATTTGGACTCAATTATTCTTTGCAGTCGCCCGAAAGCGCTGCGGAGTCGTACCGGTCTGCTTTTTGAAGAACCTCGCGAAGTGAGAAGGGTCCGCAAAGGCGAGATCGTAAGCAATCTCCCCGATCGATAGATTCGTGAAAACAAGTTGGCGCTTGGCTTCCGTAAGCACCCGCTGACGGATCAGATGGCCGGCTGTCACGCCGGCCGCGCGCTTTACATGATCATTCAGACGATCCGGCGTCATCGCGATCCTATCGGCATAGAATGCGATCTGTCGCTCCCTCCGGAAGTGTTTTTCGATGAGCCGCCGAATCGCTTCGACAGTAGGATCGGCCACAGCCAGCGTTACCGCCCCAGAGCGCGCCCGGCTTGCCGCAAGTCTGGCAACCTCTATCGCAATCAGAGCAAGGTAGGAGCGCATCGCAATCTTATGGCCCTCACGCGCGAGAAAACTTTCTTCATACAAACGTGAGCACAAAGCCGATAGTCGCTGAATTTCACCCTCGCTTGCGAACGGTACTACTGGCTCGACAGCCAAAGCCTTCAGGCGCGCGAGTGCGGCTCCTGAATGCTCCCCGATGGCTTCAGCAACGTCCTCGGTAAATGTCACGACCCAACCTTCGCTCACCTCCGGCAGATACTGAAATCCGTGCACGGTGGTGGCAGGAATGAGTATGGCGGCGGGCGCCTTGAATCCGATCGTGGCGGATTCGAAGGTCATCTCGCCACCACCGCGCTCGATGACAAAGATCTGAAAC
>Ga0070704_100001012_pt1 | contig 14405 bp, 13 predicted proteins | sample KBSK5252metaG_FD_65467 | JGI IMG/M metagenome (GOLD analysis project Ga0070704, IMG submission 65467) | Corn, switchgrass and miscanthus rhizosphere microbial communities from Kellogg Biological Station, Michigan, USA - KBS K5-25-2 metaG | ecosystem: Host-associated > Plants > Roots >...
CTGCCTCGCGTTTCGACCAACCGACCGCGATTGGACGGACTTCCGCAGCCTCGGGGCGACCTCCGACGTGGTCGCGAGCATCAATGGATGCGCCTCGGGCCGGTCGGTCCCGGCGGCCGCTGCGCCCGCTCCCGCGGCCGCTCCCGTCACGGCCACCACCCTCCAGGTGATGCTGCGCCAGCCGCGAGTCCAGGCGGCCGCGGGGAGCGTGGCGCGCATCGTCGTGCTCGCTGCGCGGGCCGGGCTGCCGCAAGGCGGCGCACAACTGGTGCTGCGGGGCAGTGGCGGGATCGACGGTGGCTCCGGCCGCGATATGATCGCCGCCACCGACGACAGTGGGTTCGCGGTATTCCCGGTGCGAGTCGGACGGCGCCTCAGCGCGTACCGGCTCGAGGTCGCACCCGCCGCGGGCGGCACGTTCCCCGGTCGTCCCATCATCGAGCTCGCGGTGCGCCCAGGCCCACCCGCGTCGGCCTCCGCCGAACCTCGGGAAATCCTGTTCGATCAGGGGCTCGACTCGCTCGTGCCGCTGACGGTGACGGTCCGCGACTCGATCGGTCACCCGGTGCGTGGGGAGCCCGTCGTAATCCAGGGCACACCGGAGATGCGGTTCACTCCGGACACGGCCTTGACCGATTCGCTGGGCCGCGCCCGGATGGTGGTGGCGCGCGACGCCATCCGCGCCCGCGGTACCCTCCAGGCGCACGTCCGCGACAAACCCATGGCCACGGTGGAAATCTCCATTGGGATGCCGCTAGCCGAGGCGCAAACCGGCTTTCTGCCGGTCAGGACGTCGAGCGGGGGCGCGGGCAACGGACTCGGCGAGCCCGTCGTGTTCGAAGCGCGAACCAAACTGGGCCGGCCCGCCGTCGGTCGCGTGGTGTCGTTTCGCTCGGCAAACGCGTCTGTCGTGCCGACGACCGCGACCACCGACTCGGTGGGACGCGTCCGCGTCGAGGTCACGCTTGGGGAACGGGTCGGTCCCGCGAGCGTCGTCGCGACGGTCGACTCCATCGAGAAGCGGGTGACGTTGCAGGTCGACCCCGGCCCCCCCGTCGAGCTGGTCTTGGAGCACAAGGGGTTCCGCGTGAACGGCCGCTGGGTGGGCGTGGGGCTCGATACGACCTTCGTCGTACGCCTGCGGATGCTCGACGCGTATGGCAACACCGCGGACCTCTCTGGGCTCGCCCGCATGCTGCGGGAGACACCCTTCGACGCCCGGATTCCGATCGTGCGCGTGGTGAGCATCCAGGAGGAGCCATCCGCCGTGGCCCTCACCCTCAAGGCGATCCAGCCCGGGCGTGCCAGCATCAAGCTGCGCGCCGGCGACATCACCGCCGCCTTCCTGGTGGAAGTCGTGGACGTGCGGCGGTAGGCTTGGCTTGCCGTAGGGCCCGGGGCTATCTTTCCCTCGCCCCAGGTCCGCAGGCTTTCCGCTCGTGAAACGCGTCAGGCCCCCGCAGGGAGCAGCGCTAAGCGATGCCGGGATTCGTTGCGGGGTGCCTGGGGCATTCTACTGGGGTACGGTAAACGGTCCACGGTCAACTGACGCACCGCGGTGAACAGGTAACCGTCTAACCGACTAGATTTCCCAGCCTCATGATTGCTCTCGCTCGGAAGTACCGCCCCAAACAATTCGCCGACTTGATCGTCCAGGACCACGTCGCCGCGGCGCTCCGTGGCGCCGTCGCGCAGGGGCGCGTGGCGCACGGGTACTTGTTTGCCGGCCCTCGAGGTGTCGGTAAAACAACGGCCGCGCGCATTCTGGCGATGGCGCTGAATTGCGAGCGCCCCGCCGGCACCCCGCCCGGTGAACCGTGCGGCGCCTGCGACTCGTGCCGCCGCGTCTGGAACGGCCTCGCGAACCTCGACGTGGTGGAGCTGGACGCCGCATCGAACCGCGGAGTGGACGATGCCCGCGATCTGCGCGAGCGGGCCATGTACGCCGCGAGCGGCGAGACGCGCTCCAAGGTCTACATCGTCGACGAAGCGCACATGCTGACGCGCGAGGCGTGGAACGCGCTCCTCAAAATCCTCGAGGAGCCGCCGCCGCGCGTGGTCTTCGTGTTCGCGACCACCGAGCCGCAGAAGATCGCGAACACGGCGGCGCCGATCCTGTCGCGGCTGCAGCGGTTCGATTTCCGCCGCATCGGTCCGCACGCCATCGTGGCACGGCTCAAGCAGGTACTCGCCGAGGAGAAGCTCGCGGCCGAGGACGACGCGCTGCACCTGATCGCCAAGAGCGCCGACGGCGGGATGCGTGACGGCCTGTCATTGCTCGATCAGGTGTTGTCGTTCGGCGAGGGCCCCGTCACCGCCGCGCGCGTGCGCGAAGTGCTCGGCCTCATCCCCGACGACTCCTATGGTGAGATGCTGCGCTGCATTGCCGAGCATGATGCCGCGGCGGTCTTCCCGCTGGTCGACCGGCTCGTCGAGGCGGGGGCGGACCTGAGCGAGTTCGTGAGCGGCGCCGGCGAAACGTTGCGTGCCCTGCTGCTCGTGGGCGTCGGGGGCCAGCCGGAAGGACTGACGGAGCGTATGCAGCAGCTGATCCGGACGTACAGCGCCGTGCTGCCGGCTCCCGACGTCCTGCGCGTGCTCTCCGTATTGAGCGAGATGGAGGAGCGCATTCGCCGCGGCGGCAATATGCGGCTGGCGGTCGAGCTCTTGCTCCTCCGGTGGGCGATGATGGATCGGACGGTCGCGATCGGCGAGGTGCTGGACGCGTTGAAGGGTGGCGAGCCGACTCGACGGGAGCCTCCGGTCCTGCGCGATATAGCTCCGAATCCGCCTGCGCCCGCCCATCCGCCCGTCAGCCCATCCGCCGTTGAGAAGCGTCCGCTCACACTCGATCACCTGCGCTCGGTATGGCCCCAGATCGTGCTCGACGCGCGTGCCAAGGCCCCGATGCTCGGCAGCCTGTTGTCCGAGGCGGTCGTGGCCGCGGTCGAGGGATCGGTGGTGACGTTGCGGCCCGCGAGCGCCGGGCACGCGGAGGGGCTCGAGCGTCAGCGCGAGCTCTTGAGCCAGGTGATTGCGCGCTACGTCACGGAGCCGGTGCGCGTGAAGCTGGCGGTGGCGGGCACGGGGGACCCGGGAGTGCCCGCGGCGCGTCCAGTGCGTCTCACGGAGGAGGGCGCTAACGCGGAGCGGCTCAAGACGCTGCGCGGCAAGGATCCGACCCTGAATGCGGCGGTCGACGCGTTAGATTTGGAGCTGCTCGAGTAGCTTGCCACCCATTCCGGCGAGGGGTAACTTTCGACGTATGGCGGATTTATCCAGTTTGCTGCAGTTCCAGCAGCAGATGCAGGGCCGGTTGTCCGAGATCCAGTCCCAGCTGGCGCAGCAGACGGTAACGGTGTCGGCCGGCGGGGGGATTGTGCAGGCCACGGCCGACGGGCGTGGGCAGATCCGCGCCATCAAGATCGACCCGCAGGCGGTCAGCCAGGGCGACGTCGAGATGCTGGAAGATCTCGTGCTCGCTGCGGTGGCGGAGGCGCAGAAACGCGCCGCCGAGCTGTATCAGGCGGAAGTGCGGAAGCTGGCGTCGGGCCTGCCGTTCCCGTTACAGTTGCCGCCACTCTAGCGCGCTGTGTCGGTCATCGAGGAGCTCGTGGCGGAGCTTGCCAAGCTCCCCGGCATCGGGCGCAAGACGGCGCAGCGGCTCACGTTTTTCCTGCTGAAGCAGCCCGCGGACACTGCGGAACGGTTGGCGGAGGCGATCCGCCGGGTCCGCGGTCGTGTGACGGCGTGCGGGGCGTGCGGAAACCTCTCCGAGGACGATCCGTGCCCCATCTGCCGCGATCCACGGCGCGACACCGCCTTGCTGTGCGTCGTCGAGGAGTCGGCGGACGTGAGCGCGATCGAGCGCGCCGGCCGCTACCGCGGGCGCTATCACGTCTTGGGCGGCCGGTTGTCGCCGCTCGAGGGACTGGGCCCGGACCAGCTGCGCCTCGAGGAGCTGGTGGCGCGTGTCACCAACGGCTCGGGCGTGCGGGAGGTCATCGTCGCCACCAACCCCTCGATGGAAGGGGAGGCCACCGCGACCTACGTCCAGCAGGTGTTGAAGCCGACCGGTGTGCGCGTGACGCGGATCGCGCGGGGCCTGCCGGTCGGAGGCGATCTCGAGTACGCCGACGCGGTCACCATCGCGCAGGCGCTGGCGGCGCGGCGCGATATGTCCGAGACCGAGTGACCTGAGGAGGCGCATGGCGGGGGCGGCAAGCTGGTCGTTTAACGAGAGCGATTTCAAGCAGATCCAGACGTACCTGCAGGCGTACCTCCGGGAGTCGAACGCCCGCTGCGCGCTGCTCGTCGACCGCAACGGCCAGCTCGTGGCCACGGTGGGCGAGACGCCGCAATTCGATCCCACCGCATTCGCGTCGCTCACCGCCGCCGACTTCAGCGCCAACGATCAACTCGCCAAGATGATCGGCGAGCCTGAGTTCGCCTCGCTCGTCCATCAGGGCGAGCGCGAGTCCATGTTCCTCGCCGACATCGCGAAACGCGTGATTCTCGTCGTGCTGTTCGACCAGCGCGCGACACTCGGGCTCGTGAAACTCAAGGCCAAGGCCGTCGTCGAGCAGCTCAACAAGGTGTTCGAGGAGATGTTCAATCGGGTGGGCACCGGGCCGACCCAGCAGAAGGGTCTGCTCGAAGGGGCGGAAGACGAAATTGACAAACTCTTCGGTTAAGGGGACGCGCCCATGTCGATGATCAACTACGCGTCCCGCGAGATCAACTGCAAGCTCGTCTACTACGGCCCGGGCCTCGGTGGCAAGACGACGAATCTGGAGCACGTGTATGGGAAAGTGTCGCCCAACACGCGCGGCAAGATGATTTCCCTCGCGACCGAGACCGAGCGCACCCTGTTCTTCGATTTCCTGCCGGTCGACCTGGGGACGATCCGCGGGTTCAAGACGCGGTTCCACCTCTACACGGTCCCCGGCCAGGTGTACTACAACGCGAGCCGGAAGCTGATCCTGAAGGGCGTCGATGGCATCGTGTTCGTGGCCGACAGTCAGATCGAGCGGATGGAGGCGAACGTCGAGTCGATGCAGAACCTGTACGACAACATGGCGGAGTACGGGTACGACTTGACCAAGATCCCGTTCATCATTCAGTACAACAAGCGCGACCTCCCCAATGCCGCGCCGATCAAAGACCTCCAGGCGGCGCTGAACCCCGGCTGGCCGATCGAGGACGCCGCCCTCCAGAAGCTGACGCCCGACCCCGCGCATCCCGGTGAGAATCTTGTCGACAAGACGGCCGGCGAATGGATCGGCCGCGCCCCGTACATCGAGGGCGTCGCCGTGCGCGGCGACGGTGTCTTCGACACGTTGAAGGCGGTCAGCAAGCTGGTGCTGAAGACGCTGAGCTGAGAGGCGGTCCGATGCGCTGGACCCTCCCGAATATCATCACGCTGGCCCGTATCTGCCTCACGCCGGTCATCGCCCTGCTTCCGTTCATCCAGGGCTATTGGCCCAAGGTCATCGCGTTCATCATCTTCCTGATCGCCGCGTTTTCGGACGTGCTGGACGGGTGGCTCGCGCGTCGCTACAACGCGGTGAGCGACCTCGGCAAGTTGCTCGACCCGATTGCCGACAAGCTGCTCCTGTTCGCGACGCTGATCCCCATCTTCTGGATGACCCGCCACCCCACGATTCTGGTGGACTATCGCATCCCCTGGTGGGGCAGCCTTCCCGTGTGGGTTGCGTTGCTCCTCGTGGGCCGCGAGGTGCTGATCACCGCCTTCCGCTACTTCGCGTTGCGCCGCGGCGTCGTGATTCCCGCTGTCGCCGCCGGCAAGGCGAAAGCGGTCGCCCAGAACATCTTCATCGGCGCGACGATCGCCTGGTTCGCCTGGAAGGACGCCATCGCCGAGCTGAAACTCGCCGGCGCCTTCCGCGACCTGTGGGACCAGTTCCACGGCTGGTTCGTCTCGGTCACCCTGGCTGGCGCGATCGTGCTGACCGTCTATTCCCTCGGCGTCTACTTGTACCGCTACCGGGCGCTCTTTAAGACCGGCTCATGAAGCTCGAGGTCGTCACCATCGGCACCGAGCTGGTGCTGGGTCTGACGCCCGACACGAATGCCGCGGACCTTGGCCGCGCCCTCGCCGCCGCCGGCGCCGAGATCGTGCGCCACGTCTCCGTGCCCGATCGCCCGGCGGCCATCCGCGCCGCCATCGCCGAGGCCCTCGAACGCACCGGCTTCGTCATCGCCACGGGTGGCCTCGGCCCGACGCGCGATGACATGACCAAGCTCGAGGTCGCCGCCCTCTTCGGGAAACCGCTGCGGCTCGATGCGGGCGTGCTCGCGAGCCTCGAGGCCCGCTTCCGCCGGCTCGGCCGCCCCATGCCCGCCGTGAATCGCACGCAGGCCGAAGTGCCCGAGGGCGCGACGGTGTTGCCGAACCCGAGAGGCACCGCCCCGGGCCTGTGGATCGAAGACGACCGCGGCCGCGTCGCCGTCCTCCTGCCCGGCGTGCCGTCCGAAATGCGGGGATTGCTCGTGGAGGAGGTCCTGCCGCGGGTCGCGCAGCGCGTAGGCAATCCACGCGTGGTGCTGTCCCGCACGCTGCGCACGACCGGTGTCCCGGAATCCGCCCTGGCGGAGCGTATCGGCCCCGTCGAAGACGACATCGCGCCGCTCACGTTGGCCTACCTCCCCAGCACGGACGGCGTGGACCTGCGTTTGACGGCGTGGTCGTTGCCCCCCGAGGAGGCCGAGCAACGCCTCACCGCTCACGCCGCCGCTCTGCGCGCCCGGCTCGAAGACCACTATTATGGCCAGGACCGTACCGACCTCGCCGCCGTCGTGCTCGACCTGCTGCGCGGGCAACGCCTGGCGGTGGGTGAGTCGTGCACGGGAGGTCTCATCGCCGCGCGGATCACGGCGGTGCCGGGCGCCTCGGAGGTGTTCGTGGGCGGCGTGGTCGCATACGCCAACGGCACGAAGACCGACCTGCTCGACGTTCCTGCTGCCACGCTCGAGGCCCATGGCGCCGTCTCCGAGCAGGCGGTGCGCGCGATGGCTGAAGGGGTCCAGCGCCGCTTCGACGCGGGCGCCGCGATCGCGGTGACGGGGATCGCCGGGCCGGGCGGCGGCACGCCGGAGAAGCCGGTCGGAACCGTCTGGCTCGCCGCGCGGCTCGGCAGCGACACGAACGCGGTGAAGCGTGTGTTTCCCGGAGACCGCGGTGAGATCCGCGCCCGCGCCGCCCAGGCGGCGCTCGACCTCTTGCGGCGCATACTCGCCCGATGAATCGCCTTAACGCGCCGGACGGAACGTCGTTGGTCTTCGACGCGTACGAGCCCCCCCGGGCCAAGGCCGCGGTGCTGTTTCTCCACGGCTGGTCGGACCACGCGGGTCGCTGGGTCAGCACCGGGAAGCGTTTGCAGGCCGCCGGGTATGCCGCTTATCTCGTCGATCTGCGCGGGCACGGACGCTCGGGCGGCGCCCGAGGCCACCTCTCCCGTTTCAGCCAGCTGCTCGGCGATCTCCAGGCGTTCCGCCGCGCCGTAGGTCTCCGCACGGACGCGCCACAGGTGTTGCTCGGCCACTCGTTCGGAGGGCTCGTGGCGCTGCGCTATCTCGAGACGCAACCGGGCGACGCGCTCTCTGCCGCCATCGTGTCGAGTCCCTGGCTCGGATTGGCGTACCGCCCGCCCGCGTGGAAGCGACTCGCGGCGCGGGCCTTCGCGAATATCTGGCCCACGCTGCGCATCAGCGCCGGCATCGATGCCGATCACTTGTCGCGCGACCAGGCCGTGAACGCCGCTTGGGACGCCGATCCCGCCTGCCACGACCTCATGACGCCGGGAGCCTGGGCTGAAATCCTGTGGGCTCAGCGCGCCGTGACTGCGGACGGGTATCGGATCGACTGTCCCGTGCTCTTCCTGCTGGCGGGGGAGGACAGAGTGGTGGACGCGCATCTCGCGCGCGCGTTCGCGGACGGCCTGAAGGGGAAGACGCCCCCCCAGGTGCACTGGTATCCGGAGATGTATCACGAAGTCCTGAACGATCCCCAGGGCGAGCGGGTCGTCGGCGATGTGGTCGAGTTCCTCGGGAGGCGGGGCCTGTGAATTCGAGGACCTGGAACCGAGCGCGCTGCTCTTGCGTTGTGTATCATCCGTGCAGCCATGACCGAGAAGAAACAGCAGCCGTTCGACGCTGACGCGCCGCAGCCAACCGCGTCCCCCGATCCGGTCGCACTCCCCGTGGAGCCCCCCGATCAAGCGATCGTGCGGCTCGAGGCGGAGCGTGACCAGCTCAAGGACCGCTACCTCCGCCTTGCCGCCGAGTACGAGAACTACAAGAAGCGTACCACAAAAGAGCGCGCCGAGGCGTGGGTCAGGGCGCAGGCGGAGCTCGTGACACGGCTCGCCGACGCGCTCGACGATCTCTCGCGCTTCGCGCATGTCGATCCGGCGACGACCGACGCCCAAACCCTCCACGAGGGCGTCGATCTGGTCGAGCGCAAGATGTGGAAGGAGCTCAGCGCGATCGGCGTGACACGGATCGACGCGACGGGCGTTCCCTTCGATCCGAACGTGCACGAGGCCGTGACGACTCAACCGGCGACTTCGCCCGAGGAAGATCACTCGGTGGGGCAGGTCCTGCAGGCGGGCTACCGGCTCGGTGAAACGCTGCTGCGGCCCGCCCGGGTCATCGTGTTGACCTGGCAGGGTGCCTGATGGCGCCGCAGCGCGATTATTACCAGGTGCTGGGCGTCGCGGAGACGGCGACGACGGACGAGATCAAGAAGGCGTTCCGCCGGCTCGCTAAGCAGCACCATCCCGACCGCAATCCCAACAACCCGCAGTCGGCGGAGCGCTTCAAGGAGATCAACGAGGCGCACGACGTCCTGAGCGACGCCGACAAGCGGAAGAAGTACGACCAGTTGCGCCGCTACGGTGCCTTCGCAGGTGCGGGTGGAGGTGACCGCCGCGGTCCAGGTCCCAACGACAGCGGCGCGGATTTCGATCTCTCCGACCTCGGCTCGTTCGGCGGGCTGGGGGACATCTTCTCGTCGATTTTCGGGCGTCGCGGCGGAGCCAAAGAGCCGGACGCCGAAGAGATCGAGACCACGGTGGCGATTCCGTTCCGCGTCGCGGCACTGGGCGGCAAGGTCCCCATCACCCTCACAATGTCGGAGGTCTGTCCGACCTGTAGCGGCAAGGGCGCCGCGCCGGGCGCGACGATCTCGACGTGCCCCGAATGCAAAGGCCGCGGCACCATCTCGTTCGGCCAGGGCGGGTTCGCCGTCAATCGCCCCTGCCCGGTATGCCGCGGCAAGGGGACGGTCCCATCGCAGCGTTGCGGCACATGCCAGGGGAGCGGCGAGGTGCGTGTCGAGAAGCGCATCAGCGTGACGATTCCCCCCGGCACCGAGGACGGCCTCCGCGTCCGCCTCAAGGATCAGGGGGCGAAGGGCAAGGGCGACGTGGTCGTGCAGATCCAGGTCGAGGCCGACCGGTTCTTCCGACGCGAGGGGCTCGACGTGATCTGCGTGGTGCCGATCACCCTGGCGCAGGCGATGCTCGGCTCGCGCATCAAAGTGAAGACGCTCGACGGCCGGAAAGTCGTCCTCAAGCTCCCCCCGGGCACGCAGCACGGTCAGAAGTTCCGGATTCCGGGGCAGGGCATCGAGAAGAACGGACGGCGGGGGGATCAGTACGTCGAGGTGCACGTCGAGATTCCCGAGCACCTCACGGAGGACCAGCAGGAAGCCTTCAAAGCCTTTGCCGAAAAGGCGGGCCTCAAGTACTAGCTACAAGGTCAGCAGGACCTTGCCGATGTTGCGCCGCTCGTGGATGTAGCGATGCGCGGCCGCGGCCTCAGTGAGCGGAAACGTGCGGTCCACGCGCGGCGTGAGTTTCCCTTCGCGGGCGTAGCCGAGCAAGGCGTCGATTTGCGGGGCGAGCAGCACCTGGTCGGTCCAGAGGTGGCCCAGATTCACCCCCGCGACACTCCTGTTGTCGTTCATCAAGGCCAGCGGGCCGAAGCGCGGGAAACGGACCACGCGCCAGAGGGTCGTGAGCAGGTTGCGCCTCATGCCCGCTGACAGTCCCGACGCCCCGTAGCACACGAGCCGCCCCGTCGGCGCGAGCAGCCGGTATCCGTGACGCCACGAGTCGCCGCCCACTGCATCGAGGACAACATCGACGCCTTGCGGTGCCACTTTGCCCACTGCGTCGAACCATCGCGGGTCGCGGCTGTCGAACGGCTCCACGCCGTACTCCCGCAGGATCGCGTGCTTGCCGCTGGACGCGAGGCCGAGCACGCGCAAGCCGAACAGGCGACCGAGCTCCGCGACCGCGAGCCCCACACCGCCTGCCGCCGCGTGCACCAGCACCGTCTCACCCCGGCGCGCCGCGGCGACGCGCACCAGCATGTGGTGCGCGGTGAGGTATACGACGGGAAACGCAGCGCCCTGCTCGAGACTCCAGTCCGCAGGGAGGGGGAAGACGGCGGCGGGCGGGACGACCACCAGCTCGCTCTGGCCTCCGAATCGCGTCGTGGCGACGACCCGGTCACCGACCCGGGGAGCCGTAACGCCGGCGCCGACGGCGTCCACGACACCCGCGACCTCGTACCCGATCGTGCAGGGCGGTTTCGGGGCGTCTGGGTAGAGCCCCTGGCGGGCGAGCAAATCGGAGAAGTTGATGCCCGCGGCCCGCACCCGGATCCGCACGGTGTCCGGCAAGACGGCGGGGTCGGGGGCGTCCCGCACCTCCAGGACGTCGGGCGGTCCATGACGCGTGATGACGAGCTGTTTCACAGGCCGAGGTCGGCCCGCATCGCGACGGCGTCGGCGGGACAGGCCTTCGTGAACTCGACCGACCGTTGCACGGCCGGGTCAACCGCGTCTCGCGCGATCTCCCGGAACCCGAAGCGTGGGAAGAACTCTGCGGCGGTCGTCGTGAGTAGGTAGACGGTCTTCAATCCGCGCGCCCGGGCCAAATCGAGCGCCGCCTGCGTGAGCTGGTGGCCCAAGCCCGCACCGCGCTGTGCCTCGTCCACCGCCACGGAGCGCAGCAGTCCTGCGGCGCCGTACATCTCCACCGCCGCGCAGCCGACGATGCGCGCGTTCCGTTGCACGACGAGCGTCGTGGCGACGTGTGCCTCGAGTCCCGCGAGCGGCAGCTTGTTCGCCTCGAGCAACTCCGTGATGACCGGCAGGTCACGCAGCGTCGCGGGCCGAATGCCATTTCTCGAATCGGCCATCCCCAGCAGCGCCATCTCGTGCAATAGCGTTTCGCGTAGGCCCTCTTCGAGCGCGCGTGCTCGGAATCCCAGCTCCTGCTGGGCCTTTTCGCTGCTGCCGAGGTACGTGGCGCCTGCGGCGAGCCGCAGCGTTTCCGCCGCGTAGATCTGTGGGAGGGGGACCACCCGTTCCACGACGCTTGCGGCGGCCGCCATCGCCCGCAGCAGTACCGCCGGGGGCCGGAGCCAGGGCGGGCGGATCCCGGTGATCTCTTCGGCGATCTCCAGGGCTTCCTCGAGCGTATGTGGCGGGCCCGCGAGGATGTAGCTCTCGCCGGGGCGCCCCTTCTCCATCGCGAGGATGTGGCCGCGCGCGGTGTCGTCCACGTGGCCCCAGCACACGGCGGCGCCGTGCGGCCGGATCGGCAGCGTGCGCTTCAAGTACTGGCGCAGCAGGTTGCCGATGACGCTCGGGTCACCCGGACCGTAGACGGCGCCGGGCTGCACGATGACGAGCGGCAGGCCCGCCTGGGCCATCGGGACGGCGACCTCGTAGTGTGCCACCCACTTGGTGCGATCGTACTCCGAGAGCCACGGCCCGGCGTGGCGGTACGATTCGTCGCCCACCCAGCCCTCGGTGTCACCGAAGACGTTGAGCGTGCTCGTGTACACCCCTTTTGGGATGCTGAGCTCCCGCATCAGCTCGAGCACGTTACGCGTGCCTTGGACGTTGCTGCGCTCGGCGACGCGGCGCTCGCTCGGACGGGCCCCGATGCGGTACCAGGCGGCGAGGTGAAAGACGCCGTCACTGCCGCGCATACCGGCGCGCATCGATTCCCTGTCGGTGATGTCGCCTGGATGTAACGAGACGCCGAGTGCCTCGAGATCTTTGGCCTTGGAGGGCGCGCGGACGAGGGCGCGGACCTCGTGCCCGGCGCTGCGCAGCTGACGGACGAGGCGTCCGCCGATGAATCCGGTCGCGCCTGTAACGAAGTACTTCATGTCACGAAAGTTAACTTGCGCGGGGACGGCCGCCGTGCTTTGTTATGCCTCCCTACGCGTCTGGGCGCCTGTGCGCCTGTGCGCCTAGGTTTTTGGGGTGTAGGTCAACTGGCAGACCGCCCGGCTGTTAACCGGGAAGTTGGAGGTTCGAGTCCTCCCGCCCCAGTCCCGTCATAGATGGTACGTCTGCTTGGCGAGATCGTACGCGAGGGCGCGCGCCATGGCGCGCGCGTCGTTCTCGTCGATCACGTGGCGGGCCACGAGCCCCGCGAGGTAGTTGGCGTCCACACGGCGCGCCAGGTCGTGCCGCGCCGGGATCGAGCAGAACGCCCGCGTGTCGTCGTTGAACCCCGCCGTCTTGTAGATGCCGGCCGTCTCCGTGGTCCGCTCGCGAAACCTCCGCATCCCTTCCATCGAATCGAAGAACCACCACGGCGGACCGAGCCGCACGGCCGGATAGTGCCCGGCGAGGGGCGCCAACTCCCGGCTGTAGGTGGACTCGTCGAGCGTGAAGAGAACCAGCGTCAGCCGCTCATCGTTGCCGTAGGCGTTCAGCAGGGGCCGCAGGTTGCGCGTGAATTCGGTGGCGATCGGAATGTCGCCGCCCCGATCGGGGCCAAAGCGCTCGAACACCAAGCGGTTGTGGTCCCGCAGCGCGCCCGCATGGATCTGCATCGTGAGCCCGTCCGCGAGCGACAGCCGGGCCATTTCCATGAGGAGATGCGCCGTGAAGCGGCGCTCGTCGGCAGGCGTCACCTCGCCCTGACACGCCAGATGAAACAGGCGCTCGGCTTCCTCGCCCTCGAGCGCTCCGGTGACGGGCTCGAGCACGGCGTGGTCCGTCGCCGTGGCGCCCAGGGTCTTGAAGTAGACGCGGCGCTCCGCCAGCGCCCGCACGAACCCGAGGTAGTCGCGCACCGGTTCGCCGTCGGCGCGACCCAACTCGTCGAGCGCGCGCGGCCAGCCCCGCGCGGCGATCCGGAACAGGGCGTCCGGACGGAACGTGGGAATAACCCGCCCTTTCCACCCCGATTCCCGGATCGCGCGATGGTGGTCGAGCATGTCGCTCGCTGCATCGGTGGTGGCGAGGACTTCGATGTTAAAGCGCTCAAATAGGGCGCGCGGACGAAACTCGGGTGAACTGAGCTTCTCGCGGATCTCTTCGTAGATTCGCGGCGCAGTGTCGCTCGACAGGCGCTCGCGGATACCGAAGACTTCGTGCAGCTCGTAATCGAGCCACGCGGCGGTCGGGGTCCCGCGAAACAAGTAATAGTGCTCGGCGAACAACTGCCACACGTGGCGCGGCTCGCCCTTCAGCAATGCTTCGAGCTGCACTCCATTGGCGTACAGCAGTCGCAAGATGTAATGGTCAGGCTGGACGATCAGCGACGCCGGCTCAGGGAAGGGCGCGTTCTCGGCGAGAATGCGCGCATCCACGTGGCCATGGGGCGAGATGAGCGGTAAGCCGCGCGTCTCGTCGTACAGCGCGCGCGCGACGCGCCGTATCGCGGGGTCGGAATCGAAAAAACGATCAGCGTTCAGACTGTGGGTGCCCAGCCGGGCGCGTACTCCCGCGACCAATGAGCCATCGCCGCCTCGTCGCTCTGGATGTGGCCCGTCGCGGGATCGACCTTGAGCGCGCGGCCCGTCCACTGCGCGATGTTGCCGAGGTGGCACAGCAGCACACTCTTCGCCCCTTCTTCGATGGGCTGGCGCAGCGCTGCGCCGGTGCGAATAGCGTCCACGAAATTCGCGATGTGCGCGTTGGTCATGTCGTCGTCGGCGCTGATGTTGAGACCGTCACCTGCCTGCGTCGCGAGGTTCTGCTTGACGATCTCATTCTTGAGGTCGTATACGACGTACCCGTCGCGGTCCATCACCACACTCCCGGTCGTGCCGAGAATGGAGGTGCCGCGCGAGCGGCCGTAGGTGTTGAGGCCGTTGCAGCTCTGCCCTTGCCAGATGATGGTCTTTCCACCGGGGAACTCGAACACGGCTTCCTGGGTGTCGGGGAACTCCCAGTCATCGTCGAAATGATAGCGACCACCAGTCGAGGTCACGCGCGTACACCGATCGACCCCCAGCGCCCAGCGGCACACGTCGATCTCGTGCGTACCGTTATTGGCGATCTCGCCCGTGCCCCAGCGCCGGAACCAATGCCAGTTGTAGTGGATCACGTTGTCGTGGTAGGG
>Ga0070704_100001018_pt1 | contig 14390 bp, 9 predicted proteins | sample KBSK5252metaG_FD_65467 | JGI IMG/M metagenome (GOLD analysis project Ga0070704, IMG submission 65467) | Corn, switchgrass and miscanthus rhizosphere microbial communities from Kellogg Biological Station, Michigan, USA - KBS K5-25-2 metaG | ecosystem: Host-associated > Plants > Roots >...
AGCGTGGCGCTCGTCACGTCGACGACGCGGTCGTCGCTCGTGACGGCAAACGCGCGAAACGTGGCGCGCGCCCCCGGCGCCGCTTCGAGCACGCGGGGCTCGATGTAGAAGCTCTTGATCGTCACGGCCGTCGAATAGACCGCCAGGAGCGCCGTGTCGGTAAGAGCGGTCGAGCCCTGACCGTAGCGCGCCGCTATTTTCGTGACACCTTCCGCAACACCGTTCGCGCGGCCGCTCGCGTCGATGCTCGCCACGGCGGCGTGGTCGCTCGACCAGAGCACGTTGCGCGTGACGTCCACTTTCGATCCGTCTGCAAGCACGGCGACCGCGGCGTATTGCAGCGTGTGTCCCGGGAGCAGGTGTCGATAGGCGGGCGAGACATCGATCTGCGAGACGGCGAGCGCGCTCACGCGCACGTCGGCGCGTGCTGCGAGCATCCCGAGCTTGGCCGTGATCGCGGTTTGGCCCGACGCGACGCCCTTGAGATCACCCTCTACCGCGACGCTCGCGATTCTCGAGTCGTCGCTGCGCCAGAGTACCGAGTCCGTGACGTCCAAGCGCCGGCCATCGGAGTCGACCAGCGTGGCGCTCGCCGCGAGCTTACTGCCGACGAGCAACAAAGAGCGCGCGGGCTCGATCACGAGCAACTCGTCGCCGCTAAGGCAGTCCGCGGCACAGTTGTCGGCGGGAAACCCGCCGTGGTCGTTGTCGCACGCCGAGAGCAGCAGCGGCACTAGCACACCGGTCCAGAACCATCGGCGCATGGTGGAGGGGCTCATCGGGCCGTCGCTCGCGCGTGCCGGCCGACGAAGTAGCTCGCGCCGGCAGTCAGGACGCGGCCCTCGAATTCACCCGTATCGACGCCGCCCAGATTCGGCAAATACAGGTACTGGAACCGTACCTGCCAGGCCGGCCGAAAGTGCCACGCGATCCCGCCGCCAACCTGCCCGAACCAGTCTTCGTCGGCAGCATCGAGCTCCTCGCTGCTCGTCTCGGCTCTCGAGCGGAAGGCGCCGGCCCGCAGGAAGGCTTGCCACTTCGGCGTCACGGGAATCCCCACGATGACGGACACGTCGTAGCCATCCAGCGCGCCGGTCACTTCCACCGTGCTCGTCAACCGCGGGTAAGTGGCGACGGCCTCCCCGAGATCGTGATAGCCGAGCTCGAGGCTGAGACGCGAGCTGAATCGGTAGCCGGCGAAGGCGCTCGCAGCGGCGTCGCTCCCATCGCACGCCAACGCGTGCGGCTCGCAGGCGTTGTCGTAGTCGACGGCGCCGGCCTCGACACCGAAATAGACGCCGGGCTCATCGAAGAGGTCTTGGCCGAGCGCCGGAGCTCCGTAGCTCCAGGCGAACGCTGCCAGCATTATCAAGTCGCAGAGGCGCTTGGGTCCCGCGGTCACCGTGCCGACCATAGGCCAATGCCCGAGCCGGCCACTACTGGCCTTGAGGCCAACACCACCTCGAGCGGCGCAGCGACCTCTAGTTGTAGTCGAGCGGGTTGTAGTCGGGCGAGCAGACGTCGACGATGCAGATCGAGTCGAGCGTGCGTCCCTCGGGTGGGACGTCGAGCTTCGCCGCGATCATCAGGTCGCGCAGCACCTTCGCCGTCTCGGGGTGTGCAATCGCGGACTGCACGCCGACGCGGACGAGGCCGTCGGCATAGTCGATCGGCAGCCACGTGTGCGCGGCGAGCTCGGCGCTGCCGCGGTTGTCGGTGTTGCCGAAGTCGCGGATGTCCATGCGCGCGCCGGCCGCGACGAGCACTCGCACGACCTCGGTCGCGCCCTTGTGCGCCGCACCGTGCAGCGCCGTGCGGCCCGTGTCGGCCTGATAGTTCGGATCGATCCCGAGCTCGAGCAACAGCTTGACGGCCTCGACCGTCTGCTCGGGCGAGTGCTCGCTCGTAATGCCCTCGACCCAGCCGATGCCGGCCGCCACCGCAAGCGGCGTCACGCCGAGCTTCGTGTAGATCTTCGGATCGGCGCCGTGCTCGAGCAGCAGCTTCATGAGCTCGACGTCGCCCGACTGCGAGGCGCGCAGGAACGCGGTCGCGCCTTCCTCGTCGAGCCACTGATTCGTGAAGACGGTCCGCGTCTCCGTGCTCTCGGTCACCTGATGGTTCACATCGGCGCCCGCGTCGAGCAGCACCTTGATGTATTCGAGGTGATCCATGTCGGGCGGGCGCGTCGGATAGTCGCCGCCCTCGAGGTTGCGGTTGTCGGTCGCGATATAGAGCGGCGACCAGCCGCCCTTGTTCGCGAGATTGACGTCGGCGCCGTGCTCGATGAGGAACTTGCCGAATTGATAGTTGCGGTTCTGCGTCGCCGCGAGCAGCGGGCTCCAGCCGTACTTGGTCGTTTGATTCACGTCGGCCCCGGCCTCGAGCAGCACGCGCGCGGAGTCGATACTGCCCGATCGCGACGCGTACACGAGCGCCGTCAGCTCGCCGCCGTCGGGCTCGCGCGGCGCACGACCGCGCCTGCCGCCACCGCTCGCGGAGAGCACGAACCCAAGCGCATCTCGCTGCAGGTTTTGGTTGCACGGATTGGTCGCGGGAGCTTTGGGCGCCTCGGAGCCCTCCGCGAGCACCTGGTCTTCGGTCCTTTCGGCGACGAGCCCTTGGAGCACGCTGAGATCGGGCGTCGGCTGGTCGCAGAGAATCGCGATGACCTGGCGCCGGACAGCCGTTCTAGGATCGTCCGACTTGCCGAGCGCCGCGGTTCGCGCGTCGCGCAGGACGGGAGCGGACACGGCCGCCACGTCGGCGCCGTGCTCGATGAGCACTTTGATCACGTCGGCGTGGCCTTGATCGGCGGCTTGCATGAGGGCCGTCGTCCCGCGCGCACTCTCCTTCGCGTTCGCATCCGCGCCCTTCGTGAGCAGCGCGCGCACTGCGTCCACGCTTCCGGAGCGCGCGGCGAGCATCAGCGGCCTGCGGCCGAGCGGGAGCTCCTCGTTGGCATCCGCTCCTTTGTCGAGCAGCGCCTGGATGACCTGCGCGTCGCCGCGGCTCGCCGCAAGCCACATCGGCGTCGAGCCGTTGCGGTTTGCCGCCGCAACGTCCGCACCGGCGTCGAGAAGCAACGAAGCCAAGCTCGCATCGCCGTGATAGGCCGCCCAGTGCAGCGCGGTGGCGCCATCGGCTTGGCTCGCCTTCACGTCGGCGCCGGCTTGCACGAGCCGGCGAACTTCGGCGGTGTCGCGCCGCATCGCGGCGTCCGCAACTTCAGTCTGCGCGAGCGCGCCGCTCGCGAACCCGAGCGCCCACGCGGCGAGCGCGGCTGCAGTGACTCTGCCTAGGCGTCGGATCATAGATTCTCGAGCCGTCCCGTGCTGTCGCCGATGGTCTCTTGATGAATATCGAATTGATCGAGGAGGCTCAACAGCAGATTCCCCGTCGGTACCGTCTTCGAAGGATAGGCCAAATGCCGTCCGCCTTTCATCGCGCCGTGGTTGCCGCCGATGAGCACGTGCGGCACGTCGTAATGCAGGTGCTGGTTCGGGTTGCCCATGTTGCTGCCGTAGAGCAGCAGCGAGTGATCGAGCAATGTGCCGTCGGCTTCCTCGACCTTGGCCAGCTTGTCGGCGAGATAGGCGACCATCTCGACGTGGTACTGGTTGATCTTCGAGAGCTGCTTGATCAGCGCCGGGTCCTCGCCGTGATGCGACACGCCATGGAAGCCCGCGTTCGGGGCTTCGCTCTCCGGATAACGCCGGCCCGTGAGGTCGCGCGCGAACAGCAACGTGCCGACGCGCGTGAGATCGGCTTGGAACGCGAGCGCAAGCAGGTCGAACATCAGCTTGATGTGCTCGTCGAACGACTGCGGAATACCGGGCGGAACGGAAAGGTCCTCGGGCGCCGCCGTCGTCGCCTTCGAAGCGATCTCGAGACGACGCTCGATCTCGCGCACGTTCTCGGTGAAGCTGTCGAGACGCGAGCGGTCGGGCACGCTGATCTCGGTGCGCAGGCTCGCGATCTTGCCGTTGATCGAGTCGAGGATGCTCTGGTTGCGCTCGCGCCGCGCGACGCGCTGCTCGGGCGTGCTGCCGCTGCCGAACATTCGCTCGAACACGACCTGCGGGTTCAGCTCCATCGGCAAGGGCGTCGTCGGCGACGCCCAGGCGATCGTGTTCGTATAGACGCAGCTGTAGCCCTCGCCGCAATTGCTCGAGCCCGAGCCCGGGTCTTCGACGGACATCTCGACGGAAGGCAGCAGCGTCTCGCGGCCGATCTTCTCCGCGATGATCTGGTCGATCGTGTGGCCGGCGCGAACATCGGCGCCGGCGGTCTTCTTCGGCTTGTCGGCGCACAAGAACGCGGCGGCGACCCAGTGGTCGGCGCCCGTCTCGCCGGGAGGCGGCTCCGAAGACCTCGAGTGCAGGCCGGTCAGGACCGTGAGGTGCTTGCGGAACGGCTCGAGCGGCTCCCAGATGAACGGCAGCTTCGCCGGCAGCGCACCGTCCTTCTCGGGCACCCAGTAGCCCGGCGCGGCGCCGTGCGGCACGAAGCCCGCGAAGAAGCGGCGCGGCGGAGCCGCGGCCGCCTGCGCGAACGCAGTCGCGGCCGGAAACATCGCGTCGAGCAGCGGCAAGCCGAGCGCTACGCCCGCGCCCTTCAGCAGCATGCGTCGCGACAGGTGCTTCTTTGTGATGAACATCGCCTTACTCCGTGTTCGCCGCGGTCGTTCCGGTATTCGCGGCGGTCTTCACGTTCATCGTGAACGCGGGGCTTTCGACGACGCCCATCAGCAGCGACGAGAACTTGTAGTCGTCGTCGGCCGCGTCGTGCGTGATCTTCCGGACCAGCGGCATGTCCTCGTACTCCAACCCGCGGCCGATCGCATACGTCAGCAACTTCTCGGTCACCGATTGCGCGAAGAGGTCCGCGTTGCTCATCGTGTACTCACGCAAGCTCTTGACGCCGTCGAGCATCGTGCCGTCGTTCGTGACGCCGTTGGGGTCGATCGGGTTGCCGGCATCGAGTGTTCTCCACGCGCCGACGCCGTCGAAGTTCTCCATCGCGAGGCCCATCGGCTCGAATATCTTGTGGCACGCGGCGCAGTTCGGATCGGTGCGATGCGCTTCCATGCGCGCACGCAGCGTCTTCGGCTTTTCCTTTTCGGCGGGCAGGTTCGTATTGACGCCCGGCGGCGGGTCGGGCGGGCTGATGTCGAGGAACGTCTCGAGAAACCATTTGCCGCGCTTGACGGGCGACGTGCGTGCGACGTCCGACGTGATCGTCAGCAGCGCACCCTTGCCGAGCAGGCCGCGCCGCATGTCGAGCTCGGGCCCGAGCGCCACGCGGCGGAATTGCGAGCCGTAAACGTCGGGAATGCCGTAGTGCTTCGCGAGCCGCTCGTTGACGAAGGTGTAATCGGCCGTCAGCAAGTCGAGGATGGGGCGGTCCTCCTGGATGACGCTGCCGAAGAAGAGCTCGATCTCGCGCCGCATCGCGTCTCGCAACGTGCTGTCGAAATCCGGAAACAGATCGACGACGGGCTCGGCGGCCTGCATGCCGCGCACGTTGAGCCACTGCCCCGTGAAGTTATCGACGAACGCGTTCGAACGCTCGTCGGCGATCATGCGCTTCACTTGCTGCTCGAGCACTTTCGTCTCGTGCAAGCGGTTCTGCGAGGCGAGCTCGACGAGCTCCTGATCCGGAATGCTGCTCCAGAGGAAGAACGAGAGGCGCGAGGCGAGCTCGATGTCGCTGATGCGATACGGCGCGCCCGGCGTGACGTCGGCAGGCTCGAGCTCCGAGCGATAGATGAACTCGGGATCCGCGAGCAAGCGCTGCACGACCGCCTCGATGCCGTAGTCGAAGCCGCCGCCTTGTTCGCGGCCGGCGTCGAAGAACGCCATCATCGTCTCGAGGTCGGCACCCGTCGCGGGGCGGCGGAACGCTTTGCCCGCGAGCGTCGAGATGATCGTCCGCGCGCACGCGGCCTCTTGGCTGCTCTCTGCGGGATAGCACTCGAAGATCTTGTCGCGGCTCTGCGTGCTCTTGGCGACCTGGCCGTTGAACGGCCCTTCGATGAACACCTGGCCGACGTGCGGGTAGAACGTGTAGCCCGAGATCGAGCCCGGCGAGTTCATCGTACGGACGAACGACTTGTTGAGCCCCGTGTCGGGCAAATCGCTCGTCGCGATGAACGTGACGCCCACTCGGTGGAAGCCCGCCTTGATCGGGATCTCCGTCGTGCGGCCGCCGTTGCCTTCTTGCGTCGCGATCTCCTTGTCCCAGTCGTAAAGATAGACGCGTGCGCCGTCGATGCTCACTTCGAGCTGCTCGCCTTTGACGTTGCCGAGCACGGCCGTGAAGTAGCCCGTCATTCCCTTGACCGTGAACGTGTAGTTGCCGTCGGCCGGGAACTCGTGCTCGATCAGCATGCCGCCGCGCGTGCCGAACGGCAGGCCTTCGATGTAAGCGTTCTGCGAGGTGTCGTGCGGCGCGTCGAACACGGCGAGCGTCGGCGCGGTCTCCGTGCCAATCGCGAGCCGGCTGATCTTGCCGGCCGCCGACAGGTACGCCTCCATGAGCGCGGGCGAAGTCGTCAGCGTGCCCGCCATGTTGTCGAACCCATGGCTCGAGTCGTCGGACGGCAGGAACGTCGTCGCGTCGATGTTGAGGCCGAGCAGATCGCGGATCGCGTTCGTGTACTCGGTGCGGTTCAAGCGGTGCAGACCCGGGGCCGGCAGATACGGCGCGGCGTCCTTGTCGATCTCGCTCTCGACCCACGCGGCGAGATCCTCGCGCTTGTCGCGCTCGAGCGTCGGACCGCCGTCGGCCGGCGGCATCAGACCCGAGCGCAGCTTGCGGACGACCTTCTCCCAGGTCTCAGCATGCGTCGCGATGGAGTCGAACGGCAGTGCCTCGAGGTTCAGGCCGGCGACTTGCTCGGTCGCGTTGTGGCAGTCGAGGCAGATGCCTTTGACGACGGCGGCCTGCCGCTCGCCTTCGTTGCCGATGAGCCCGCAGCCGGACGCGAGCAGCGCCACGGCGAGCGCGGCCGCTCCAAGGCCTCGGGTCCTCAGAAGTTCTCGGGTTGTCACGGGGAAAATTGTAACCAATGGTGGGTACTCGCGACCGCCCGGCGAGCGCATAGCCGTCTGGAGTTTCCTTGGCCTGCCGGCTCAGGCCGGCCTCCGGGGTTGAACGCGCCCCGACGAGCCGGTCTGGTTCACGGTTTATTACACTGACTTCGTGTTAATATCCTGTCATGAAGAACGTGACGATAACCCTGGACGAGAAAACGGCGGCATGGGCTCGTAACCACGCGGCGCAGCACGACATGAGTCTCTCGCGGTTCCTCGGCGAGCTGCTCGAAAAAACCATGCGGGAATCCCGCGAGTATGGGCGAGCGATGCGCTCCTATCTTGCGCGTAAACCGACGGCTTTGAAGAAACGCGGCGAGCGTTACCCACAGCGCGAAGATCTGCATGACCGCCACAGTCTTCGTTGACACGAACATCTTCGTCTACGCACGTGACGCGGGCGAGCCTGCCAAGCAGCCCCTTGCCGCGAACTGGCTGCACGAGCTCTGGTCGGAGCAACGCGGTCGCACGAGCATCCAAGTGCTCTCGGAGTATTACACCGCCGTCACCCGCAAGCTGCGACCCGGGCTTCCACAGGACGAAGCTTGGGAAGACGTCGAGGCACTCCTCGCGTGGGAACCGCAAGAGATCGATCGCAACGTGCTCGTGCGAGCCCGCGATATCGAACGCCGCCATACGCTTTCTTGGTGGGACTCGATGATCGTGGCCGCGGCACAGCTTCAGAACTGCGCCGTGCTGCTCTCCGAAGACCTAGAGCACGGCTGGACCTGCGGCACAGTCACCGTCCGAAATCCGTTCATCGAGAAGATCGAGGATACTCGCGCGGTTTACGCTGCCGTGCCGGCGCCGGTCTCGCGCCATCGCAGGCGCGGTCGACCGAGTACCGCGCGGCAACAGGACCCAGCGAGCCGCAGCTAGTCCGCCGCTTCACTCCGTGCGCAGCGCGTCAACCGGATCAAGACGCGTGGCGCGGCGTGCCGGAACGATGCACGCGAGCAGCGTCACGGCCGCGAGCAGCAAGCAGATCGAGACGAACGTCGCCGGGTCCGTCGCTGACGTGTTCACGAGCACCGACGCGAGCACGCGGCTCACGCCGATGGCCGCGCTCACTCCAATCACCATGCCGATCGCGATCCGCGTGAGGCCCTGCCGCAAGACGAGCCAGAGGATGTCGCGCCGCGCGGCGCCGAGCGCCATGCGCACGCCGAGCTCCTGCGTTCGCTGCCCGATGCCATGGGCCGTCGCGGCATAGATCCCGACCGACGAGATCAGCAACGCGATGACGGCGAACGTGCCGAACAGCGTTCCGAAAATCCGATACGGCCAGTTTCGCTGCGCGATGATGTCGTCCATCGTGCGGATGTTGTAGAGCGGCAAATCCGCGTCGAGCTGCCGCATCTCGCTGCGGATGCCCTGCACGACGGCGTCTCCGGCCAGGCTGCTGCGCGCAAGGACGGTGAAGGAGCCCGGCGGGTCTTGGCGAAACGGCTCATAGACCGTGGGCTGGACCCGAAGATCCTGGTTCGGGCTCTGCTGAAACACCGGGGGGCTGACGCCGACGATCGTGAGCCAGGGCGCCGCGAGATCCTCGGTGCCTCTATTGAGGTCCCCGCCAAGACGAATGCGGCTCCCGAGCGGGTCCGCGTTCTCGAAATAGCGCGCCGCGAACACCTCGTTCACGACGACTGCTTCCGAGCCCGGAGCGCCGTCGGCTTTGGTGAAACCGCGACCGCGTCCGATCGAGAGGTCGAGCGCGGCGAAATAGTCGGGCTCGACGACGAGGCGCGCAACCGTCGGCAGGCGGTTGTTCGCGTCGGTCATGTCGCGGCCTTCGATCTTCAGCGTTCTTTGTTGCGCGCCCGCGGCGGGCGCCTGCGAAACGATCGTCAGCGAATCGACGCCGGGCACGGCCTCGAGTCTTTCCTTGAGCCGTTCTTGGAATGCCTGACGATCCGCCGGTTGTTGATAGCGCGACGGAGGCAGGGTCACCTGCACGGTCACGAGGTTCTCGATATCCACCCCGATATCGAACTGCTGCGAAATCAGGAAGCTGCGGATCATCAGGCCGGCGCCCACGAGCAACACGATCGTCAGCCCGATCTGCCCGACGAGCAAGACATCCGTCATCCTGCCGGCGCGCTTGCCCTTGCTGCCGCTGCGGCCGCCCTCCTTCAAGTTCTCGCTGACGTTCGACTTGGAGATCTGCAGTGCCGGCGCGAGCCCGAACAGAATGCCGGTGAAAATCGAGACGGCCGCGAAGTAGGCGAACACGCGATAGTCCATCGAGAAGTCGAGCCAGTACGGCCTCCCGGTCGGCACGGTCGCGACGTCGATCCAGCGAACTCCGAGCAGGCCGACGCCGAGCCCGAGCACTCCGCCGAGCACACTCAGCATCACGCTCTCGACGAGCAGTTGCCTCACGATGCGCCAGCGGCTCGCGCCCATCGCCGTGCGGACCGAAGTCTCGCGGGTGCGCTCGATCGCGCGCGACAGCAGCAGGTTCGCGACGTTGGCGCAGGCGATCAGCAACACGAAGCAGACGGCGCCGAGCAGCGAATACAGAATCACGCGAATCGGCCCCGTCGTGCCGCGATCCGTGTACGGCGCGACGCTCGGCACGAGGTCCTTGTTGGTCTCGGGATACGCCTCCGCGAGCGCATCCACTATCCCGGTCAGCTCGGCTCCGGCACGCGCGTACGAGATGCCCTCGCCGAGACGCGCGAATACCACCATCTGTCGGTTTTCGCGCCGTAGCGCGAGCGGGGTAGGAACGAACGGAATCCAGAGGCGCGTGTCCTGCGGGAAGCCTTCCCCCGGCCGCATGACGCCGACCACCGTGTACTCCTCGAGATTGATCCGGATCGTACGACCGAGGATGTCTGCGTCGCCGGAGTACCGCGTTTGCCACAGACCGTAGCTCAGGAGCACGACTCGATCGGCGCCGGCCTGTTCGTCTTGCGGCGTGAAGTCTCTGCCGACCAACGGCACGGCTCCGAGCAGCGAAAACGTGTTGGCAGTGACGCGCGCGCCGGTCACGCGCTCGGCGGCGACGTCGCCGTCGCTGAGATCCGCGCCCAGGTTGGTGAATGCACCGAGGCCTTTGAACGACCGGCTCTGCTCGCGATAGTCGATGAAGTCGGCATACGAGACGCCACGATTCGTCGAGACGAACGCGATCTCGCCGGGATTGGGGAACGGCATCCCCTTGAACAGCACGGAATTGATGATCGTGAAGATCGCCGTGTTGACGCCGATGCCGAGCGCCATCGTGACGACGACGACCGCCGTGAACGCGCGGTTCTTCAGCAGCACTCTTAGCGCGAAGCGCAGGTCGTGGAACATTGCCGCAATAGATACCTGCGGTGGGGTGGCGGTTGCAGAGTCTAACGGACGCGGCGGAACGCTACTCTCAGCGTCTTGCCCTGGCGCTCGAGCTCGTCGCTCGCGTCCTCGCACTGCTCACCGGACGCGTAGTAACGCACGTTCCAAAGATCCGTCTCGTCGTCGAATTGCGGCTCGCCCTTGAACGCGATCTGGCAGGCATACCCTTGTCGCACCGACGCCCGCATCCGGCCGATCAGCGCCATGAGCTCGTCGTCGTTGGGCCGGCGATAGAAGGAGATCTCCGCCTCCAAGCCCACGCGCTGCAGCGCCGCGCCGAGGTCGTCACAGGCTGGGCCGACGCCGGAGTAAGCAACCAGCCAGCGATTCGTCGACTCATCGAGTCGCGGCGCCCCATGCAGCGAGAGGTCGCAGCCTTGCGTCTGCTCAATCTTGGCGACGAGCTCGCCCGCAAGGGTCATTGCCTCGTCCGCACGCAGTACTTGCGCGCCCGCTAACGACGCGATGGCCACGCCCGCTAGGGCAGTCAGAGCGCAAGAACCTCGTTTGATCATCCTTGCCGCAACGCCGAGCTCGGGTCGAGCCGGATTGCACTCTGCACCGAAAGATAGACGGAAACCAGCACCGTGGTGGAGATCACTAGCACCACGGCGGCGGCGATCGCGGCGAGCTCGCCGGCCCCGATCACGAAGCCCTGCCGTATCACGGCGAGAACGACGATCGACAGCAGCGCGCTCAGCGACAGGCCGATCGTCAATTGCCGCGCGCTCTGCCTGACGAAGAGCGCGATGACGCTGGCGTTCGTCGCGCCGAGCGCGCGCCGCAAGCCGATCTCGTGTCTGCGCAGCACGACGGCGTTGCTATTCATGCCGTAGATGCCGGTGATCGCGAGCAGGATCGCGAAGGCGCCGCAGCCGGCGAACAGCTTCGTGATCGCCCGCGCGAACCGCGTGAGGCTCTCGAGCGCGGTGTCATAGGTCTGGATGTTCGGAGCGATCGTGGGATCGATTCGCGCGAGCGCTTCGTACATCGCACCGTGCGCGGCCGCTTCCTCGCCGGAGTGCCGCACGATGAATCGAGTGGCGCGCAGCACGGCCTGCGGCATAGGGACGTAGACGGCTGCATTGCCCGCCGCCGACATACCGAGCGGATCGAACACGACGTCGCCGACGACGCCGACGACCACCCGCCGCTCCGGCGCAGCATCTCCGAACGCGACTTCGATCGTTTCGCCGAGCGGCGACCGGTTGCGCCACTGCTCGCGGGCGAGCTCTCGGCTCACGAGCGCGACTTTTTGCCCCGCCGCATCGTCTCGCGTGTCGAACGTGCGACCTTCGATCAGTCGCGGTCCGATCGGCACCGGCGACTCGGAGAGGACGACGCGCCAAGCCGTCGGCCGCTCGTCGGGAATCGCGTACTCGGCGCCCGCGACGGAGAAAGGCGCGATACCAGAGTCGCTCATGACTCGAGCTGCGTCGACGCCCGGCGTCGCGCGAAGCTCCGCGAGCACCCTTTCGTTGAACGAGGATCGCTCTTCCACCGTCGCATAGCGATCCTTGGGTAGCTCGGCGTACATCATGTACATGTCGGCCGTGTCCATCCCGAAGTCGAAGCTCGTCATGCGCCCCGCGATCAGCGCCGCGGCGCCGCCGACGAGCATGACCGCCGAGATCAGCGCGACCTGAACCGTCACGAGCGCCCGCGAGATGCGGCCCGTCTCGAGACCGCGCCCCGCGCGCAGGCCGTCCTTGAGCAGCGCGTTCGGATCCGCTCGCGTGACGCTCAATGCCGGCAAGATCGAGACGACGACGATCGTCGCCACGAGCAGCAAGCCCGCCACGGCGACGAGCTCGGCGTCGAGATTCCACGCCCACCAGAACGGCATGAAGTCCCCGATCAGAGAGCGCATGAAGCTGCTCGTCGTCCCGAGCATTCGCGCTGCGAGGAAAACCGCGAGCGCGCCGCCGAGCGCGCAGAGGATCACGTTCTCGAGCGCCGTCTGCACGACGAGCCGCACGCGCGGCGCGCCGAGCGCGATGCGGACGCCGATCTCGTTCAAGCGCGCATTCGTGCGCGCCAAGAGCAGGTTGCCGATGTTGACTGCGGCCAACAGCAAAATCGACAGCGCCAACGAGTTGAGCACGGCGAAGATGACGTCGCCGAACACGCCGAACGACGCGCGCTGGAAAGTCATGATCGAAACCGGCTCGAGCGTGCGCTCGTCGGCGTTCGTTTGCTCGCGTCGCATGCGCTCGACCAACGCGGTGAGCTCGGCTTCGGCCGTTCTTATCGGCACGCCGGGGCTCGAGCGCGCGTACGCGTCGAGCATGTTGCCGGAGTAGCCGGCCGGCTCGAGCTCGGCGGCCGGCAGAGGCAGCCACAGCCCCTTGTTCATGGGGAACCCGTAACCCTCCGGCATGACGCCGACGATTCGAGTGGGCAGTCCGTTGATGCGCGACAGCGTGCCGACGATGTTCGCGTCGCCCGCGAAAGCGGACTGCCAGGTCGCGTAACCGAGTACCGCGACGGGCTCCGCTCCCGCGGCGCCGTCGTCGCGCGCGAAGCCGCGGCCGAGCAGCGGCTGGACGCGAGTGAACTCGAATATTCGCCAATCCGCCTCGAGCGCGAGAACGCTGCGGCTTGCGCCGAGCTCCCCGACGAGCGCGCGCGACTCGCGGTAAGCGCCGAGCTCTTCCACGCCGCCGGCTTGCGCACGCAGGCCGGCGAGCTCGAACGCGTCGAGAGGCCGGACGTTCGGCCACCGGCCATAGCCGATGCGCACGATCGCGCCGCCGTCGGGCAGCGGCAGATCGCGATAGACCATCGCGTTCAGCGCGGCGTAGGTGTAGAGGCTGATCGCGAGCCCGCCCGCCAGCACGAGCACGGTCAGCGCCGTGAACCACGGGCTTTTTGCGAGCAGCCGTAGTGCGTACTTGAGGTCGGTCCTCACCGATGCTTATACGTACGCCGACCGCCCGGTATTACACGACGCGGCTACTGCCGCGGCGTTTCGAAGTTGAAGATGTCCTCTTCCTCGGGCCGCTGCATGTTCTTCTCGTAATACTCTTCCCAGAGCTGGCCCCACGGCCGGCCGAACATGTCGAGCACCTCGTACTCGAAGCGGCTGCCGGGCGGCAACGGCGTCGCCTTGCCGTTGACCGGGAAGATCGTCTGCACGCACTCGATGAAGACGTACGGCGCGTCGTCCGTGAGCTCGCCGGATTTCGTGAAGTTGCGCACGATGCGGATCGGCTCCACGAGCGCGTCCTCGTCGTAGAAGATCGCCTCGTGATTCAGTCCCACGAACTTGCCGGACGCGTCGTGGTTCGGCGAGTAGATCTCGATCGTCTGCATCTTGTTCGAATACTCGAATCCCGCATGGACCTTCCAGCCGACGACGTTCGACGTCCACGTGATCAACGTGTCCTTGTCCCAGAAGCCGATCGTCTCACCGTACCAGCGCGGCACGTCGGCCCCGAGCCGCGGCGTCGCGCCCGACATGTCGAACTCGCGGCCGATGAGGATATTCGTGATGAAGTTGCGCGCGACGCCGGCCATGAGCTGGACCTGCTGCGGCGTCACGGTGATGTAGTGGTCGCGAACGGCGGCCGCGTGCCAGCGCCGCATGAACCCCTCGGGCCAGCAGTACTGCGACTGCCAGTGCGCGACGTTCGTGTTGCCCTGGTGATAGGTCTCCTGCGCGAGGTACTGCTGATACTTCGGCGTCAGCAGCGACATCATCGTCGAGACCTGCATCTTGCGCGCGTTATACCAGGTCTCGCCGAAGCCGCGGCCGTAGCGGCCGGTCCACTCGCCGGGCACGGTCGCGTACGTGTGCTGTGTCGGCCCGCCGCGTTTCTTCGTCTCTGCTTTCAGCGCTTCCCAGTGCTCCTGCGCCGTCTTGAACGGATACGGGCTCACGATCGCTTCGCGCGGATAGTCGCTGTCGCAAAGTCCCCAGCCCATCGTGCCAGGACCCTTGTCGCCGAT